>Ga0310811_10000679_pt1 | contig 43384 bp, 42 predicted proteins | sample YCmetagenome_FD_207642 | JGI IMG/M metagenome (GOLD analysis project Ga0310811, IMG submission 207642) | Soil microbial communities from experimental microcosm in Duke University, North Carolina, United States - YC | ecosystem: Engineered > Artificial ecosystem > Soil microcosm > Unclassified ...
AATTCGGCCATCACGCGAGCGAGCGGGTAGCGGTACTGGCTTTCCATCAGCACGCGACCGTCGTCGAACAGCGGGATCACCATCACCGCGCCCGGATGCTGCACGTACTCGCGCGTCGCCGGATTGCCATCCGGCAATTCGATCACGTCGCGCTTCACGGTCAGGAAATTCCCCGCGTACATCGTCGCGCTTTCGACGCACTTCTCGACAAGACTCGCGTGGTGATTCGGGAGTTCGGCAGCCATGCTCACCTCAGTAAAACCGTGAAAGGACCGCGCCACGGTCGACGCGCCGAACGCACGCGTAACGCCCCCTAACGAGCGTCAGCGCTCGTTACGCGTCGCGCCGCTTGACGAGATATTGCCAGGCGAACCCGGGGAACGCAAACACGACGAAAAGACTCGCCGTGATCGCATAGAACTGCCAGCCCTGCTCGAAGCGGTTGCCGGCGCGCGCTTCCAGCATGAAGCCGAACGCGCCGACCACGAAGTACAACACGATCAGTTCGACGATGCGCAACCATGCGCTCTTCTTCGGTGCACGCAGCGGCGCGACACCGAAGAGCCGCTGGTTCACAAACGGCAGGTTTGCGCCCGCGAGCGCCAGCAGCACGATGAACCAGCCGGCAGCCGACATTACAGCGGCAACGTATGTGAAACAGCCCGCAGGCACAGCGACATCAGCGGGCCCGGCACGATGCCGAGCACCAGCACCGCGACGCCGTTCAGGGCGAGCAGCGCGCGATTGCACGCGTGGCCTTCGATCGGCGCGGTGTCCTGCGGCGCGTCGAAGTACATCAGCTTCACGATTCGCAGGTAGTAGAACGCGCCGAACAGCGACGTGATCACTGCGAGCACCGCAAGCCAGGTCAGGCCAGCGTTCATCGTCGCTTCGAGCACGGCGAGCTTCGCGTAGAAGCCGACCGTCGGCGGGATGCCGGCGAGCGAGAACATGATGATCATCATCACGAACGCGAACACCGGGCTGCGCTGATTGAGGCCCTTGAAGTCGTCGAGCGTTTCCGCCTCGAAATCGCGGCGCGCGAGCAGCATCACCACGCCGAACGCGCCGAGCGTCGTGATCAGGTAGACGATGCTGTAGAACATCGCCGAGCTGTACGCGCTCGCGGCCGACGCCGCCTTGCCGTCCACGATGCCCGCTACGAGGCCGAGCAGCACGAAGCCCATGTTCGAGATCGCCGAGTACGCGAGCATCCGCTTCACGTTGCGCTGCACGATACCGGTGATGTTGCCGACGATCAGCGACAGCGCCGCGAGAATGATCAGCATCTGCTGCCAGTCCACCGCGAGCGGCAGCAGGCCCATCACGAGGAACCGCACGGCCCACGCGAACGCGGCCACCTTCGGGCCGCCGCCGGTGAGCAGCGTCATCGCGGTCGGCGCGCCCTGGTACACGTCAGGCACCCACATGTGGAACGGCACCGCGCCCATCTTGAACGCGACGCCTGCCACGATGAACACGACGCCGAACAGCAGCACGATTTCGTTGATGTGACCCGACGCGATCGCCTTCAGCACTTCGTTCAGTTCGAGCGCACCGGTCGCGCCGTACAGCATCGAGATGCCGTACAGCAGGAAACCGGACGCGAGCGCGCCGAGCACGTAGTACTTCATCGCCGCTTCGTTCGACTGCGTGGCGTTGCGGCGCAGGCCGATCACCGCGTACAGCGACAGCGACATCAGTTCGAGGCCGAGGTACAGCGTGAGGAAGTTGTTGCCCGAGATCATCACGATCTGGCCGAGCAGTGAGAAAAGACCCAGCAGGAAGAACTCGCCGCGGAACAGGTCGCGATCTTCTAGATATTTGCGCGAGTACACGATCGACACCGCGAAGCCGAGCGTCACCACGGCCTTCATCGCGCTCGCGAACGGATCGACCACGTACATCCGCGAGAACGTGTAGTACACGTGCGGATCGAACGCCTGAACCGCGAACCAGACGCCAGCCACCACCGTGGAAACCAGTGCGATGAAGTAGGTCGTGCGCCGGCCGGCCGGTCCGGCGAACGTATCGTTGAGCCACGCGACGACGATGGCGGCCATCACCAGCGCGTCGGGCAGCAGGTAGTTCATAGTGGTGTATGTCATGATTTCTTGATCCTCCACCCGGCGTTACGGGGACACCGGCAGCTTCGACTGCGCGACGTGGGTGAGGAGGTTGTCCACGGAAACGTGCATCACGTCGGTAAAGGGCTTCGGATAGATACCCATGAAGAGCGTGAAGAGCGCGAGCACCGCCAGAATCAGGTACTCGCGGGAGTTGATGTCCTTCAGCTCACGCACATGGTCATTCGCGATCGGGCCGAAGTACACGCGCTTGTACATCCACAGCGTGTAGGCCGCGCCGAGGATCAGCGTGAACGCCGCGCCGAACGCGATCCAGAAGTTGAACTTCACCGCGGCCAGAATCACCATGAACTCGCCGACGAAACCGGACGTGCCCGGCAGGCCGCAGTTCGCCATCGAGAACAGCATCGCGAGCGCCGCGAACTTCGGCATCGTGTTCACGACGCCGCCGTAGTCGGCGATCTGGCGCGAGTGCATCCGGTCATACAACACGCCGATGCACAGGAACATCGCGCCCGACACGAAGCCGTGCGAGATCATCTGGATGATCGCCCCTTCCATGCCGAGCTGGCTGCCCATGCCTTCGTCGTTGAACATGAAGAAACCCAGCGTGACGAAGCCCATGTGCGCGATCGACGAATACGCGACCAGCTTCTTCATGTCGGACTGCACCATCGCGACCAGGCCGATGTAGATCACCGCGATCAGCGACAGCGTGATGATGACGGGCGACAGGAAGTGGCTCGCGTCCGGCGCGATCGGCAGCGAAAAGCGCAGGAAACCGTACGCGCCGAGCTTCAGCATGATCGCCGCCAGCACGACCGAGCCGCCGGTCGGCGCTTCGACGTGCGCGTCGGGCAACCACGTGTGCACCGGCCACATCGGCACCTTCACCGCGAACGCGAGGAAGAACGCGATGAACAGCAGGATCTGCGGCGTCATGCCGATGCGCGCGTCCTGCCACGTCGCGAGGTCGAACGAGTGCGTCTGCGTGTACAGGTACAGCAGCGCGACCAGCATCAGCAGCGAGCCGGCGAGCGTATAGAGGAAGAACTTGAACGCCGCATACACGCGATTCGGACCGCCCCACACGCCGATGATGATGTACATCGGAATCAGCGTGGCCTCGAAGAACACGTAGAACAGCAGGCCGTCGGCCGCGCAGAACACCCCGATCATCAGACCCGACAGGATCAGGAACGCCGCCATGTACTGCGCGACGTTCTTCGTGATCACCTCCCAGCCGGCAATCACGACGATTACCGTAATCAGCGCGGTGAGGATCACGAACCACATCGACAGGCCGTCGACGCCGAGGTAATACGCGATGTTGAACCGCTCGATCCAGACCGAGTTTTCGACGAACTGGAGACTGGCGGTGCTGGTGTCGAAACCCGACACCAGCGGCAGTGTAACGAGGAGGCCAAGCACTGAACCGACAAGCGACAGCCAGCGGGCGGTCGCCGGGTTCCGGCCGGAACCCACTGCAAGTACAAGAACGCCGAAGACGATCGGCAACCAGATTGCAAGACTGAGAATCGGATAAGCGTGCATGCGGGTCCTCGCCTTATTTGCCGCCGAGCGTTACAAACAGGGTCAGGAGCCCCAGCATCCCGATGATCATCGCGAATGCGTAGTGATAGATGTAGCCCGATTGCAGAAAGCGGATCACGCTGGCAAACCACCCGATGAACTTCGCACTGCCGTTGACCATGCCGTCGATCACGACGACGTCGCCCTCCTTCCACAGCCCACGGCCGATCGCCACCGCGCCGCGCGCGAAGACGATTTCGTTGAACTTGTCCATGTAGTAGGCGTTATCGAGCAGCTTGTAGACCGGCGCGAACGTGCGCTGGACGGTCGCCGGCACGTCAGGACGCAACATGTAGCAGAACCACGCGACGACGACACCGGCGAGCGCGAGCCACACCGGCAGCCCCGCGACCGAATGCAGGCCCATGGCCGCCCAGCCGGAGAACTCTTCGGCCATCTCGTGCAGCGCGGGGTGATTCGCGCCGATGTAGATCACCTTGTCGAACGCGACACCGTTCTGGAAGAAGCTGCCGTACAGCAGCGGCTGGATCGCGAACGCACCGGCGATCACCGACGGAATCGCGAGCAGAACCAGCGGCAGCCAGATCACCCACGGCGACTCATGCGGCACGTGCACGTGATGGTGATCGTCGTGCTCGCCGTGATGGGCCGCCGCTTCGGCGCCCATCGGCGACTCGGGATGCTTCGGATGACGGAAGCGCTCTTCGCCGTGGAACACGAGGAAGTACATCCGGAACGAGTACAGCGCGGTCACGAACACGCTCGCGACGACGGCAAAGTACGCGAAGCCCGAACCCGGCAGATTCGACAGACGCACGGCGTCGATGATCGAGTCCTTCGAGTAGAAGCCCGAGAAGAACGGCGTACCGATCAGCGCAAGCGAGCCGATCAGCGACGTGATCCACGTGATCGGCATGTACTTGCGCAGGCCGCCCATGTTGCGCATGTCCTGGTCGTGATGCATGCCGATGATCACCGAGCCTGCGCCGAGGAACAGCAGCGCCTTGAAGAACGCGTGCGTCATCAGGTGGAAGATCGCGACCGGGTACGCGGACACGCCGAGCGCGACCGTCATGTAACCGAGCTGCGACAGCGTCGAGTACGCGACCACGCGCTTGATATCGTTCTGCACGATACCGAGGAAGCCCATGAAGAGGGCAGTGATCGCGCCGATCACGACGATGAACGACAGCGCCGCCTGCGACAGCTCGAACAGCGGCGACATGCGCGCGACCATGAAGATGCCGGCCGTCACCATCGTCGCCGCGTGAATCAGCGCGGAGATCGGCGTCGGGCCTTCCATCGAGTCGGGCAGCCACACGTGCAGCGGGAACTGGGCGGACTTGCCCATCGCGCCGATGAAGAGGCAGATACACGCGACCGTCAGCAGGTTCCAGTGCGTGCCCGGGAAGGTCGCCGCCGCGAACAGCGCGCCCTTCGCGAACACATCGTTGTAGTTGAGCGAGCCGCCGTACGCGAGCAGCAGGCCGATCCCGAGCAGGAAGCCGAAGTCGCCGACGCGGTTCACGAGGAACGCCTTCATGTTCGCGTAGATCGCGCTCTCGCGCTGGAAGTAGAAGCCGATCAGCAGATACGACACGAGGCCCACCGCTTCCCAGCCGAAGAACAGCTGCAGGAAGTTGTTGCTCATCACGAGCATCAGCATCGAAAACGTGAACAGCGCGATGTACGAGAAGAAGCGCTCGTAGCCGTCGTCGTCCGCCATGTAGCCGATCGTGTAGATGTGCACCATCAGCGACACGAACGTGACGACGCACATCATCAGCGCGGTCAGCGAGTCGACGAGGAAGCCGACCTCGAACTTGAGGCCGCCGACCGACATCCACTCGTAGACCGTCGCGTTGAAGCTTGCTCCGCCGAGCACGTCGAAGAGCGTCATCACGGACAGCACGAATGCCACGGCAACGCCGAGGATCGTCACCGAATGCGCGCCGCGGCGCCCGATCGACTTGCCGAACAGCCCGGCAATCAGGGAACCCGCGAGCGGAGCAAGCGGAACCGCCAGCAACAGGTTTTCGTTAAGTGTCGTTGCCATAACAGCCTACCCTCAGGTTAACCTTTGAGCTGATCGAGATCCTCGACGTTGATCGTGTCGAGGCTGCGGAACAGGGTTACCAGAATTGCCAGACCGATCGCGGCTTCGGCTGCCGCGACCGTCAGCACGAAGAACACGAAGATCTGACCATGCACGTCGCCCAGGTAATGAGAAAACGCGACGAAATTGGTATTCACCGCGAGCAACATCAGTTCGATCGCCATCAGGATGATGATCACGTTGCGACGGTTCAGGAAAATGCCGACGATCGAGATCGCAAACAGGATCGCGCCGAGCACGAGGTAATGAGCAAGGGTCAACATGAATTCTTCTCCTCTCGCGCGTCAGGCCTTGGTGCCCGATGCGGGTTCGGCCGCGGCCGACTCGGCGGGCGCTTCCGGCAGTTCCTTCTCGACCGGCATCTTCACGAGGCGCACGCGGTCCTGACGACGCACGTGAACCTGCTTCGACACGTTCTGACGCTTGCTGTCCTTCGGTTCGCGCACGGTCAGCGCGATCGCTGCGATGATCGCGACGAGCAGGATCAGGCCGGCGACTTCGAACGCGAAGATGTAGTCGGTGTAAATGATCTTGCCGATCAGGTGCGTATTCGACATCGCGCTCGCGGCAGCCGCCGACGTGTCCGGCACCGGCGAGTGCGTGCCGCCGAAGCCGTGCCACAGGATCAGCGCCGTTTCGACCACGATGATCGCGCCGACCACCGTTGCGAGCGGCACGAAGCGCTTGAAGTCGCGGCTCAGCACGTCGATGTTGATGTCGAGCATCATCACGACGAACAGGAACAGCACCATCACCGCGCCCACGTAGACGAGCACCAGCAGGATCGCGAGGAATTCGGCCTCGAGCAGCATCCAGATCGCGGCCGCGTTGAAAAACGCGAGCACGAGGAAGAGCGCAGACGCCACAGGGTTGCGCGAGGTGATCACCTTCAGCCCCGATGCCACCAGCAGCAGCGCGAAGATGTAGAACAGTACGGTCGTGAATTCCATGATTACCGGTTCGTCGTTAGGCCATCGTGATGCGGGAAGCGCTACGCAGACTGGCGGCCAGACCAGCCCTCGTCGCGCCGCGGCCGTCGCGGCCGCGAAGACCGGGTGCTGCGCGCTCCCTGGTCTCGCGGCCGGCCCGGACCGCGGGCCGATGCAGCGTCAAACAGAAAATCAACGATACGGCGCATCCGCTGCCTTGTTCGCCGCGATCTGCGCTTCGTAGCGATCGCCGACGGCCAGCAGCATTTCCTTCGTGAAATACAGGTCGCCCCGCTTTTCACCGTGGTATTCGAGAATGTGCGTCTCGACGATCGAATCGACGGGACAGCTTTCTTCGCAGAAACCGCAGAAGATGCACTTGGTCAGGTCGATGTCGTAGCGCGTCGTGCGTCGCGTGTTGTCCGCACGCACTTCCGATTCGATCGTGATCGCGAGCGCGGGACACACGGCCTCGCACAGCTTGCACGCGATGCAGCGCTCCTCGCCGTTCTCATAACGGCGCAGCGCATGCAAGCCGCGAAAACGCGGCGAAATCGGCGTCTTTTCTTCCGGGAACTGCACGGTGAACTTGCGCTTGAACGCATAGCGTCCGGTCAGCGCGAGGCCCTTCAGCAGCTCGGTCAGAAAAAACGTCTTGAAGAAGTTCTGGATAGCGTTCATGTTCTCCGCCCTTCCTTATTTCCAGATGCTCAGCGGCGACATGTACCAGAAGCCGACGACCACGAGCCACACGACACAGACCGGGATGAACACCTTCCAGCCAAGACGCATGATCTGGTCATAGCGGTAGCGCGGGAACGTCGCACGCGCCCAGATGAACACCGACAGCAGGAAGAAGACCTTCAGCACCAGCCAGAACACGCCCGGAATGAACGACAGGAAGCCGAACGGCGCGCTCCAGCCGCCGAGGAACAGCACCGATGCAAGCGCCGAGATCACGATCATGTTGATGTACTCGGCGAGGAAGAACAGCGCGAACGCCATCCCCGAGTAGTCGATCATGTGGCCCGCGACGATTTCCGACTCCCCTTCCACCACGTCGAACGGGTGGCGGTTCGTTTCGGCGATGCCCGACACGAAGTAGACGACGAACATCGGCAGCAACGGCAGCCAGTTCCACGACAGGAAGTTCAGGCCCCAGCTCGCGAAGATGCCGCGCTCCTGCGATTCGATGATGCCCGACAGGTTCAGCGTGCCCGACACCATCAGCACGACGACGAGCGCGAAGCCCATCGCGATTTCGTACGACACCATCTGCGCCGCCGCGCGCATCGCGCCGAGGAACGCGTACTTCGAGTTCGACGCCCAGCCGGCGAGAATCACGCCGTACACGCCGATCGACGAGATCGCCATCACGTACAGCAGACCCGCGTTGATGTCGCCGAGCACCGCGCCCGGCTGGAACGGAATCACCGCCCACACCGCGAATGCCGGCACGACCACCATGATCGGCGCGATCATGTAGATCCAGCGGCTCGCCTGCGCGGGCTGGATCACTTCCTTCAGCAGCAGCTTCAGCACGTCGGCGATCGGCTGCAGCAGACCGGCCGGGCCGACGCGGTTCGGGCCGAGACGCACGTGCATCCAGCCGATCAGCTTGCGCTCCCACAGGATCAGGTACGCGACGCACAGCAGGATCACCACCGCGACGACGAGAATGCGCACGAGCGCCCAGACGGTGGGCCACGCTACGCCGAGCAGCTGGCTGCCGCCTGCATTGATCGTTTCGAACAAGGTCATTTACGCCTTCTCCACCAGCAGTTCACCGAACAGGCTGCCGAGCGCCGCGGCAACCGGCGTTGCCGCCGGCACACGCACCGCGGTCGGCGCAAGATCCGCATCGCGCACGGCCGGCGCGGTCACCGACAGGTCGCCCTGGCGCACGCGCACCGCGTCGCCGCTCTTCAGGCCGAGCTGGTCGAAGAGCGCGGCCGGCAGACCGATCGTGTTCGCGGCGCGGGCGGCCGCGGTCAGCTGCAGCGACTCGGCGCGGCGCACGAGCGGATCGGCGTGGTAGATCGGCACATCGGCGATGCGCTCGAAGCGGCCTTGCGCCGCCTTCGCGAGCGTGCCGCGCGCGAGCGGCGCACCGGTCTTGTTCGACAGACGCGCGTCGAGGCTGCCGTCGCCGAGCGCCTTGCGGCGTACGTCTTCGGCGGTGTCGAAGTCGAAGCCCGGCGCGCCGAGCAGCGTGCCGAGCACGCGCAGCACCTTCCACGCGGGACGCGTGTCGCCGAGCGGCCGCACGACGCCGTTGAACGTCTGCGCCGTGCCTTCCGCGTTGACGAACGTGCCGGACGTTTCGGTGAACGGCGCGATCGGCAGCAGCACGTCCGCGTAGTCGAGGCCGGTCTTGAACGGCGACATCACCGCGACCATTTCCGCCTGACCGAGCGCGGCGCGCGCGGCGGCCGGATTCGCGGTGTCGAACTCCGGTTCGACGTTCAGCAGCAGATAACCCTTGCGCGGCTGTTCGAACGCTTCGCGTGCGTTCAGGCCGTCGCGGCCCGGCAGCGCGTCGGCGAGATAGCCGCCGACCGTGTTGCCCGCTTCGGTCAGGAAGCCGAGCGTCGCGCCGCTCGTTTCGGCGATCCATTGCGCCGCCGCATGCAGGCGCGAAAAATCGGGGTGCTGAACCGCCGCGTTGCCGAGCAGCACGTAGCGACGCTCGCCGCTCGCGAGCGACGCGGCCACCTGCTTCGCCGCGTCCGACGCCTGCACACCGGCAAACGTGTCCGGCAGCGCGACGCCGCGCGCTTCGGCCACGGCCGCCGCGACGCCGGCAAGTTCGTCGAGCCACGCGGACGGCGCAGCGACGATACGTTGCGAACTCGGGATCAGCGAGTTGTCGGCGCTCGCCTGCAGCATCGTGACCTTCGCACCGCCCTTCGCTGCCTGACGCAGACGCGCGGCAAAGAGCGCATGATCGCGGCGCAGGAACGAGCCGATCACGAACGCGGCATCCGCGTACGACAGTTCGGCGATCTTCGTGCCGAGCCACGGCGCGCCGGTCACCGGCGCCGAGAAGTCGCTCTGGCGCAGACGGAAGTCGACGTTCGGCGTGCCGATCGCATTGGCCAGCTGCTTGAGCAGGTACAGTTCCTCGACGCTCGCGTGCGGGCTCGCGAGCGCGGCGATCGCATTTTCGCCATGCTGGTCGCTGATGCCCTTGATGCCCTTGACCACGTATTCGAGCGCCGTCTGCCAGTCCGTCTCGATCCACTGGCCGCCCTGCTTGATCATCGGCTGGGTGAGACGATCGGCGCTATTCAGACCTTCGTACGAGAAGCGGTCCTTGTCCGAAATCCAGCATTCATTGATGGACTCGTTCTCGAACGGCAGCACGCGCATCACGCGGTTGTTCTTCACCTGCACGACGAGATTCGCGCCGGTCGAATCGTGCGGGCTCACCGACCTGCGGCGCGACAGCTCCCACGTGCGGGCCGAAAAGCGGAACGGCTTGCTGGTGAGCGCACCGACCGGGCACAGGTCGATCATGTTGCCCGACAGTTCGGAGTCGACCGTCTTGCCGACGAACGACGTGATTTCCGAATGTTCGCCGCGGCCGAGCATGCCGAGTTCCATCACGCCGGCGATCTCTTCGCCGAAGCGGACGCAACGCGTGCAGTGAATGCAGCGCGTCATTTCTTCCATCGAGATCAGCGGGCCGACATTCTTGTGGAACACGACGCGCTTCTCTTCGCTGTAGCGCGAAGCCGACTTGCCGTAGCCGACCGCGAGATCCTGCAGCTGGCACTCGCCGCCCTGATCGCAGATCGGGCAGTCGAGCGGGTGATTGATCAGCAGGAACTCCATCACGGCTTGCTGTCCCTTCACCGCCTTCTCGGACATGGTGCGCACGACCATACCGGCCGATACCGGCGTCGCGCACGCGGGCACGGCCTTCGGCATCTTCTCGACATCGACGAGACACATCCGGCAGTTAGCCGCAATCGACAGCTTCTTGTGATAGCAGAAGTGAGGAATATAAGTGTCGACCTTCGTCGCAGCCTGGATCACCATGCTGCCTTCAGGCACCTCGACCTTCTTGCCGTCTATTTCAAGTTCAACCATGATGGTTAATCGTCCCTAACCTGTTACCGCAGAGCAGTTCACCCGATTCACCTTGCCGCGCTGCCCATCCATTGCGACGCACAGCGCGCTTCAGTCTCTACACTCACGCGGCAACCGTTTCCGACGCCGCGTGCGAGCCGGCATGACCGCCGACGAGGCAACGCTTGTTGGCGACGTGATATTCGAATTCGTCCCAGTAGTGCTTGAGCATCCCGCGCACCGGCATCGCGGCCGCATCGCCGAGCGCGCAGATCGTGCGGCCCATGATGTTTTCCGCGACCGAGTTCAGCAGATCCAGGTCCTCCTGGCGGCCGAGACCGTGCTCGATCCGATGAACGACGCGATACAGCCAGCCGGTGCCTTCGCGGCACGGCGTGCACTGACCGCACGATTCCTCGTAATAGAAGTACGACAGACGCAGCAGCGAACGGACCATGCAACGCGTCTCGTCCATCACGATCACCGCGCCGGAGCCGAGCATCGACCCCTGCTTCGCGATCGAGTCGTAGTCCATGTCGGTCTGCATCATCAGCTCGCCCGGAATCACCGGCGCCGACGACCCGCCCGGAATCACCGCCTTCAGCTTCTTGCCGCCGCGCATGCCGCCGGCGAGTTCGAGCAGCGTCGCGAACGGGGTGCCGAGCGGCACTTCATAGTTGCCCGGACGCTCGACGTCGCCCGACACCGAGAAGATCTTCGTGCCGCCGTTGTTCGGCTTGCCGAGTTCGAGATAAGCCTGCGGACCGACCGTCAGAATGAACGGCACCGCGGCGAACGTCTCGGTGTTGTTGATCGTGGTCGGCTTGCCGTACACGCCGAAGCTCGCCGGGAACGGCGGCTTGAAGCGCGGCTGGCCCTTCTTGCCTTCGAGCGATTCGAGCAGCGCGGTTTCCTCGCCGCAGATGTACGCGCCATAACCGTGGTGCGCGTACAGCTCGAAGCTGAAGTCCGTGCCCATGATGTTCTGGCCTAGAAAGCCCGCTGCGCGCGCTTCGTCGAGCGCCGCTTCGAAGCGCCTGTACACCTCGAAGATTTCACCGTGGATGTAGTTGTAGCCGACGGTGATACCCATCGCGTACGCGCCGATCGCCATCCCTTCGATCAGCGCATGCGGATTCCAGCGCAGGATGTCGCGATCCTTGAACGTGCCGGGCTCGCCCTCGTCCGAGTTGCAGACGAGATACTTCTGCCCCGGAAACTGACGCGGCATGAAGCTCCACTTCAGGCCCGTCGGAAAGCCCGCGCCGCCACGGCCGCGCAGACCCGACGCCTTCACGTCGGCGATCACCTGCTCGGGCGGAATCTTTTCTTCGAGAATGCGGCGCAGCTGCTTGTAGCCGCCGCGTGCGACGTAGTCTTCAAGATGCCAGTTCTCGCCGTTCAGGCCGGCGAGAATCAGCGGTTTGATGTGACGATCGTGCAATGCGGTCATTTCGAAAGCTCCTCAAGCAGCTGGTCGATCTTCTCGCGGCTCATGAAGCTGCACATCCGGTGATTGTTCACGAGCAGCACCGGCGCGTCGCCGCACGAGCCCATGCATTCACCCTCTTTCAGGGTGAAGCGGCCGTCGGGCGTGGTTTCGCCGAAGTCGATGCCGAGTTTCTGCTTCAGATAGTCGGCGGCGCTTTCCGAGCCGCCGTCCGGGCCGAGCTGGCACGGCAGGTTCGTGCAGAGCGTGATCTTGTACTTGCCGACAGGCTTCGTCTCGAACATCGTGTAGAAGGTCGCGACCTCCTGCACGGCGACCGGGGGCATGCCGAGGTAGTCGGCGACGAACTGCATCAGTTCGGGCGACAACCAGCCATGCTCTTCCTGGGCGACGGCCAATGCCGCCATCACGGCGGACTGTTTCTGATCGGCGGGATACTTCGCGATCGCGCGATCGATTTCTTTCAGGCCTTCAGCTGAGATCATTTTCTGAAACGACTCTTCAATTCCTACCGAACGAAAACCTGTCGCATGTCGAGTGTGACTTGCGGCTGCGACAGACGTGGCGTTCCCGGCATGCAAACCGGCGCGCCGTGCATCGAGTGCATTGCGCGCCGTTACGCCTGCACCGCTAGCGGTCGATTTCGCCGAACACGATGTCCTGCGTGCCGATGATCGTTACCGCGTCGGCAATCATGTGACCGCGCGCCATTTCGTCGAGCGCGGACAGGTGGGCATACCCCGGTGCACGAATCTTCAGACGATAAGGCTTGTTCGCGCCATCCGACACCAGGTAGATACCGAACTCGCCCTTCGGATGCTCGACGGCTGCATAGGCTTCGCCCTCGGGCACATGAAAGCCTTCGGTAAAGAGCTTGAAATGGTGAATCAGCTCTTCCATGTTGGACTTCATGTTCACGCGCGACGGCGGCGCAATCTTGTGATTGTCGATCATCACCGGGCCGGGATTCTTGCGCAGCCATTCGATGCACTGTTTCGCAATCCGCGTCGATTGACGCATCTCTTCGACGCGCACCAGATACCGGTCGTAGCAATCGCCGTTCACACCGACCGGAATGTCGAAATCCATCTGGTCATACACTTCGTACGGCTGCTTCTTGCGCAGGTCCCACTCGATGCCGGAACCGCGCAGCATCGCGCCGGTCAGGCCGAGTTGCATCGCGCGCTCCGGGCTCACGACGCCGATGCCGACAAGACGCTGCTTCCAGATGCGGTTGTCGGTGAGCAGCGTCTCGTACTCGTCGACACAAGCGGGGAAACGCGCAAAGAAGTCGTCGATGAAATCGAGCACCGAACCCTGGCGCGCTTCGTTCATCTTCGCGATCGACTTCTCGTTGTGAATCTTCGACGCCTTGTATTGCGGCATTGCGTCAGGCAGATCGCGGTAGACACCGCCCGGGCGATAGTACGCTGCGTGCATCCGCGCACCCGACACCGCCTCGTAGACGTCCATCAGATCTTCGCGCTCGCGGAACGCGTACAGGAACACCGCCATCGCGCCGACGTCGAGCGCGTGCGAGCCGATCCACATCAAGTGGTTCAGCACCCGTGTGATTTCGTCGAACAGCACGCGGATGTACTTCGCGCGAATCGGCACGTCGATGCCGAGCAGCTTTTCGATCGCGAGCACATAGCCGTGCTCGTTGACCATCATCGACACATAGTCGAGACGGTCCATGTATGGCACCGACTGGATGAACGTCTTGTTCTCGGCGAGCTTCTCGGTCGCGCGATGCAAAAGGCCGATGTGCGGGTCGGCGCGCTGGATCACTTCGCCGTCGAGTTCGAGCACGAGGCGCAGCACGCCATGCGCTGCCGGGTGCTGCGGGCCGAAGTTGAGCGTGTAGTTTTTGATCTCTGACATGCGACCCTCTTAGTGTTTCCGCAGACCGCCGTAACGATCCTCGCGGATCACGCGAGGCGTGATCTCGCGTGGCTCGATCGTGACCGGCTGATAGACGACGCGCTTCTGCTCCGGGTCGTAACGCATCTCGACATAGCCCGACACCGGGAAGTCCTTGCGGAACGGATGGCCGATAAAGCCGTAGTCGGTCAGGATGCGACGCAGATCGGGGTGGCCTTCGAACACGATACCGTAGAGGTCAAACGCTTCACGTTCGTACCAGTTTGCAGAATTCCAGATCTCGACGAGCGACGGCACGATCGGCACGCTGTCGTCCGGCGCGAACACGCGCAGACGCAGGCGCCAGTTATTCGTCAGCGACAGCAGCTGCGACACCGCAGCGAAGCGCGGACCTTCCCACGCGCCGTCACCGTACGTCTGGTAATCGACGCCGCACAGATCGATCAGCTGCTCGAAACGCAGCGCGGGATTATCGCGCAGGTCCTTCGCCACACTGGGGAGATCGCCCGCTTTCACGACCAGCGTCAATTCACCGAGCGCCTCGGTCAGGCTCGCGATGCGCGCACCGAGGGCCGCTTCGAGGTTCGCTTTCAGAGTCTCGAGTTTGCTTGCCATATTGTGGGGTGGCGCGAGGCCTTTATTGACGGGCGATGGTGTTGGTGCGGCGGATCTTCGCCTGCAGCTGAATCACGCCGTAGACGAGGGCTTCCGCGGTCGGCGGGCAACCCGGCACGTAGACGTCGACCGGGACGATGCGATCGCAGCCGCGCACGACCGAATACGAGTAGTGGTAGTAACCGCCGCCGTTCGCACAGGAACCCATCGAGATCACCCAGCGCGGCTCGGCCATCTGGTCGTAGACCTTGCGCAGTGCGGGCGCCATCTTGTTGCACAGCGTGCCCGCCACGATCATCACGTCCGACTGACGCGGACTCGGGCGAAACACGACACCGAAGCGGTCGAGGTCGTAACGGGCCGCGCCCGCGTGCATCATCTCGACCGCGCAACACGCAAGACCGAACGTCATCGGCCACAGCGAGCCGGTACGCGTCCAGTTGATCAGCTTGTCAGCCGTGGTGGTGACAAAGCCTTCCTTCAAGACCCCTTCGATACTCATGTGTTTTCCACTCCAGACGAGCGGCCGCGGGTACTACCCTGCCGCCCATGCTAACCGGCGATTAACCCGTCATTCCCAGTCGAGACCGCCTTTCTTCCAGATGTACGCAAAGCCCAGCAGGAATTCGAGCAGAAAGATCATCATCGCGAGGAAGCCGGCCCAGCCGATGTCGCGCAGGGCAACGCCCCACGGGAACAGAAAGGCGGTTTCGAGATCGAAGATGATGAAGAGAATGGCCACGAGGTAGTAGCGCACATCGAACTTCATGCGCGCGTCTTCGAACGCTTCGAAGCCACACTCGTAAGGTGAATTTTTTTCGCTGTCCGGCCGGTTGGGGCCGAGAATCTTGCCGATGCTGACCAGCGCTACACCCAAACCGATGCCTACAAGGAGGAACAACAAGACGGGGAAATAGGCTGCGAGGTTCAAGACTATCCTCAATCGGTTGGTTCTGGGTTCCGCAGGAACTCGTTTGCCCGCGGGAGTTACGACTTCACACTTCGCGCTGCAACACTAAACAAACACGACGCCAGAAGCAAAAAATGCCAGCCGAAGCTGAAGCAAGCGGCTGGCATTTAGATAACATTGGTGCCGACGGCGAGACTCGAACTCGCACAGCTTTCGCCACTACCCCCTCAAGATAGCGTGTCTACCAATTTCACCACGTCGGCACTGTCTGCAATCCGGGAAAACAATTTATTGAAACCCGCGAATCGCTTCAAGACTTGGATTGTAACCTGACCTTTCGGATTGTTCAACGCACAAAAGCGGTTTGTTCGAAAATTTTTATTTCGGGACGTCCTGCCCCGCGCCGGCCGAATGCCCGGCTGGCGACGCCGCGACTGCGGGCGATGTCGCCGCTGCCGGAGACGCTGCGATGACCGGAGATGCCGCACCCGCCGGCGAGGCTCCAGCCGGCGCAGCCGCTTCTGGCGCCAGCGCCGCGGCGCCGAGCACGCCAGCCGAAGGCTTCGCGTGATACGAACCGAGGTACGTCAGCGCAAGCGTCGATATGAAGAAGACCGTCGCGAGCACCGCGGTCGTGCGCGAAAGAAAATTCGCGGAACCGCTCGCGCCGAACAGACTCCCCGACGCACCGCTGCCGAACGCCGCGCCCATGTCCGCACCCTTGCCATGCTGCAACAGCACAAGGCCGATCACGCCGAGTGCCGACAGCAACTGAACAACGATAATCAATGTCTTCAAATACAGCATCACACTCACCTGAGTCCTTGTTAAGCACGCACCCCGGAACCGGAAGTCACGCGCGCGTTGCGCCGCGCACGAATGCGCGGCGCCCTCAAACCTGTTAGGCCGCCGGGTCAGCGACCGCCGCCGCAGCGGCTGCGCAGATGGCGAGAAAATCGGCTTCCTTCAGCGACGCGCCGCCGATCAGTCCGCCGTCGATGTCCGGCTGGCGGAACAGCTCGGCTGCATTGTCCGGCTTCACGCTGCCGCCGTACAGGAGCGGCACGTCGGCGACCTGCGCGCCCTTTGCGGCAAGACGCGCGCGCAGGAACCCATGAACTTCCTGCGCCTGCGCAGAGCTTGCGCTCTTGCCGGTGCCGATCGCCCAAACCGGCTCGTACGCGACGACGATGCGCGCGGCCTCGTCCGCCGACAACCGCGCGAGCACCGCGTCGAGCTGCGCGCACACCACGTCCTGCGTCGCACCGGCTTCGCGCTCTTCGAGCGTTTCACCGACGCAGACGATCGGAATCAGCCCCGCTGTCAGCGCGCGGTGCGCCTTCGTCGCGACGAGTTCCGGGCTTTCAAGATGGTAAGCCCGACGCTCCGAGTGGCCGACGATCGCATAGGTGGCACCGAATTCCGCAACCATCGCGGCCGCGACTTCACCGGTGTAGGCACCCTGCTCGTGCGCCGACACGTCCTGCGCGCCCCACGCAACCGGGCTGCCGCCGAGCAGCGCCTCTGCCTGCGGCAGATACGGACACGGCACGCAAACGCCGACGCGCACATCCTGGGGCAGCGCACGCGCGCCTTCTGCAATGGCCTGCAGCAGCGCGGCATTGCCTTTCAGACGGCCATGCATTTTCCAGTTACCGACTACGAGCGTGCTTCGTGGTTTTGCCATGGGCTTCGGGTGCTCTTAAAAACGGACGCAAAACGTGCAATTTTACTTCGTGAAAGCGACGCGGGTCAAACCGGGCCGCCCCGCGCACGCGACGTCAAGCGGTGCCGGACCAGTCCAGCACGATCTTGCCGATGTGCTCGCTGCTTTCCATCAACGCATGCGCATCGGCCGCGCGCGCGGCGGGAAATACGCGGAAAACGACCGGCTTCACCCGTTTTTCTTCCAGCAGCGGCCACACGCGCGCCTTCAGCTCCGCCGCGATCTTCGCCTTGAATTCGACCGGGCGCGCGCGCAGCGTCGAACCGGTCACCGTCAAACGCCGCCGCATGATTTCACCGAGGCTCACTTCGGCCTTCGAGCCGCCGAGCATCGCGATGATCACGACACGGCCGCCGTCCGCGAGCGCCGACAGTTCGCGCGGCAGATACCCGCCGCCGACCATGTCGAGAATCACGTCGACGCCGCGATCGTTCGTCAGCGCCTTCACGACCTCGACGAAGTCCTCGCTGCGATAGTTGATCGCACGGTCCGCGCCAAGCTGTTCACACGCGCGGCATTTTTCGTCGGTACCCGCTGTCGCGAACACGCGAAAGCCGAGCGCATGCGCGAGCTGAATCGCGGTCACGCCGATGCCGCTCGTTCCGCCCTGCACGAGCAGCGTTTCGTTCGCACCGCCCTCGCCCGCGCCGAGCGCGCCGCGCTGGAACACGTTGCTCCACACCGTGAAAAACGTCTCGGGCAGCGACGCCGCCTCGATATCGGACAACCCGGCCGGCACCGGCAGGCATTGCGCGAGCGGCGCGGCCACATACTCCGCGTAACCGCCGCCGGCGATCAGCGCACACACGCGGTCGCCGATCTTCAAGCCAAACGGGTTCTGCTTCGGATCGAGCGCGCCGCCGACGATTTCGCCCGCGACCTCGAGCCCCGGCAGATCGGAGATGCCCGGCGGCGGCGCGTACGAACCCTTGCGCTGAAACACATCGGGCCGGTTCACGCCGGACGCCGCGACCTTGATCAGCACCTCGCCGGCTTTCGGCTCGGGCGTCGGCCGCTCCGTCAGCGCCAATACGTCGGGCGCACCGAATTCGGTAATCTCGATTGCCTTCATCTCGCGTCTCCCAAGGTCTGGATGGCACGGCGCTCGCCCATCATCCCGCAAGCGCGCTGCGATCCATCCTTCGCAAAAAAACGGCCGGCGCGCTTTTCACGCTGCCGGCCGTTGTCGCTATCGCATTACTGCTGCGGCTCGCCGTTCGGCGCCGCCTCGTTCAGCAACGCCTTCGCGGACAGACGCACGCGACCCTTCTCGTCCGTCTGGATCACCTTGACCTTCACCTGCTGACCTTCCTTCAGGTAGTCGTTGATGTCCTTGATCCGCTCGTTCGCGATTTCCGAGATGTGCAGCAGACCGTCCTTGCCCGGCAGCAGGTTCACGATCGCGCCGAAATCCAGCAGCTTCAGCACCGTGCCTTCGTAGATCTGGCCCACTTCGACTTCGGCGGTGATGTTCTCGATGCGCTTCTTCGCCTCGGCCATCCCTTCGCTCGACGTGCTCGCGATCGTCACGACGCCGTCGTCCGAGATGTCGATCGTCGTGCCGGTCTCTTCGGTCAGCGCGCGGATCACCGAACCACCCTTGCCGATCACGTCGCGGATCTTCTCCGGATTGATCTTGACGGTGATCATGCGCGGCGCGAACTCCGACAGCTCCGTGTTCGCACCCGACACCGCCGACGTCATCTTGCCGAGGATGTGCATGCGGCCTTCCTTCGCCTGCGCGAGCGCGACCTGCATGATTTCCTTCGTGATGCCCTGGATCTTGATGTCCATCTGCAGCGCGGTGACGCCGTCGGCCGTGCCGGCCACCTTGAAGTCCATGTCGCCGAGGTGGTCCTCGTCGCCGAGGATGTCCGTCAGCACCGCGAACTTGTTGCCTTCGAGGATCAGGCCCATCGCGATGCCCGCGACGTGCGCCTTCATCGGCACGCCGGCGTCCATCAGCGCGAGGCAGCCGCCGCACACCGACGCCATCGACGACGAACCGTTCGATTCGGTGATCTCCGACACGACGCGGATCGAGTAGCCGAACTCTTCGGCGCTCGGCAGGCATGCGACGAGCGCGCGCTTCGCGAGACGGCCGTGGCCGATTTCGCGGCGCTTCGGCGAGCCGACACGGCCCGTTTCGCCGGTCGCGAACGGCGGCATGTTGTAGTGGAGCATGAAGCGGTCGCGGTACTCGCCTTCGAGCGCGTCGATGATCTGCTCGTCGCCCTTCGTGCCGAGCGTCGCGACGACGAGCGCCTGCGTCTCGCCGCGCGTGAACAGCGCCGAGCCGTGCGTGCGCGGCAGCACGCCGGTGCGGATCTCGACCGGACGCACGGTGCGCGTGTCGCGGCCGTCGATGCGCGGCTCGCCGTTCAGGATCTGCGAGCGGACGATCTTCGCTTCGAGGTCGAACAGGATGTTGCCGACGGTCGCCTTGTCGGCCGCCGTCGTGCCGGCCGCAGCCGCGTCCTCTTCGAGCTTCGCCGACGTCGCTGCGTACACTTCCTTCAGCTTCGTCGAACGCTGCTGCTTGTCGCGCAGCTGATACGCGGCGAGCAGTTCGTTGTACGCGATGCCGGTCACGCGCGAGATCAGCGCTTCGTCCTTCGGCGCCGGCTGCCAGTCCCACTCGGGCTTGCCGCCTTCACGCACGAGGTCGTGGATCGCGTCGATCGCGGCTTGCATCTGCTCGTGGCCGAACACCACGGCGCCGAGCATCACGTCTTCCGGCAGCTGGTCGGCTTCCGATTCGACCATCAGCACCGCACGCTCCGTGCCGGCGACGACGAGGTCGAGGCGCGAGTCCTTGATCTGCGCGCGCGTCGGGTTCAGCACGTACTCGTTGTTGATGTACGCGACGCGGGCTGCGCCGACCGGGCCGTTGAACGGCAGACCCGAAACGGCCAGTGCCGCCGATGCGCCGATCAGCGCAGGGATGTCGGCCGGAACGTCCGGGTTGATCGACAGCACGTGCACGACCACCTGCACTTCGTTGTAGAAGCCTTCCGGGAAGAGCGGCCGCAGCGGGCGGTCGATCAGGCGCGAGATCAGCGTCTCGCCTTCGGACGGACGGCCTTCGCGGCGGAAGAAGCCGCCCGGGATCTTGCCGGCGGAGTAGGTCTTTTCGATGTAGTCGACGGTCAGCGGGAAGAAGTCCTGGCCCGGCTTCGCGGTCTTCGCGCCGACGACGGTGGCGAGCACGACGGTGTCTTCGACGTCGACCAGCACGGCGCCGCCCGCCTGGCGGGCGATCTCACCGGTCTCGAGGCGCACATTGTGCTGGCCCCATTTGAATTCCTTCACCACCTTGTTAAACATGGTCATGGTCACTCCTTACCTTGATCTTGCATTGTTATGCCGCTCGGACCAGGAACCCGGAGGATTCCTGGCGATGCGACCAGTCACGGACCGGGGCCGCGCGGGTAGAGGAGTGTTATGCCATTCCAGCGGAGCGCTCAGGGCTTGCCGCGCGATGCGGAGCGTGCGATCCGCTGGAATGACACAAAGCTCTGCCCTCGAAGCCCGGCCGTACTTGTGATGCCGGGCGGCGCGCGTCACATGAAGCGCACCGTTGAAAAACAAAATGCCTGTATCAGTGGAACTGACACAGGCATCTTTCTGGAAGACCTTCCGGTTACTTGCGCAGACCCAGCTTTTCGATCAGTGCGCGATAACGGTCAGCATCCTTGCCCTTCAGGTAGTCGAGCAGCTTGCGACGACGGCTCACCATGCGCAGCAGGCCGCGGCGGCTGTGATGATCCTTGCCGTGTGCCTTGAAGTGAACGGTCAGTTCGTTGATACGGGACGTGAGGAGCGCCACCTGGACTTCGGGCGAACCCGTGTCATTGGTGCCACGCGCGAATTGCGCGACGACGTCGGACTTCTTGATATCTGCTACGGACATTTGAATTTCCTTTAAAACAAACGGGCGGTCACGGAAGAAAGGCCGTGCCGTGGGTGTGAAACGAGTCGCGTATTGTAGCACAGCGCAACCGGTACGGCGAACCCGCGGCTCGCCGCCGCTACGGGCGCTTCATCCGGCAGACGGTCGGCGGCGCGGTCTGGTCGGCGGCGAGCGTCAGCACCGTCCGGAACCCGTAACCCGAGCCTTCGTTGTCGAAGCGCACGCCGGGCGTGCCGGCCTTGTCCATCTGCATCACGAAAAGGGGCTGGATCAGCTGGTGATCGTCGGCGCGCATCTGGACCGGATGAAAGCCGTTGTCGAAGCGCATCCCTTCCAGTGCGCGGGCGACCACGTCCGGTTGCACGCTGCCGGCCTTCGTGATCGCCTGCGCGAGCATCTCGACCAGCATCTCCATGCGCAGCACCGGATAGTCGTCGCGCGCTTCGGGAAAACGCGCGCGGTACGCCGCGTACCACGCGTCCGACGCCGCTCCGCCCGCGTTCGGGTGCCAGTCCGCGACCGCATACACTCGCTTCACGCCGGCATCGCCGAGCGCGGCCGGTGCGCCGAGGCTGTTGCCGTAGAACGTGTAGAACTTCGTGTCGAGCCGCTGCTCGCGCGCCGCCTTCACGAGCAGCGTCAGATCGTTGCCCCAGTTCCCGGTGATCACCGCGTCCGCGCCCGCCGCGCGGATCTTCGCGACATACGGCGCGAAGTCCTTCACGCGGCCGACCGGATGGAATTCGTCGCCGACCACGGCGATGTCCGGCCGCCTGGCGGCGAGCGCCGCGCGGGCGAGCGTGCTGACGTCGTGCCCGAAGCTGTAATCCTGGTTCAGCAGATAGACCTTCTTCACCGCCCGATCGGCGGCGATCACGTCTGCAAGCGCGTCCATCCGCATGCCGGCGTGCGCATCGAAACGGAAGTGCCAGAAGCTGCAATTGGCGTTCGTCAGCGCCGGATCGTCGGCCGAGTAGTTCAGGAACAGTTCGCGGTTGTCCGGCTCGCGCGCGTTCTGCCGGTCGATCGCAGTGACGAGCGCCGCCGCCACCGCCGAACTGTTGCCCTGCAGGATGAAACCGATGTGGCGATCCGCCGCCGCGCGCAGTTGCACGAGCGCCGCCTCGGTGCTGCCCTTGCTGTCGAGCACGACGAGTTCGAGCGGATGGCGCCCGTCCGGCAGCGCGACGCCGCCGCGCGCGTTGACCCGCTCGACGCCGAAGCGCAGATTGCGCTCGACCGCCGCGCCCGCATCCGCGAACGGCCCCGACATCCCTTCGATCAGCGCAAGCCGGATCGGCGCGGCATGGCCGGCGGCATCGGCGGCATCGGCCGCCCGAGCGGGCAGCGCCGCCGTCGCGGCCATCGCCAGCAGCGCCGCGGCGGCGGCCTTCTTCCATCGCGCAGTCACCTTCACGTCCTCGTCAATTCGTTCGAAGCGCGGATCATAGGCCGCGGTGCGGCGCGCGGGCAAGCATCGCGTGGCGCGTTTTTGCCGGGTTGCGTGTCAAAATGGCGGCTTGACGACGCAACGGCGCGAGCGTTAGACGCGCCATCGGGAGCTTTCATGCCAAACCGCCTTACCGACGCGCTGGCCACGCGCCTGTCGACCGCTCATCGCCTCGCCCGCCGCACGCTCGCGATGTGCGTCGGCGCCCTTGCGCTTGCCGGCTGCGCGCAGCCGTGGCAGCAATTCCAGGCGGGCGACGACGCGCAGTCGGTGATCGCCCGCCTCGGGCCGCCGCCCGAGGTCTACAACCTGCCCGACGGCGGCAAGCGGTTGATGTGGCCGACGCAGCCGTTCGGCGAAACGACCACCGCCGCCGACATCGACGCATCCGGCAAGGTCGTCAACGTGCGCCAGGTGCTGCAGCCGCTCGAGTTCTATCGCGCGGAGATCGGCAAGTGGACGCGCACCGACGTGCTGGTCAACTTCGGCCGTCCGGTCGAAACGTCGTACTTCCCGCTGATGAGAAGGCAGGTCTGGACCTACCGCTACCTCGAAAACAACGTGTGGTACATGCTGTACAGCTTCTACTTCGACGACGACGGCATCCTGCGGTTGACGCAGAAGACGCCGGATCCGCTGCACGATCCGGACCGCCGCAATATGTTCTGACCGGCACGCACGGCGAATCGCGCCGTTTACGGAAAAGCCCCGTGCTCGCGACGACGAGCCCGGGGCTTTCGGTTTTCAGGCCGCGGGCAGCGTGCCCGCGGCCCGACGCGTTACGAGCGCTGCGGATTGAGCTTGTCGCCCGAGTACAGCTTGTTCAGCGCCGAGATATACGCCTTCGCCGACGCGGCGACGATGTCCGGATCCGTGCCGACGCCGTTCACGATGCGTCCGCCCTTCGACAGCCGCACCGTCACTTCGCCCTGCGCCTGCGTGCCGGTCGTGATCGCGTTCACCGAGTACAGCAGCATTTCGGAGCCGCTTCCGACTTCGGTTTCGATCGCGTTCATCGTCGCGTCGACCGGGCCGTTGCCCGCCGCCTCGCCCGTCACCTCGCTGCCGTCCACCGAGAACACGATGCGCGCATGCGGACGCTCGCCCGTTTCCGAGTGCTGCGACAGCGACACGAACTTGTAGTGCTCCTTCTCCTGCGCGTCCGCCGACTCTTCGGTGACGATCGCGATGATGTCCTCGTCGAAGATCTCCGACTTGCGGTCCGCCAGTTCCTTGAAGCGCGCGAATGCGTTGTTCAGTTCCGCTTCGCTGTCGAGCGCAATGCCGAGCTCCTGCAGACGCTGCTTGAACGCGTTACGGCCCGACAGCTTGCCGAGCACGATCTTGTTCGCGCTCCAGCCCACGTCTTCGGCGCGCATGATCTCGTAGGTGTCGCGTGCCTTCAGCACGCCGTCCTGATGGATGCCGGACGCGTGCGCAAAGGCGTTCGCACCGACCACCGCCTTGTTCGGCTGCACGACGAAGCCGGTGATCTGCGACACGAGCTTCGACGCCGGCACGATCTGCGTCGTGTCGATGCCGAGATCGAGCCCGAAATAGTCCTTGCGGGTCTTCACCGCCATCACGATTTCTTCGAGCGACGTGTTGCCCGCGCGCTCGCCAAGACCGTTGATCGTGCACTCGACCTGACGCGCGCCGCCGATCTGCACGCCGGCGAGCGAGTTGGCCACGGCCATCCCGAGGTCGTTGTGGCAGTGCACCGAGAACACCGCCTTGTGGGAGTTCGGAATGCGTTCGCGAAGTGTCTTCACCAGGTTGCCGTACAGTTCCGGCACACCGTAGCCGACCGTATCCGCAATGTTGATGGTCGTCGCGCCTTCGGCGATCACCGCCTCGAGCACGCGGCACAGGAAATCCATGTCCGAGCGGCTGCCGTCTTCCGGCGAGAACTCGACGTCGTCCGTGAACTGCCGCGCGAAACGCACCGCGAGCTTCGCCTGTTCGAACACCTGGTCCGGCGTCATCCGCAGCTTCTTTTCCATGTGCAGCGGCGACGTCGCGATGAACGTGTGGATGCGGAAGCGTTCCGCCGGCTTCAGTGCGTCGGCGGCGCGCTGGATGTCCTTGTCGTTCGCGCGGGCGAGCGAGCAGACCGTGCTCTCCTTCACGATCGATGCGATCGTGTTGATCGCGTCGAAGTCGCCGTTCGAGCTGGCCGCGAAGCCGGCCTCGATCACGTCGACTTTCATCCGTTCCAGTTGCTTCGCAATGCGGATTTTTTCTTCTTTCGTCATCGACGCGCCGGGCGACTGCTCGCCGTCACGCAACGTGGTGTCGAAAATGATCAGCTTGTCGGCCATATCGGGTCTCCAGGGAGGGATTCGTTCAAAGTTTCAAGACGGAATGCGGAATTCGGGTGTTCGCGCCACCGTTGGCGACGCTGAGAACTTCGAACGAGGCAGACGGAGGGCGAGACGGATCAGCGCGGCAGGCGCGCTAGCGCTAGCACGCGTAGCGGCGCGCCGGCTTGCAGGGAAAGGAGGGAGAACTTGAAGGTCACCATGCCGGCGACTATAGCCGGATTCCGGCGATAGTGCAATCGGGCCCGCATGGGACATCACGGCGGATCGGCCGCGCGGCGGAGGAAAAGCGGGCCGAAAGCAGTCGGGTTGCCGCAACGCGCCATCGGGCCCTATGCGGGCGGCGGCGAATCGCCTGGTCGGCGAACCGCCGCCTGCCCGCCCGCGAGGACGGACGGCCTAACGCTCGCGAGGCGACGAGCGCGCCGGATTCCCGCGCCCGCGCATCGCCTGATACGCCCAGAACACGTAGCCCGACAGCCCGTACAGCACGAAGAGGCCGAACAGCATCAGCGGCGGATCGGAAGACACGAGCACGAACAGCACGACGACGAGCAGCGTCGCCGCGAACGGCACGCGATGACGCACGTCGAGCGCCTTGCCGCTGTAGAACGGCGCGTTCGACACCATCGTGACGCCCGCGTAGATGGTCAGCACGAACGCGACCCATGGCAGCCACGCGACGCTGACCGGCACGCGGTTATCGGTCGCGAGCCACACGAAACCGGCGATCAGCGCCGCCGCCGCGGGACTCGGCATGCCCTGAAAGAAGCGCTTGTCGACGACGCCGATATTCGTGTTGAACCGCGCAAGCCGCAGCGCCGCGCCCGAGCAATAGACGAACGCCGCGAGCCAGCCCCAGCGCCCGAGGTCCTTCAGCACCCATTCGTAGATCACGAGCGCCGGCGCAACGCCGAACGACACCATGTCCGACAGGCTGTCGAACTGCTCGCCGAACGCGCTCTGCGTATGGGTCATCCGCGCGACGCGGCCGTCCATCCCGTCGAGCACCATCGCCACGAAGATCGCGATGGCCGCGATCTCGAAGCGCACGTTCATCGCCTGGACGACCGCGAAAAAGCCGCAGAACAGCGCGGCCGTCGTGAACGCATTCGGCAGCAGATAGATGCCGCGCTTCTTCAGGAACTGCTGGCGCGCCGCGCGCCGTCCGGCATCGACGGTGACCGGCGCATCCTGTACCGACTTGTTGCGGCGAAACGGCCGCGGCAGCGGAGCGCCGGCGGGATTGCGGGGGCGACGCGATTTGAATCCGGCCATCGAGACGCTCTCCTTATGCCGGTTGCAGCTCGGCGAGGATCGTGGAAGAAGCCGAAACCTTTTCGCCGATCGACACGCGCGGCCGGCTGCCGACCGGCAGATACACATCGACGCGCGAGCCAAAGCGGATGAAGCCGTAACGCTGTCCGCGCGACACCGGCTCGCCGGGGCGCACGTAGCACAGGATGCGACGCGCGATCAGGCCGGCGATCTGCACGGACGTGACGGTCGTGCCGTCGGCCATCGTGATCACGACGGCGTTGCGTTCGTTCTCGGTCGACGCCTTGTCGACTGCTGCGTTCAGGTAGGCGCCCGGAAAGTACTCGACCTTCGACACCGCGCCATCCACCGGCGAGCGCTGCGAGTGCACGTTGAACACGTTCATGAACACGCTGATCTTCAGCGCTTCGCGATTCGCATACGGATCGAGCGCGGTTTCGACCGCGACGATGCGGCCATCGGCCGGGCACAGCACTGCGTTCGCCTGCGTCGGAATCGGACGCGGCGGATCGCGGAAAAACTGCACGACGAAGATGAGGATCAGCCAGAACGGCCATGCGAGACCCAACCCTGCGACCGCGTGAATCAGCAAGGCCACGACGGCCGCGATCGCGATGAACGGCCAGCCTTCACGCGCGATGATCGGATGAGGGTAATTCATGGTGGCTTCGCTATTTTTGTAAAACCGTAGGATAGCAAAAGCCGCCCAGTGTTCATCACGCCTGGGCGGCCTTTTCGGATGAAACGCCTTTCGCGATGCGACCGGACAGCGACGCAGGTCGCATGCCCGGTCAGCGCTCGTCGTTATGGCTTAGTTCTTCGACTGGTCGACGAGCTTGTTCTTCGCGATCCACGGCATCATCGCGCGCAGCTTCGCACCGACCGTCTCGATCTGGTGCTCGGCGTTCAGGCGACGGCGCGACTGCAGCGTCGGCGCGCCGGCCTTGTTTTCGAGGATGAAGCTCTTCGCGTATTCGCCGGTCTGGATGTCCTTCAGGACGTCCTTCATCACCTTCTTCGTTTCAGCGGTGATCACGCGCGGACCCGTCACGTACTCGCCATACTCGGCGTTGTTCGAGATCGAGTAGTTCATGTTCGCGATGCCGCCTTCGTAGATCAGGTCGACGATCAGCTTCAGTTCGTGCAGGCACTCGAAGTACGCCATTTCCGGCGCGTAGCCCGCTTCGACCAGCGTCTCGAAACCGGCCTTGATCAGGTCGACGGTGCCGCCGCACAGCACGGCCTGCTCGCCGAACAGGTCGGTTTCGGTTTCTTCGCGGAAGTTCGTTTCGATGATGCCCGCACGGCCGCCGCCGTTCGCCGCCGCGTACGACAGCGCGATGTCGCGCGCCGCGCCCGACTTGTCCTGGTGGACGGCGATCAGGTGCGGCACGCCGCCGCCTTGCGAGTACGTGCCGCGCACCGTGTGACCCGGCGCCTTCGGCGCGATCATGATCACGTCGAGATCCGCGCGCGGAATCACCTGGCCGTAGTGCACGTTGAAGCCGTGCGCGAAGGCGAGCGCGGCGCCGTTCTTGATGTTCGCGTGCACTTCCTTCGCGTACACGTCGGCGATCTGCTCGTCCGGCAGCAGCATCATCACGACGTCGGCGCTCTTCACCGCTTCCGCGACTTCCTTGACCGTCAGGCCGGCGTTCTCGGCCTTGCTCCACGAGGCGCCGCCCTTGCGCAGGCCGACCGTCACGCTCACGCCGCTGTCCTTCAGGTTCAGCGCGTGTGCATGGCCCTGCGAGCCGTAACCGATGATCGTCACCTGCTTGCCCTTGATGAGGGAGAGGTCGGCGTCCTTGTCGTAGAAAACTTTCATGTCTGTTCCTTGGCGTGTATTCAAAGATTCGTTGGTGATGCACCGAACGCATGCGGGCGGCGCAGCGCTCGGCGAAATTCCGGTGGTTGCCCGCGTGCGATGCCGGGGATCACACCTTCAGGATGCGTTCGCCGCGCCCGATGCCCGAACTGCCCGTGCGGACCGTTTCGAGAATCGCGGTGGCGTCGATCGCTTCGATGAACGCGTCCAGCTTGTCGCTCGCGCCCGTCAGTTCGACCGTATAGGTTTTTTCGGTGACGTCGATGATGCGGCCGCGGAAGATATCCGCCATCCGTTTCATCTCCTCCCGTTCCTTGCCGACCGCCCTTACCTTGATCAGCATCAGCTCGCGCTCGGTGTGGGCGCCCTCGGTCAGGTCAACCACTTTCACCACCTCGATCAGGCGGTTCAGATGCTTCGTGATCTGTTCGATCACGTCGTCAGAGCCGATGGTAACGATGGTCATGCGCGACAGCGATCGGTCTTCGGTCGGCGCCACCGTCAAGGTTTCGATGTTGTAGCCGCGTGCGGAGAAGAGCCCGACCACGCGCGACAGCGCACCCGGCTCGTTTTCCAGCAAAACGGAAATGATGTGCTTCATGATGTTTCCCGCGATTTATCCAGATTGAGCGTGGCAGCCGCACCGCCTCGCGCACCCGCGCGCCCTTCGTGAAGGCGCGCGCCGCGCGAGGCTTTGCGGCGCGCCGTTACAGGTCTTCCGAGCCGAGCAGCATCTCGGTGATGCCCTTGCCGGCCTGAACCATCGGCCAGACGTTTTCGGTCGGGTCGGTCTGGAAATCGAGGAACACCGTGCGGTCCTTCAGTCGCAATGCTTCCTTCAGCGCGGGCTCGACGTCGGCCGTCTTTTCGATGCGCATGCCGACGTGGCCATAGGCTTCCGCGAGCTTCACGAAGTCCGGCAGCGCATCCATGTACGAATGCGAATAGCGCTTGCTGTATTCGATCTGCTGCCACTGGCGAACCATGCCGAGGTAGCGGTTGTTGAGCGAGATGATCTTGACCGGCGTGTCGTACTGCTTGCACGTCGACAGCTCCTGGATGCACATCTGGATCGAGCCTTCGCCGGTGATGCACACGACGTCGTCGTCCGGATGCGCCATCTTCACGCCCATCGCGGCCGGCAGGCCGAAGCCCATCGTGCCGAGGCCGCCGGAGTTGATCCAGCGGCGCGGCTGATTGAAGCGGTAGAACTGCGCGGCCCACATCTGGTGCTGGCCGACGTCCGAGCAGACGAACGCGTTGCCGCCCGTCAGCTCCCACAGCTTTTCGACGACGTACTGCGGCTTGATGATCTCGCTGCCGCGGTCGAACTTCAGGCAGTTCTTCTCGCGCCAGCCTTCGATGTCCTTCCACCACGCGGCGAGCGCGTCGGTATCGGGGCCGTGCTCGGCGTGCTGCAGTTGTTCGATCAGCTCCTTCAGCACTTCCTTCACGTCGCCGACGATCGGAATATCGACCTTCACGCGCTTCGAAATCGACGACGGGTCGATGTCGATATGGATGATCTTGCGCGGCCGCGACGCGAAGTGCGCCGGATCGCCGATCACGCGGTCGTCGAAGCGCGCGCCGATCGCGATCAGCACGTCGCAGTGCTGCATCGCCATGTTCGCTTCGTAGGTGCCGTGCATGCCGAGCATGCCGAGGAACTTGCGGTCGCTCGCGCGGTAGCCGCCGAGGCCCATCAGCGTGTTGGTGACCGGATAGCCGAGCAGATCGACGAACTGGTTCAGTTCGCGTGCGGCGTCGGCGAGGATGATGCCGCCGCCGGTATAGATGTACGGGCGCTTCGCCGACAGCAACAGCGACACCGCCTTGCGGATCTGGCCGGAGTGGCCCTTCGTGACCGGGTTGTACGAGCGCAGCGACACCGTCTTCACCGGCTCATATGCGCACGGCGTCTTCGACACGTCCTTCGGAATGTCGATCAGCACCGGACCTGGACGGCCGGTGCGCGCGATGTAGAACGCCTTCTTGACCGTGGCCGCGAGGTCGCGCACGTCCTTCACGAGGAAGTTGTGCTTCACGCACGGACGCGTGATGCCGACCGTATCGCATTCCTGGAACGCGTCCTGGCCGATCGCGGCGGTGGGCACCTGGCCGCTGATCACGACCATCGGGATCGAGTCCATGTACGCGGTCGCGATACCGGTCACCGCGTTGGTGACGCCGGGGCCGGAAGTCACGAGGCACACGCCGACGTTGCCGGTCGAGCGCGCATACGCGTCCGCGGCGTGGACAGCCGCCTGCTCGTGGCGCACGAGCACGTGCTGGATCTTGTCCTGCTTGTAAAGCTCGTCGTAAATATAGAGAACCGAGCCCCCGGGGTAGCCCCAGATGAATTCGACCTGTTCGTCGGCAAGCGCCTTCATCAGCACCGTGGCGCCGATGGACTGCGCGCCGGACTGTGCAGCGCCGGTATCAGGATCGGGATTGGAGGCAGGGGTGGCCGACGTGGAGAATTCCGCGCTGGGCATATTCATCATTCACCTTTCGAATTTTCGGCAAAAAATTGATCGGGTGCTCTCTGCCGGGCTCGTGGCTCGGGTTCAAGCGGCGCGTCCAGTTGACAGGCGGGCCTCTTGGGCTCGCCTCAATTGAGACAAGTCACTTTATGTTGCGAACCGTCGACAATATCCGTTCCCGGCTCAACGGTCAAGTCAAACGCGCTGCCTTGTCGAGCGGGCGCCGCTTCGCGGCCGGCCGGCGCGCGGCCGGAAAACGGTGCGCGAGCGCCTTTCTTTACCTGGCGCCGGCAAAAATTTGCTAGCATCCGCGAGTTTTACGACATTTTTCGAACGATTACGCGTACGCGTGGCAGCGGCGCCTGTACCGGATGGCATCAGACAAGGAACTCGCCGACTTCCTGGCGGGCGTCGAGCGACGCGCGTTCAAGCAGACGGTCTACGCCGTAAGGGACGACGACGCTTCGCTCGACATCGTGCAGGACGCGATGATCAAGCTCGCGGAGAAATACGGAGACCGCCCCGCCGCCGAATTGCCGCTGCTGTTTCAGCGTATTCTGCAGAACGCGATGCACGACTTTTTCCGTCGGCAGAAGGTGCGCAATACGTGGGTCAGCCTCTTCTCATCGCTCGGCAACGCGGACGACGACGACTTCGACCCCCTTGAGACGTTCGAGGCGCAACAGGGCACGGTCGGCTCCGAAAGCAGCGAGCAGCAACTCGAACGCGAGCAGATATTGCAACTGATCGACGACGAAATCCAGAAATTACCGACACGTCAACGGGAGGCGTTCCTGATGCGTTACTGGGAGGATATGGATGTCGCCGAGACTGCCGCCGCGATGGGCTGCTCCGAAGGCAGCGTGAAAACGCACTGCTCCCGGGCCACCCACACGCTGGCACTAGCGCTCAAGGCCAAAGGAATCACGCTATGAGCTCCGCTCTCGAAACCAACGAAAAATCGTTCGTGCGGGAGCTGCGCCGCGCGCTTGACGAGAGCGCGGCCAGCCTGCCCGCATCCCGCACCGATCGGCTCGCCGCCGCACGCCGCATGGCGCTCGCCCGCAAGAAGGCCGAGCCGCAATTCGTGCGCGTGACGTCGCCGTCGCTCGCGGGCGTCCCGGGCGACCTCGGCGCAGCGGCAGGCGCGCCGCACGGCCGTTCGCGCGATGGCCGCCGCCTTGCACGCCGCTTCGCACGCTTTACGCTGGCGTGGCCGCTCGCCGCGCTGGTCGTCGGCCTGTTCGCGATCGCGTATGTCGAAGACCAGCAGCGCACCGCGGAACTCGCCGATATCGACGCCGCGATGCTGAGCGACGATCTTCCGCTCACTGCGTATCTCGATCACGGTTTCAACGCCTACCTTTCGCGCTCGCACTGACCGGAGACCCTTGCGGTGAATTACAAGCGCGGCCTCGCCGTCGTTATCGCATGCGTGGTCGCCGCGGCCGTGTCGCTCGCGGCCACCTGGCCGCGCTTCCATCCCGCCGCGCCCGCCAGTTCCGCGCTCGCGGGCGCGCCGCCGAAGGCCGCGCCGGCGAACGCGCTCGTCGCGGAGCTCGAGCCGCTGCCGATCAACGGCAATCCGCTGTCGTGGTCGCGCCTCACGGACGAGCAGCATGTCGCGCTCGCGCCGTTCGCGTCCGAATGGGACAAATTCAGCGACGCGCGCAAGCGCAAGTGGCTGCGCATCGCGGCCCGCTATCCGAAGATGTCGCCGGATGCGCAAAAGCACCTGCACGAGCACATGACCGAATGGGTTCGGATGACGCCCGAAGAGCGGCGCGTCGCGCGCGAGAACTATCAGCTATCGAAGGATCTGCCCGCGCAGGCGCGCAAGAAGGCGTGGACCGCGTACCAGCAGCTGTCGGACGAGCAGAAGGCGAAGCTCGCCGCGAGCGAACGCCATCGCCGGCCGACCGTCGTCAGCGCGCCGCCGACCGGCAAGAGCGAGATGCGCGATATCGACCGCCTCGTCAACGAGCGCGCGCGCGCGGCCGCGCAGCATGCGGCCAGCGCCGCGTCGAAGACCGGCGGCGCGGCAGCGTCGCAACCGGCGGCCACCGCGACCGCCAACGCCCCGGTGCCCGCGCCGGGCAGCGCCGCGCCCGCCAGCGCGCCGCCGCCCATCCCATCGGGTCCGGCCGCGCCGATCCTGCAGCCCGACCCCACCTACAAGGGCTCATAGGCAGTCGCGGACTTTAGCGGTTATGCTTCACCGCATCTGCGCCACTCGCCCCCGCTGCCCGTGACCGAACCGCTTTCGTCGACCGCCGGCGCCCCGGCGCTGCGCCCCGCGTCGATCCGTCGACGCCTCGCCGCCTTAGTCTACGAAGGGGTGCTGCTGTTCGGCGTCGTGTTCGTCGCCGGGCTCGCGTTCAGCGTCGTCATGCAGCAGCGCAGCGGCCTCACCTATCACAACCGGCTTTCCGCGTGGATCGCCGTCGTCGTCGGCGTGTATTTCGTCGGCCTGTGGCACGCAAGCGGGCAGACGCTGCCGATGAAAACATGGCGCCTGCGGCTCGTCGGCCCGAGCGACACGCCGCCGTCACTTCGCCGGGCGACGATCCGTTATCTCGCCGCGTGGCTGTGGTTCCTGCCGCCGCTCGCGCTGCATCCGCTCTTCGGCGTGACGCTGCCGCATACGCTGATCGCCGCGGCCATCTGGTTCGTGCTGTGGGCCGCGAGCGCCGCGTTCGGCGCCGCCCGGCAGTTTCCGCACGACCGGATCGCCGGCACGCGCGTCGTCGACGTGCCGCGCTGACACCGAAGCGTCACGCGTCGTACGCCGTGCGATTCGCTGCGCGGCGCCCGGTCCGGCCCGACGCCGCCTCCGAAGCCGCGCAGCGAACGCCTCAGGCACGCCATCCCGCATTCCGGTAACAAGACTTTCTTGTGACTGTCACGGCACAGTCACGCCCGCATGGCGCAATGTGCGTAACTAAAACTCGCCATTGAGCCCTATGGCCACCAAGACGTCCGCGACTTCCTTCCTCCGGCAGACGACTGGCCCGGGCAACGATCCCCTCGCGTTTCACCCCGGCCCGGACTTCCAGTCGCCGAGGCCACCGCTCCCGCCCGTTGAAGACGCCTCCTCCCCCGCCCCGCACGACGACGACCATCCCGATTCGACCCGCTACCGCACGATCTGGCTGTCCGATATCCACCTCGGCTCGGGCGGCTGCCAGGCGACGTACCTGCTCGATTTTCTGCGGCACAACGAGTCCGAGTATCTGTATCTCGTCGGCGACATCATCGACGGCTGGCAACTGAAGAAGGGCTGGTACTGGCCGCAGGCGCACAACGACGTCGTGCAGAAAATCCTGCGCAAGGCGCGCAAGGGCACGCACGTCGTGTATATCCCCGGCAATCACGACGAGGCCGCGCGGCAATTCTGCAACCTCGCGTTCGGCGACATCCACGTGCGCGAAGAAGCGTTCCACACGACGCTCGCCGGCAAGCGGCTGTGGGTCGTGCACGGCGACCTGTTCGACGGCGTGATCCAGCACGCGAAGTGGCTCGCGTATCTCGGCGACTCCGCGTACACGCTGATCCTTCTGCTGAACCGCTGGTTCAACCGCATTCGCATCAAGCTCGGGTTCCAGTACTGGTCGCTGTCGCAGTATCTGAAACATCAGGTGAAGAACGCGGTGAACTTCATCTCGTCGTTCGAGCGCGTGATGACCGACGAAGCGCGCCGGCGCGGCTGCGACGGCGTCGTCTGCGGACACATCCACAAGGCCGAGATCCGCGACATCGACGGCCTCCTGTACTGCAACGACGGCGACTGGGTCGAGAGCCTGTCGGCGCTCGTCGAGACGTTCGAAGGCGAACTGCGCATCGTCTACTGGACGGTGATGCGCTCGGGCGACGCGCAAGGTGCCGCGCGCAAGGCGCGCGTGAACGCATGAGCGGCCCACGAACCGCAAACCGAAGCAAAGCGACTGACCGACCGAGGACCGACGAACGATGAAAGTGATGATCGTGACCGATGCATGGGAGCCGCAGGTCAACGGCGTAGTACGCACGCTGAAGAACACGACGCGTGAATTGACGGCCCTCGGGCATCAGATCGATCTGCTGACGCCGCTCGAATTCCGCACGATTGCCTGTCCGACGTATCCGGAGATCCGGCTGTCGCTGTTTCCGAAGCGGCATCTGCGCCAGCGCATCGACGAATTCGCGCCCGACGCGCTGCACATCGCGACCGAAGGCCCGCTCGGACTCGGCGCGCGTGCCTATGCACTGCAGCACGGCCTGCCGTTCACGACCGCCTATCACACGCGCTTTCCGGAGTACGTGCACGCGCGCTTCGGCATTCCGCTCGCGGCGACCTACCGGTTCCTGCACTGGTTCCACGGCCGCTCGCTCGCGGTGATGGCGCCGACGCCGGTCGTGAAGACCGACCTCGAAAAATTCGGCTTCACGAACGTCGTGCTGTGGACGCGCGGCGTCGATCTCGACATCTTTCATCCGATGGAATCGAAGGTGCTGAACACCGCACGGCCGATCTTCCTGTATGTGGGCCGCGTCGCCGTCGAGAAGAACGTCGAGGCGTTCCTGAAGCTCGATCTGCCGGGCTCGAAGTGGGTAGCCGGCGAAGGGCCGGCGCTCGCGGAACTGAAGTCGCGCTATCCGGAGGTCAACTACCTCGGCGTGCTGAGCCAGCCCGAACTCGCGAAGGTCTATGCGGCCGCCGACGTGTTCGTGTTCCCGAGCCGCACCGACACGTTCGGCCTCGTGCTGCTCGAAGCACTCGCGTGCGGCACGCCGGTGGCCGCGTACCCGGTGACCGGCCCGGTCGACGTGCTCGGCGACGGCGACGCCGGCGCGATGAACGACGATCTGCGCGAAGCGTGCATCGACGCGCTGAAGATCGACCGCGCGAGCGCCCGCGCGTGGGCCGAGCGTTTTTCGTGGCGCGCGGCGTCCGAGCAGTTCCTGTCGCACCTGAAGCCGCGCACGCCGCACACGGTGCGCGAAACCAGCGCGACCGCCTGACCCCGCATCGGCACGACCGCCCGCGATGCACCGGCCCCCGGCGATCCGTCCGGCCGAGCACGACATGCCGCCGGCCGCACCGCAACGCGTCGGTGCAGAGCCGGCGTGCGATACTGAACGCTCATCGCATACCGCCATGCCGCCCCGATCCTCCTCTCCGTCCGTGGCTCCGCGCCCGGTAGCCGTGACAAAGCCCGCCACGGCGAGTTCGAGCGCGGCCGCGCCCGTCGCCGACGCGCCGCACGCCGGCGCACCTCGCCACGTCGAACCGCCGAACCGCCCGGAACCGCCGGACGTGCACGAGCCGCTCGGCCCCGACGATCCGCTTGCGCCGCTGCCGTTCAATCCGTACAAGGGCAATCGCGGGGTCACGCGCGCGTGGCACGCGCTGAAAAATTCGATCGCGGGATTTCGCACCGCGATCCACGAGGAAAGCGCGTTTCGCCAGGAGCTGACCCTCGCGGCCATTCTGTTGCCGATCGGCGTCGTGGTGCCGGTCGATCCGGTCGAGCGCGTACTGCTGCTCGGCTCCGTGCTGCTCGTGCTGATCGTCGAGCTGCTCAATTCGAGTGTCGAGGCTGCGATCGACCGCATCTCGCTCGAACGCCACGAACTGTCGCGACGCGCGAAGGACTTCGGCAGCGCGGCCGTGATGATCGCGCTGTTCGTCTGCGTGATGACGTGGCTCCTGATTCTCGTGCCGGCGTTCGGCCCGCCGCTGATGCACTGGCTGCGCTCGCGCTGAACCCGCGCGAGCAAACGCGAGGTTTATAATCGGACGACAGTCAAGAACTACCAACCGCGTCCGGACCATCACGGCACATTGCAACGCACGCTGCGCGCTGCCGTTACGCATGCACCCGGACGCTTTCAGGGCCGGACGACATGGAAGCGAAACCTCCCCGCCGCACGCGCGAGCGGATCCTCGAACTGTCACTGAAGCTGTTCAACGAGATAGGCGAGCCGAACGTCACCACCACGACGATCGCCGAGGAAATGGAGATCAGTCCGGGCAATCTGTACTACCACTTCCGCAACAAAGACGACATCATCAACAGCATCTTCAGCCAGTTCGAGCAGGAGATCGGCAAGCGGCTGCGCTTTCCGGACGACCATCGCGCGACGATCGACGAGATGTGGTCGTACCTGCAGTACATGATCGACTTCACGTGGCGCTACCGCTTCCTGTATCGCGACCTGAACGATCTGCTCGCGCGCAACCGCACGCTGGAGATGCAGTTCCGGCAGATCATCAGCCACAAGGTGCACTTCGCCGAGCAGTTCTGCGAGCAGCTCGTCGAGGACGGCGAGATGGTCGCGACGCCGCAGGAAATCCGTGTGATCGCAACGAATATCGGTGTGATCGCAACGTACTGGCTGTCCTATCAGTTCGTGATGAATCCGCGCAAGTACAACGACCAGGAAGCGATCCAGACGGAGCTGCATCAGGTGGGCGTGCAGATCGTGTCGGTGATGGCGCCGTTCCTGCGCGGCCGCTCGCGCCAGCTGTTCGACGACCTCGTGTCGGGCAAGCAGCCGTTGCGCGAGTTCTACGACTACCTGCCGCCGCGCGAAGGCAGCGGCACGACAGCGGCTTCCGGAACCGCAACCGGTGACGCCGCCAACAGGGAAACCCGCGAATGAAATCGGTCTGTGTCTATTGCGGCTCCGCGCTGGGTAAAAGCCCCGTGTACGCCGAAGCCGCGAAGGCGTTTGGGCGCGCGCTCGTCGACGCGAACGTCGCGCTCGTCTACGGCGGCGGCAAGGTCGGCCTGATGGGCGTGATCGCCGACGAAGTGATGGTGCGCGGCGGCCGCGCGATCGGCGTGATCCCCGAGCTGCTCGTCGACAAGGAAGTCGGCCACAACGGGCTGACGGAACTGCACGTCGTCCCCGACATGCATCACCGCAAGAAGATGATGGCCGACCTGTCGGACGCGTTCGTCGCGTTGCCGGGCGGCGTCGGCACGCTCGAGGAGCTGTTCGAGGTCTACACGTGGGCGCAGCTCGGCTATCACCACAAGCCGGTCGCGGTGCTCAACATCGACGGGTTCTACGACCCGCTGATCGCCCTGCTCACGCATACGATCAGCGAGGGCTTCATGCGGCAGACGTACTTCGATCTGCTGCAGATCGAAACGGACCCCGCGACGCTCGTCGAGCGGCTCAAGCACTACCGTCCGACCAAAAAGGACAAATGGTCGGAGATGCGCGCATCGGTCTAGTCCGGACCGCGTGCTGCGCCGTCGATTCGTCTATCCCCCTTCCCCGGAGGCAGTCCGATGAGCAAGGTAGTCCTGATCACCGGCGCGAGCCGCGGCATCGGCCGCGCCACCGCGCATCTCGCAGGCGCGCGCGGCTGGACCGTCGGCATCAACTATCACCACAACGAACCGGCCGCCGACGAGACCGCCGCCGAAGTCGGCCGCGCCGGCGGCCGCGCGCGCGTGCTGCACGGCGACGTCGCGAGCGAAGCCGACGTGATCGCGATGTTCGACGCGCTCGAAAGCGCGTACGGCCGCATCGATGCGCTCGTGAACAACGCGGGGATCGTCGCGCCGTCGATGCCGGTGGCGGACATGAGCGCGGAGCGCCTGAAGCGCGTGTTCGACGTGAACGTGTACGGCGCGTTCCTGTGCGCGCGCGAAGCGGCGCGGCGCATGTCGAAGGACCGTGGCGGCGACGGCGGCGTGATCGTCAATGTGTCGTCGGCGGCGGCGCGGCTCGGCTCGCCGAACGAGTACGTCGATTACGCGAGCTCGAAAGGCGCGATCGACACGATGACGATCGGCCTCGCGAAGGAACTCGGCCCGCAGGGTATCCGCGTGAACGCGGTGCGGCCCGGCCTCATCGACACCGACATCCACGCGAGCGGCGGACGCCCCGACCGCGCAGCGGTGCTCGGCGTGCAAACGCCGCTCGGGCGGGCCGGCACCGCGGAAGAAGTCGCCGAGACGATCGTCTGGCTCTTGAGCGACGCGGCGTCGTATGTAACCGGCGCGATTCTCGACGTGGCCGGCGGACGCTAGTCACCGCCGATCTGGCCGCCGGCCGCCAGCCAGGCCAGTCCAGTTCAGTTCAGTTCAGAACCTCGACCCGGGCTCGCGAAGAAACGCGAGTTCGGCGTCGGTCGATTCGCGCGACAGCACCGCGTTGCGATGAGGAAAGCGCCCGAAGCGCTCGATCACCTTCGCGTGCCGCAGCGCGTAGTCGTAATACTCCGCGTAATCGGGCTCGTGCGCGAGCTCGCCGAAGAGCCGCAGCGACTCGCGCTGCGCGTCGCTCGACTCCGCGTGCTCGAACGGCAGGTACGCGAACACCCGATGAACAGGCGTCGGCAACCGGCGATCCGCGCCGGTCGCGACGAGTTGCCGTGCGAGTGCGAGCGCCTTGTCGTCGCCGGCGAACGCGCGCGTACTGCCGCGATGACAATTACGCGGGAACTGGTCGAGCACGATGACGAGCGCGAGCGCGCCGCAGGGCGTTTCGGTCCACGCGTCCAGTTCGCCTGCCATCGCCGCGTCGATCAGCATGCCGAAGCGCTCGCGCAGCAGCGCGTCGAACGCGGCGTCCTTCCTGAACCACACCTTGCGCGTTCGCCCGTAATCGGGCGAATCCGGCGCGCCGAACCAGAAGTCGAGCAATGCCCGCGCGCGCGGATCCATTGCGTCGCGCCCGCTCACGCGAGTTCCAGCACGACGCGCCGCGTGCGCGCACTCTTCTTTTCGATCTTCGCGATGCGCAGCGCGCCGATCTCGCTCGTGTTCGCGACGTGCGTGCCGCCGCAAGGCTGCAGATCGACGGACTCGATGCGCAGCAGCCGCACGCGGCCAAGACCGCGCGGCGGCTTCACGCTCATCGTGCGAACGAGTTCGGGACGCGCGTCCATCTCGTCGTCGGTGATCCACTCGGTCGTGACCGGATGCGCGCCGTTGACCAGCTCGGCGAGCCGCGCCTCGACGTAGTCGCGCTCGATCGGCTCGACTGTCGCGAAGTCGAGGCGTGCGTAGTCCGCCGTGATGCTGCATCCGTCGACCGGCCAGGGCAGCACCGCGCACATTAAATGGCTCGCGGTGTGAAGGCGCATGTGGCGATGGCGGCGCGCCCAGTCGATCTCGGCGACGACGCGCTCGCCGGGCGCGACGCGCGCGAGCACGTCGTCTTGTCCGGCGGCCGGGATGTGCAGTGCGTCGTCGGGCGTCGCGCCTTCGAACTTCGCCTTGCGCGTGTCGGCGATCTGGATGCGCGTGCCGTCTGCGAGCAGCAGCGCGCCGGTGTCGCCCGCCTGGCCGCCGCCGAGCGGATAGAACACGGTACGGTCGAGGCGTATGCCGGTTTCGTCGAGCGCGATGATGGTCGCGTCGCAGCGGGTCAGTCGGGGGTCTTCGCGGAACAGCGCCTGGGTGGTCGTCACCGGCAGTCTCCTCGGTCGGGGTAGACCGACATTATCGGCGACGCGAGCGGACGACGAAAATGACCGGCGGCGGCGGTCCCGGCCGGACTGTACCGGTTCGCGAATCGGGCCGGATCGTGCGTCGGCCCTTCCGCAGTCAGCCGTCAGCCGTTGCGATTGCGCATCCAGTCGGCAGTCTGAAAGAACGACTCCATCAGCCGCACGCGCAGCGGCTCGGGCAGACCGATGTCTTCCATCGCCCACGCCATGCAGCGCAGCCACTGATCGCGCTCGGACGACGCGATCGCAAAAGGCAGATGCCGCGCGCGCAGCCGCGGATGGCCGAACCGGCTGACGTAGAAATCCGGCCCGCCGAGCCAGCCGCACAGGAACCAGAACAGCTTGTCGCGCGAGCCGTCGAGCGTCGGCGGATGCATCGCCCGGATGCCGGCGAATTCGGCTTCGAGGTCCATCAGGTCGTAGAAACGGTCGACGAGTTCGCGCAAGCGCGTCTCGCCGCCGACGAGTTCGAAGGCTGTCGGCTGGGGCAGCACTTCGTCGGCTGAATCGGTCATAACGTCAGGTGAAGGCGGGAATCGGAAGGCGGCGGTGCGCGGCGTCGGAGCAACCCGCGCCGCGCACCAGAACCGCTGATTTTCTCATAGGTCCGATCACCCGATCGCGGCGGCCCGCCGCACCGGCTTCGCTACGCGTCGCGCAGCGACTGCAGCGCCGGCCGCGTCAGCACGTGCCGCAGGCTGATCCATCCGCCGATGCCCGCGCACGCGACGCCCGCCGCGATCCCGGCCGGCAGCATCCACGGGTTGAACGACAGATGAAAGTCGAACACGCGCGTCGCGAGCACCCAGCCGATCAGCTGCGCGCCGAGCGCCGCCATCACGCCCGCCAGCGCGCCGACCGCGACGAACTCCGCGACCTGCACCGCCCGCACCTGCCTGTGCGACGCGCCGAGCGCGCGCAGCAGCGCCGACTCGCGCATGCGCTCGTCGCGGGTGCCGGCGAGCGCCGCGTACAGCACCAGCACGCCGGCCGCGAGCGTGAACAGGAACAGGAACTGCACCGCGCCGATCACCTGTTCGAGCACGCGTTGAATCTGCGCGAGGACGGGCCCCACGTCGATCGCGGTCACGTTCGGAAAGCGCGCGACGAGCCCGTCGACGACAGCGTTGCGCGCAGCGCTCAGATGGAAGCTCGTGATGTACGTCGCCGGGAAGTCGCGCAGCAGCGCGGGCGGCATCAGCACGAAGAAGTTCACGCGGAAGGTGCCCCAGTCGAGCTTGCGCACGCTCGTCACCGGCGCTTCGACTTCGAGCCCGGCCACGTCGAAGCGCAGCGCGTCGCCCTCGTGCACGCCGAGGGTCTTCGCGAGCCCCTGCTCGATCGACAGTTGCGGCTCGCTCGAATCGCCGTACCAGCGGCCGGCCGCGATCAGGTTGTCGGCGGGCAGCTGCGTCGTGTACGACAGATTGAACTCGCGATCGACGAGCCGTCGCGCGTCCTCGCTCTTGTAGTCGTCCGGATTCACCGGCTTGCCGTTGATCGACACGAGACGGCCGCGCACCATCGGTTCCAGAGCGACGCCCGCGATGCCTTGTGTGCGCAGATACGCGGCGACCGCGTCGCGCTGCTCGGGCTGGATGTCGATCAGGAACTGGTTCGGCGCGTCGGGCGGCGTCGATTTGCGCCAGCCGTCGACCAGGTCGTTGCGCGTCATCGCGATCAGCAGCAGGCACATCAGGCCGATGCCGAGCGCGGTGATCTGCAGCGCGCTCGCGCCGGGCCGACGCTCCAGCGACGCGAGCGCATAACGCCAGCCGACGCCCGCGCGCGTCTGCCCGCCGAAGCGCTCGCTGCGCGCGGCGCGCGCCGCGGCCCACAACGCGAACCGCGCGATGCCGGCGAACACGAGCAGCCCGAGCGCGAACCCGCCCGCGACGATCGCGCCGAGCTTCAGCTCGCCCGCCGCAATCACGAGCAACCCGGCGAACAGCGCGATCCCGACGCCATAGGCGGCCCACGCGGTGCGGCCCTCGTCGCCCCATTCGCGGCGCAGCACGCGCACCGGCGGCACGTGCGTCAGCGGCAACAGCGGCGGCAGCGCGAAGCCGAGCAGCAGCACGAGCCCGGCCGCGATCCCGACGACGGCCGGCATCGGCCCGGGATACGGCAGCGCGACGTCGATCAGGCTCCCGAGCCAGGTCAGCAGCACGAGATGCCCCGCATAGCCGAGCGCGACGCCGACCACGCCCCCGACGATCCCGAGCCCGGCGAACTCCAGCACGAACAGCGCGCGCAGCGTGCGCTGGCTCGCGCCGAGGCAGCGCAGCACAGCGCAGCCGTCGAGGTGCCGGCGCGTGTAGCGATGCGCGGCCATCGCGATCGCGACGGCCGCGAGCAGCGCGGTCAACAGGGACACGAGCGTGAGGAAGTGGTGCGCCCGGTCGATCGTCTGACGGACCTGCGGCTGACCGTCCTGCAACGATTCGAGCGCGACGCCGCGCATCTTGCCGCCGTCGACGTTCGCGTGCGCGAACGCCGCGAAGCTGGCGACGGCCGGATCGGCGCCGGCGACCAGCAGCCGGTACGTGACGCGGCTCCCGTACGTGATGAGGCCGGTCGACGGGAGTTCGTCCGCGCGCATCATCAGCCGCGGCGAGAAGTTCACGAACGAGAAGCCGCGATCCAGCTCGCGCGTGATCACCGCGCCGATCGTGAACGTGCGCGAGCCGACTTTCACGGTATCGCCGACATGCAGCTTCAGCGCGCCGAGCAGCTCGTCGTCGACCCAGACGGTGCCGGCGGGCGGAATCCCCTGCGCCGGATGGTCCGGCGCGCCCGGGGCCGGCGCGATCCGCAGCTGGCCGCGCAGCGGGTAGCCGTCGGACACGGCCTTGATCGCGGCAAGACGCGTCGGCGCCTCGCCCGACGCCGGCTGTGCCGCCGTGCTGACCATGCTCGGGAAAATCGCGGTCGTCGCGGTGCGCAGCCCGAGCGAGTCCGCCTTCTGCGCGAACAGCGGACCGACCGGGTGATCGGCGCGGACAATGAAATCGGCGCCGATCATGCTGCGCGCATCGCGTTCCAGTCCGCGTTGCAGGCGATCGGCGAGAAAGCCGACGCTCGCGAGCGCGGCGACCGCCAGCACCAGTGCGAGCAGCAGCATCGTCAGCTCGCCGGCGCGCCAGTCGCGCGCGGTCATGCGCGCGGCGAGGCGAACGAGGTGAGGCCAGTCGGTGCGCGCCGGCTTCGGCGCGGTGAAATGTCGGGCGGGGCGGGTGACGTGGCTCAATCGTGTCGGCTCCGCAACGAGCCGAAGCGCGACACCATGTGGTTCGCCATGCCCCGGAAGCC
>Ga0310811_10000680_pt1 | contig 43374 bp, 36 predicted proteins | sample YCmetagenome_FD_207642 | JGI IMG/M metagenome (GOLD analysis project Ga0310811, IMG submission 207642) | Soil microbial communities from experimental microcosm in Duke University, North Carolina, United States - YC | ecosystem: Engineered > Artificial ecosystem > Soil microcosm > Unclassified ...
TCTCGTTCAATCTCACCCAGAAATGGGCTACGCAGTGGCAAACGACATACGATTTCGAGCGCCACGAATTCGCCAGCCAGGTCGTTTCGCTGCAGCGAGACCTGCACGACTGGCGAGCCATCTTTGGGTTCACGCAATCGCCGAACGGAAACTTCGCGTTCAACTTCACGATCGCGCTCAAGGCTGAACCCGACCTCAAGTTCGACTACAACCGGACCACGGTCCGCACCGGCGGGACGAGCTTCTAAGCCGTTCCAAGAAAGGGTCACGGCCTGTCCTCGGACGGGGACGACCGACAGATCTCTAAAATTCGCAACGGGCTGCGTGACAAGCACTTAACGCGCGCGCTCAGTCCGGTGCGGCGAATGCGTTGAGCGGTTGGTGCATCCCCACCCAGGAGCGCCTATGCGGTTGCCTCGTCTGTTGCTGGCCCTCGCAGTTCTTCCGCTCGTTGCCTGCGACGAGCTCACCGGGATCACGCCGAGTGCTGACGCGCCGGCGAATCTCGCGTACCAGCTGGTCCCGAGCGGCGATCCGACGAACCCGCTCGGCGTGTTGCTGAGTTGGGACGTTCCTACCAGCGGTCGCGCGAACTCGTTCAACGTCTACGGTCGTCCGACAACGGGAAGCTCTTGGCAGCTCCGCGCGACGACGACGTCACCGACGTTCCACGATGCGGGAGTCCCGGAGCTTCAGTACTACGTCGCGACGCGAGCCGATAACGGCGACGAGCTCGCGCAATCGAAGGTCATCACGATCGACCTCCAGGGCTCACGGCTTCCGGCGCCACTCGGTTTGTCGTCGATCTCGCTCAACGGTGCCATTCAGCTAGCGTGGCGTAGCAATGCCGTCGACGCGTCGCATGGAACGTTCGACTACTATCGCGTCTATTCCACGCCATACGACGGATCGCGCGGCGTGTGCACGGCGAATTGGGTCGTCGAGGGCTCGACCGTGTCCGATGCGTTCTACTCGGGCAACCTCTCGAACGGCGTGTCTCGGTGCTATTCGGTGTCCGCGATCAGCCGCGATGGGCACGAGAGCGACTGGAGTGAATCGCGCCTCGACACGCCGCGCGCCGATGCGCGGAACGCGTTCGTGTATGCGACGGCGACTCGACGCGACAGCTCCGGTTTCCTCTTCTCGGATTCCGTCACCAAGAAGCTCGGTGTGGTGAGCACATCGACGCGCACCGATCTCGACTTCACCATCGAGCGCCACCAGGATGGCTCACTCTGGTTCGCCCCGGCACGCGCCGGCGTGACGATGGCGTTGTACTCGACTCAGCCCGTCTCCGACCTGACGTCGATCGACCGGGCGCCGTCGACGGGTTTCGGCAATGTCACGATCGAGGCCGTGCCCGGATTCGCGTACGTGTTTCGCGTCGTCCGGGCGGACGGAGTTCACTTCGCGGGGATTCGCGTCGACTTCAGAACGACAGACTACGTCGTGTTCGACTGGTCGTATCAGACGGCTCCGGGCAACGCCGAGTTGAGCCGCAGCCCGCGCGCTGAGTAGCGAAAAACGGAGTGCGGAACGCGACCAGGCGCTCCCTTGAATTGTGGGGAGGCCTGGTCGAAGTTCCGCCATGCTCAACGAAGTTGTTCTCGACGGAAGTTCACTGACGCTGGACCAGGTCGTCGCCGTCGCCTGCGACCGCGTTCAGGTGTCCCTTGCCGACAGCGCGAGACAGCGCGTCGGACTCACCCGCGGCATCGTGGAAGGGCTCGTTGCGAACCGTGCGGTCGCGTATGGCGTGACCACTGGTTTCGGCAAACTCTCCGATATCGCGATTCCGCCGGAGCGACTCGCCGAGCTGCAAGTCAATCTTGTGCGCAGTCACGCGGCAGGCGTCGGCGATCTTTTGCCCGAGCGCGAAGTTCGCGCAATGATGCTCCTTCGCGCGAATGTCGTGACGAAGGGGTACTCGGGCGCTCGCGTCGATCTCGCCGAACTGCTGACGGGAATGCTGAACGCCGGGCTGTATCCGCCGATTCCGGAGCAGGGAAGCGTCGGTGCGAGCGGAGATCTCGCGCCGCTTGCCCATCTCGCGCTGTCGCTGATCGGCGAGGGGACGCTCTCGCGCGACGGTGCGTCGGGGCCCGCCGCCGACATGCTTCGCCATGCGGGCCTGGCGCCGATCGAGCTCGGACCAAAGGAAGGGCTCACGCTGATCAACGGCACGCAGGCGCACACGGCGATCGGGTCGCTTGCGCTCCTCGATGCGCACCGGTTGTGGCGTGCCGCGCACGTCGCCGGCGCGATGTCGCTCGAGGCGCTGCTCGGGACACCGGTCGCGTTCGACGCGCGAATTCAGGATGTGCGTGGACAGTTGGGGCAGGCGGCGTCAGCGGCGTATCTCCGCGAGCTGTTGGCCGACAGCGAGATCCGGGAATCTCACCGCGAGAACGATCCGCGCGTGCAGGACGCGTATGCGCTACGCTGCATGCCGCAGGTACACGGACCCGTGCTCGATGCGATGGATTTTGCGGCGAGCGTGATCGGGCGCGAGCTCAACGCCGCCACGGACAATCCGCTGGTGTTCGAGTCGGGCGATCTCTTGAGCGGCGGAAACTTCCACGGTCAGTCGGTCGCCATGGCGCTCGATTTCCTCGCCATCGCGTTGACGAATCTCGCGACGATCTCCGAGCGTCGCATCGATCGCCTGGTTCATCCGGATCTCAATCAAGGTCTGCCGCCCTTTCTTTCGCGTGACGCAGGTGTCAACTCCGGATTCATGATGGCGCAGGTGACCGCGGCGTCGCTGGCAAGCGAATGCAAGGTGCTGTCGCACCCGGCGAGCGTCGACACGATTCCAACCGACGGCAGCAAGGAAGACGTGGTTCCCATGGCGATGGCGGCCGCGTGGAAGCTGCGACGCGTCGTTCGCAACGTGCGCTATGTGCTGGCGATCGAGCTGATGTGCGCCGCGCAGGGTCTCGACTATCGCGCGCCGCTCAAGCCAGGACGCGGCGTGGCACGCGCGCATGCGGGCGTGCGCCGGCTCGTTGCACCGCTCGAGCGGGATCGCGTGCTGTCTGGCGACATCGAGCGTCTGGCCGCGGCCATTCAACACGATGAGCTGTCCTTTTCACCGATTGGCATGTCATGAAGGCATCGACGATGACGGACGCGATCCCTAACACGCACGGTCCGCGCACGGTTCGCGCGCCACGTGGCTCGACGCTGTCTTGCAAGGGATGGCAGCAGGAAGCAGCCCTCCGGATGCTGATGAACAATCTCGATCCGGAGGTAGCCGAGCGCCCCGACGATCTCGTCGTCTACGGCGGGACCGGGAAGGCGGCGCGCAATTGGGAGGCGTTCGACGCGATCGTCGCGTCGCTCCGTCGACTCGAGAACGACGAGACGTTGCTGATTCAGAGCGGCAAGCCTGTCGGCGTGTTCCGCACACACGAGTCGTCGCCGCGCGTGCTGATCGCGAACAGCAATCTCGTCGGCCGCTGGGCGAACTGGGATTACTTCCGCGAGCTGGAGCGAGCGGGCCTGATCATGTACGGCCAGATGACCGCGGGTTCGTGGATCTACATCGGCTCGCAGGGAATTCTGCAGGGCACGTACGAGACATTCGGCGCTGTCGCGCGCACGCACTTTGGTGGAACGCTCGCCGGTCGTTTCGTCCTGACGGCGGGACTCGGCGGCATGGGCGGTGCCCAGCCGCTGGCCGCCACGATGAACGGTGCCGCGATCCTCGGGATCGACGTCGACGAGTCTCGCATCGACAAGCGGCTGGAAACGGGCTACTGCGACCGGAAGACGCACAGTCTCGACGAAGCACTCACCTGGATTCGCCAGGCGACCGTGAAGGGATCCGCGCTGTCGGTTGGCCTGGTTGGCAACGCGGCCGAGCTCCTGCCGGAGCTGGTGCGCCGTCGCGTCACGCCCGACGTGCTCACGGATCAGACGAGCGCGCACGACACGCTGAACGGCTACGTCCCGGCGGGATTGTCGCTCGAGGACGCGCAGGTGCTCCGGGAGCGCGATCCGAAGGAATACGTTCGTCGCGCCAACGAGTCGATCGTCGTGCACGTCGAGGCGATGCTCGCGATGCAGCAGCGTGGCGCGATCGCTTTCGATTACGGCAACAACATTCGGACGGTGGCGCTCGACAATGGCGTGGCCTCCGCGTTCGACATTCCTGGCTTCGTGCCGGAGTACGTGCGTCCGCTGTTCTGCGAAGGGAAGGGCCCGTTCCGCTGGGTGGCGCTGTCGGGTGATCCGAAGGACCTGGCGCGCACCGACGAGCTGGTTCTCGAGCTGTTCCCGCATGATGCGCACCTGCATCGCTGGATCGCCATGGCGCGGGAGCGCGTCCATTTTCAGGGTCTGCCGGCGCGCATCTGCTGGCTCGGCCAGGGTGAACGGGCCCGATTCGGCGTCGCACTCAACGACTTAGTAGCAAGTGGCGAAATATCCGCCCCGATCGTGATCGGTCGTGATCACCTCGACACCGGCAGCGTCGCTTCGCCGTTTCGGGAAACGGAGGCGATGAAGGACGGCAGTGACGCGATCGCCGATTGGCCGATCCTCAACGCGCTGTTGAACACCGCGAGTGGAGCGTCGTGGGTCTCGTTCCATCACGGGGGTGGTGTGGGCATCGGGAATTCACTGCACGCTGGCCAGGTGATCGTCGCCGACGGCACACCGGAGATGCGCGTCCGTCTCGAGCGCGTGCTCACGAACGACCCGGGGATCGGTGTGGCGCGGCACGTCGACGCGGGGTACGACATCGCCATTCGGACGGCAGCGGAACAGGGAATCCAGATTCCGATGCAGCAGGACGAAGGGTCGGACTCTCTACACTAAACCCTGCCGTTCTTGCTTTCTTCGCGCTTCAAGCCCTGGCACGTCGCGCTCTTTCTCGGAAAGTACGCGTGGCTCACGGCGCGTCGCCGGCCAGTGCTCGTCCACTTCGAAGTCACGCTGCGGTGCAACGCGCATTGCGGGTTCTGTGACTACTGGAAAACCGACGCCGAACAGCGTGCGTCGGAGCTCAAGAGCTACGCCGACGCGGCGCGCTTCTTCAATCCGATGCTCGTCACCTTTACCGGTGGCGAGCCCACGCTGCGACGCGACCTCGAGGACCTCGTTGCCGAGGTCGATCGCGCGATCTCGCTGAAGTACGTCACGCTGATCACGCACGGCGCCATGCTCACACCCGAGCGCGCGCAGTCGCTCTGGGACGCCGGGATCAATCAGTTCAACATCTCGCTCGACTATCTGGACGAACGGCACGACGCGGCCAGGGGAATTCCTGGACTCTCGTCGCGAATTCTCGCCGCCATTCCGGCGATGCGCGCGCGCGGCATCGACAACATTCGGTTCAACACCGTCATCAAGAACGACAATCTCGATCAGATCCTGCCCATCGTGCGGTACGCCGAGTCGGTCGGGGTCGGTGTCAACTTCAGCGTGTACACCGACTCGAAAAACGGCAATCGCGAGTATCTGGTCGACGATCGATCGTTTGCGGCGCTGGACGGCGTCGTGCAGGAACTGCTTGCGTTCAAGCGCCGGCGGCGTGGGATCATCACGAATTCCGACTATTATCTCGAGCAGATTCCCCGGTATGTACGCGGAGAATTGCGCGAGCCCTGCCGGTCGGGACTCCGCACGATCCACATCGATCCGTCAGGCCAGGTGAAGCGCTGCCCCGACTTTCCAACAGATTTTCACTGGCGTGATTTCAAGGAATACGAACCTGTGAATTGTAATGCGTGCTACTACGCGTGTCGGGGTGAAGCGCAAGCGCCGCTGCGGCTCTCCCGAGTCCGGGACGTGATGGCATGAGCGAATCGGCAACGCCGCTCATCTTCACCAACGCCTCGCAGGTCGTGACGTGCGCCGGTCCGGCGCGTGCGCGTCGGGGCGTCGAGATGAGCGATGCCGGCATTCGCACAGGGGTCGGTGTCGCCGTCGAGGACGGAAGAGTGGTCGCGGTCGACGTGCCGACTTCGCTGCGCGAGCGTTTTCCAAGGGCGAAGGAGGTCGACTGCCGCCAGGGTGTGCTGATGCCCGGCCTCGTCGATTCGCATACCCACGGTGTGTTCGGACGGCCGCGATACGAGGAGCAGGAGATGCGCGCCGCGGGACTCGACTACATGGAGATCGCGCGTCGTGGCGGCGGCATTCACTCGTCGGTACGCGATCTACGCACGCGATCGGAGGATGTGCTGTTCGAGCTGGCGCGGGCACGTCTCACTCGCCTGGCCTCGTTCGGCACTACGACCGTCGAAGTGAAATCGGGGTACGGCCTGTCGCTCGACGACGAGCTCAAAGCGCTCCGCGTCATCGCGCGTCTCGAGGCCGCGCTGCCGATGCGCATCGTGCCGACCTTCCTCGGCGCGCACGAGATTCCGCTCGAGCATCGAGAGTCGGCGGCGTCGCGGGACGCGTACGTGCATGCGGTCATCCACGAGATGATCCCCGCAGTCGCCGCCGGCAAGTTGGCGCGCTTCGCCGACGTCTTCTGCGAGACCGGCGTGTACACCGTGGCGGAGAGCCGCGCAATCCTGACGGCGGCGCGCGATGCTGGAATGCTCATCAAGCTCCACGCCGACGAGCTCACGTCGTCGGGCGGAGCGGAGCTTGCCGCCTCGCTCGGCGCGACGTCCGCCGATCACCTGGCCGCTGTCTCCGACGCGGGAATTACCGCGCTGGGGCAGGGATCCACCGTGGCGACACTGCTGCCTGGGACTATGCTGTTCCTCGGGAAGACCAAACATGCGCCGGCCCGTCGGTTCATCGACGCCGGGGTGCCAGTGGCCCTGGCGACCGACTTCAACCCCGGGACCTCCCCGACCCCCAACCTGCCTCTGATCCTGGCTCTGGGGGTCAGTCAGTTGCGTCTTAGCGCGGCTGAGGTCTTGATAGGGGCAACAGTGAATGGGGCGGCAGCGCTGGCCCTGGCCGACCACGTCGGACAGGTCGCTCCGGGCTTTTCCGCCGACCTGGCCCTGTTCGACATTCGTGATGTTCGGGAGCTGCCATACTGGTACGGAGACAACAGATGTGTAGCGACCTTCGTGCGAGGCAAAGCTTGTCGCACGAGTGACTTAGCGATAACTTAACCCTCCTTCTTTTGCCGGTTCGACCCCGATGCTGGGGGGTTCGATCGGACCACTCAGGCGCTGATGTCCAACGTCGCAAAGCTGAAAAAGCAGGCCGCCGAGCTCGAGCTAAAAAAGCAATTCGACAAGGCGTTGGCCATCTACATCAAGCTGCTGGCGTCGTTCGACCAAAACGCGAGCGAGCTCGATGTAGCGCTTTTTAACAGGGTCGGGGACCTCCTGCTTCGCCAGGGGAACGTCGCCGACGCCGTCGACTACTACGAGCAGGCCGTCGACCGGTATGGAGAGACCGGGTTCTTCAACAACGCCATCGCGTTGTGCAACAAGATCCTGCGCCACTCGCCCGGCCGCGTCAGCATTTACTACAAGCTCGGGAAAATCAGCGCCCAAAAGGGCTTCAAGAACGACGCGAAGGTCAACTTCCTCGAGTATGCCGACCGAATGCAGAAGAGCGGCAAGGTCGATGAGGCCTTCCGCGCGCTGAAGGAGTTCGCGGATCTCTGTCCCGACCAGGACGAGATTCGCCTCATGCTCGCCGAGCAGCTGACGAAGGCTGACCGCAAGGAAGAGGCGATCGAACAGCTCCAGACGCTGCACGAGCGGTACGACGCCGAGGGGCGCGTCTCCGAGGCCTCGGCGACCGCGTCTCGAATGCGGGCGATCGACCCCACCGTCGAGCCGCGCGCGTCGGGGGGCGGACGTCACCAGGAGACATCGAGCGACCTGATCTTCATCGACCTCGACACGCCGTCGGGGAGCGGGTCCTATACCCGTCAGCGCACGCCGCCAGTCCCGACCCGTCGCCCCTCCGGGCCCCTGCGCAAGCCAGAACCGGTGCGCGAGCCGGAACCGGAGCAGGATTTCGATCTGGACGCGACTCTGGATTCTGCGTTCCCATCGGAATCCGCTGCCGAGGAAGTCTCCGATATCGAGTCAGTCTCCGACGTCGACGATGTGGTCGAGGATGTGGTCGAGGATGTGGTCGAGGACGTCGTCGAGGACGTCGTCGACGGCGAGCCGTCAATTGAGATTCCTCTAATTGACCCGGACATCGTCACCGCCAGCCCGATGTCGGCGCCGGTCGTCGAGGACGCGCTCGGCGATGTCATGAACGCACGCGAGTCGCTCGACTTCGTGAAGTCGACGCCTACGTCGTCGCTGTTCGTGATCGACCCGACGAAGTCGGATGCGGAGGATGATGGCACGTTCAACCGCACGCCGCTGTCCTCGGGGCGGATGGATCAAGGCGTTGGCGCGTCGGCGCCATTCGGCTCGGCGATCGTCGGTCAACCGCCGTTCGCGCAGACGCCGATGACGTCGGAGATCGTCGACCAGACGGTGCTCTCACCGACGCCGACGGCGATGGAGATCATCAACGAGCCGATCTTCTCGCCAGCGTCGATGGCGTCTGACGTCGTGGTCGACGACGAGGTGTTCACGCCGACGCCGCTGATGTCGGCGATCGTTGAGGAGCCGGCATTCAGGCCGACGCCCATCCCGCCGTCTGACGTTTTCGATGCTGACGCAACGCCAGTGTCATCGCGAGCCGTCGACGCAACGCTTGCAGCGCCGGCGCCGCTGACGCCCCAGTCGATCGACATGATTTCTGGGGCCGTCCAGGCCTTGGAGGGGCTCGAGGGCAACGCGCGCCTCGATAGTGCCCCTGCCGTCGACGGCGACGCCGGATTCGTCCCTCGCCACGAGCCGAGCGTCGCAGCCGACGCACCTTCGATCGACTACGATCTCGCGGCGCTCCCGACGCCTCCCGCACCGACGGCACCGTCGCCGGCGAACGGTCCGATGCGGCCGACCCCGAACACGGCCCGGCACGCGCTGGACGGGCTGCCCGTGATGGACCTCGACGTGCCGAGTCAAGCGTCGCGGCCAGCCCCGAGGCTCGACCTGATCGAGGATCCGTCGGTCGGCCTGATGTCCGACCTGATGGACCGCGTTCAAGCCGAAATCGAGGCCGAGGGCGACGGATCGCCGTCCGACCTGAACGCCGAGAGTCTAGCGGCCGACGACGACGACACGACGATTCCGACGCCATCCGTGGCGCGGCGCTCGACGATGGTTGCCGAGCATTCGGTCGAGATCCTTCGTGCGACCGTCGAGGCAGATCCGGACAACTGGTCGCTTCGCCGTGATCTCGCAGAAGTGATGCTCGAAGCTGGACACCGCGACGAAGGAATTAGAGAACTGGAAACGGCGATGAACGGCGCGGAACGGTTCGGCGACCTCGATCTCGCGTCGGCGCTTGCCGAAGAGATCGCGCGTCTCGAGCCGGAGGTGGTTCGCCACCACCAGAAGCGCGTCGAATACGCATTCCGGACCAACGATCGTTCCCGGCTGATCGAGGCGTACGTGTCGCTCGCCGACGCGCTGCTGGCGTCGGATCAGTCGGACAAGGCGCGAACCGTCTATCAGCGCGTGCTCGATCTGGCGCCCGATGACGTTCGCGCGCGTGCGGGAATCGATTCGCTGTCGCTCGCCGATCCGGAGCCGTTCCTGGAAATGCCGGTGAGCCGGCCGTCGACGCACCGACGGAACTCCGCGGCAGCCGCGCCTGCCGAGCCGAAGTCCGTGGACGGGGTCGGGAGCGACTTCGTCAACCTCGGCGATTGGCTGCGCGACGATCAGGCGCCGAGAGACACCCGCATGGTCGTCAGCGAGCAGGAGCCTACAGGCGATGAGGAGGCCGACTTCGCCGACATGCTCCGCAAGTTCAAGCAGGGCGTCGCCGAAAACGTCGACGCCGAGGACTACCAGAGCCACTACGATCTGGCGATCGCTTTCAAGGAGATGGGTCTCATCGACGAGGCGATCGCAGAGTTCCAGAAGGCACTTGGCAGCCCGACCAACCGGCTCCCGACGTACGAGGCGCTCGGTCAGTGCTTCCTCGAGAAATCGCAGTACAAGCTGGCATCATCGATACTTTCACGCGCCTTGAACGAGCGCGCCTCCGAGGACCAGTTGGTTGGTGTCCTGTACCTCCTCGGCCGCGCCTCTGAAGCGCAGGGACTCACTACGGACGCCGTGGCTTATTATCAGCGGGTGTTTGTTCTCGACATTCAATTCCGCGATACCGCGGATCGGCTGAGCGAATTGGAACGGGTCGCCCGATGAGCGGCGTCGTCGCACGTACGCGAAGCCCCGCGACGCACGCTCTCCGCGAGATCCAGTCTCCGGTTCGCGACGGGCTCGAGTTGGTCGTCGCCGAGATGCAACGCATCGTCACCGACGATCTGCCGCTCATCCGCGAGGTCAGCGGCCACCTGCTCCAGATGCGCGGGAAGATGTTTCGGCCGACGCTGGCGCTGCTCTGTAGCAGCGCGGCCGAGCGCTCGCAGCCCCGCGTCCTCACGTTGGCGGCGGTGGTCGAGCTCATGCACCTGGCGACTCTGGTCCACGATGATTCGGTCGACCACTCGGTGCTCCGCCGCGGATTGCCCACGGTGAACTCGCTGTTCAGCCATCAAGTGTCGGTGATCATGGGAGATTTTCTCTACTCTCGTGCCCTCACCGCTCTGGTTCGGATGAACGACCTGGAGATCATGCGCATCGTGACGGATGTCGCCAACGAGCTCACGATCGGCGAGATGCGGCAACTCGCCGCAGTCGACGCGCTGGGGTTCACCGAGGAGGATTACTACCACCTGATCCGGGCGAAAACGGCCTCGCTGATCGCCTGCGCGTGTGAAAGCGGCGCGCTCTGCGGCGCGGCGGAGTTCAGGCAGCCGCTGGCCCAATTCGGGGACCGGCTCGGAATGGCATTCCAGATTGCCGACGACATTCTCGACTACACGGGAGACGAGTCGGTGACCGGCAAGCCAGGGGGACACGATCTGAAAGAGCACAAAGTGACCCTGCCGTTGATCGCCGCGCTGCCCCACGTTTCAGCGGCGGCACGCTCGCGAATCGACGACCTGTTCGCGGCCGAAACCCCGGCGGACGATGCGATTGCCGAGGTCATCGGAATCGTGTCGGAAGCAGGGGGTATTGATTACGCGCGCCGTCGTGGCGAGCAGTTCGCGCATGACGCCGAGCAGGCTCTGCGCGTCCTTCCTGAGTCTCCAGTCCGGTCGGCGCTGACGGACGCGATCGCTTACGTCATGGATCGGCGGTCTTAAATGGCAATTCGCGGATCATCCAAGCACCGACCGGGGTTTCACGCTCTGGTACTGGCCATAGGGTTCATTGTCGGCGCCGTCATTCAGCAGGCGGCCCGGATTCTGTTTCCCGCCGGCGCGGCGAAACAATTCCTTACGGCCGGCGTCACACCTTCGATTGGGCCATTGCCCGTGGATCTCGGGCTGGTCAAGTTTTCTTTCGGGATAGCACTTGACGTATCTTTGCTTAGTCTTGTAGGTGTGCTGGTCGCATACCTCATCGCACGTTCGCTCTTCTAGGAGTCGTTATGAATTTCGGCAATCTCGGGTTCACCGAACTTTTGATGATTCTGGTCATCGTCCTGGTGCTTTTCGGTGCCCGGAAGGTGCCTGAGATCGGAGCTTCCATCGGCAAGGGCATTCGCGAGTTCAAGAAGAACATCAGCGATGTCGACCGCGAAGTTCGCGAGCCCCTCCGCGAGCCGCGGGCCGGCGAGCGTCTCGGCGCTGGCGACCCGTCGGTGCGAGCACAGGAAGAGGCTGCGCGTCCGGAGCCGAAGCGGCTGATGTAGATCCGCGGTGGTTTCGCGGCACACCGGAATGCGAAAAGGGCGGACCAAGCGGTCCGCCCTTCGTCGTTTGTGCGCCCCAGGATCAGTCGATCAGGTCTGGGCGCGTCGTGTCGCGGCCTGAATGTCCTTGCGGTGATCCTCGACGTTGGCCGCCTTCCGCATGTCCTGCAAGAACATCTGGATGCGCTGCTGGCGGAGTTGCTGCAGACGGACCGCCCGCTGAGCGGCCTTCTGCGCTACCCACGCCGCGCTATCAGCGAGCACGCGCTTGTCGACGCGCAGCACGTAGACGCCGTCCTCGGACTTCACGGGCTGACTCACCGCGGCCACCGGGAGAGCGAAGGCCGCGCCAATCGGCTCCGTGAACTGGCCAAGGCCAGGAACCATCGATGACCTGGTGAACATGGGGGTCGTTTCGACCTTCTTGTTCGCCTGCTGGGCGGCTGCTTCCAGCGTGCTACCCGCCGCAGCGGCCGCCAGCTTCTGCGCCTCGGGCACGAGCTTGTCCACCGCGCGCTGGGCGGCCACACGAGCGCGAACTTCTTCCTTCACGTTCTCGAACTTCGGCTCACCGCTGGGCTGGAGCGAATCGAGACGGGCGAGATAGTACCCGTTGTCGTCGTCGTAGAGATCGCTCGTCTCGCCGACCTTGGCGCCGCCGAACGCCCAGGCGCTGACGCTCGGGATCATGCGACCGCCGAGAACTGCAGGCTGATCCTCGAACGCCTGCACCTTGAACTCTGGAAGGCCAAGGGCCTTCGAAGCACTGTCGAGCTTGCTGCCCTGTTCGGCGTTCGCCGCCATGCGCGACAGCTGATCGGCTTGCTTATCGACTCGGGCCGTCGTCGAATCGCTCGCACGAATCGGGATGAGGATATGGCGCAGGGCAAGCGTGTCGCCCTTGTGCTCGTCGACCCGGATGATGTGGAACCCGAACGGGCTCGAGACAGGCTGCGAGAGCTCGCCGACCTTGAGGGCGTAGGCAGCCTTCTCGAAGTCCGGAACGAACCGCCCTTTACCACCCTTGCCGAGGTCGCCGCCCTGAGCGCCGGACACGCTGTCCGCCGACTCTCGTTTGGCGACGTCCTCGAACTTGGCGCCCTTCACGATCTCCTCGCGGATCGCGGCTGCGCGGGCGCGCGCCGCCGCCGTATCGGCCGCCGTGATCACCTTCGGGATCGTAAGGACCGTCATGCTCGCGCGGCCGGTACCCTGGAACTCGGCCTTGTGCTTATCGAAATAGGCGCGAAGGTCTGCATCCGAGATCGCTTTCGCGGCGGCCGTGTCCGGCTGCGGGATGAACGATACGAAACTGACCTGTGCGCTGTCGTGCTGGTCCCGCCACGCGCGCCACAGCTCCGGATCGCTCACGTAGGCGCCCGACTGGATCTGGTCGAACAGCTTCTCGCGCGGAATCTCGCTCCGATAGTACTGCTCGAGCTGGTAAAGCAGGCCGGATTGGCGCGCCTGAGCGCTTCCGAGGTACCGCTGGTACTTCTCGGGATCGAACCGACCGTTAGTCTGCAGCTCGGGGGCGCTGGTGATCCACTGCGGCGGCGCGTAGCGCGCGAACTCACGCACCTCGTCGTCCGTCACGACAATGCCGCGCTTCCGGTATTCGTCGTTGAGCAGCAACTCGGCGACCATCTGGTCGAAAACGCTGTTCTCGATGCGCCGGTTGTCGTCCTGCGACAGCGAGCGTCCGGGCTCGCGCTGCTGCGCCGCCTGAACTTCGTTCTGGACCCGGGCCATGTAGACGTTGTACGGGATCTCTTGCCCGTTGACCTTCGCCACCGCGGTGGACGCCGTTACCGGGGTACGGCCCATGAGGCCCGACGTTTCGTACAGGAGGAAGCCACCGACGAAAACCAGGGCGACGAGCACCCAGATGTATTTCGCCAAGCCGCGCATCTGTTGCAGCACGGGATGAAACTCCGTAGCGCTGAGGGATGGAAAAAAAGACCGGGAAATCGAATCGAGCGAAGCTTGTAATGTTAGATGCCAACGCGGGCTAAAATCAAGTGAGGATGTGACTTCTGATTGACGGTCTCCGTCTAACTCAAGTATTATCCGCTTTCACCCAACTCCAGGGCGTCGGCCCGGAGACGCGACTCTTCCTCGAGAGCATTCAATGGCCAGTTCGGCTCGAATCGACGAGCTCCGCAAGAAGTTCGATGAGAACCCGCGGCGCTACTTTGCGCCGCTCGCTAACGAGTATCGAAAAGCGGGTGATCTCGAACAGGCCATCTTCATTTGCCAGGAGTATCTGCCCCAGCAGCCGGGGCACATGAGCGGTCACATCGTCTACGGGCAGGCGCTGTTCGAGCTCTCCCGTTTTGACGAGGCCCGCGCTGTCTTCGAGACCGCGCTGTCGCTCGATCCCGAGAACCTGATCGCGCTTCGCCACCTCGGTGACATTGCGCGACAGGCTGGAGATCTCCGCGGCGCACGCTCCTGGTATCAGCGTGTGCTCGAAGCCGATCCGCGCAACGAAGAGATCGCGCAGATCATGTTGACCGTGCTGACGACACCACCCGAGTCACAGCCCGCGGTACCGACGGGCGAGGTCTCGGACGGCGCAGAAGCGGTCCCGGAAGATGCGGCGGGTTACGAGGCGACGGCGGTGCAGGAGAGTCCCGCTGGTGAGCTCCCTGTCGAAAAGTCGTTCCGCTGCCATGGCCGGATCCGAAGTGAGCGGTTTTCCCCAGCACCAGGCCGCCCAGGAAATCGAATCGCCCGAAGCGATTCCCGAGGACGAACTGCTCGATCTCGACGACTTCAACATCGGTGAGACGCCACTGTCGTCGCTCGCCGTTCCGCCGGTCGCTCCACACGCAGATGCAGTCGCTGCGGCCGCACCGGTGATGCCCGAGATCGATATCGAGCGTAGTGGCGAAGTCGCGGTATTCGCGGACTCGGATCGAACGAGGGGCGGCGAAGAGCCTCCACCGTTACCGCCCGAATCGTTCGCCACGGATATTGCCCTCGGGCTCCCCGACGACGGAACCGAGCCGAGCCTGTCGGACTCGCATGACCCACCGCCGCTTGCCGGCCTCGAGTCGTACAGCGAGCCTTCGTTCGCGACTTCCGGCGCACCGGAAGTCGCGCCCGGGATGGAGTTCGAGTCGTTCTACGCGACCCCGGACGAATCGCCGGCGGAGGCACACGAAGCAGAACCGACGGCGCAGGTTGAGCCCGCAGAGACGGCGTGGGCGGTCAACGTGGACGCGCCTGATGTCATCCAAGAGGAGCGCGTCCTCGAGAGCGCCAGCGCGCCCGTTTCCCAGTTCGACGCGCCGAGCGGCGCGGAGGCCGGCGACACGCCCGCAGAGGCAGAGCCGGAAGCATTCGTGACCGAGACGATGGCCGAGCTCTATCTGCAGCAGGGACATCGCGAGGCGGCTCTGGACATCTATCAAAGACTCGCGGAGCAGCGGCCTGGCGATGAGCACTTGCGCGCGCGAATTCTCGCTGTGTCAGACGCGATCCAGGGTGCCTCGTCGGCTTCAGCCGCCGTAGCGCAACCGGAGCCGTACGAGCCCTACGCCGCGTACGGATCGGCGGAGTCCGCGCCCGACGGCGACATGGCGGATGCGGCGGGGCTGGATGGGACCGCGGATGACGCGGCGCTGGTCGGCCCCACGATTCGCGAGTTCCTTTCCGGCGTTCTGCAGCCTCGATCCTTTGCCCCCGCGGCTGAGGTGGTCGAAACAGCGCCCACGCACGTGTACACGACGGCGCTGGACGACACGCCGTTCGGCGAAACCGCGGTCGCCAAGACCGAAGTTGCCGAGAGTCCGTTCGAAGACATGGGCTTTGCCGAAATCTCGTTCGACGACACGGCAGTCGACGCCCCGGAGCTCGCGCAGCCTGCGAACGTCGATGAAACGTCGACGCCGGCGTTCGACGATAAATCGGTGTTCGACGCGCCGACAGTGTACGACACGGGCACGTTCGATTCGGCTGATGCACTCCGAACGGTCGCCGCCCTCGACTCGCTGGAGGCTGAGCCGACGCCTGAGCCGACACCTGAGCCGACGATAACCGACGGGGCGGCCAGCGGGCCGACCTTCGAGGAGTCGCCGTTCGAGGCGACGACGGCGGAGATGGATCTGTCGGAGTTCCGGTCGCAGCTGCCACCGCTCGCCGAGTCGATGAATTCGACCGAGAGCATCGACGAAGAGTTCGGTTTCGACGCAAACGACTGGCAGCCCACGGGCGCGGCGGTCGAGCCAGAGGCGGCGCAGCCGCCGGCCGAGCCGGAAACGCGGATGCCGCCGGAGACGGAGCGGGAGGCGCCGACGCGCGAGGAAGTGAAGGCGGAGAGTGCACCGATCGAGGCGCCGCCGCCAGCCGTCAGCCGTCCCACGCCGTCGTCGTCCGAGACCATCACCGGCTCGATCGACGCGCTGTTTTCCGGCGCCGACGCGTCAACCGGCGATTCATCGGCCGCTAGCACGCTGGCGCAGGCGTTCTCGGCGGAGGTACCGGAAACGCCTCACCTGCAGGGGAAACCCGCGCGTCGGGCGACGGACGAGCTGTCGCTCGATCACGTGTTCAAGTCGAATCCGGCTCCGAAGCCCGAGGCCGAAGGCGACGAGTTTTCATTCGACCAGTTCTTCGCCGACGACATGAGCGACGCAGCGCCTAAATCCCGGACGGAGCCCGCGTCGTCCGCGGCGCAGGGGGCGGATGACATCGCGCAATTCAACAACTGGCTCAACGGGCTGAAGAAGTCGTGAAGATCGCCGTCCTCAACGGCCCGAATCTGAATCTGCTGGGAACTCGCGAGCCTGCGCTGTACGGCCGCGAGTCGCTCGCCGACATTGAACGATCGCTGCGCGCCGTGGCCAAGGAGCTCGGCGCGGAATTGCAGTTCGCGCAGCACAACGGCGAGGGGCAACTGATCGATGCGATTCACGGGCTGCGTGGTAAGGTCAGCGGCGTGGTGATCAACGCCGGTGCGTACACGCACAGCAGTCTGGCAATCCGCGACGCGCTGACGGCGGTCGAACTGCCGTTCGTGGAGGTGCATCTCACGAACGTGTATGCGCGCGAGCCGGAGCGCCGGCATTCCATGCTCGCCCCCGCCGCCGTTGGGGTGGTCGTTGGTCTTGGTGCCTACGGGTATGAGCTCGCTCTTCGCGGTCTGACGCGGAAGCTCGCCCCCGGTGGCTGACCCTCGTACGCGCCGGTTGTCGGCGCTCGCCGACGGCCTGACGTCAGCCCACCTCGATGGGCTGCTCGTCACGAGCCTGCCGAACATTCGCTACCTCACCGGCTTTTCCGGGTCGAGCGCACTGCTGTTCGTGAGCAGCCGGGACGTCGTGCTCATCACCGATTTTCGATATCAAACGCAGATCGCCGACGAAGTGGGTGATCTCGCGCGTATCTCGATCGAGGCGCAGAGCCTGTGGACAGGGCTGTGGCAGCAGCTTGGAGGGATGACGGGGCTCGAGGTCATCGGATTCGAGTCGGGCCATCTGTTGCATCGTGACTTTCAGCGTTTACTCGAGGCCGGGGCCCGCTGGCAATGGCGGCCGACCACCGATCTCGTCGAGGTGCTGCGCGAGCGGAAGGATCCCGGCGAGCTGGCGATGATCGAAGTGGCGAACGGCATCGCGACCCGCGCTCTCGAGCGCACCCTCCCGCAGGTTCGGATCGGCATGACCGAGCTGCAGGTGGCCGGAGTGCTCGAGAAGGCCCTGCGCGACGAAGGGAGTGAGGGATTTCCCTTTCCGTCGATCGTTGCCTCTGGTCCGCGCTCGGCGCTCCCGCACGCGCGGTCCTCGAGCCGCCCGATCGAGGATGGGGATTTCCTCCTTCTCGACTACGGCGCGGAGACGCAGGGATACTGCTCGGACGTGACACGGACGGTGGTCGTCGGTCGTGCCTCCACGGAGCAGAGGGAGATCTACGAAATCGTGCGCACCGCCAACGAGACCGCGGCACGGCGCGTTCGCGCCGGAATGACGGGACGGGATGCCGACGCCATCGCTCGCGACTACATTGAGCAGCGCGGGTACGGCGACCTGTTCGGCCACAGCCTTGGTCACGGGCTCGGACTCGAGGTGCACGAAGCGCCGCGACTGGCCAGAACGGCCGACGGTGCGTTGGCCGAAGGCGCAGTGGTGACGATCGAGCCGGGAATCTACCGGCCCGGGTGGGGCGGCGTTCGCATCGAGGACGACGTCTTTCTCGGACCGCAGGGTGCGAAGATCCTCACGAGTTTCACCCGTGAGCTGATCGAGCTCGGGCAATGAACGCAGGTCCGGCGCGACTTATCAGAGGCCTATGATCGACTTACGCTATGTGAAAAAACTGATCGAGATCATCGACGAATCGACCGTCGACTCGATCGAGATCACGTCGGACAAGGGGATGAAGATTCGCATCTCCAAGAGTCCGCAGCAGCGCGGCGCGGTGCAGGTCGCGACGCCGGTCCAGATGCCCGCTATCGTGCCGGCAGCGCCGACCGGGCGCATCTCACCGCCGCAGGGCATTCCCGTCGTCAGCGACGATGGGACGGCGGCCGCCGAGCCGCCCAAATCGGCCGGTCTCGAAGTCAAATCGCCGATGGTCGGCACGTACTACAAGTCACCGGAGCCTGGCGCGAAGGCCTACGTGGCGGTGGGCGACCGCGTCTCCAAGGGGCAGATTCTCTGCATCATCGAGGCGATGAAAATCATGAATGAGATCGAGTCCGAGTACTCCGGCGTCATTCGCGAGATCCTGGTGCAGGACGCCCAGCCGGTCGAGTACGGCCAGGTGCTGTTCAAGATCGATCCCAATGGCTAACCCCCCGCAGGCCGCCGGCGAGCCGGCGAGCTCCGCGCCGCAATCCGCGGGTGCGCCGGGCGCCTCCTCGACCGGGATCAACTTCAAGCAGGTCCTGCAGGAGCTGGTCCGGCGCAACGGCTCGGACCTTCACCTCAAGGTCGGGCGTCCACCCACGGTGCGCACCGACGGTGAGCTCATCCCACTCGAGCAGCCGCCACTGCGTCCCGAGGATCTCCGCGCGTTGGCCGAGCAACTGATGACGCCGCGCCAGGTCAAGCAGTTCGCGGACGAGAAGGAGTGCGACTTCGCCATCGGCGTGCCCGGTGTCGGTCGTTTCCGCGTCAACGTCTACCAGCAGCGCGGGTCGCTGTGCTACGCGATGCGCGCCATTCCGTATCAGGCGCGGACGATCAGTGAGCTGAATCTTCCGTCGGTGTTGGAAGACATCGCGAATAAGCCGCGCGGACTGGTGCTCGTCACCGGCGTGACTGGGTCCGGCAAGTCGACGGCGCTGGCGGCGATGATCCAGCACGTCAACGAAAACCGACGCGCCAACGTCATCACGATCGAAGATCCGATCGAATTTCTGCACCGCGACATCAACTGCCACATCAACCAGCGCGAGGTCGGCACCGACACCGCGACGTTCGGCCAGGCGCTGCGTCGCGTGCTGCGTCAGGACCCCGACGTCATCCTGATCGGTGAAATTCGAGATCTTGAAACGCTGGACACCGCGCTCAAGGCGGCGGATACCGGCCACCTCGTGTTCTCGACGCTGCACACGACGGACGCAACGCAGACGATCAACCGCGTGCTGTCGTTCTATCCGCCACACCAGCAGGCAGAGGTGCGCTTCTCGCTCGCCAGCGCGCTGCAGGCCGTGGTATCCCTGCGTCTCGTGCCGCGCTCCGACAAAGCGGGCCGTATTCCGGCGTGCGAGGTGTTGATCAACACGGCGGCCGTGCGCGACAACATCCGCGACATGGGGAAGACGCTCAACATTCCCGACCTCATCAAAGAGGGCGCGGTGCAGTACGGAATGCAGAGCTTCGACCAATCGCTGATGCAGCACTACTCGCGCGGCGTCATCTCGTACGAGAGCGCGGTGTTCTACGCCTCCAGCCCCGCGGAGTTCGCGCTCCGCGTGCAGGGCGTCGCCGGCACGAGCGACACATCGTGGTCGGGGTTCGAGGAATCGGAAAAGTGACAAGAACGGCAGGGGAGAGGGGTCACGGGCGTGAACACCCGCGATCCTTCTCCCTTCAGCCTTCACCCTCTACCAGTCGGCTGTGTTTAATAAAGTTCTAATCGCGAACCGGGGCGAGATCGCGCTGCGCGTGATCCGAGCCTGCCGTGAGCTCGGCGTGCAAACCGTTGCCGTCTACTCGGAGGCGGATCGCGAGTCGCTGCACGTGCGCTTCGCCGATGACGACGTGTGCATCGGACCGGCCCCGGCGCGCGAGTCGTACCTCAACATCCCCCGCCTGATCGCCGCCGCCGAAATCACCGGCGCCGACGCGATCCATCCCGGGTATGGGTTCCTCGCCGAGAACGCCGAGTTCGCCGACATCTGCGCTGCGTCCAAGATCGCGTTCATCGGCCCGACCGCCGATCAGATCCGCGTCATGGGCGACAAGGCCGCCGCTCGTAAAGCGATGACGGCGGTGGGCGTCCCGATCGTGCCTGGCACCCCGGGACCGGTCGAGGATGTCGACGAAGCGCTCACCTTCGCCAAACAGATCGGCTTTCCCGTCATCATCAAAGCTGCGGCGGGTGGCGGCGGAAAGGGCATGCGCGTGGCGCGTGACGCCGACGACTTTGCCCGCTCGTTCCAGCTCGCGCGTTCCGAGGCGCTTTCCGCGTTCGGCAACGGCGACGTCTACGTCGAGAAGTATCTCTCGCGGCCTCGCCACATCGAGTTCCAGATTCTCGGTGACAAGTTCGGCAACGTGATTCACCTGGGTGAGCGTGACTGCTCGGTACAGCGCCGACATCAGAAGCTCATCGAGGAGGCGCCGAGTCCCGCGATGACGCCGGACCTCCGGATGCGAATGGGACGCGACGCCGTGGCCGGCGCGAAAGCCATCGACTACGTTGGCGCCGGCACGATCGAGATGCTCCTCGACGAGGACGGCTCGTACTTCTTCATGGAGATGAACACGCGCATTCAGGTCGAGCATCCGGTGACCGAGATGCTGACCGGCGTGGATCTCGTGAAGGAGCAGATTCGTGTCGCGTCGGGGGAGAAGCTGAGCGTTCGCGAGCTCCCGCCGCTTCGCGGCCATGTCATCGAATGTCGTGTCAACGCCGAGGACCCGTCGAGAAACTTTCAGCCGTCTCCTGGCAAGATCCTCGCGTTCCATCCGCCCGGTGGACCGGGGGTGCGTCTCGACACGCACGTCTACGACGGATACACGGTTCCGCCGTACTATGATTCGCTGCTCGCCAAGCTCATCTGTCAGGGTAAAGATCGCGCCGAAGCGATTGCGCGTATGCACGTCGCACTCGATGGTTTCATCATCGAAGGCGTGACGACCACGATACCATTCCTCGCTCGCGTCATGCAGAACCCACGCTTCATGGCCGGCGAGGTCGATACCAAGTTTCTCGAACGCGAAACCGAGCTCTTCAGGGAGCCGTCCTAAGTGCGAGTCGATGTCGTGTTTGGCGGGGCGTCTCTCGGACCGGGAGACGTCGCCGGTCGGGTCGTCGCTGTGATCGACGTGCTGCGCGCGTCGACGTCGATTGCCGTGGCGATGGCCAACGGCGCCCGCGCGGTGATTCAGCTCGAGAGCCCCGACGAAGTCGTCATGCGCGCGAAGGCGTTCGAGCGGAGCGACGTGCTCCTCGCCGGCGAGCGAAAGATGCGATCGATTCCCGGGTTCGATCTCGGGAACTCGCCGCGCCAGTTCACGCGCGAGGCGGTCGAGGGAAAGACGGTGCTTCTGACGACGACGAACGGAACCCCGGCCATCACGAACACGCCGGGCGCACGTGACGTGGTCATTGCATCGTACGTCAACTTCACGGCCGTTTTGGCGATGCTGCGCGCCGCGCTGCGAGGCGGCGAAGACGTCACCGTGATCTGCGCGGGACGCGACCGCCAATTCGCACTCGAGGATGCCGCATGCGCCGGGCGGTTTGTGTCGCTCCTTTCGAAGGACGGTTCTGCGGTGGCGCTGAACGACGCCGCCCACGCCTGCGCGCTCATCGATCGCAAGTACGGCGAGGAGCTCGTCCATCTCTTCGAGGCATCGGAGCACGGCCGGGCCCTGCGAGAGGCAGGCTTTGGCGACGATCTCCCGGCGTGTGCCGCGGTAGATTCCTCGCCGGTCATCCCGTTGTACCAGGAACGACAGATTACCAAGCTCGGACCCGATCGAGAGCGGTAGGCCTGTGAGCAGTTCCTCCCTCAAGCGCGAGATCCAGGGGATCGCGCTCCTGCTTTTTGCTGTGTTCCTCGCGGGCGCGTTCATCGCGCTTGCGGTCGCGCAGCTCCGCTCCGGTGCCGGAGTCGATGCGACCGTCCAGGCGAGCGTCGGCGTGGTCGGGACGTATCTGGCGCGCCCGCTGGTGTCGTTCTTCGGCTGGCCGGCGGCGGTGCTCATTCCGCTCGTTCCCGCGGTGCACGCGCTACGCCTCTTTGGTCGGCTGGCGTCGGACACGGACCGCTCGTGGATGATCTTCTTCGCGGGCACGGTTGTGCTGCTGCCGATCGCGCTCGGATTGGCTCTCCCGTCCCCTCCTGCCGGGCTTCCAAGCCTCGGGGCCGGGCTGTGGGGTGGCTTCGTCGAGGTCTACTGGACGCGCTGGTTTGGCGCGTTCGGCGCATGGGTCGTCCTCGCACTTGCGGCATCGGTCCTCATGGCGGCGACGCTGGCCTGGAACCCCATCCGCGCCGTCATCGGTCATCGCGCGCCGATCGCGGCCGCCGTGCCCGCCGCCGGCGCGTCGGCGAGCGAAGCTCCGAAGCGACGGAAGAAGAAGGGTGGGGCCGAGGCGGACGCGAACGGCGATCTCGCCCTCATGCTCGAGCCACCGCCGGAGGAAATGCCGGCGATCGATCCCACGTTGAGCGCCGACGCCGACGGCGACGTGCTCGCCCACGATTCGTCAGACGGTTCGAAGAAGCGAAAGAAGAAGTCTCGCGCGGAAACCTCGGCCGACCACGACGCCGAGATCGCCGCGGCAATCGACGCCACGGCACAGCCGGATGCGGCGGGCGATGAGCGCCCTCCCACGGATCTCCTGGCGCCGATTCCACCGCACAACCACGACGCGAGCAAGCGCGAGCTCGACGCCATGGGCCAGAAGCTGATGGATGCGCTCCGCACCTTCCGCGTCGACGGCGAGCTGGTGGGCCGGACCACCGGCCCGGTGGTCACCCAGTTCGAGGTCGAGCCGGCGCCAGGGGTGAAGGTGCGTCAGTTCGCCAATCTGTCGAACGACCTCGCGCTGGCGATGCGCGCGCCGTCGATTCGTGTCGTGGCACCGATCCCGGGTCGCGGCGCGGTCGGAGTCGAGGTGCCGAACCCGATCTCTGAAATAGTATCTTTTAGAGAATTAGTGGAGGCGCCCGAGTTCCAGGCGGCGCGCGCAGCGTTGCCGATCGCGCTGGGCAAAGATCTCGAGGGAAAGCCGGTCATCGCGGATCTGGCGAAGATGCCGCACCTGCTCATCGCCGGCGCGACTGGCTCCGGCAAATCGGTGTGCGTCAACACGATCATCACGAGCCTCGCGTATCGGCATACGCCGAAAACGCTGCGCTTCCTGATGGTCGATCCGAAGATGGTCGAGCTCTCGGTCTACAACACGATTCCGCACCTTCGCCACAAGGTCATCACCGACAACCGCGACGCGGCGTCGGTGTTGAAGTGGGCGGTGATGGAGATGCAGGATCGGTATGAGGTGCTCGCGGCCAATGGCTGTCGCAACATCCAGGATTTCAACAAACGCGTACAGGACGGCGTGCCGCTCAAGATGCCGAAGCGGCCCGATGTCGCGTTCGAGAACACGGAATACAAGGACGGCCTCCTCCCGTACATCGTCGTCGTGATCGACGAAATGGCCGACCTCATGATGACGGTGCAGGGTGAGGTCGAGACGCCGATCGCCATGCTGGCTCAGAAGGCACGCGCCATCGGCATTCACCTCATTCTGGCGACGCAGCGTCCGAGCGTGAACGTCATCACCGGCTTGATCAAGGCGAACTTCCCGAGCCGAATCGCCTTCCGCGTCGCGTCGCAGATCGACAGCCGCACGATCATCGACGGCGCGGGCGCCGAGATGCTGCTTGGCAACGGCGACATGCTGTTCATCCCGCCCGGGAAGTCGGAGGCGTCACGGCTTCAAGGCGCCTATCTCTCGAGCGAGGAAACCGAACGCCTGATGCAGTGGTATCAGGACAAGCGAGCAGCGAAACGGGCCGCTCTCGCCGCTCAAGGCTTGGTTCTCGACGAATCGTTCGACGTCGAGTCCGACATTCTCGAGGCTGTTCGCCGCAAGGAAGCGGAGGAAGCCGGGCAGGCCGAGGGTGAGGCTGCCGATGTTGGCGACCGCGACAAACTGTTCCGAGAGGCAGCCGAAGTCGTCGTGCAAAACCAGCAGGGATCAACTTCGCTATTGCAGCGTCGTCTCAAGGTTGGTTATGGTCGTGCAGCGCGGATCATCGATCAGCTGCACTCCGCCGGCGTGCTCGGGCCTCCCGACGGCTCCAAACCCCGCGACGTCCTAGTGGGACTCGACCAGCTTGATCACATCTGTGGCCCTCGCTCGTAACGCTCTCGTTCTCGCGATCGCGTGCCTTGGGGCGCGATTCGCGCCCGCGCAGTCGGCGACCACGGTCGACACGACGGGTCCGCGCCGGATGCGCGTCAACGGTGCGATGTTGAATCCGACGCAGCTCGTTTATCAGACGACGCTGGAGCGCGACAGCGGTACGACGACCCTCGGGTATCGCACCGTCTCCGCACAATCGGCGACGTACGCCGGCGTTCCGGCCTGGCTGCTCGTAGAGACACGATTCGGCGATGGGATTCCGGCGTCAGACTCGCTGTACACGACGTTCCTGGGGCTGGCGCCGATGCACTGGAGCGCGTCGCAAGGGCCTGCGCGTCTCGTCACGGAGTTCCGTGGCGACACGACGTTCGGCGGAACGACGGCACCGCCGGGGCGCCGGTCCATCGTCGCTGCGTTGCCGCCCGGGACGATCGTGAACAGTGCAATGCTCGAGAGCGTGCTCCGACTGCTTCCGCTGTCGATCGGATGGGAGGATTCCACATCGATCCTGTCGGTGTCGGTGAGTGGGAATTCGACGCTGCCGGCGAAGCTGTCGGTCATCGGCGAAGACCGCGTGCGTGTGCCGGCCGGGGAGTTCGACTGTTGGGTCGTATCGGTTCGGGCAGACCCGGCGCGTGGGATGTACTGGGTGACGAAAACCGCCCCGATCGTCGTGCGTTCGGCGATTGACGTGCCTGCTTTGGGCACCGCCCAGTTGGTGAGCGCCCTGACGAGAATCGGCCGGTAGCCCTCGCCGTCCCTTTGCGATCGAACGGTTCCGTTCGGCGCCGATTGATGCCAGAGCGGCCCCAACCCGGGCCTAGCTTGGCCCCATGTCAGCGGCCAGGCAGGAATTCGGCGAGCTGGGTGAGCGCATAGCGGAGCGTTGGCTTCGGAAGCAGGGATGGCGTGTCGTTCAGCGCCGGTTCCGGAGCGGGCACCGCGACATCGATCTGGTTGTAGAGCGAGAGGGGACGGTCGCGTTCGTCGAGGTCAAGGCGAGACGGGGCCGCGAGTTCGGGGATCCGGTCGAAGCGGTTAACTGGAGCAAACAAAAGCAGTTAGCACGTTCCGCTTCGGTCTGGATCGATCGGCATGGGCGTCCGGCCGAATCCTATCGATTCGACGTGGTCGGCGTCCTTGTCGAGGGCGACCGGGTTCGGGTTCGACACGTCGCCAACGCCTTCTCGCTTTCACATTCAGCTTGAATCCAAGACCCGGGTTTCGTATTTTATTCGGGTATCGAATCGACCGCTTTTCCGGTACGATTACGCTGCACGGCCAGAGCGGACCAACTAACCGAGAGGACGAGCGAGAATGGCTGTGTCGACTCTGCAGGACGACAAGAAGAAGGCGCTGAATCTGGCCATCGCCCAGATCGAGAAGAATTGCGGGAAGGGCTCGATCATGCGGCTGGGTGCGGATCAGAAAGTACGGGTCGAGTCCATTTCGACGGGCGCGATCAACCTCGATGCGGCGATTGGTGTTGGCGGAATTCCGCGCGGTCGTATCACCGAGATCTATGGACCGGAGTCGAGCGGTAAGACCACGCTCTGCTTGCATGTGGTCGCGAATGCGCAGCGTAATGGCGGCGTCGCGGCCTACATCGATGCAGAGCACGCGCTCGACACCGATTATGCGCGAAAGCTCGGGGTCGACGTCGAGGCCATGCTCATCTCTCAGCCGGACACGGGGGAGCAGGCGCTCGAGATCTGCGAGATTCTGGTTCGTTCGGGTGCAGTGGATGTCGTCGTGATCGATTCGGTCGCGGCCCTCGTTCCGAAGGCCGAAATCGAAGGTGACATGGGTGACTCGCACGTCGGTCTGCAGGCTCGGCTGATGAGCCAGGCATTGCGGAAACTGACGGGCTCCATCGCTCGCTCGAAGACGTCTGTGGTGTTCATCAATCAGTTGCGTGAAAAGATCGGCGTCATGTTCGGCAACCCCGAAACGACGACCGGTGGCAAGGCGCTCAAGTTCTACGCATCGGTACGGCTCGACATCCGCCGTATCGGCCCGGTGAAGGACAAGGAAGACGTGGTCGGTTCGCACGTCCGCGTGAAGGTGGTCAAGAACAAGGTTGCTGCACCGTTCAAGCAAGCCGAGTTCGACATCATGTACGCGGAAGGCATCAGCCACGCGAGCTTGGTGCTCGATATCGCGGCCGAAGCCGGGATCATCGACAAGTCCGGTGCGTGGTATAGCTACAACGGCCAGAAGATCGGCCAGGGTCGTGAGAATGCGAAGCTGTACCTCAAGGACAGCCCGGCACTCATGACGGAAGTCGAAGAGAAGGTGAAGGTGTTGCTCGGTGTGGGGCCGCGCGAAGTGATCAGCGATATCGAGGTCACGGAAGAGTAGGCCCGGGAATCGAACACCGGCTGACAGAATGAGCCGGGGAGAAGTAGCCCTGCGACGTTGGGACCCGGAAACTCCCTTCGGAACAGGCTACGGCTCCCCGGTTTTTCTTTCCCATCCATGAGCAAACTCGAACGCCCCAAACGCTCGACCTATGAGCGCGCCCTCGACATGCTCGAAGCGCGCGCGCGGGCAACCGCCGAGCTCCGGCGGCTCCTGATCAAGAAGGGGGAACCAGAGGCGGATGTCGACGCGGCGATCGAACGACTGCAGAGCGCCGGCCTGCTCGACGACGCAAACTTCGCGCGTCAGTTCACGCGGTCGAAAGCCCTCGGTGCGGGCCTCTCGCGCCGCCGATTGCAACAGGAGCTCACGAAGCGAGGCGTGAATCGCGAGCTGTCCTCGGACGCGATTGAGACCGTGTTCGTCGAAGAGGGTGTGGACGACTCCGCCACGATCGAGCGCGTGGCGCGGAAGAAGCTGCGCACGCTGTCCAAGCTGGACACGGACACCCAGCGACGCCGGCTGTACGGCTTCCTCGCGCGTCGAGGCTACGACAGCGACGACATCGCGACCGTGATAAGGGTCGTGCTGCAGGCCGAGCCCGAGGGATAGTCCGAGCGGGGGTGCGGGGTGCGAAGTGCGGAGTGCGGCGAATCGTGAGGCGCGCGGCGAAGCGAGTGCGGCACGCGGTACGCCGAACGACACCCCGCACCCGGCACGCGACACGCCTCACGCCCCCGCCGCACCCCGCACCTCGCACGTCTCCGGGAATCCCGCCTCCCAAGCGATATATATTCACCTACATGCTTGCCTCCGAAATCCGCTCCCGTTTCCTCCAGTATTTCGCGCGTAACGGCCACGCCATTCGCCCGAGCTCGTCGCTCGTGCCCGCCGACGATCCGACGCTGCTGTTCACGAACGCCGGCATGGTGCAGTTCAAGAAAGTGTTCCTCGGAATGGAGGATCCACCGGAGGGAAAGCGGCGCGCGACCACATCGCAGAAGTGCGTGCGCGCCGGTGGCAAACACAACGACCTCGAGCAGGTCGGGCACACGGCCCGACACAACACGTTCTTCGAGATGTTGGGCAACTTCTCGTTTGGTGACTACTTCAAGCGCGATGCGATTCGCTTTGCGTGGGAGTTCGTCACCACCGAGCTGAAGCTCGACCCGAAGTATCTCCGCGTTACCGTCCACCACAGCGACGACGAGGCGCGTCAACTCTGGCGGGAGATTGCCGGGCTCCCCGACTCGCGCATCTACGGCCTGGGCGACAAGGACAACTTCTGGCAGATGGCCGACACGGGTCCCTGCGGACCGTGTTCGGAGATCTTTGTCGACGTCGCGCATGTGGCGAGCGATTGGCGCTTCCCTGAAGGCGCGACCGGCGAGTGGACCGAGCTCGATCGCGACGAATTCTCGCTCGAGGCGTTCATCGAAGGATCGGACAAGGACCGGTTCCTCGAGTTCTGGAACCTCGTGTTCATGCAGTACGACCGTCAGGCCGACGGGACGCTCATTCCGCTTCCCAAGCCGTCCGTCGATACCGGCGCCGGCCTCGAGCGGATCTCGGCGATCACGCAGGGCATGCGGATGATCTTCCACACCGACCTCTTCGCGCCGCTTATTGCGGCGGTGGAAAAGGTCGTGGGAATCGACTACTGGGGACGTGAGAGCAACGAACCGCGCACCGGCGTTACGATTCGCGGCGGCAAGGGCGGCTCGGACGTCGTTCCGAATGCGGTCGACCCTGCGTCGTTCCGCGTGTTGGCGGACCATGCGCGCGCCGTCGCGTTCCTGCTGGCGGATGGTGTGTTCCCATCGAACGAGGGGCGCGGCTACGTTCTGCGGCGCATCCTCCGTCGCGCGGTGCGCCACGCCTGGTTGCTCGGGAGAAAGGAGCCGACGCTCGTCGCGGTAGTCGCGGCCGTCATCGAGACGATGGGCGACGCATACCCGGAGCTCAAGCAGCGCGCGCAGCACATCGTGAACACGACGCGCATCGAAGAGCAGAGCTTTCTCGCGACGATCGAAGGTGGCCTGTCGCGCTTCGAGCAGCTCGCGCCGACGCTCACCGCCAAGGGCGGCTCGGAGATCCGCGGCACGATCAACGGGGACGATGCATTCCGTCTCTACGATACCTTCGGGTTCCCGATCGACCTCACCGAGCTGATGGCGCGAGAGCGCGGCTATCTCGTCGACATCGCCGGGTTCGAAGCGGCGCTCGAGGCGCAGCGCAAGCGTTCGCAGGAGGAGCGCAAGTCGCGCCGCCTCGGCGTTTCCGCCGACGTGCTCGACGACGCACGCGAGTGGGAGACGCCGCCAGAGGATTCGAGCGGCGACTCGGCCTTCGTCGGGTATGACTCGATCGAGATCGAAAGCCAGGTCACAGCGGTGAAGCACTTCAGCGATGGCCGCGTGGCGATCATGCTGCGCGAATCGCCGTTCTATGCCGAGTCAGGCGGACAGATCTCAGACCGAGGCGAGATCATCGGCGAGGGCTGGCGCGTGGACGTCGACGACGTGAAGAAAGTGGATAATCGCCCGGCGGCGCTCGGACGAATCTCCGGGACGTTCCACTTCGGCCGAGTGACGGCTCGCGTGCCGAGCGATCGGCGGCGGGATACGGAGCGGAATCACACCGCGACGCACCTGCTGCACGCGGCGCTCCGACAGGTGTTGGGCGAGAGTGTGCATCAGGCGGGATCGCTCGTCGCGCCAGAACGGCTGCGTTTCGACTTTACGCATCACGGACCGGTGAACGCCGAGCGCTTGAGCGAGATCGAAGCGATCGCGAACCGGGAGATCTGGCGCGGCGTACCGGTCACGTTCCGCGAGATGCCCTATCCGGAGGCGCGCGCGGCCGGCGCCATGGCGTTGTTCGGCGAGAAGTATGGCGATGTCGTTCGCGTCGTGACCATTCCGGGTTTCTCGATGGAGCTGTGCGGCGGAACGCACGTTCGCAACACCGCCGAGATCGGCATCATCAAGATCCTCGCGGAGACCGGCGTCGCGGCGGGAGTGCGTCGCATCGAGGCGGTCACCGGGCCTGGTGCGTACGAAATGCTGCGTGCCGAAGAGCGCACGCTGCGCCGAATTGCCGAAATGCTCAAGACGCCGGTCGACGGACTGGAAAAGCGTGTCGCGGGCCTGCTCGAGGAACGACGGGCCCTCGAGCGTCGTCTCGACGAGGCGATGCGCGGTGGCGGCGACCAGCTGCAGAACCTGTTGCAGCGCGCCGAGTCGGTCGGGTCCAACGGATCTCGACTCGTCGCGAGCGTCGTCCGCGCCGGCGACGTGAAGGAACTGCAGGCGCTTGGCGACGCGATTCGCGAAAAGCTCGGAAGCGGGGTCGGCGTACTCGCGGCGAGCTTCGAGGACGGCAAGAACGCGCTGCTCGTCGTCGTCACGGACGACCTCCGTGCGCGCGGCGTGAGCGCCGATACGTTGATCAAGGGCATTGCAGCCGCCGCCGGCGGGAGGGGCGGTGGCAAGCCGCATATGGCACAAGCGGGCATTCCCGACGCCACCCGATTCGGTGACGCGCTCTCCCGCGCCCCTGAGTTGGTGCGCGACGCGCTCGGCGCCGGGTCGTGACGCTGGGCGACTGGCTGCGCGATCGTTCGCCGGCGCCGCCCCCGCGGTTGTTGGCGCGAGTCGAAGAGAGCTTGGGTGGTCATCTCAATCAAAGCGCGGCCGCGGCGCCGGAGCTGTGCATCGCAGCGGCAGAGCGTTTACTCGGTGAGTTGCTCGACCGATCGACGACAGGCCGCGAGTCGGCGCTCGACCTGCTGACGGTCGACGCGTTGGTGACCTATGCACTCGAGGCGGCGGCGACGACGCCGGACTCGCTGCCTGAGTTGACGACTAACGCCATGACGCGGCTCGCCGCCGTCGCTCACGCGTGAGCTGTGCGAACGAACTTTCTTCCATGACCGGAGCGCGATCATTGTGAGCGATGTGCGTCAGCATTTCGTCGCCGGCCTTCGCGATCTCGCCGAACTGGCTCGCACGGTTGGCGAACAACTAGGGTCCGAGCTCGACGCAGCACTGGAGATGGTCCGCGGAACCGTGACCGCGGGAGGAACGCTGTTCTTTTGCGGAAACGGCGGCAGCGCCGCCGACGCGCAGCACCTGGCGACGGAGTACGTCGTGCGGTACATGCGCAACCGCCGCGCATATCCGGCAGTCGCTCTGACGACCGATACATCACTGTTGACGGCCGCCGGAAACGATTTTGGATTCGATCACATCTTCGCTCGCCAGGTCGAAGCGCTGGCGAAACCAGGCGATCTGTTGATCATCCATTCGACGAGCGGAAACTCGCCGAACGTGCTGCGAGCCGCCGAGGCGGCGCACGCGAAGGGAGTGCAGGTGCTCGCGTTCAGCGCACGCGACGGCGGCGAACTGCGTTCACTGGCCGACCTGTCGATCGTCATTCCAACTAGCCGAACCGATCGTGCGCAGGAGCTGCACCTCTGTATCGAACATCTGATCTGTGAACTCGTGGAGCAAGCATTATGATCGGCCTTCGCGGAAAGCGGGCTTTGATAACCGGTGGCTCTCGCGGCATTGGCGCGGCGGCAGCGGAACTGTTCGCCGAGCATGGAGCCGACGTCGCCATCGGGTATCGCAGCCGGCATGCGGACGCGGACGCTCTCGCGACTGATCTGCGTACGCGCTTCGGCGTGAAGGTCGTCGCGCACGCGACGGATATCTCGACCCGCGCCGGCGCCGACGAGTTGGTGGATCGCGCCGCGACGGCACTGGGCGGGCTCGATTTCTTCGTCGGCAACGCAGGGATCTGGCCCCCGGACGATGTCGCGCTTGCGGAGATGACCGACGAGCAGTGGCGGCGCACAATGGCGGAGAACGTCGACTCCGTTTTCTGGACGACGCGGGCGATGATTCGGCGCATGTCGGACGGCGGTCGAATCGTGCTCGTCGCGAGCACCGCCGGCCAGCGCGGCGAAGCGTTCCATGCCGACTATGCGACGTCGAAGGGCGCGATGATCTCGCTGGTGAAGTCGCTCGCCCCCGAGCTGGGAAAGCGCGGAATCACGGTCAACAGCGTCGCGCCCGGTTGGGTCGATACCGAGATGTGCGCCCAACCGTTCGCCGGCGGCGGACGGGAACGCATTGCCGCGGCGATTCCCGTCGGGCGGATCGCGACCCCGCGTGACATCGCCGGCCCGATCGTATTTCTTTGCTCCGATCTCGCTCGACACATCACAGGCGAAATCGTCAACGTGAACGGCGGAAGCGTGCTCTGCGGATGATCGTTCTCCTCTTTACCGGCGGCACGATCTCGATGCGGAACGACCCCGCGACGGGCGGTGCCATTCCGAGTCTGCGCGGCAAGGACATCCTGGCGCTCGCGCCAGGCATCGATCAGATCGCGTCATTAGAGATCGATGATTGGGGTGCTTACCCCGGCCCGCACATGACCGTGGAACGCATGTGGGCGCTGCGCGAACGGATCGCGTATCACGTCGCGAGGCCGGAAGTGGAAGGGATCGTCGTCACCCATGGGACCGACGCGCTCGAGGAGGCCGCCTATCTCGCCGCACGGTCGATCGAACCCGAGAAGCCGGTCGTGTTCACCGGCGCGATGCGAACGTCGAGCGATCTCGGATGGGATGGACCCGGGAACCTCGGCAGCGCGGTACGTGTTGCCGCGAGCCCGGACGCGCGCGGGTGCGGCGTCATGGTCGTCATGGCGGATCGCGTGTTCGCCGCAATCGATGTCACCAAGACGCACACCCACGCCTTGGAAGCGTTCGACAGCCCGGGCCTCGGCCCGCTCGGGGTGCTCGACGACGGGCGAGTGATTTTCCGTCGCGCGTTACCCGCGCCAACGACCGTGATCTCACCGGCGGCGCTCGCGGCACCCGTCGATATCATCTACGCGTTCGCGGGGTCGGATTCGCGCTTGATCGACGCATCGCGCGTCGAGGGTCATGGGGTCGTGATTGCCGCGATGGGGCGAGGCAATGTCCCACCTGCGATGGTCGACGGCATCGATCGGTGGATTGCCGAGGACAAGCCGGTCGTGATCACCTCGCGCGCTCAACGGGGGCGCGTTGGCCAGACCTATGGGTATCCCGGCGGCGGTCGACGGTTGGCGGAGCGTGGGGCGATCCTGGCTGGTGCGAAGCGACCGCAGCAGGCTCGCATCGACATCATGCTCGCGCTGGGTGCTGGCTTCGGCGTCGCCGAAATCCGTGAGCTACTCGATCGAGGCTGAGCTGGCGGGGGTCACCGCGAGCGGCTCCCATCGCTCGAAGCAACGCCAGTCGTATTCGTCAGCGGCCCGAATCTGATCGGGGAAGCCGAAGCAGTCGGTCCATCCCTCCTGCTCGGCGCGCCACCGGCAATCCCACACGAACGAGTACGCCAGGCTGTCGGTGCTCGTCTGAACGTGAACGACGCCGACGAAGTCGGAACAGCCGGACCGCGCCCGCACGACGATCTTCTCGATGGGGAGGTGCGCTTCTGCTGACAACATCTGCGCGAGGACGCGACGGACCTTGATCTTGGGCGCGAAACCTTCGATCCGAATTCGATCGGCAGACCCGGTCGCATAGTAACTGCGAACCGCTGATTTGAACGGTTCTGCGGCCCTCGACTGTGCGAGGATCGACTCCAATTCGGTCAAGATCGGTCCCAGGTGGCGCGTTGTGGTTCCTGACAGACTGCTTGCAAATATCGTCAGGTTGCGGCCCAAGTTACAGCCTGGGGCCATCTTCACGCTTGATCCGGGCCCGGCTATTCTCCACCGGCGCCCGCAACCACCGCATCCCACCCGTCCGAACCCATGAAGCTGCAGCCACCCGCCACGGTTCTCGAAATCGCCCACGCCCTCGAGGGCGCCGGGCACGAGACCTGGTGCGTGGGCGGTGCGATTCGGGACGCTCTCCTCGGCCACCCGCATCTGGACTGGGACCTGGCGACGTCGGCGACCCCGGCGCAGGTCCGGGAGGTGTTCGGCCATAAACGGACGATCCCAGTCGGGATCGACTTCGGCACCGTCGGTGTGCTCGACCGCGTCGGCAAGATGCACGAGGTCACGACCTTCCGCCGCGACGTGAAGACCGACGGACGGCACGCCGAGGTCGAGTTCGGGGTGTCCCTCGACGACGACCTGGCGCGGCGCGATTTCACGATCAACGCGATCGCGTACTCGCCCAGTCGCGACGAAATCCGCGATCCGTTCCACGGTCAACTCGACATAGAGAACAGGGTCGTGCGGGCGGTTGGCGATCCGGACGCCAGAATGCGGGAGGACCGCCTGCGCGCCCTCCGCGCGATTCGCTTCGCCGCACGATTCGGGTTTACCATCGACCCTGCGACGCGCAACGCGATCGAGGCGAGCGCGCCCTTTCTCGGGCGGCTGTCGCGCGAGCGGGTGAAGCAAGAGCTCGACAAGACCATGGAGCAGGTTCGCTGTCCGAGCGCGGCTCTCGAGACGTGGAGTGTGACTGGGGCGTTCCGCTCCGTCGTTCCGTCGCTCGATGCGTTGCCGCGTGAGGCGGTCGAGACACCGGACTTCCTTGCCAAGCCCGGTCCGCCGACCCGGCCGGCGCGCCGCGGAATTCGCTTCGCCGGGCTGATGATCGCCCTCGAGGCACGCGTCGCAGCTGACGTCCTCGCGGACCTGCGCGCGTCGCGCGCCGAGATTCAGCTCGTGGCGATGCTTTTGGAACGTTGGGGCGTCGTCAAGGAAAGCTTGTCGGCTGCGCTCGTGGCCCAACAGCCGCCCAGTGATGCCGAGGTGCGTGCCTGGGTCGCGCTGATTGGGCGGCTGCACATCGGAGCCGTCATGCGATTGGCATCCGGAGTCTGGGCGAGTGCGCGAGCGCGCGGAGAGATCGTCCCATCACCGCGAAGCATTCACGCGTTGTATCGCCGGATGCTGGTCAGCGCGCTACGGGATCCGATCGACCTCGGCGCCCTGGCGGTCGACGGGGATGATTTGCGACGAGCCGGCATACTTCCCGGTCCCGGTCTCGGTAGAATTCTGCAGGCATTGCTCGCGTCGGTTGTGGCTGACCCGGCGCGAAACACCACGGACTGGCTGTTGCAAGAGGCTCAGCGCCTGGACGCTGAGTCGCCTCGAAATGCCGGGCACACCGACCGACGTTAGCACCGACTGGAGACGACATGTTTTTCCGAGGGCGACAACCCGAAGCGTCGATCTGGCGACGATTCCGCGTGAGCGCGGATGGGTTCACCTTCGCACAGGAGGACGACCACTACACAGCGCACGTTGTGGCCAATGCCGAGCGTGTGGTCGATCTGTTTTACAATCTGACGGAGCAGTTGCCGCCTGCGGTGGATATCGTGCTCGATGATCTGCGCAGCGGCCGGTCGTGGAAGGGTGAAGCGGTCGCACTGCCCGACGTTCGCGATTCCGTCGCGCGGCTCAAGATTCTTCTTGCGCGCTACGGCGGCGTGGAGCTCTCCGTGTTCACGGGCGACGATCAGCTCACGTTGAATCCGTACCTGGAATTTTTCATCTACGCGCGGACGGATCGCTGGCTGTATCTGCTCGAGGGGAAGGGGCTGGAGGAGCAGTCGCGCGTGCACACGAAGAGCTGGAAGACGGCTCGCCAGCACTTTCCGGCGGCGCCGGACCTGGTCAACGCGGTCACGGCCGCGGCGGAGCGCCTCGGGCTTCAGCCCGCGTGACACGCCCGGAACTGCTGTACGGATTGGCGGCCGCGGCCGCCAATGTCCTTGGCGCGATTGCGGTCACGGCGCGAGCGACGCGAAGTCTGAAAGCGCTCGACGCGATGCTGTCGTTCGCGGCTGGCTTTCTGATCTCGGTGTCGCTGATCGATCTATTCCCGGATTCGATCGTGGTCGCCGGACGGATGGCTCCCGTCGTCGCGCTGATCGCGTACGTGTTGGTGCACCTCACGCAGCACACGATCGGCCGCCATTTCCACTTCGGCGAAGAGACCCACTCGGTCTCCGAGCTCGTGAGCATGTCGGCGCTCGTGGGCCTGCTCATGCATACGTTCGTCGATGGCGTCGCCGTGGCGAGCGGTCTTCGTGTGGGGCCGGGGCTTGGCACGCTCGTGTTCATAGCCGTGTTGCTGCACAAATTTCCAGAGGGGTTGGCCATCTCGAGCCTGTTTCTCGCCGCGGGCGCGGGGCGACGGAAAGCGATTCTTGCCGCCGCGGCGCTGGGCGGGATGACCATTCTCGGAGTGCTGCTGACCGACCAGCTCACCTTTCTTCGCACGTACGGGCTCGCGGTCTCCGCCGGGGTCACGTTATACGTTGGGGCATCGAACCTCGTCCCCGAGTTCCAGGATCGTCCCGGGCTGAGAATTCCGTTGAGCTTCGTGGGTGGGTGCGGACTGTATTTTCTCGCACGCTCGATTGCCCCGGTGTAACGGCTGCTCGCCGGTAGCAACCGATAACGGATAGCCAATAGCAAATCGCTGTTTCATGGCCAAGTCGAGAGATGAAGACACGCGTGGCGACCGTGGCACGGGCTCGTTGTTCGAGCGCACGATGCCACAGCCGCTGGCTGCGCGGATGCGTCCGCGCACGCTCGACGAAGTCGTTGGACAGCGACATCTCCTTGCTCCCGGCAAGCCATTGCGCGAGGCCATCGAGAAGGGGACCGTCGGTTCGATGGTGTTCTGGGGCCCGCCGGGGACGGGGAAGACGACGATCGCCCGGGTGATCGCCCAGTACACCGACCGCGAGTTCGTTCCGTTTTCCGCCGTGACGGAGGGCGTCCCACGCGTGCGCGAGATCGTTGCGGAGGCCGAGGGGCGTCGGCGTCTCGGGCGTGGGACGATCCTGTTCGCCGACGAGATCCACCGGTTCAACAAGGCCCAGCAGGATGCGTTTCTCCCTCATGTCGAGGCGGGCACGATCACGCTGATCGGCGCGACGACGGAGAATCCGTCGTTCGAGATCAATGGCGCACTGTTGTCCCGCGTTCGCGTGTTCGTTCTCCAGGCGTTGACCGCGCCCGACGTGCGAGCGTTGCTCGAACGTGCGCTGGGCGATCGCGATCGCGGTTTGGGCGATTGGAGTTTGACGGTCGCCGAGGATGCCTTCGATCTGATCGCCGTCGAGGCGGATGGCGACGCACGACGCGCCCTCACCGTGCTCGAGGCGGCAGCCGAGCACGTCGGTCGCAACGGCCACGTAACCGTCGAAGTGGCCCGTGACGCGATGCAGCTGCGGTTTGCGCGCTACGACAAGGGAGGCGAGGAGACGTACAACATGCTCAGCGCCTTCCACAAAAGCCTGCGTGGCAGCGACCCCCAGGGCGCGCTCTACTGGATGGGCCGGATGATCGAGGGCGGTGCGGACCCGATGATCATGTTCCGGCGGGCCATCGCCATGGCGGCGGAGGACGTGGGCCTGGCCGATCCGGAGGCTCTGAAGCTTGCCGTAGCGGCTCGTGACGCCTATCACATGCTTGGCCCGCCGGAAGGGTATCTTCCTCTCGCACAGATGATTGTCTATCTGGCAACGGCACCGAAATCGAACAGCTCGAAGGTGGCGCTGAGCGCCGCGCTGGCGGCGGCGCGCGCACATCCGGCGGAAGGCGTGCCTCTGCACATCCGGAACGCCCCCACGGCGCTGATGAAGGAACTGGGGTACAACGCGGGGTATCAGTACGCACACGATGCTCCCGAGGCCTACATTCCGCAGGAATATCTGCCGGAGCGGCTGCGCGGGTCGCGGTTCTATGAACCGGGTCCGTTCGGGTTCGAGAAGGAGATCGCGAAGCGGTTGGCGTGGTGGGAAGAACTGCGTCGGCGCGGGAGCAGCAATGAGGCGACGGGCGAGCGCTCGGACTGACGGGGCTTATACGGGGAGGGAGGGGACGACGATGAGAAAACTCGCATTGGCAGTAGTGGTCTCGGCGGCGGTCGCCAGCGCTGGTTGTTCGACGCTTGGACGCGCCGCGTTCAAGCAGCCGGTGGTCACGCTCAAGCAGGTCCAGTTACGCGGCGTCGGATTGACCGGCGGCTCCCTGGACGTCACGCTGGCGGTCCAGAATCCCAATCACTTCCGGCTGGACGCCACCCGTCTGACGTATCGCGTCATGATGGGCGGGGATAGCCTCACGGTGGCGAGCGGAGCGATGGACAAGCTGTTCACGGTGCAGGAAGGACAGACGTCCGACGTCGTCATTCCGGTCAATTTCACCTACAGCGGGCTGGGCGCCGCGGGGCGAAGCCTGCTCAACACCGGCGCGGTCGACTATCATGTGATCGGCGACGTGACCGTCGGCTCACCGGTGGGAAACTTCACCGTTCCCTACCAGTCGAGCGGCCGGTTCACGACCACCAGCATCTCCAAATAACGTAACTCGAAAGAGGATAGTACTATAAGCCGAGATCCGATCGTCGTAGCCGCGCCCGAAGAGCGGGCGCTCCTCGTGGGGGCGCCGCTCAAGCGTCCGGGTGCAAAGCGTCTCATCGACGACCATCTGCGGGAGCTGGCCGAGCTCGCGGATACCGCTGGCGCGACCGTGGTCGGCGAGCTCACGCAGCAGATCGACCGGCCGCACCCCGGAACGTATCTCGGCAAGGGCAAGATCGAGGAGCTCCGGGAGCGCGTCGGCCAGACGGACGCTTCGCTCGTCCTGTTCGACGACGAGCTGTCGCCGACGCAGGGCAAGAACATCGAGGACGCGATCGGAAAGCGTGTGATGGACCGCGCCGAGCTGATCCTCGACATCTTCGCGACGAGAGCGCGCACCAGCGAAGCGAAGATGCAGGTCGAGCTCGCGCAGCTCGAGTACATGCTGCCGCGACTCACCCGGATGTGGACCCACCTCGAAAAGTTTCGCGGCGGCATCGGCATGCGAGGCCCGGGTGAAACGCAGCTCGAAACGGACCGCCGGCTGATCAATCACCGCATCAAGATCCTGCGCGAACGCCTGCACGACGTTCAGCGCGGGCGAGCGATTCAACGGCAGTCGCGTCAGGGGCAGTTCAAGGCGTCGATCGTCGGGTACACGAACGCCGGCAAGTCATCGATCCTGCGCGCGCTCTCCGGCGCCCAGGATGTGTTCGTCGAAAACCGCCTCTTCGCGACGCTCGATCCCCTGACGCGCGACGTGGATGCGGGCGAGAACGCGCACGTGCTCCTCACCGACACGGTCGGGTTCATCCGCAAACTGCCCCACCACCTCGTGGCTTCGTTCCGCGCCACGCTCGAGGAGACGCGGGAGGCCGACCTCCTGCTGCACGTGATCGATGCCAGCTCGCCGACATGGGAAGAGCAGCGTATCGTCGTCGACCAGGTGCTCGACGAGCTCGGAGTGAACGATCGGCCGAAGCTCCTCGTCTTCAACAAAATCGACCTCCTGGACCACGACGCGCTCCTGGCGCTGCAGGAGCGAATCGGCGCGCTCGTACCGTCGTCGATCTTCGTTTCGACGGTCACTGACGGCGGGCTCGAGCCGCTGCGCCGCGCGCTCGCGTCGGCGATTCGCCAGCGACGTCCCCTCGCGGAGATCCGGATGTCTCCGTCCGACGGCAAGCTGCTGGCCGAGATCCATCGCGACGGCGAAGTGCTCGATCAGCGCATGGAAGGCGATCGACTGCTGGTGAAGGCGCGCGTGAACGATGTGCTCGCCGGACGCCTGCGGCGGGCCGGTGCCGACGTGAAGAGTGGCGCAGGGAGCGGCGCCGCGTCCTGAGGGCAACGGCCACAGAGGTGCAGCTACGACAAAGGTGCTACGGCGACTGGCTCGCCATAGCACCTTTTTCTTGTAGCAATCGACGTCGGTGAAAATGGTCACGCACGGACTCGAACCGTGGACCTCTGCTGTGTGAAAGCAGCGCTCTAACCAGCTGAGCTACGCGACCGGACTGTCAAACATATTCGACGTCCGCGGACAACGGTAGACGCAGTGACGAGTGGTCCCGGCAGGACTTGAACCTGCGATCGTCGAATTATGAGTTCGCTGCTTTAACCAACTAAGCTACGGGACCGGATCAAACCGCTTCTCGACTCAATATACCGACCCACGCGGCATTCTCCATCGCGCTCGACGTCTACGTCTCCATGAAGGCGTCGTAGGCCTCCAGCACTTCATCCGGCGAGACCGTCGCGGCGCCTGGCTTACCGACCTCCACGCCGGCGGCGAAGTTCGCAATGATCGCCGCTTCCGTCGGCGTTCCGCCCGCAGCGAGAACGAGCGCCAGATACGCGGTCACCGTGTCGCCGGCGCCGACAACGTCGTAGACCTCGCGTGCGACGGTCGGCACCTGCTTGATCACGCCGTTCGACGACAACAACACCATGCCGCGTTCACCGAGCGTCAGGAGGAGGTGCCCGACACCGAGGCGGTCGAACGTGGCTGGCAAGGCGGTGGGATGCTCGAGGTCGACGTCCGCACCCAGCGCAGCCTCGAGCTCGCGACGATTGGGCTTGAAGATCGTGGCCCCGCGATAGAGGAAGAAATTGCGATACTTGGGGTCGACGACGATCGGGATAGCTCGTGCCTGTGCTGCGCTCATCGCCGCCTCGATGACGCGCGGAACCAGCACGCCCTTGTTGTAGTCCTCGAGCACGAGGGCATCGGCGCGCTCGACGGAGGCGTGCACAGCGGCGAGCAAGCGCTCGACGTCCTCGTCGCCGTGATCATCATCCTCTTCCTCGTCGACGCGGACGACCTGCTGCGACCGGGCGACGATGCGCGTCTTCGTCGTGGTCGGGCGCGTGGTCGTCACCAACGAGTCGACGTGGGCGGAGATCCCGGCAAGCATCGCACGGAGCTGACGTCCGCCGGCGTCTTCGCCCACGGTGGCGACCAGGTCACACCGCGCACCGACCGCACAGACATTCTGCGCGACATTTCCCGCGCCGCCGAGGGCGTAGCGGCGGTCGCGGACACGCACGACCGGGACGGGCGCTTCTGGGGAGATGCGATCGACATCGCCGCGGAGGTAGACGTCGAGCATCGCGTCGCCGACGACCGCGACGCGACGTCCGGCGGAGGCGCCGAGCAGTGCGACCAGGCGATCGCGAGAGAGGGAGCGGGGCATCGCGCGCAAGCTAGCGGCGCGTTCGGACCGGGGTCAACCGAAAGGGCGATTTGGGCACGGGGCTTGCCCCTTCCGGGCTCGACCGGCCCCCGCTGCACGACTCCGACTGCACTTCCTTGCCCGCATTTCTCACACGGATCAACGACGCGGCCAAGGCGAAAGTCCTGACGCTGCAGGAATACTTCATTCTCGCCGGCAAGTCGCTGCGGTTCATCGTCGCGCGGCCATTCTATGGGCAGGACGTCATCCAGCAGATGGACGAGATTGGCGTGAAATCGCTGGGGATCGTGCTGCTGACCGGTTTGTTCACTGGCATGGTGCTGGCGCTCCAGTCGTCGGTGCAACTCAAGACGTTCGGCGCAACGATGTACATCGGCAACCTCGTCTCGGCGTCGATGATCCGCGAGCTCGGGCCAGTGCTGGCAGGGCTCATGGTGGCTGGCCGCGTCGGGTCGGGAATTGCCGCGCAGCTCGGCTCGATGCGCGTGACCGAGCAGATCGACGCGCTCAACACGCTCGGCACCGATCCGATCAAGAAGCTCGTCACGCCGCGCGTGCTCGCGGCGCTCATCATGGTGCCGGTACTGACCGTGATAAACGATTTCGTGGGGATCATCGGGGGCAACATCATCGCGGCGTTCGTCGTGGGGCTTCCCACGGCCCAATACTGGCGCACCGTGTGGGATCAGATCGCGTCGGATGGATTTCTCTTGCGGTACATCCCGAACGATTTCATTCAGGGACTGTCGAAGCCGTTGGTGTTCGGAGCCATCATCTCGATCACCGCGTGCTACTTCGGATTGGGGACGACCGGCGGGACGGAGGGGGTCGGGCAGAGCACGACACGCACGGTCGTGACATCGAGCATTCTGATCCTGATCGTCGACTATTTCATCACGCAGTTGCTGCTGTCGGTGCTGTCGTATGGTTGATCGCGCGAGGTCGAGCGACAGGCGGGAGTCGGCCGACGTTCGTCACGCAATCCGTTCGGAGCTCGAGGTGGATGCGTGCGACGGGCAGTCATCGCGGGAGCGCGAGCGGATCGTACCGGTGGTGCAGCTCGAGGACGTCACTCTGTCGTTCGACATCCCGATCATCCAGGACGTGTCGTTCGTCGCCTGCGCGGGCGAGACGGTCGTGATCGTGGGTGAGTCGGGGACGGGCAAGTCGACGATCCTCAAGCTGATTCTGCGCCTGCTCGTGCCCGAGCGCGGACGTGTGTTGATCGACGGCGAGGACATCACGCATCTCAGCTTCGAAGAGGCGCTCGTCGTACGGCAGAAGATGGGCATGGTGTTCCAGGGCGCGGCGCTATTCGATTCCATGTCCGTGTTCGAGAATGTCGCGTATCCGTTGCGCGAGCACACGGAGATGAACGAAGAGGAGATCGATCAGCGGGTCCGCGAGAAGCTGCAGTTCGTCGACCTCGATCCGGTTCGTGTCGTCGACCAACTGCCGTCGGAGCTCTCCGGCGGCATGCGCAAGCGTGTGGGGATCGCGCGAGGCATGGCGAACAACCCCGAGATCATGCTGTACGACGAGCCGACGTCGGGACTCGATCCGCTCACGACGGCCACGATCACCCGGCTGATCATGAAGCTGCAGCGTGAGCTGGGCGTGACGAGCGTGGTCGTGTCGCACGACATCCGCTCGGTGTTTCGCATGGCGAGCAAGGTCGCGCTGCTCAACGACCGCCGCGTCTGCTTCTTCGGCACGCCGGAGGAGATGACGGCGAGCGAGGATCGCTACGTCCAAAGCTTCCTGGGCGGGCTGTAATCATGAAACGCTCGTCGTTCATCACGTGGGAGCAGCTCAAGGTCGGCGGCATCATCCTCGCCGCGCTCACCGTACTCGCCGTGGCGATCTACAAGCTTGGCCAAGCGGCAAACCTGTTCTCCAAGCGATATGAGCTCGTCGCGTTCCTGCCGAATGCAAACGGCCTTCGCGCCGGCGGCACGGTGTTCGTAGCCGGCCAATTCGCCGGAACGATTCGAGCGATCGAATTTCTTCCGGTCGACAACGACACGATGAAGAACCTGAAGGTGCGCATGGCGATCGACGCGTCGTTGCAGCAGCAGATCCGAGGCGACTCCAAAGCCAAGGTGCGCACGATGGGGCTGCTCGGCGACAAAGTGATCGACATCTCGATCGGAACGCCGAGGCACAGTGCGCTTCGCCCGGGCGACACGATCGCCGTCTCGCCGTCGCTGGATTACGAGGCAGTGCTCGCGCAGGTGGCCGGCGCGGTCGACGACATGGTCGGCCTGACGCACGACATGCGGAAGATCACGGGAGGGATCGTCGAGGGCAAAGGCACCATCGGCCAGCTGATGACGAACCGCCTGCTCTACGACCAGTTCGTTGGCACGATGGGGCGAGCCAACCGTATGCTGTCGCGGTTCGAGAATCCGAATGGGAGTCTGGGACGGTTGCTCAACGATTCCACGCTCTACAACCGGTTCGTCGAGGTCGTGACGTCGGCCGACTCGCTCGTTCTGGCGCTGAACGACAAGCATGGCACCATCGGCAAGCTGCTGCGCGACGACACGCTCTACACGCACCTCGTCAACATGGCGGTCGCCGGCGATTCGTTGATGAAAATGCTCTCCAGCGGTCAGGGACTCGCCGGTCGGCTGCTCAACGACCCA
>Ga0310811_10000681_pt1 | contig 43303 bp, 39 predicted proteins | sample YCmetagenome_FD_207642 | JGI IMG/M metagenome (GOLD analysis project Ga0310811, IMG submission 207642) | Soil microbial communities from experimental microcosm in Duke University, North Carolina, United States - YC | ecosystem: Engineered > Artificial ecosystem > Soil microcosm > Unclassified ...
AGGATGCATTTATACAGAAAGGCTTCGGTATCGGCCGTACCTATGTGAATTTATCGCCCACACTGAGGATCGACTATATCCTCTCAGACCGCCGGCTGGAAGTGCTGCAATGCCGGAAATTCCCCCTCCCTTATTCGGATCATAATCCGGTGATGGCGGACCTGAAAATGCCGTAGGCATTTTGCCCCGAAGGGGCCATCATTAGACTCGATGGCCGGACGGTTCATCCGTTCCGGCCATCGCTGGAATGCAAATATTAACGCTTCAATTCTGATAGCAATAATTCTACGATAGCTTTGTATCTTAGCACCCTTATTATTGAATGTCAGAATATGAGCGCACTAAAAGTCCATAATTCGTATACGCGTCAGAAGGAAGTTTTTACACCCCTTACCCCCGGCCATGTCGGCATGTACGTGTGCGGCCCCACAGTTAGCGGGGAAAGTCATTTAGGTCATGCCCGTCCATTCATAACGTTCGATTTTATCTATCGCTACCTCCTGCACCTGGGGTATAAAGTGAGATATGTGCGCAACATCACCGATGCCGGCCATTTTGAAGAAGAGGGCAGGGATGCAGAAGATAAAATAGCCAAAAAAGCCCTGATCGAAAAACTGGAGCCGATGGAGCTGGTGCAAAAATATACCAACCTCTTCCATTGGGCCATGAAGCAGTTTAATAACCTCGAACCGAGCATAGAACCCACGGCGACAGGCCATATCGTCGAACAGATCGGCATGATCGAAAAGATCCTGGAAGAAGGATATGCTTATGTAGTAGATGGCTCCGTTTATTTTGACGTAAAAAAATATGCCGCAAAATATCCTTACGGCAAGCTGAGCGGAAGGATCCTGGATGACCTGCTGGAGACAACCCGCGAGCTGGACGGACAGGACGAGAAAAGGAACAGGCAGGATTTCGCGTTATGGAAAGCCGCACCCCCGGAACATATCATGCGATGGAAGAGTCCCTGGGGAGAAGGTTTCCCCGGATGGCATATCGAATGCAGCGCCATGAGCACCAAATACCTGGGGGAGCAATTCGACATCCACGGAGGAGGTATGGACCTGCAATTCCCCCATCACGAGAGTGAGATCGCACAAAGCACGATCTGCAACAAACATATTCCCGCCCGCTACTGGCTGCACAACAATATGATCACGCTCAACGGAAAGAAGATGGGCAAGAGCTATGGCAACCAGATCCGGCTCACGGAAATGTTCACCGGCAGCCACCCGTTATTGCAGCAGGCCTATTCACCTATGACCATCCGTTTCTTTATCCTGCAGACCCATTATCGCAGCACCCTGGACTTCAGTAATGAGGCTTTACAGGCAGCGGAGAAGGGAATGAAGAGATTGTGGGAGGCCTACCAGGAGCTGGAGAAAATGGATCATGACCCGGCTAAGGAGATCAATACGGAAGTCGAAGAGCATTTTTATAAATATTGCCGGGAATTTGACGAGTTCATGGACGATGATTTTAATACCGCCAAGGTTTTGGCCAATATGTTCTCCCTGGTGAACAGCATCAATTCTCTAAAGATGGGGGCCCTGGAAAAATATACCTTGTCGTCCGAATGTTTTAAGTATGTAAAACAGCAATTCCGGGACTATCTGGAGAACATCCTGGGCCTAAAAGGGGAATCCCTGGGGGACGACAATAAGCTGACCGGTGTCGTAGAGCTGTTGATCGATATCCGCAAAGACGCCCGGACAAAAAAAGATTATGCTACTTCCGATAAGATCCGCAATCAATTACTGCAGCTGGGGATTGTATTAAAGGATGAAAAAGATGGGGGTGTAAGTTATTCTTTTGCTTAACTTACTATAAAATCTTTTTCTTGGAATATCTCACGCATCTGGCAAAGGATAAAAAGCTGGGAAAGCTCATCAGTCAGCAAGACCCTTTTCATCTTGGCAAACAGAAAGATATTCATCATTATCTCTGCGCCTCCATCATGAGCCAGCAGCTATCCACGAAAGTTGCGGACACGATCCATCGGCGGTTTTTGAATTTATTTGAGGGGCGTGTGCCGCTGGCGGAAGAGATCCTGTCTACCCCTTCCGAATCATTGCGGGCCATCGGGCTCTCGAATGCAAAAGTCAGTTATGTTCACAACGTGGCCCGGTTTGCCATCGAGCAGGGGATGGATCACCGCCGTCTGGCTAAGATGACCGACGAAGAGGTGATCGAATATCTCACCCGGATAAAGGGAGTAGGGAGGTGGACGGCGGAAATGTTATTGATGTTTGGGCTGGGGCGGGAAGACGTATTTGCCGTGGACGACCTGGGCATCCAAAATGCGATGATCCGCCTCTACAAACTGGACCGAACGGATAAAAAGACGTTCAGGGAAGACCTGTTACGCATCTCTAAGAAATGGAGCCCCTACCGGACCTATGCCTGTTTGCATTTATGGCATTGGAAGGATAATAGCCCCGCGCCTGCCGCCCCCACAAAGAAAAAATAAAGGGGCAACCCCACTCTTTGTACGCTCGTATCGTTAATTTTAAGAGGGCATTAAATATTCGACCAAAAAACACCATAACACCACATCATTATTCACCTTAAAATTTAAAATTGTGAAAAATCTTACACTTTTCTCCTTACTGACACTAGTTACCTCTTTTGCTATGATCGTGAGTTGTAAAAAAGGCGATACAGGTCCGGCAGGCCCTGCAGGCCCCGACAGCGTCCAATATTCCAAATGGACAGTCCTGAATATGTCTCCCATGGACGCGGGCGACACCTCTTTTTATGAGGATTTCACCGTTCCGGCGCTTACCCAGAAGATATTAAGTAAAGGGGTGGTACTGGGATATATCGGATATGTCAATTCCCAAAATGATACGATCGTGGAGAATGTCTCGGAAGTAATGGCGCAATTACTGGCCGTTGGCACCATCGAGCTCCAGTCGTATTACTATGATTTCAGCCAGAATTTCTTTTACCGCTATGTCATCGTTCCCGGCTCAGTCTCCATCAGCAGCCTTCCCGGCTCGGGGTCAGGCAACACCTATACGGTAGATGACCTGAAGAAAATGAACTATTTACAGGTCTCCCAGTTAGTGGGGATCCCCTCCAAAAACACCACGCTGAAGAAACTTACCAACTAAAGAAACAGCCCCGGTACAAAGTACCGGGGCTGTTTTCTTATTGAACAGCCCTTACTAACTTTAACTCCTTGACAATGTTGGGAGCCCCTCCCAGCTTGTCTATGCACCACAATACATAACGGACGTCCACACATATCGTGCGGTTATACTGCGCATCGAAGGCAATCTTATGACTAAGGGCTTCGTAGTTGCCGTCAAAAGCCAGCCCGATCAGCTCGCCATTGGCATTCAGGACCGGAGAGCCGGAATTCCCGCCCGTGATATCGTTGGTCGTTATAAAGCCGACCACCAGGTCATTACGACTCTTATCTATATATTGCCCGAAATCTTTTTTCCTGGCCAGTTCGACCAGCCGGGGAGGCAGGTCAAACTCATAGTCTCCGGGTACATATTTTTCCAGCACCCCTTTCAGGGTTGTTACATAATCATAATGTACCGCATCGCGGGGATTATACGACTTCACATTTCCATAGGATACCCGCATGGTAAAAGTGGCATCGGGATAACGCACTTTTTTAGGATCCATCTGCAGGATCCCTTTCAGATACAACCTGCCCAGCTCATTATTCGTACTCATGAAATCCTGATAAAAGGATTGGTATTTTCCCTGCCAGTTCCGTAAAAAAGCATTGGCGTGCTTATAAGCAGGGTCGTCTTGCAGCAGGTTGGCGTCGGGATGAGCGACAAAAGCTGCCCACCGGGTATCGTCGAAGATCATGGTGTTCGAAAAGATGGATGCCGCATATTGCTTATAGGTATTTTCCCCGCGCAGGTCGCCGAAGCTGGCTTTCAGCGCCTCATAGAAGCCAATAGGATGCTGGTTCTGGTCGACATCGGTATAATAGAGCTGCGTGACGGCGGCGAGGATATTCTGATCGGAGGCCTTGTTCTCGTCTTTCAGGAAATTCTTCCGGGCTTCACTGGCTGCCTGGAGAGCTTTCTTAGGGTCTCCGCCTCCCGGTTTTACCAGGGCGTTCTCCAGGTCCTGCAGGGTCGAGGCAAAGGCGATCAGGGGGCTCCCGAAGATACCCTCGGCCAGGTACATCCGATGTTTGGAATAAGGACGCCATTTGTCATAGGCTTTGGCCCAATCACTGAAAATATGTTCAAATTCAGGTTTGTTCTCGGCCCATTGCTGAAAAGAGGCTTCCTGTCCTTTCTTTTGATCATAAATACCGTATTTGACCAACTGTTGGGATTCACCGTCGAAGAATTTCCAGTAATTGGCAATACCGGCATAATTGGAAGCCAGCTGCAGCTTGACAGCGGGGTCTTTTTTCATCTCCGCGAACATGTATTTCAGACGGAGGTCCCGGAGTTTTACCAGAGTGGGATTATCAATGTCGATCTTCTGTTTCACCCCATAGGAGGTCTCATACCGGTTGGTGCCGCCGGGGTATCCATAGATCATCGCATAATCGCCGTCTTTCAGCCCTTTCAGCGATACGGGAAGGGAATATTTTGGCTTGAGGGGAATATCGTCCGGAGAATACTCGCAGGGCTGGCCATTCTTGCTCATATAAACCCGGAAAATGGAAAAGTCACCGGTGTGCCGGGGCCACTCCCAGTTGTCCGTGTCGCCGCCAAACTTACCAATACTTTCCGGGGGAGCGCCTACCAGGCGAATATCGCTATAACGCTGATAGACAAAGACCAAAAACTGGTTGCCTTTAAACAAGGGGCTTACTTTGCCGGTAATGCTTTTGGTGCTGTCGGAATACCGGGCATTGATAGCTGCCAGCACGGTACGTAATTTGGCGGCCCTCTCAGCGCCATTCAGCCCTTTGGCGGAATCCTCCACCTCTTTGCTTACATCCTCGATCTTTACCAGGAAGTCGGCATACAGGCCACGGGCAGGTATCTCCTCCTGTTTGCTTTTGGCATAGAAACCGTCGTGCAGGTAGTTGTGCTCGATAGAACTGGAAGAGGCGATGGCCTCATATCCGCAATGGTGATTGGTAAAGATCAGCCCTTCGCCGCTGACGATCTCGCCGGTGCAGCCCCGGCCAAAGATGATGACGGCATCCTTGAGGGAAGCCTTGTTGATGCTGTAGAGCTGCTCTTTGGTGAGCTTCAGCCCTTTTTTTACCATGTCATTATATACCTGCTCACCCAGCAGGAGCGGTAGCCACATGCCTTCATCGGCAAAGCCGCGAAACAGGATAGTGGACAGGACCATCGTCAGGAGAAGCTTTTTTGGATTCATATGGTTAATATTTTGCAGGGCAAACCTCTGCAAAAATATTAACATGCCCAAAAGAGCCACCGGCGGGCTTCCGGGGTCGTCAGCCGCCGGCACGGGTTATTTTACTTCCGTTACTTCTACATCTTCTACCATACGGGTATTGGAATTGATCTCAAAGCTCTGGACGGAGTTGTCCTGGAAATTCCGGATGACGAAAGTGAGTTTGCCATAACTTCCCGCGTCGGAAATTTTAAATTTCTTGTCAAATTTCTTGTCGGTATAGATACCCTGGAAAAGCTGATGCCCTTCGTTGTCCAATACCTTTACGCTGAATCTGGCGCCGGTGGTGTTGTTATACATGACATTGAATAAGGGGTCGCCCTCATTGCTGCCGATGTATTTGACCTCCGCGGTGCTGGCGCTGCCCTCGTGTTTCTCCACAGGGTCGTTAGCGGCGGCCCGGGTGAGCAGACTTCCCGCGGTCAAAGACAGGGTCAGGACAGAGAGCCTCAGCGCTTTTTGTGCGTTTAAAATGAGCTGGTTCATAATAATGGTTTTTGCTGTTAAAAAAATGGGTGGATGAATGGATTACTGTAGTTTTTTTACGGCGACGTCTTCGACATAACGGCTGTTGACATTGATCTCGAATGTCTTCACGGTCTCGCTCTCTTTATTATTCCGGATGACAAAGGTGAGTCGGCTCCTGTCGGCCCTTGGCAGCCTGAATTGTTTGTTAAAGTCCTTTTCGGAGTAGACATTCCTGTATAATTCACTGCCGTCCTGGTCTTTTACGAGCAGACTGAAGGCCGAACCGCCGGAATTTTTATAGGTGACGTTGAACACTACCAGATCATCCTGAGTTCCAAGGTATTTTACCTGGATAGCCTCTTCTTTAGGAAGATCCTTTACGGCAGTGGACTGGGCCTGCGTTGTTGCAGCGGCCAGAAGGAAGATGGTCGTGGCGATGAGTAGTCTCTTCATAAAAATGTTTTTAATAATTAACATTTTATGACAGAACAATCGTCCTGACAGACACAATCGCCGGAATTTGATCAGATGGACAATCGAAGGGAAGGCAATAGTTTTGACGGCAGGTCAATCGGGCAAGCGAATTGGAAGAGGAGACAATCGTAGAACAGCTTATGGCAGGCCGCTGAATGGAAGAACGTAAAAGAACGTAGTGTTATTGCGAATGTACGACGCCTTTTGTTAAAATGCAATAGGGGAATATAAATTTTCTGTTAATCCTCATTTAATACCTTCCACAAAAGGTCTTTTAATACAAGGATGCCCTGCTGGGTGACGGAAGAAATAAACAGGTGTGGGATGCCGGGAGGAAGTTCTTTGGAAATGGCCTCTTTCAGCTCTTCGTCCAGCATGTCACTCTTACTAACGGCAATGACAAATCGCTTGTGGAGCAATTCGGGATTATATTTCTCCAGCTCTTTTTTCAGGATCTCGAATTCCTCGCCATGGTCTTTGCTGTCGGCGGGAATGAGGAAGAGGAGGATGGGGTTGCGTTCGATATGGCGCAGGAAGCGGTGTCCCAGGCCCTTGCCTTCCGCGGCCCCTTCGATAATTCCGGGCAGGTCGGCCATACAAAAAGAGCGGCCGTCCCGGTATTCCACCATGCCCAACTGGGGAGTTATAGTAGTAAAGGCATAGTCGGCAATTTTGGGAGTGGCGGCCGTCATAACGGATAATAGGGTGGATTTACCGGCATTGGGAAAACCCACAAGACCTACATCGGCCAGTACCTTTAACTCCAGTACCTTCCAGCCTTCTGAGCCGGCTTCACCTGGCTGGGCATGTTCCGGCGCCTGGTTCGTGGGAGTGGCAAAACGGGCATTGCCCAGCCCCCCACGGCCACCCTTGATCCAGATGATCTCCTGTCCGTCTTCCAGTATTTCAACTTCTTTCGTATTGGTCTCTTCATCCCGGGCAATGGTCCCCAGCGGTACTTCGATAATGATATCCTTCCCGGACCGGCCGGTACAGTTGCTACCGCTGCCGTTCTCGCCATTTTCCGCCAGCACGTTCTTATAATAACGCAGATGCAGCAGCGTCCACAGGTGTTTGCTTCCCCGTAAGATGATATGGGCCCCACGACCGCCATCTCCGCCATCGGGGCCGGCCATGTCATTATATTTGGTATGCGCAAAATGTTTGCTACCGGCTCCCCCGTGCCCGCTTCTGCAAAAAACCCGTATCTGGTCGACAAAATTTGATTTCTCCACTCCCGGTATAATTTCAATTGAGGCGCAAAGGTAGGCTTTTAATTTATTCTTCTTCCGCCGGACCCGAACCCTTCCAGGGCTGATAGCGCTGCCCCCCTTGCCGCCCCGTTCCGGTATTCTCCAGCCCGTCGTCTTCCCCTTGCCGCTCCGCCCCCGCATCCGGGGCCTCCCGTAAAGGCTCGCAAGGCCCCCAGCCCTCCTGCATGTCCTTTGGCAGCGCCTGGTACAGGGCGGTGCCTTCCGTCTTCCACCGGATCATCTCCTCGCTGACAGTCTTTATGATCCTGGCGGGATTGCCGACGACCAGGCTCCGGGAGGGTATCTTGTCCCCCGTCCGGACCAGACTCAAAGCCCCGATGATACATTCATCCCCGATCTCTACCTCATCCAGTACAACGCTGTTCATGCCTATGAGGCAATTGCGGCCGATAACAGCTCCGTGAATGATGGCCCCATGGCCAATGTGAGCCCCTTCTTTCAGCCATACCGTGGTGCCGGGGAACATATGGATGGTGCAGTTCTCCTGCACATTACAGCCGTCTTCAATGATGATCAGCCCCCAATCTCCCCGGATAGCAGCTCCCGGGCCTATATATACGTTCTTCCCGATACGGACATTTCCTGTGACGGCAGCCTGCGGATGGACAAAGGAGGAGGCGTCTATGATGGGTTGGATGCCTTTGAATGCATAGATCATACAAATCTTTTTATGCTCCTTTAAAGATAGGAGCCCTTTTCTCCAGAAAGGACTGTACCCCTTCCGAATAATCATAAGTAGCCGAGGCCTGTTGCTGTAATGTATCCTCCAGCTGCAACTGCTCCTCCAGGGAATGAGTGGGGGATTGGTTAAGCGCCTGTTTGGTCAGCGCCAGGGCTTGGGTGGGCAGCCCGGCCAGTTTGAGGGCCAGCGCTTTGGACGCCTCCGGAAAATCCCCGTCATCAAAAACTTTATAGATCATACCCATTCCTTCCGCCTCGGTGGCGCCGATCTTATCCCCCAGCATGGCGATGGCGGAGGCTCGCTGCCAGCCAACCAGGCGGGGCAGGAAATAAGTCCCGCCGCTGTCAGGGATGAGACCGATCCGGGAGAAGGCCTGGATAAAAGAGGCCGATCGGGCAGCCACCACAACATCACAGCAAAGGGCGATATTGGCGCCGGCACCGGCTGCTACCCCCCCTACCGCTGCCAGAACAGGCTTGGGAAGCTGGCGGATCCGGGTTACGATAGGATTATAATGTTCGCTGAGGATGGTATGCAGGCTGGGGCCATTGGGGGCGGTGACCTCCACCAAATCCTGACCCGCGCAAAAACCCTTGCCAGCCCCCGTCAGGTAAACAGCCCTCACTTCAGGAAGACGGGCACATTCATCCAGCCTGTCCTGTAACAGCAAGGCCATTTCCCGGTTGAACGAGTTGAGCTTGTCGGGACGGTTGAGGGTAATAAAGGCGATATGGTCGCGGATCTCGAATAAGATAGAAGACATAGAAAGGTAGTTAGACGTATAAATGACAAAAATAGTTGGTTAGCGTCAGTGGCACTTAAAGTAATCGAACGGCTCTTTACAATCCTCGCACCGGTACAGCGCTTTGCACGCTGTGCTGCCGAACTCGCTGATCAGGGTAGTATGGTGCGAAAGACACCGGGGACAGGCTATCGCTTCTTCCCGGTGAAATAATCCCGGATGACATACCTGCTGCACGGGCGTCGGCGGGGCAATGCCGTATGCCTGTAATTTATTTTTACCCTTTTCCGTCATCCAGTCGGTAGTCCAGGCCGGTGAAAGCACAGTCTGAACGTCTACCGTCTTATACCCCTGCTGCAATAAGACCATTCGTATGCTCATCCGGATGGCATCCATGGCCGGGCATCCACTATAGGTGGGAGTAATAATGACGGTTGCCTTGTTCCCCTCCAATTTTACATCCCGTACGATGCCCAGGTCGAGTATGGAAAGGACAGGAACCTCCGGGTCATTTACTTCCTCCAATAAGGACCATATTTTCTTTGTTGACGGGTCGTTCATAATCTTACCATTCACAGCCAGGATAGGCTCTTTGCAGGAACTGCATTTCCGCGAGAATATAACCCAGCTGCTCCGTATGCCGGCCTTCTTTGCCGCCGGATAATCCCGCCCGTTCGGCAGGGTAGGAGAGCTGCGCCTCGATAAAGATTTCCCTTACCTTTTCTTCCCATTTGGGTTGCAGCAGGGAGAAGTCTACCCCGATACCTTCCCGGATCAGCACTTGTTCGTATGGCGCGGGGACAAACAGCTCTCCGGTGAATTTCCACAATTCCTCCAGGGCCTTTTCCAGCCGGGCATGGCTTTCTGCCGTTCCGTCTCCCAGACGAATAACCCATTCGCTGCTCCAACGGAGATGATAGGCGACTTCCTTAAACGCTTTTTCGCTGATAGCCGCCAGCTGGGTGTCCTTACTATATTGCAGACGTTCGTATAAATAATATTGGGCAGCACTGAAAAAGAATTGTCTTAATAGAGTCCGGGCCCAGTCCCCATTGGCCTGTTCCACCAATAGACAGTTCTTAAAATCCCAGCCATCGCGCAGATAAGCCAGCGAATCTTCCGTTGTCTCCCCCCCGGCGGTGAAGGGCATCCACCCTTCTCTCTCCGATTGAGGGGATTCCTGGATGAGCCGCGCGGCATATTGATAGAAATTGCGAGCCTGGCCGATCAGGTCCAGTGCGATGTTGGAGATAGCAATGTCCTGCTCCAGGATAGGACCATGTCCTGTCCATTCACTGTTACGGTGACCCAGGATGAGGGCATCGTCCGCGAGATGTAAGGTAAAGTTGATGAGCGAAATAGGATGGGACATTGTTACATATGCTTTAATTCGTCCGGAAGATCATAAAAAGTCGGATGGCGATAGACTTTATCGTTGGCCGGATCGAAGAAGGAAGAGGCCTCGTCGGGATTGGAAGCATGTATATATTTACTTTCCACGACCCAGATACTCACCCCTTCCATCCGGCGGGTATATACATCTCTTGCATTTTCGATAGCCATCTGCGCGTCCGTGGCATGAAGGCTGCCGGCATGTTTGTGATCCAGTCCTTGCTTGCTGCGGATGAATATTTCCCAGAGAGGCCATTGCTGTTCCGACATATCGTTATTTATTTATAATTATGCGACGGCCTTGCTTTCCCGCTGCTTTCTTTTTTTGGCATGGGCCAGGGCCGCTTCCCTTACCCAGGCCCCGTCTTCATGGGCTTTTACCCGGGCCGCCATCCTTTCTTTATTACAGGGTCCGTTGCCATTGATGACCTGCCGGAACTCTTCCCAATCAATAGCCCCGAAATCATAGTGCTGTTTTTCTTTATTCCAGACCATATCAGGGTCGGGGAGGGTCATGCCCAATAGCTTCACCTGCTCTGCACAGATGTCTACGAAGCGCTGGCGTAACTCATCATTCGTGAACCGTTTGATCTTCCATTGCATGCTTTGCGCCGTATGAGGCGAGGCATCGTCATTGGGGCCAAACATCATAACCGAAGGCCACCACCAACGGTCGATGGCGTCCTGGCACATCCTCCGCTGGGCCTGGCTTCCCCGGCTCAGGACCAGTAATATCTCGAATCCCTGCCGCTGATGGAAGCTTTCTTCCTTGCAAATGCGCACCATGGCCCTTGCATAAGGACCATAGGAGGCACGGCATAAAGGAACCTGATTCATGATAGCGGCTCCATCGACCAGCCATCCGATCGCACCCATGTCTGCCCAGGTCAGGGTGGGGTAATTAAAGATGGATGAATATTTGGCCTTCCCGCTATGTAGCTGCCCGATCATCTCGTCACGGGTAATACCCATGGTCTCTGCCGCCGAATAGAGGTATAAGCCATGTCCGGCCTCGTCCTGCACCTTTGCGATGAGGGTCGCCTTTCTTTTAAGGGTAGGGGCGCGGGTGATCCAGTTGCTCTCGGGCAGCATCCCCACAATCTCGCTATGCGCATGTTGGGATATCTGCCGGATCAGCGTCTTCCGGTAGGCATCCGGCATCCAGTCTTTTGGCTCGATGCGGATGTCATTGTCCACTTTATCCTGAAATATTTTTTCAAATTCCTGCAGGGACATATAACAGCATATTGAATACCAAAGATAACTTTTTTTTAGAAAAATACTAACAAGTGTTAGCTCTCGTTATAAATTGAAGCGTAAGCAATAAGAGGGATAAAAATTAGGTTTCCTGATTTCAAAAAGGTTTGAATAATTTTGGTCTGCCGTAGGAATCAGGGAACGATAGCACTATACATGGAAAACGAAAATTCTTTTTCAGGAGACTACTCATTGATCCTTCTGCAGCAGATCGCTGCGGGAGATCAGGCTGCATTCAGAGAAGTATACCTTTCTTTCTATAAAAGGCTCTATCAGTTTGCCCTGGCGATCGTGAAGACCCGGGAGCCGGCGGAAGAGATCGTGGAAGACGTTTTTATCAGGATCTGGCAGCAAAAAGAGGGACTGTCCTCCATCCGGAACCTCCGGGTCTATCTATATACGGCCACCAAGAATACGGCGCTGAATTATCTGTCAAAAAAAGCCAGGGCCAGCATCACCGAGCCCTTTGACCATATCCAGATCGAGCTGAACGGGTCTGCCATTACACCGGAACAGATCCTCATCACAGCGGAGATGTACAAAAAGATACAAAAAGCGGTGGAAGCCCTGCCTCCCCGCTGTAAGATGATCTTTAAACTGGTGCGGGAAGACGGGCTCAGGTATAAAGAAATAGCCGAGATCCTGAATATATCCGTCAACACCATCGATGTGCAAATGGCCATTGCGGTGAAACGCATCGCCTCTGCCCTGGAGTCGGAATTTGGCTTTTCCCTTCAAAAGGGAGTCCCCCGAAAATAGCTGCCGCTGGCCTTATTCGACCGGCTTTTCCAGGAAATTTCATTTTTTTTTAACTTTCCTTTAGTAGATGCCCTTTATTTCCTTGTCTTTAGGAATGCGGGAGGTCCATTTTTGGAAATATAATGTACCACCCGCATTCAATTGATGTCTGTCCTTTCGGACAAGAGGCTTCCAGCCTCTTAATGTAAGAGCCTGCTATATGATACAAAACAACCGCTTATGGGTATTGATGTCCCGACGCCTGTCGGGCGAAGCTTCTCCTCCCGAAGCGGAAGAATTGCAGCAATTATTGGAACAATCCCCCGACAAACATTACCTGCTGGAGATCCTCCACTCTTATTTTACAGTACTTCCTGACAGCATAACCGGACCGGGGCTTGAAGATACGGACCTGGAACAGCGGTGGCGGAAGATCATAGATCTGGGAAAACAGGGGTATTTTGAGCTGGCCGACGAGGCGCAGGAAAAGCCTGATATCGGGCGGTCCGAAGCCGGCCAGACAGCGGAGCCGGAAGAATATAACGGCCGGTTGATCCGGCGGCCTTTCCGGAGAACGATGGGTTATGCCGCCGCGGCTGTCGCCGTGGTCCTGCTGGGATGGGGGCTGTTCAGGGCCCGTACCGGAGTGCCGGACAATCTCAAAGAAGTAAAGGGGGGAGAAGTCCTCTCCAGGCCGGGGGCCAGGACAAAACTGCTGTTGCCCGATGGCACGCAGGTATGGCTGAATTCAAGCAGCCGCTTAAAATATACACACAATTTTGACGGTCCTTCCCGGGAAGTAGAGCTGGAAGGAGAAGCCTATTTCGATGTGGTAAAAGATCTCCAGCGTCCTTTTATCGTACATACTTCCGCCCTCGACGTGAGGGTCCTGGGTACCGCCTTTACCGTCAAATCCTATCCGCAGGATGAAACGATAGAGACGACCTTGCTGAGAGGGGTAATCGAAGTCTCCCGAAAAGACAACCCCAATACACCCAGGGTAATCCTCAAAGCCAACGAAAAACTGGTCTTCAACAAACACCTCTCCTCCCCATTGCCGCCGGCCCACTTATCGGATTCGATGAAAGCCCGGTCCTTCCCGGCTCCCCCCGATATTGCCGTGAACAGCATTCCCCGGAATGTGCCGGACAGCGAGAAAGTGGAGACCGGATGGATGTATAACAGGCTGGTATTTAACGGAGACTCTTTTAAAGAGCTGTCGGAAAAGATGGAACGCTGGTATAATGTAAAGATCTTTTTTAAGGACCAGCGCCTCTATAACTATCGTTTTGGAGGATCTTTTACCAATGAGACCATACAGGATGCCCTCGATGCCTTGCAACTAACTGCCGATTTCACCTATAAAATTAAAGGGAACGAAATTGAACTATATGGGAAATAATTATAATAGTGGCTGAAGACCACGATCCACCAAAATAAAAAACGGGAAATGTTAGCGCATTCCCCGTTCAGGTTGAAAACGGAAACCAATAACCAACTGGGAGGGCGGTCAGAGGTTTCCCATTTAATAATCCTTAATCATAAATGTATGAAAAATTTGCAACCCCCCATAGGGAGGGGGCGGTTACGATTGCTCTTTAAATTCGTTGTCATTATGAAGCTTTCCATTCTGTTGATCCTGTTTGGCATCCTGCAGGCGAGGGCGGATGTCCGTGCACAGGGCTCTATTACCTTGAACATGCAGCAGGCAGAGATCGCCAAAGTATTGAACAAGATCGAAAAGAAAGGTGAATTCCGGTTTCTTTATAACTATGACCTGGCATCCCTTCGGAAGAAAGTCAACGTCAATTTCAACAACTCAGACCTCAAATCAGCTTTAAAAGATCTTTTTTCCGGAACGGACCTTGCCTATAAGGTGCTTGACAACAACCTGGTAGTGGTTATTGCCACCGGACCAGAAAAGCAACCCATTCGTATTACCGGTGTCGTAACAGGCACGGGGGGCGAACCCCTGGCCGGCGTAACCGTTAGGGTAAAAGGGACTACCATCGGTGTCTCCACCGGCAATAAGGGAGAATATACGCTGACCGCCGAAGACAATGCCACCCTGGTGTTTTCAAATATCGGCTATTCAGATAAAGAAGTTGCCGTTGGCGGACAGAATGTCGTCAATGTGCAATTAACGGTATCGGATAAGAAACTGGACGAAGTCGTAGTAATAGGTTATGGCAGCCAAAAGAGAAAAGACCTGACAGGCGCCGTATCCACCGTGACGGCCGCCGATATCGCCAACCGCCCCATCGTAGACGCAGGCGAAGCCCTCCAGGGTAAAGCCGCCGGTGTACAGGTGGTCTCCAACTCCGGTAAACCGGGTGCCGGCCTCACCATCCGGGTGCGTGGCTCCTCTTCCATCAGCGCGGGGAATGACCCGTTGTATGTGGTGGACGGAATCCCCCTGACGGATATATCGGCCTTCAGCCCCAATGACATAGAAACCATCTCTATCCTGAAGGACGCGGCTTCCGCCTCCATCTATGGTACCCGTGCCGCCAACGGGGTCGTCGTGATAACGACCAAGAAAGGAACAGCCGGAAAATCCCGGATCAACTTCAGCGCTTATGGCGGGATCTCCAAACCGACCAAAATGTTATCAGTACTGAATGGCAAACAATACCAGGACTATGCCAATGAACTGAACGCCCCGGTAGTGGCAGTGACCGACTCGATGGTGAATGCCAACAATGTCGACTGGCCAAAAGAAGTGTTCCAAACCGGTAATCAACAGAACTATCAATTGTCTGTTGCCGGCGGCACCGAAAAAACCCAGCACTATATTTCGTTGAACTACCTCACCCAGAAAGGCATTGTTAAACCGGCCACCTTCGACAGGTTAACCGGTCGGGTAAATTTGACAACAAAGGCAAATGATTGGCTGACTTTTATTACTAGTACGGTGATATCCCGTTCGCATAACAACGGAGTACCAGACAACCTTAGCGTTGCTAAAGGAGGGGTGGTACTGTCAGCCTTGGAAACTCCCTGGATCGTTCCAAAATTCGAATCGGATGGACGTATCGGCTACAATCGGCTGAAAGGCTGGTCCAACCCCTATGGCGCTATTCTGGGAAGGTATACGCATTTCGTGAACGATCGACTGCTGTCCAACCTGGGCGCAGACGTGAAACTATTCAAAGGGCTGGTATTCCAGACCCGTTTTGGTCTCGATTACCAGAATGATCAGGCCCGTAGCTTCGTAGATCCCTTCCTCACTTCGAATATTGCTACTACCAACCCCAGCGATCATTCCCAGACCAACACCACAGTACTTACATGGCTGAGCGAACAGACCCTGACCTATACCAACACCTGGGGACTCAACCATTTGACTGCACTGGCTGGATGGACGGCACAGGATTCCCGGACCAATAGCCAGACCATCGGTGGTTCGCACCTGGCAAACGAATACCGGCTGCTGCCCTGGGATGCCAGCTTTGCCCGGGATTCCATCCACCGCCCCGGAACGACGGCCATTGACGAATGGGCCCTCATCTCCTACTTGGGCAGGATCTCCTATGACTTTGATAGCAAATATTTGTTCCAGGCTAACATACGGTCGGACAATTCTTCCAAATTCGCTGCCGGCAACCGGACAGCCGTCTTCCCCTCCTTCTCTGCGGGATGGCGCATCTCCGGCGAAGAATTCATGAAAAACGTCAACTTTATCAGCGAACTGAAACTGCGGGTCGGCTGGGGTAAAAATGGTAACCAGGAAGGCATCGGCAGTTATGATTACCTGCCCCTGTCCAAAATTACGGTCAGCACCGATTCGGCTACCAATGGCTCTGTCATCAATTCCACCATCGCACCCGAAACCCTGACCTGGGAGAAAAGCACGCAGACGAATATCGGCGTCGATGCCAGCTTTTTAAATAACAGGATCTTCTTCTCGGGAGACTTCTACATCAAAAAAACAAAGGACATTTTATATAGAATTCCCCTGCCGGCCCAAGCCGGTTATCCCGATGCACCGGTCAACGGGGCAACTATGCAGAACATCGGGGAAGAATTCCTGATATCCACCAAGAATGTGGTAAGAGGGGATTTCCGGTGGAGCACCGATTTTACCCTTTCCTTCAATCAAAATAAAGTGACGGGCCTGATCGATGGCATCAAGGCTTCCCCTGTTTATGGAGACGTCTCCTTAAATGGCGCAGGTACTCCCCAACATGCCGTTTCCCTGGCAACAGGTTATGGATTAGGAGAATTTTATGGTTATATCGCCAAAGGAGTGAATCCGCAAACAGGACATGAAATGTATCAGACCAATGCAGATACCTTGTCAGACAACCCTTCCCCTACTTCCCGTCGTTTTATCGGTAACGCCCAGCCAAAATTTGTCTATGGCATGACCAATAATGTCTCTTATAAAAACTTTGACCTGACGGTATTCATCCAGGGTTCACAAGGTAATAAGATCTACAATGTGGGCAGGATGGAGGCCATGTCCATGCTCAACTCCGCTAACCAGAGCTCGGACATCCTGCGGAGATGGAGGAAAAAAGGCGATATCACGGATGTTCCCGGCGTAAATTGGGCCAACAATTCACTGATCTCTACCCGTTTCCTGGAGAATGGCTCCTACCTGCGTTTCAAGACCATCACCTTGTCTTACCGGTTTGATCAGAAGCTGATCGACAAGCTGGGTCTGGCGGCGGCCTCCATTTATGTATCGGCCAACAACCTGATCACCATCACCAGTTATAAAGGCTTTGATCCGGAAGTAAGCTCCAATGGCAACCCCATCGTGGTAAACCCGGATGGCAGCGCCAGCAATAACAACAACGCGAGGAATATTTCCCTGGGCCTGGACAACGGAGCTTATCCCCAATCCAAGCTATTTATGGTTGGATTAAATATCAGCTTAAAATAACGATCGTATCATTCTATTAGATATAAAATGCTTCAACATGAAAAATAAATTATTGCACATAACCGCCTTCTCCGGGGTATTGGCAGTGCTGATTTTATCAGGCTGTACCAAAATGCTGGATCAGCGGCCCGTAACGGATGTAGTGACTTCCAAACCAACCGATTCTTCTATCTCCGCATCGGGAGCCGAAAGCGCCATCCAGGGCGTATACGGCGCCTTCAAAGGAGCCGGGTATGGACCAGGCATCGAATTCAACGTGCTGGACCGCATTACCAATGGAGACGTACTCTCCGATAACTGTTATGCCGGAGGGGACAACCCGGATAACATGGCCATCGACCTGTTTACCTTCAACGGTCTGAATGGAAATATCGCCCGCGACTGGAGTGACTGTTACTCCGTCATCGGGAATGCCAACACCGCCATCGCCCAGATCGGCGCCTGCACGGACCCGGCCCTGACCCCCGCCCGTAAGAGCCAGATCCTGGGAGAAGCCCGCTTCATGCGTGCATTCCAATATTTCGATGCCGTAAGGCTTTGGGGAAGTATACCGCTTGTGCTGGTTCCACTGGACCCAACCAATTCCGAGACGCTGATCAAAACTTCCGGAGGTTTGCCGGCTCCTCCTGACTCGGTATACGCCGCCATCCTGAACGACTGCTGGTTTGCCAAATCGACCGTGGGTGACGTCGGCGCCGACCCTTCCAAATTTACTGTCTCGAAAGGGGCCGTTTATGCCCTGCTGGCCAAGGTCTATGCCACTAAGTCGCCCGTTAACTGGGATTCCGTGGCTTATTATTGTGACCAGACCATCCCCCATTATACCTTGCTGCCGAACTATGCCGATCTTTTTGATATCAATCACAAGAACAACAGTGAGTCTATCTGGGAACTGCAATATGATGGCTACAGCAGCAGCGTAGGCAACTGGATACCCTCTCAGTTCATCGGAGATGGCTGGAAAAAATTCGAAACACCTACCAATGACCTGGTGAACACCTTCATTGCAGAGGGTGACAATGTGAGGCTAAATGCCAGCATAACTTTTGTTACTTACGGATGGCCTGATAAATACTGGACGACACCGACCCATTACCCCGTGCTGTCCAAATATACCGACCCGAACAATGGCTTCAATAATATGTATATGATCCGGCTGGCGGATATATTATTGTTAAGAGCAGAAGCCTATGCCGCCAAAGGGGACATCGCCAACGCGGCAACCCTGGTCAACCAGGTACGCGCCCGCGTAAGTCTGGCGCCGACCACGGCCTCCAGCCAGAGCGACATGGTCCTGGCCATTGAAAAAGAACGGAGGCTGGAACTGGCTTTTGAAGGCCAGCGCTGGTTCGACCTGGTAAGAACTGGAAGGGCCGTAGCGGTAATGAATGCGCAAAAAGATGCCAGCGGCGCCTCGCTTAACTATAATGTGCAGACGTATCAGCTGATCTATCCTATCCCTCAGACCCAGTTGGACCTGAACCCTTTGCTGACGCAGAACCCCGGTTATTAAAACAATAAGCCTCCGTGCCGAAGGCGCGGAGGCTTATTAATTATTTCGAATCAAAGTCAACCACTACTCTTTCCGTCCTGGGATGAGACTGACAGGTAAGGATAAATCCGGCAGCCAGCTCTTCCTTCTCCAAAGCATAGTTCACCTCCATCTCCACCTTGCCTTCCGTCAGCCTGGCCCGGCAAGTACAACAGACACCCCCTTTACAGGCAAAAGGCAGGTCGGCTCCTTGCTCCAGAGCGGCATCCAGGATCGCCTCCCCGTCAAAAGGCAGGTCGAAGTCATAGCTGATCCCGTCCAGTTTGACAGTGACCTTGCTGGTCTTCCCTCTAAGGGCAGCCTCCTGTTCCCCCCGTCCCTCTATCCGGTTGTTTCTTCTTCCCGTCGCAACGTCGGCGGCGGTGTCCAGGGGATTGAATAATTCAAAATGGATCCGTTGAGGGTCGGTCCCTTTCACTTCCAACCAGTCTTTTACGGAAAAGATCATTTCTGCCGGTCCGCAGATAAAGATCTCGTCCATCTTTGACAGGTCGATGAGCTTGCCGCATAACTCGCCGCATTTCTCCGTAGTGATCCTTCCCTGGTTAAGGGGGATATCCATTTTTTCCCGGCTGAGGATATGATGGATAGCCAGCCGCTGCATGTAGCGGTTTTTCAGGGATTCCAGCTGATCCCTGAAGATAATGGAGGCACGGTGGCGATTGCCGTACACCAGGGTAAAATGACTATGAGGTTCCGTAGCGAGAGTAGTTTTGATCAGGGAAAGGATGGGTGTGATACCACTGCCCGCGGCAAAAGCCAGGTAGTTCTTCCGGTGAGCGGCATCCAATTCTGTATAGAATTTACCGGTCGGCGGCAACACCTCCAGTTCGGCCCCTTTATGAAGCTGGTCATTGATATAGGTGGAGAACAGGCCACCCGGTACCTTTTTTACGGCGATGCGCAATTCGTCTTCCAGGGGGCTGCTGCAGATCGAATAAGAACGCCGGATCTCTTCTCCGCCAATCCGGGATCGAATGGTAATATTCTGGCCTTGACGGAAACTGAATGCTGACCGAAGCTCGGGTGGAATAGAAAAAGAGACCGATACACAGTCCGCTGTTTCACGCCGGATATCTTCTACCTGTAATGTTCTGAAATGACTGGCCATGGGTAAAACTATTTTTTCAAGCCTTCGATGAGGTATTTCACCATATTCGATTCCAGGTCTTCCGCACTGGTGGTCTTACGGGATCGCTGCCAGGAATCGATGCCGCTGATAGCGGACAGAATAGTCAGAACGGCTACATAAGGCTCAATATTTTTCATTTCCCCTTTTTGAATGCCGTCTTCAATGATATTGCCCAGCCGCTTCCGGTAGCTTCTCCGCTGGCTGAGAAAATTAGAGAGATAAGGCTCGGAGAGATGCCTCCATTCATGGTCGGCGATATATACGAATTCATATTGGTCCAGCATCATACGGATGTGCCGTCGGATGATGTCCTCCATTTTTTTCAGGGTGGACTGGGCGCTGGATTCCACTTTCTCCAGATTGGACATGAATTCATTGGCTACCTTGAAACAGATACTCTGCAGTATCTCGGATTTTGATTGGATGTGGTTGTACAGGCTGGCTGCTTCGACGCCTACGTGTTCTGCCAGATCGCGCATGGAGGCCGCCCCGAAGCCTTTCTCACGGAATAATTTGGAAGCCTTTTCAATAATAACTTCCTTTTTCGTACCGTTCTTTTTACTCTGAATCTTTGCCATAAGAAGCTATAAAGATAGAAGAAACTAACAATCGTTAGTTGATTTTTATGAGAAATTTCGTGTAGGTTTGCACGGCTTTGCCTTAAATATAAATATTATGTCTTTAATTGTTGTAGGATCAATGGCTTATGACGCTATCGAAACCCCTTTCGGAAAGACCGACAAGATTGTTGGCGGCGCGGCTACTTATATCGCTTATGCGGCCAGTAATTTCGTCCGGCCTGTTAACCAGGTATCTATTGTTGGATATGATTTTGCTCAAGAAGAAATGGAGCAGCTCAGCAACCGTGGGGTAAACCTGGAGGCGGTGGAAGTGGTTCCTGATAAGAAATCTTTTTTCTGGAGTGGGAAATATCACCTGGACATGAATACCCGGGATACCCTGGTGACGGACCTGAATGTGCTGGGAGATTTTAAACCGGTTGTCCCTGACAGCTACCAGGGCAGCGAGTTCCTGATGCTGGGTAACCTGGCTCCATCCGTACAGATCAGCGTGATCCAACAGATGAAACAACGCCCCAAGCTGATTGCCATGGACACGATGAATTTCTGGATGGACATCGCATTACCCGAACTGAAACAGCTGCTGGGCATGGTGGATGTACTGACGGTGAATGATAGCGAGGCACGCCAGCTCAGCGGGGAATTTTCCCTGGTTCGGGCTGCCAGGGCCATCATGAAGATGGGCCCTAAATATGTCGTCATAAAAAAAGGCGAGCATGGCGCCCTGCTTTTTCACAGCGACCAGGTCTTTTTTGCCCCGGCCCTTCCCCTGGAAGAAGTATTCGATCCCACCGGCGCAGGCGATACGTTTGCAGGTGGTTTTATCGGTTATATTGCCAGCACAAAAGACGTCTCTTTCGAAAATATGAAGACGGCGATCATCGTAGGTTCTGCCATGGCCTCTTTCTGCGTGGAGAAATTCGGGCCTACCCGGTTAAAAGAGATCGGCAAAGCGGATATTGATGCCCGGATCCGCCAGTTCGTGGACCTGGTGAATTTTGATATTGAGCTGGTAGGCAAATAAAATTTGGAGAAAAATTTTTTATGCCTATTTTTGGGCCCGTTATGAAAATGATCATGAAACATACAAAGCAAATTAAGAAGCAGTTCCCATCGCGGGAAGGGGTTTGATTGTTTTGTATGCCAAGATAATAAAAGCCTTCCCGGATCGGGGAGGCTTTTGACTTTTAAGAGTATTTATTAGTAACTATAAAAACAAAATCTTCCGCTTCCGGCGGAAGGAACCGGAGGGTAACAACCATGAAAGTTGCAGTCGTAGGCGCCACGGGCTTAGTGGGCACCAAAATGTTAGAAGTATTGGCAGAGCGGAATTTTCCAGTAACAGAGCTGATCCCCGTCGCATCGGAAAGATCTGTTGGTAAGGAAGTGGAATTCAAGGGTAAGAAGTATAAGGTAGTCAGCGCCGACGACGCCATTGCAGCCCGTCCTTCCGTCGCCCTGTTTTCAGCAGGCGGCAGCACTTCCCTGGAATGGGCTCCTAAATTTGCAGCGGCAGGTATTACCGTTATTGACAATTCCTCCGCATGGAGGATGGACCCTTCTAAAAAACTGGTGGTGCCGGAATTGAATGCAGATGCCCTGACAAAAGAGGATAAGATCATTGCCAATCCCAACTGTTCGACCATCCAGATGGTCGTCGCACTGAATTTACTTCATAAAGAATATCAGGCAAAGAGGATAGTAGTCTCTACCTATCAGAGTGTGACGGGTACCGGAGTGAAGGCCGTGACTCAACTAATGAATGAAAGAAATGGCGTGCAGGGAGAAATGGCGTACAAGTATCCCATCGATCTGAATGCGATCCCCCAGATCGATGTATTCCTCGATAATGGATATACGAAGGAAGAAATGAAGATGGTGAATGAGACGAGGAAGATCATGAGAGATGATACTATACGGGTAACGGCTACGACGGTCCGCATACCGGTAATGGGAGGACATAGCGAATCCGTGAATGTAGAGTTTGACAAAGAGTTCGACCTGCTGGAGGTAAAAGCCTTGCTGAGCAGGACGCCCGGAGTGATTGTAACGGATGACCCCTCCAGGCAGCAATATCCCATGCCCAAGGATGCTCATGAAAAAGACGAGGTATTCGTGGGAAGACTGAGAAGGGATGAGACCCAGGCGAAGACTTTAAACATGTGGGTGGTAAGCGACAACCTCCGGAAGGGTGCAGCGACCAATGCGGTGCAGATCGCAGAATACCTTCTCCGGCAAGGCCTTCTTTAACGAAAGCAAGCCTGGCTGCGGCCGGGCTTGCTTTCGTTACGCCATAGCATGATTGAGAAAACCAATGAATCCCTTCATCGTCTCAAATGTCTTTAATACTTCTCTGAGGAGAGATTTGGACTGTAATTCCGCATCGGTGAATGGCCGGCTAACAATGAAACTTTTCATTTTCAGGTATTCAATAGCCGGGTTCTCCGCGTCATAACCTTTGGGCGGTCTTGCCAGGATATCGATGCCCTCCACACCTTCGGGAAAGATCTTTTTAAATGGTCGATGCCCGACGATCTTTTTCCACTCGTCGAAATTATAATCTATTTCCTGACGGACTTTATTCAGCTCGGGAGCCATTGGCATCCACAAGCCGCCACCCGCCATATTGCTGCCGGGCTCACAATGAAAATAATATCCCGCTGTCGGGACCTTCTTGCCTCCTTTATTAAAAGAGGCGCCCATATTGGTCTTGTAAGGAGTTTTATCCTTTGAGAACCTAACGTCCCGATAGATACGGAACAGACAATCCTTGGGCAGCAGCGGTGCAATGTCTGCATCCAGCTTTCCCAACCCGTCGATTACCTGTTGCGTGAAATGATCTATATCCTCTTTCGCAGCCAGATAAGCGCTTTTGTTCTTTTCAAACCAGGGCTTATTGTTATTCTTTTTGAGGTCTTTCAGAAACTTGATCGTAGCGCCTTGCAACATAACTGTATTTTCCTTTCTGGTTTTTCATTTCCTCCGGGGAGGAGAAGTGGCTACTATTTGATCCTTCCCCAGTTTTCGCCGCTCTTGATACGATACATCGTCATCTCGCTGACGTTGTATTTCTCCGCCAGCTTCTTGATGGTAAGCTGCCTGTTCTTACTGGAAAGCGTTTTCTTAATGGTCTTTACCTGGGAAGCCGTCAGCTTCAGCCCAACGGTGCGGTTGGCCTGGACTTTCTTGTAAGCGATCTTCGCAGGGCTCTTTTGCTGATGAGCTATCATCTCTTCTAACGTAGCCCACTTTAAATTTTTGGCTGCGTTGTCGAGCTTGTTGTGATTCACGTGGATCACATACTTGTGCTTTGCAGAAGCTTTGGCCAGGAACAAGCGGGCAATCTCACGATGAATGTACAGCGTGCCATTGTTGCCGGGCCGATGCAGGTTTAGCGTTTTGTAGCCGGTCGTAAGACTACCGTTGAGCAATTTGCCGTCGGTCAGAACATCTTCTGAGTAACTGGCTACACGACCCAGAGATGAAAGTGCATATTTTTTTCGGAGTTGTTTCCAGCCGGGAAACTGCAAAGGTTTCCACACTTCGCCGGTGAGTTTTCTAATCATGCCTACAATTTTCTTAAAGTTACGGAAAAGATTTTCGAATTACCAGTAACGTAAGAAAATATTCTTATATGTTTAGCAGTCTAATAAACTCGTCCTCTGTGAGTATTCGGATCGAGGGTATTTTTTTTGCCTTTTCCAGTTTACTACCGGCATCCTCCCCTACCACCAGGTAGTTCAGCTTGCTGCTTACCCCGCTGAGCAGTTTCCCCCCGTTGTTTTCCACGGTTTCCTCGGCGTCGGACCTTTTCAACCGGCTTAGGGTGCCCGTGAATAAGAACGTTTGCCCATCCAGGTTGCCGCCCCTTGCGGCCCCGGTAGATTTATGGCTTGTCAGCGTTAGACCCAGCCCTTCCAGCTCCTTCAGCGTTGCCTGGTTGACGGGGTTGCGGAAGAACTCAAACACGCTGGCTGCGACTTTGGGGCCTACGTCCTCCAGGTTCAGCAGGTCTTCCAGCGATCGGTCGGAAAGATCCGTGAGATGCTCCACCGAGGCGGCCAGGACCTTTGCCGTGGTCTCACCGACATAACGGATACCCAATCCGAAGATCAGACGGTGCAGGGGTTGCTTTTTGGAGGCTTCGATGGCGGTCTGCAGGTTACTAACGCTTTTTTCACCAAAACCCTCCATTTCCCGGATCTTGTCATAAGGAAGCTGGTAGATGCCCGGGATGTTCTTCAGGTACTCCAGCTTGAATAACTTTCGGACTATGGCGTCCCCAAAACTGCGGATATCCATGGCGTCCTTACTGGCAAAATGGATGATACGCTCTACTACCTGGGCCTCACAGCTGATGTTTACACAACGCCATACGGCTTCCCCTTCCGGCTTCTCCAGTTTAGTGTGGCAGACGGGACAGGCAGTAGGGAAGATTATAGCTGTTTCGTCCCCCGTGCGTAGCTCCGCCAGCGGTTTTACAATATAAGGTATGACATCCCCGGCCCTTTCTACCAATACCCGGTCCCCGATCCGGAGGTCCTTCTCCCGGACGACGTCTTCGTTGAACAGGGAGATCGAGCTAACGGTAACCCCACTGAGTGGTACCGGGTCGATCTTCGCCACCGGGGTGATACTGCCGGTGCGGCCCACCTGGAACCGAACCTCTCGTAAAGTGCTGGTGGCCTGCCGGGCTTTGAATTTGAACGCGATAGCCCAGCGGGGATGATGGGTGGTCATACCCATCTTATCCTGCAGGGCAATGGCATTCACCTTGATCACCATGCCGTCGATCTCGTAGGGCAGCTCATCCCGTTGTTTTTCGAATTCGTGGCAATAGTCGATCACGGCCTGTATCCCTTTTACGATCTTTTTCTCTTTTTGAGGGCTGCGAAAACCCAGGTCCCAAAGCATTTTCAGACAACCACTATGGGTCTTTAAAGCTTCGTGTACCGGGGCGTCCGCCACCCGGCCGGCTTTTTTGCCAGCCCCGTCCCGGCGGCCCGCCTCCTGGCCTTCCGGCCCCGAGAGATGCCCATCCACCATCTGCCAGCCTTCCAGGGTAGTAAAATAGCTTACATGGTAGAGGAAAGCTTCCAGGTTGCGGCGGCTTACTTCCTTGGGATCTTTTATCCGCAGGGACCCGGCGGCAGCATTGCGGGGATTGGCAAGGGGCGGAATATTCTGCTCGGCCAGCTGGTCGTTGTATTTCTTAAAATTGTCCTTGTTCATCAGCACCTCCCCCCGGATCTCGATCTGCTGCAGGCCATACCTGGAAAAAGCAGCCGAAAGAGGAACAGAACGGATCTGCCGGATATTAGTGGTTATCTCATCGCCAGCCACCCCATCCCCCCGGGTCACTCCCCGAAGCAAGTGGTCGTTCTCATAGATCAGAGAAATGCTGGCGCCGTCAAACTTAGGCTCGACACAATATTCCAATTCCCCCAGCCCCGTTAGCTCCCTGGCTTTCCGGTCCCAGTCCAGGAGGTCCTCTTCGTTATAGGAGTTCTCCAGGGACAACATGGGCACCAGGTGCTGAACCGTGGGAAATTCCTTGGTAAGGCCCTTGGCTACCCGCTGTGTGGGAGAATCCTGGCTTATCAGTTGCGGAAACTCCGCCTCGATCCTCTCCAGCTCCTTATATAAGGTATCGTATTCGAAATCCGAGATCAGCGGATCGTTCATAATGGCATACCGGTACTCGTGGAAGCGCAACACCTCTCTCAGCCCCTTAAGGGCAGCTTTTTCCAATGGATGTTTGTGTGTGGCCGCTAACAAGGCCGTTGTCTGTTTTTGCAGCTGATGGGTCTGTTCGGAAGAATACATACGGGAAATTTGATGCTGTAAATTTACATGTTTAAATTCGTAGTTCTATGAGCCCTAAGACACCTTCCGATCAAGCTTCCGCAACAACCGACAACGCACTTGCCAGCCAAACGAATATTAAGACTATTCTAAAGCAACTGGAGAGTGACGGCATCATTGGTATTTCCGTGGACTGTGTAATTTTTGGCTTTGACGACAATGAGTTGAAAGTTTTACTGATCAAATCCGATCTCGAAAAATTCGATAATAAATGGTCCCTGCTGGGCGACCTGGTGCATAATCATGAAGACCTGGACCAGGCAGCTTACCGTATATTAAAGGCACGTACGGGCATGGACGATGTTTACCTGGAACAGGTCAAGGCATTCGGCCAGGTAGGCCGGCATCCTGCTGCCAGAGTGGTCACCATCGCCTATTGCTCTCTTATTAATATTGAACACCATAAACTAAAGATCCTCGACAACGAATTACACTGGCACCGGGTCACGACCCTGTCCGAAATGGCTTTTGATCACCGGATGATCCTCAACGTTTGTTATGAATGGCTGCAAAAAAGAATACAGGAACATCCGCTGGGTTTCAGCCTCTTGCCCAAACAGTTCTCGTTAAGAGAGCTGCAGAATCTGTATGAGGCTATCCTGGATGTCAAACTGGACCGGCGCAATTTTCGTAAGAAATTCTTCTCGATGGGATTGCTGGAGGATACCGGTGAACTGGAATCGGATGTCCCACACCGCCCGGGGAAATTATATAAGTTCAACTACGACAAATACCAGAAAAAAGAGCGGAAAAAATGGTTTGGCATTGATTTTTAAGCCTTTCCACCGCCCTGGCCAATCCTAAAAACAGGCTCGTAAAAATTTTGGGCTGAAAAATTGGCAGAATGGAATATTTTGTTAAATATTGTGTATTATTTACACATTTAATAGTGTAAATAATACACAACAAAACTACACAATAAACGACTAGTTTATGAGAAAGAAACGATTGCTTGCGAGGGCGAAAGTCCTATTGCTGCTATTATTGTTATGCCTGCACACCTTCTCACAAAACAGGCTTATTTCCGGAAAAGTTACAGACGCAAAAGATGGTAGTCCCCTGCAGGGCGTTTCGGTTATACCCGTGGGTTCAACCCGTGGCACCACAACGAATGCCAAAGGGGAATTCCAGCTTTCCATAAGCCCGGCGACGAAGAGCCTCGTCTTTTCTTCTGTGGGATTCACCACCCGTGAGGTTGCCATCGGGGGGGAATCGGTTAGCGTCTCCCTGGTGGCTAATAATTCCAGCCTGAATGAGATCGTGGTGATCGGTTATGGCACCCAGCGGAAAAAAGACCTGACAGGTTCCATCACCACGGTGAGTGCAAAAGATTTTCAGCAGGGAGCCATCAGCACCCCGGACCAGTTGATAACGGGTAAGATTGCGGGTGTGGTAGTGACACCCAACAGCGGCCAGCCCGGTGTCTCCAGCACGATCCGTATCCGCGGCGGCTCTTCCATAGGGGCCAGCAACAACCCGTTGATCGTGATCGACGGAGTCCCCCTGGAAAATATCACCAATTCAGACGGGACCTCCTCCATCTCCGGTGCACCCAACGCGCTGAGCATGCTAAACCCTAATGACATCGAATCTTTCACGGTTCTGAAAGATGCCTCCGCTACCGCCATCTATGGCAATCGCGCCTCTAACGGGGTCATCCTCATCACTACTAAAAAAGGCAAGAGCGGGGGCGCCCTGCGGATAAACCTGAGTTCTCTGAACTCCCTGGCTGTTAAAACAAAGGATGTTAATGTCCTCTCCGCCGGGCAACTCCGTCAAATTGTAAACACCCAGGGTACGGCTGCACAAAAAGCCCTGCTGGGAACTGCCAATACCGACTGGCAGGAACAAATCTATCAGCATGCATTTACTACCGACGACAATCTCAGCATCACCGGGGGCGTCAAACACCTTCCCTACCGGATATCTTTAGGTTACCTGGATAACAATGGTATCTTAAAGACAGGTTATCTGAGAAGAAAGTCGGCAGCACTGAATCTCAGCCCTGTCCTGCTGGATAATCACCTGCACATCGACGTTAACCTGAAGGGCACCTATGCCGATAACCGGTTTGGCAGCTCCGGGGCTGTCGGAGAGGCCGTGCGGATGGACCCGACCCAGCCGGTCTATGATAAGTCTTCTCCTTATGGAGGATATTTTGAATGGCAACAGGGCAACATCCCCAACGTGTTGTCTACCCGTAATCCCCTGGCTGACCTTATGCTGACCCGGGATATCAGTACAGTGAAACGCAGCATCGGGAATATTCAATTGGATTATTCGCTCCCTTTCCTGCCCGAACTAAGGGCAAATATGAATGTGGGGTATGATATATCCAAGAGCGAAGGAGGGAAATATATCGACCCCAAATACGCCGGGTCCTATACCAACGGCGGATCGCAGAGCGCCTACTCGCAATACAGGAGGACCAAGCTCTTTGACTTTTACCTCAATTATACCAAAGAATTGACCTCTATCCGAAGCCGTTTTGATTTAACAGCCGGGTATGAATACGAGGATTTTTACAGGGCATCTCCCGCCACCGCCACCAGGAGTGTTACGGGTTTTAACCCGGTAAACAATGCTCCCGCGCAGACCACCTATGGCTTGCCGGATTCCTCTCAAAGCACGTTGCTATCTTTTTATGGCCGGTTGAACTATAGCTTTAATGACCGCTATTTGCTGACGGCCACGGTGCGCAGGGATGGCTCTTCCCGTTTTGGCCCCAACAACCGCTATGGTACTTTTCCTTCCATCGCCTTTGCCTGGAAGGTCAACCAGGAGTCGTTTATGAAGACCCTCCCGGTATTTTCCGACCTGAAACTGAGATTGGGATATGGTGTAACGGGTAACCAGGATATCGGGAATAACTACGGCTATCTGGCCAACTATACCCAAAGTACCGCCACCACACAATACCAGTTTGGCACCACCTCTTATTATACCTATCGTGGAGAAGCCTATGCCGCAAATATCCAATGGGAACAGACAGCCGCCTATGATGCAGGACTGGACTTCGGTTTTTTCAAACAACGGCTCAGCGGTAGCCTGGACTTCTATTATAAAAAGACCTCTCACCTGTTACTGGATGTCAACCAACCCTCGCTGTCCAATCTGAGCAACCACGTCATCACCAACGTCGGTGACCTGGAGAACAGAGGTGTGGAGCTCAACATCAACGCACTTGCTGTGACGAGCAAGGATTTTACCTGGAACGTCGGATTCAACTTTTCCTACTATAAGAATAAGATCACCAAGCTGAGCCTGGTGATCGATACTACCTCGCCAGGTTATCAGACCGGCGCTATCGGGGGCGGTACCGGCAACCAGATCCAGATCAACTCAGTGAATTACCCGGTCAACTCCTTCTATCTCTACAAACAGGTATATGACCAGAAAGGCTTGCCCGTGGAAGGAGTATACGCGGATGTAAACAAAAATAACGGCAAGAACCTGTTCTACCACTACAAGTCGCCGAATCCCGCCGCCACCATCGGTTTCAGCTCTCAGTTCGGTTACAGGAGCTGGAGCCTGGCCTTTGCCATGCACGGCAATTTTGGCAATTATATGTATAATAACGTAAAATCCAATCTGGGTACCTTCAGCAGCATCTCAAATCCCAATAATTATATCGGGAATGCCTCTACCGATTACCTGCACAGCAATTTTCAGAACGCACAGTATTTTTCGGACTACTACGTAGAGAACGCCTCGTTTGTCCGTATGGATAATATCTCGCTGGGCTACAATTTTGGCAAGGTCATTCAGAAAAAGATCAATCTCCGGCTGTCGGCGATTGTCCAGAATGCGTTTGTCATCACTAAGTATACCGGGCTGGATCCGGAAATTCCCGGAGGCATCGACAACAATATTTATCCCAAACCCCGGATCTGGTCCCTGGGAGTCAACCTGGACTATTGATTGGCCAAATCAGCATTTAAAAAATTCGAGTCATGAACATAAAGAATCTATATAAAGGAATGATCGCCGGAGCGCTGATGGTATCAGCAGCCTCCTGCACCAAGGACCTGAACAGGCTGCCCATTGTCCAGGTCACTTCGGCTTCTGTTTATAATAACCCTGTCACCATCAAGGAAGCCCTGGCCAAGGTCTACGGCGGCCTGGCCCTGAGCGGACAGGATGTCAGTACCTCCCCGGATATCAATGCCCCGGACGTGGGCTCTAATACCTATTTCCGGAATTGGTGGGAAGCAGAAGAGCTGCCGACGGACGAAGCAGTCATCGCCTGGAATGACGGAGACCTGCAACAATACCATACCATGAACTGGACACCCCAGATGGCGTACCTCACCCTGTGGTATAACCGGGTCTTCTTCGAGATCTCGTCCGCCAATGAATTTATCCGGGAATTGCCCGACTCAAAAATCAGCAGCTTCGGCGCCTCCGATGCGGCCAATATCAAGACGTATCGCAATGAGGCCCGTTTCCTCCGCGCCCTGGCTTACTGGCATGCGATCGATCATTTCGGGAATATCCCTTTTGCTACGGAGACTTCCGGAGTGGGCCAATTGCCTAAACAAGCGTCCCGTGACAGCGTGTTCAAATTTGTAGAGTCGGAATTGCTGGACCTGCAGACCCTGTTGCCTGACCCGGGCCAAAATGAATACGGAAGGGCCGACAAAGGCGCCGTCTGGACCCTGCTTGCCAAACTTTACCTGAATGCGAAAGTCTATACCGGCCAGGACCATTCGACGGATTGCATCACGTTTTGCAATAAGATAATATCGTCCAACGCTTATTCCCTGGCTGCGAACTATGCCAACCTGTTCGAAATAGACAATCATACTACGTCCAAAGAGATCATCTTCGCCATCCGGGCTAACGGCCTCACCTCCCAGTCTTATGGGAATTCCACCTTCCTCGTGCATGCCGCTATCGGCGGCAGTATGGATCCCAGCCAATTCGGCGTAGGTGGGGGATGGGGCGGTCTGCGCGTTACTTCCGCCCTGTACAATCTCTTCTCCGATCCTTCGGGGAATACGGATACCCGGGCAATGTTCTATACCAGCGGACAGACCAAGGACATCGCAGACCTAAAGAATTTCAATGATGGCTATGCAGTCACCAAATTCAAGAACATCAGCTCGACAGGCAAGGCTGGCTCAGACCCTTCCGGGAATTTTGCGGACCTGGATTTTCCCCTGTTCCGCCTGGGAGATATTTACCTGATGTACGCAGAGGCGGTATTGAGAGGCGGCGCCGGCGGCGATGCCGCAACAGCCCTGGGATATGTCAACGCTTTACGGGACCGGGCCTATGGCAATACTACGGGAGAGATCACCGCAACAGACCTTACCCTGCCCTTTATCCTGGATGAAAGGGGACGGGAATTATACTGGGAAGGCGGCAGACGGACCGACCTCATACGCTATGACCTGTTCACTTCAGGGACTTATCTCTGGCCATGGAAAGGCGGGATCCTGAACGGTACGGGCGTAGATGGGCATCTGAACATCTATCCCCTGGCCAGTACGGATATCGTAGCTAACCCCAACCTGAAACAGAACCCGGGATATAATTAACCGTTGCAATTTTAAAAATAAATTTTATGCGAAATATATTCAAACTCCTATCTATAAGCACCCTGCTGATGCTGGCGATGGCTGCCTGCCGGAAAGAGGAGACGCGAACTACCCTGCATCAGGGGACCTTCTATACGGCCGCATCTCCCGGTCTGGCGGCTTCCACTACTACGCTGGTGCTGGACAGTGCGAATGCTTCCGCCACCAAGGCTATAACGTTCAACTGGCCTGTGGTCAACTTCGGGGACAATGTCCTGGTGAGCTATACGCTGCAACTGGATTCCGTGGCAGGAAATTTCGCCAAACCTGTCAGTGTCTCACTGGGCAGCGGCCTTTCGCAATCCTACACAAAAGCGGATTTCAATGCCCTGGCCCAGTCGCTGGGGCTGGTTGCCGGCACAGCAGGTAAGCTGATCGTCAGGGTCAAGGCGGATGTTACCCAATATAACGGGGCGGCCTCTACCGTGCCTTCCGCTCTTTCCAATACCGTAACGCTGACGGTGACCCCCTATTCCAACATACCTCAGCCAAAATATCCCGTGCCGGCCAACCTGTATATCGTAGGCAATGCAACCCCGGGCGGGGAGACCCATGGATGGGACAACCCCGTTCCCGTACCCAACCAGCAATTTACCCGCATCGATGCCAACACCTTTGGCATCGTGCTGCAGCTGATTGGCGGCAAACAATTCTTATTGCTGCCTAAAAACGGGGACTGGAGCCATAAATATGCTATTGCCGGCACCGGAGATCCTGCCGGTGGCGCGTTCGAACCGGATGCCGCCAATAATATGGCAGGCCCCACGACAGATGGTCTCTATAAGATCATTGTCGATTTTGTAAAAGGTACCTATACCATCACACCGGCGGTGGCGGGCGCCATTCCCGTCAATTTATTTATCGTGGGAGATGCAACTCCAGGTGGGGATGCACATGGATGGGATAATCCCGTTCCCGTGCCATCCCAGCAGTTTACCCGGATCAGCTCCGGGGAGTTTACCATCACCATTTCCCTGTTCGGAGGTAAGGGATACCTGTTCCTGCCGGTGAATGGCGACTGGACGCACAAATACGGAGGCGCCAGCAAGACCGGAGGAGCCCTGTTGGCGGACAATGCCGTGCCCAGCTCGAATACGCCCTCACCGGATGTCAGTGGCAGCTATACCATCAACGTAAATTTCTTTAGCGGACAGTATACGGTAAAGTGATATAATACACATGAGGAAACAGGATATCCATAAGAGACTCTTGGCAAGAGTGTTGTTTTTTGTTGTTTACCTGGCAGGGCTTACCGTCAGCGCAAAAGGGCAGCTTCTTGCCGAGAGTCCCTCTTTCCCTCAGGATACCAGTGGCCTTTCCATTACGGTAGACTGCTCGAAGGGCAATCAGGGCTTGTTCAATTACACTTCCACCGGTGACATATATGTGCATATAGGCGTCATTACCAATCTCAGCACCGGCTCGTCCGACTGGAAATATGTGCCATTTACCTGGGGAACGACTGATCCGCTGGCCCGGGCAGTCTACCTGGGGAATAATAAATATCAGTATACCATCCCGCATATCCGTTCTTTTTTCAATGTGCCGGCGGGAGAAACCATATTAAAGATGGCTGTTTTATTCCGCAACGGCAGCGGATCGCAGGTGCAGCGTAACGCCGATGGCAGCGATATGTACCTTCCTGTCTATAACAACGCACTGGCTGCCCGTTTCCTGCTTCCTCCTTTTCAACCCTACTATACCCCGGTACCGGAGCCGGTCCAAAAGTCGATAGACGATACCCTGCCGGTGAAGTTCATGGTGAACAAGCCGGCAGCCCTCAGTCTGTACTTCAATGGTGCGCAGGTGCTGACAACCGGGTCGGCGGACTCCCTTCAGACGGTTTTGACGATTACCGGCTCCGGGAATCAGCAGGTCATCGCTACCGCGAATGACGGTATAAATTCCCTGGCGGACACGATAAGTTTTTTTGTGGCAGGGGCAGTGAATACGGCCCCCCTCCCCTCGGGAGTGAAGGAAGGGATCAATTACCCTCCGGGAGATACTTCCGCTATTTTAGCATTCTATGCTCCGCACAAAAATAAGATCGTCGTTACGGGTGACTTTAATAACTGGACACAACAGACGGCTTACCAGATGAACAGGACGCCGGACAGTAATTATTACTGGCTGACAATAAGGGGGCTGACGCCGGGAGTGGAATATGCTTATCAGTATGTCGTAGACGATACCCTCGTAGTGGCAGATTATAATACGGAGAAAGTACTGGACCGCAACGTGGATCCTTCCATTCCCACCGCGATCTATCAAGGCCTGAAACCTTTTCCGGTAAAAGCAGGCGGGACGCTGGTCAGCATCATCCAGACGGCTAAACCTGCCTATGCCTGGCAGGTTAACTCCTTTCAACGACCCGACAAGAGAAGGTTGGTGATCTATGAGCTGTTGGTCCGGGATTTTATCTCTCCTGCCGACTGGCAATCGCTCCGCGACACATTGGGCTACCTGAAACGGCTGGGAATTAACGCCGTGGAGGTGATGCCTTTTAATAATTTCGAGGGCGCCAGCAGTTGGGGGTATAACCCTAATTTTTATTTCGCTCCCGATAAAGTATATGGGACGGAGACGGCTTTGAAACAATTCATCGATGCCTGTCATCAGCAGGGCATGGCGGTGATCATGGATATGGTTTTGAATCATTCCTTTGGCAGCTCTCCCATGGTGCAGCTGTACTTCGATAATGCAAAGGGTGTTCCGGCAGCCAATAATCCCTGGTTCAACCAATATACCACCCATGCTTATAATGTGGGCTACCAGTTCAACCATGAAAGCCCTGCTACGAAGACATTCACGCAACGGGTGTTGGCGCACTGGCTGAACAATTACCATATCGACGGCTACCGGTTTGACCTGGCCAAGGGGTTTACGCAGCGGCGTACCTGCGATGCCATGGGCAATAACTGTGATGTCAACGCATGGGGTGCTTATGATGCCAGCCGGGTAGCTATCTGGGATACCATCTATCAGCAGCTCCAGGTTATTTCCCCCGACAGCTACTGTATCCTGGAAATGTTTGCCGACAATTCGGAGCAGAAGGTGGAGTCGGACCATGGGATGATGCTCTGGGGCAACATGAATTATAATTTCAACCAGGCCACCATGGGCTACTCCGATGGGTGGGACCTGAGCGGGGGGCTTTATTCTACCCTGGGCTGGAACCAGCCCGGCCTGGTGGTCTACCAGGAAAGCCACGATGAGGAGCGGCTCATGTATAAGAACGAGCAGTATGGCAACAGCAACGGTTCTTATAATGTTAGGGATAAAGCTACCGGCCTGCGGCGTAATGCAATGGCGACGGTCTTCTGGGCTTTGTTGCCCGGCCCGAAGATGCTGTGGGAATTTGGTGAGCTGGGCTTTGATTATTCCATTAACCGGTGTGGTGACGGGACGGTGGATGCCGGCGGCAACTGCCGAACGGATCCCAAGCCGTCGGGCTTGTCTTTCCTTACGGACACCAGCCGGATAAAATTGCATGATGTCTATGCCGCGATGCTGAAGCTAAGGGCTTCCTATCCGGGGTTGGCCACCCCCTCTGCCATCAGCTCCTCGCTGGACGGCGCCTTTAAAACCCTTCAGGTTTCCACGGATAGCCTGCGTGTCATGGCCATGGGAAATTTCGATGTGATGCCGGCTAACGGGCATGTGGTATTCCCTGTCACAGGAACCTGGTATGATTATTTTACGGGACAACCATTCCCGGCTTCCGGAGGGGTGCAGTACTTTACCCTCTCTCCGGGTGAATACCGGGTCTATGTCAGCAGGAACCTGGCGAATGTAGCAGCCGGAGGTAATGGAAACAGCGGGTCCAATCCTTTCGATATGAAGATCTACCCCAACCCCGTAGTGAATGGCAGCGCCATTCTGGAATACCAATTGCCGGAAGAAGGGCCAACCTCGGTCCTCGTGGCAAACATGATGGGACAGACCCTGGGATCGGCTGACCTGGGCAGCCAGGCGGCGGGGCCTCATACACTACGCCTGGCGCAGCTATCCCTGCCGCTCCCTTCCCTGGCCAATGGATATTATGTGCTGAAGTTGGTTAGCCAGGGGCGATCTTCCCGTTCTACGTTTATGATTATACACCCATAGCCGGCGGGCTGGTGTTCAACCACTTATTCCCGCCGTCCCATCCGTTTACTGCACCTCTTTCTGATGATCGATAATGAATTGGATGATCGTTTCCAGCGGCTGATCGATGCGGGCGATGGCGTCGCTGATATCATCCCTGCTCACCTGGGCGGCGAAGGAAGCAGTCTTTAGTTTCTTTAAAATGCCCTTTACATCCATGCCTTCATAACGGGTCGGGCGGATGAGAGCAGCGGCGTGAATAAAGCCGGACAATTCGTCAAACACATAGATCATTTTGTCCATAGTATTCTCCGGCTCTACCCCGAAATACTTCGGGCCATGGGAGGCTATGCAGTGGATGACCTCGGGATCGATATTCAGCTCTTCCAGCTTTTCGATAATGATGCGGCAGTGCGCTTCGGGGTGTCGCTCCCAGTCGGCATCGTGGAGAAGGCCCGCCAGCTCCCATTTAAGGGCCGTTTGCTCATCAGCGCCCTCTTTTTCCTGGGCCCAGGCCTTCATGACGGCGCTAACCTGGCGCATATGTAGCCGGAGCCGTTCGTTGGGCACCCACTCGTTCAGCAGGGCATGGGCCTCTTCCAGGGCTAACAAATTACCTTTATTGGCGGGGTTGCCGAATTGGCTGCGTCCTAATGCGAGAATGGGGGAACTCATGAGATTATTTTCGGCAAATTAAGGAATAGCCTGATTTTTTGTAGACTTGCTTTAAACTTAGTCAAAATTTTTATTGAAAATCAGCCTATTACAGAGGCTCCCTTCAAAATACTTCCTCATTTTCTTGGAACTTGGCGTGTATTAGACCTACCTTTGCGATCCTTTTAATTTAGTGTCGCTGGGATAGCAGCGGCTTCATGTAAAAAAACAAGACAATGAGCAAATTACATTTCACCACCAAACATGCGAACGAGGCTACCGTTAAACGCGACTGGTATGTTGTGGACGGTACTAATCAAACCGTTGGGCGCGTGTGTTCAAGAATTGCCGCTATCTTACGCGGTAAGAACAAGCCTTATTACACTCCACACGTTGATTGCGGAGACTTCATCGTATTTATTAATGCCGATAAGGTAATATTCTCCGGGGACAAGCTGGAAGATAAGATCTATATCAATTTCTCCGGATATCCCGGCGGTAAAAAAGAAGAGTCTGCAAAGAGCCTTCTGAAACGCCGTCCCGAAGCCGTGATCGAAAGGGCTGTTAAGGGCATGTTGCCGAAGAATCGCCTGGGCCGTAAGATGTACAAGAAATTGTTCGTGTATGCCGGTGCCCAGCATCCGCACGCCGCACAGCAACCTAAAACATTAACCTTCTAATTTTTCAGATAAATGGAAAAGCAAAAAAATGCAGTTGGTCGCCGTAAACAGGCTGTAACCCGGGTGTTCCTTAGTAAGGGCGAAGGTAAAATAACGATCAACGACAAGGACTATAAACAATATTTTTCTCTGGTATACCTCCAGAACCAGGTAGAGCTGCCTTTAAAGACAGTAGAGCTGGCCGATAAGTACGACGTGAAGATCAACGCCACCGGCGGGGGTATGAAAGGACAGGCCGAAGCTGCCAAATTGGGCATCGCACGTGCGCTGCTGGAAGTCAACGCTGAATTTCGCCCGGTCCTGAAAGCCGCCGGCCTTTTACGTCGTGACCCCAGAGCGGTTGAACGTAAGAAACCAGGTCGCAAAAAAGCAAGAAGAGGCTACCAGTTCAGCAAACGTTAATCGCAGCGGCAGCAAATTAAACCTGATAAAAAATATTAAAATAATACAATGGAAAATAACACTTCATTACAGCAACAACTCCTTGAAGCCGGTGTCCACTTCGGTCACCTGCGTAAGAAGTGGAACCCCAAGATGTTGCCTTACATCTTTGCTGAAAAGAAAGGCATCCATATCATTGATCTGAACAAGACCACCGAAAGCCTGCAGGAAGCAGCTTCGGCCCTGAAGCAGATCGCCAAGAGCGGCAAAAAGATCATGTTTGTAGGCACTAAGAAGCAGGCAAAGGAGATCGTTACCGAATGCGCCAAGAAAGTAAACATGCCCTTCGTTACCGAGCGCTGGCTGGGTGGTATGCTCACGAACTTCAATACGGTCCGCAAGAGCGTCAAAAAGATGCAGAATATCGATAAAATGCTGAATGACGGCAGCTTCGACAGCATCACGAAAAAAGAAAGGCTGACCCTTTCCCGCGACAAGGATAAAAAAGAGAAAGTACTGGGCGGTATCGCACAGCTGGGCCGTGTACCCGCAGCTCTTTTCATCGTGGACATTGGTCATGAACATATTGCACTGGCTGAAGCCAAACGCCTGGGAGTGATTACTTTCGGCATGGTAGATACCAACTGCGATCCCAATAAAGTGGATTTTGCCATCCCTTCCAATGATGACGCTACCAAATCCATTGCCATCATCGCGAACTATGTTACTGCTGCCATCGCCGAAGGTCTGGCGGAAAGACAGGCTGCCAAGGAAGATGACGTAGAAGATACAGGAACGGATGAAAATGAAAAGAAAGCAGCCCGTTTGCAGGCTGAGGCCGAAGGTGAAGCTGCCCGTAGCCGTGGAGATAAGGTAAAAGGAACCAGCCAGCCCAAACGCCGTGTACCGAATTCCGGACCCAGGCGTCCCGGAGGCGGCGGTCCCCGCTAGGCGATAGGGGAGCCGTATTTTTGAATATTCAAAACTTCAAATTATATTTTTATGTCAACTGCAACTATAACAGCAGCCGATATTAATAAGCTGCGCCAGACGACGGGCGCCGGCATGATGGACTGCCGCAAAGCGTTGGTGGAGAGTGATGGGGATTTCGAAAAAGCGATCGACTACCTGCGCAAAAAAGGCCAGAAAGTCGCCGCTCTTCGCAGTGATCGCGAAGCTAAAGAAGGCGTCATCATCGCGGTAACTACTCCCGATAATAAGACCGGATTCATCGTTACCGTAGCCTGCGAGACGGATTTTGTGGCTAAAAACGCGGACTTTGTCGCTTTTGCACAAAGCATCGTCAACGTAGCGCTGGCCAAAAATGTAAAAACGCTGGAAGAACTGCTGGCCGCACCGTTGGATGGCGCTACCGTCGCTGATAAGATCAATGATCAGGTAGCCAGGATAGGAGAAAAGATCCAGCTGGCCCGGTTTGAAAGACTGGACGCGGAAGGAGTAGCTGCCTATATCCATGGCGCTTACCGGATGGGTGTTCTGGTAGGTCTTAGCAAGAATTCCGCAGTTGTATTGGAAGCCGGTAAGGACCTGGCCATGCAGATCGCTGCTATGAACCCGGTAGCCGTTGATCCGGATGCCGTTCCCGCCGAAGTAGTGGCAAGGGAAAAAGCCATCGTGACCGATCAGATCAAGAACGATCCTAAAATGGCCGGTAAGCCCGATGAGATGATCGATAAGATCGCCGTCGGCAAGCTGAATGCCTTCTTTAAAGAAAATACCCTGACAGCCCAGGCATTTGTAAAAGATGCCTCTAAAACAGTGGGAGATTACCTGAAGAGCGTGGATGCAGGAGCAAAAGTGACGCAATTCAAGCGCGTTCAATTAGGATAAAAAATTCAGAAAAAGCAGGTGAACCGTTCACCTGCTTTTTTTTATTTTTGCATTTTATTTTCCCAACTAATAAGAATCATATCTGAACATGGTGCCCAAGTACAAGCGCGTTTTACTCAAATTGTCCGGAGAAGCCTTAATGGGAGATAAGAGTTTCGGTTTTGACAATGCCGTCATTGCTCAATACGCGAAAGATATCAAGAGTATCGCGGAGCTGGGAGTACAAGTTGCGATTGTTATCGGAGGCGGTAATATTTACCGTGGCATGAATGAGGCAGAGACAGGAATAGAAAGGGCCCATGGTGATTATATGGGGATGTTGGCCACCGTGATCAATGGCATGGCCATGCAGGCCGGATTGGAAAAGATCGGAGTATATACCCGTTTGCAGAGCGCCATCAAAATGGAACAGATCGCAGAGCCCTATATCCGGCGCAGAGCGATCCGGCACGTGGAAAAAGGCCGTGTGGTCATATTCGGAGCCGGTACGGGAAATCCCTATTTTACGACAGACACAGCCGGTTCCTTACGGGCTATCGAGATCAATGCCGAAGTGATCCTGAAAGGCACCCGCGTAGATGGTATTTACACAGCGGACCCGGAAAAAGATCCCGACGCAAAAAAGTTTGAGACCATAACTTTCCAGGAATGTATCTCCAGGAACCTCCGCGTAATGGATATGACCGCCTTTACCCTTTGCATGGAGAACCAACTGCCTATCATCGTTTTCGACATGAATAAACCCGGAAACCTGCTGAGAGTCGTGCGGGGCGAAAAGGTTGGAACCCTGGTAAGAGACTGATTATACGAGGATTATGCAGAAATCCGAAACAATTTGTATATCTGACCAAAGCATAGTAATTTAAAGGCTGATAAGCCAAACACCTTCAGGTGTTTTTTTGTTGCTTCCCTCCCACCGTCAATATTCCCTTGAAAAACGGCGATTTAGTTGATCATCCCTGAAAGCTATAATACAGATAGTGTATTTAGTAGTAGAGTAGTTTTGGTAACCAATTAGCTCCGAACCGTTATGAACACCTTAAACAATCTGGACGTAATATTAGGATTTCAGCTGGTCATGGGCCTCCCTGAAATCATCATCTGTGAACTGGGGGCCCTTATCCTCGGCTTCACGATTCACTTTTTCTGGAACTCCAAGAAGAGTCTTCGTATCAGCGACCCCAGCGCCAATACCGGTATCAGTGAAAATGATAACTGGAAGCTGAAGTATTATAATGATATGGATATGCAGGAGAGATCGCACCAGCAACTGCGTGACAAACTGGCCCAGGCGCAGGAGAGCGAACAGATCCTCTTCATCGAACTGGAAGAGACCCGCAAAGAACTGGAAGACCTCCGCAAGGAATTAGAAGATACCCGGATAGATCTGGAGGAAGCGGGATACAGGCTGGCCGCTAAAACCACGGCCCCCGTCACCGCACAGGAAGGAGAGGGCTTATCCCCCGCCCAGCCCGGCGCCCTCAACCAGAATGCCCCCGCCTCAGACTACCTTTCTCAATTGAAGGCAGCACAGGAAAAATTGGTCGAACACAATAACAGTATTTATCGCCTGCTGGAACATACCCAGTTATTGGGAGAGGCAGAGAAAAAGAACCAGGACCTGCAACGGCAGAATGAGCAGTTGAATGAAGATTTACGCAGCTCCGGTCAATTGCTGGTAGAAAAAGAGAGCGAGATCAGCTATCTCCGCCATCAGCAGAAACTGGCCGAAGAAATGTCTTTGCGGCTGGATAAAGCGTATGATGAATATAATTCCCTGCAGGAGAAATTGCAAAAACTACAGGGATACCTGACGCAACCCCATAAGAAAAGCGCGGATTACGAAGAATTAAAGGACACCTATTTCAAACTGGGGAAAGAGCATGACGAAATGAAATTACGCCATATCTCTCTGCGGGAAGAAAACCAACGCCTTTCCCGGATATTGGCAGATACGGAAGAGAAGTTGAAAGAGGCCAATTTCCAACGGCAGCAGTTTCAGAAAAGATCGGCATTCCTGGAAGAACTGAATCATGATCTGCAGGAAATATCCGAACATAATAAAAAGATTGAAAGTCAGTTACGGAGGGTCAGCGACATGGAAACCCTTCTGGCAAAGATCACGGGATCCACCAATGAGGACTTACACAACGAGTGATCGTTGCTTTTCAGTAGTTTTGTAGCATGAATACCATCGCCGATATCAGGAAAGACTATAAACTACAATCTTTCTCTGAACAGGAAGCCGGGAAAGATCCTTTTAGCCAGTTTGACAAATGGTGGAAAGAAGCCCTCGATGCAGGTGTCGATGAGGTAAATGCCATGACCCTGGCCACGTCTTCCGCGGATGGAATGCCCGACGCCCGTATCGTTCTGCTAAAAGGATTTGATGAAAAAGGATTTACTTTTTTTACCAATTATCATAGCTCCAAAGGACAGCAGCTGCTGGAAAATCCCCGGGCCTGCCTGGTATTCTTCTGGAAAGAACTGGAACGACAGATCCGCATCAGCGGCCTGGTGATCTTTGTCAGCGAACAGGAGAGTGATGAATATTTTAACAGCCGTCCGGAAGGTAGTCGTATCGGAGCCTGGGCCTCACCACAGAGCGAGGTGATTGACGGTCGTGCCTGGCTGGAACAAAATGAACAAAAAGTCCGGGAGGAATTTCTGACCGGGGAGATAAACCGCCCCCCTCACTGGGGAGGCTATCGCGTCAAGCCCACCCGCATAGAATTCTGGCAGGGAAGACCCAACCGGCTACACGACAGAATCCTGTATAGATTACAAGGTAGTGGAAGCTGGAAGATCGAACGCCTGGCGCCCTGAGGGCGAGTAGTAAATAGTGGCGATCACTACTTACTACTCAGACATTGTTACTTGGTCTCTTTCTTATCTGCTGCCGGCGCCGCTTTTTTAGCGGGTTTGGCAGGACGGCTTTTGCCGAAAGAAGCCTTGAAGATCTTTCCTTTTTTTGTCTTTTTGTCTCCTCGTCCCATATTGAGTGATTTAGTTGTCTTCTTTATTATATAGTTATAAAAAGCCCCGGTACCTGCGCACGGATGCCCGGTAGCGGAGCTTACAAATGCATTGGTGCAGCATTATAATTTTGCAGACAGTTCTTTACCTGCTTTGAACTTAGCTACTTTCTTGGCTTTGATCTTGATAACAGCACCAGTCTGAGGATTGCGACCGTTACGGGCAGCTCTCTTAGATACAGAAAAAGTACCGAAGCCTACCAGAGTAACTTTGCCGCCACCTTTCAGTGTTTTAGTGACTGCTTCAACAAATGAATCCAGGGAAGTGTTTGCCTGAGTTTTTGTAATGCCAGCATCATCGGCAATCTTTGCGATTAATTCAGCTTTGTTCATAGTGTAATTTTTTTTATTAGCTGCAACAAATATACCCGCTTTTTGAATCCGACAAAATTTTTTTAGTTTTTTAACGCTCTGTTGCAAGTTGCTCTAAACCGCGTCGGGCAAGGATTAGACGATATATTTATTCGTAAATATCCGATGCAAAACTTACGTGGTATCTTCGAAAGGCTTGCCAGTACAGTGTTTCACGCGATGCGGCCTGAAATCCTTGCCAGTGAAGGCTTTGGAGAGAATTTACAATAAATTTTAATTCGATGGTCTTTTTTTAATTCTTTTCCACAAA
>Ga0310811_10000682_pt1 | contig 43286 bp, 39 predicted proteins | sample YCmetagenome_FD_207642 | JGI IMG/M metagenome (GOLD analysis project Ga0310811, IMG submission 207642) | Soil microbial communities from experimental microcosm in Duke University, North Carolina, United States - YC | ecosystem: Engineered > Artificial ecosystem > Soil microcosm > Unclassified ...
CGCCGCCGCGGAGGAGATTTATGCGAAATTGACCGCTGCAGGCGTTGAAGTACTCTACGACGACCGCGACGAACGTGGTGGGGTGAAGCTCGGCAGCATGGACCTGATCGGCCTGCCGTGGCAGCTGATCATCGGCCCGCGCGGGCTTGCACAGGGCCTGGTCGAGCTCAAGAATCGCGCAACCGGCGACAAGCAGGAACTTTCGATCGAGTCTGCGCTGGAGCGCTTAACCTCATGATTCTCAATGCTTATGAGAGGATGATCGCCAAGCGCTACCTGGTCCCGGTGAAGGGCGAACGGTTCGTCTTCGTCGTAGCTGGATTTTCGGTTGGCGCGGTGGCGCTGGGAGTCGCGGCCCTGATCATCGTGATGAGCGTCATGAACGGCTTCCGCGCTGAGCTGTTCGACAAGGTCGTTGGCCTCAACGGCCATGCGATCATTCAGGGATATGACGGGCGCCTTTCCAACTGGCAGCAAATTGCCGATGCCGCCAGCAAGACTCCGGGGGTGCAGTCGGCCAAGCCCCTGATCGAGGCGCCGCTGATGGCCTCGGCCAATGGCCGGGTCGAAGGCGTGCTGGTCCGCGGCAACACCGTCCAGGACATCCGGACCAACCCGGTGCTGAACGGCAAGATCATATCCGGCGACCTGAAATCAATCGCACCGGGCAGCGGACGGGTCGCGATCGGCGCGCGCCTGGCGGAGGCTCTTGGCGCCTATCCGGGGTCGGAGATATCGCTGATCAGCCCGGACGGGCGGTCTACCCCGGTCGGGACGGTGCCAAGGATCGTCACCTACACGGTCGGGGCGATCTTTGAGGTTGGAATCTATCAATATGACGAGGCCTTCGTCGTCATGCCGATGCAGGACGCGCAGACGCTTCTGATGCTTGGCGACCAGGTCGGAATGGTCGAGGTGCAGGTCGACAACCCGGACAAGGTCGGCGAAACGCTGGCCCCGCTTCGGCCGCTGGTCCAGGGCAGGGGCATCATCGTCGACTGGAAGCAGATGAATAGCGCGCTGTTCGAGGCGCTGGAGGTCGAGCGGATCGCAATGTTTGTCGTTTTGTGCATCATCATCCTGGTGGCGGCGTTCAACATCGCCAGCTCGCTGATCATGCTGGTCCGGGCCAAGACGCGGGACATTGCGATCCTGCGGACGATGGGCGCCAGCCGGCGGTCGATGCTGAGGATCTTCATGACCGTTGGCCTTACGATCGGCCTGATTGGTATCGTGATCGGCTCGCTCCTTGGTGCGGTGTTCCTCTTCTTCCGCCAGGGAGTAATAAATTTCATCCAGCTGATCACCGGGCAGAATTTATGGGACCCCTCCGTTCGGTTTCTGACCGAACTGCCGTCTCGCACCGATCCGTTCGAGGTTGCGGCAATCCTTACCGTGACGCTGGTGCTGACCTACATCGCGACGCTGTTCCCCGCACGCGGGGCAGCAAACACCGACCCGGTCCAGGTGCTCCGCTATGAATGAGGCAGTGCTCCAGACGCGCAGCTTGAAGCGCAGCTTTACCCAGGGCGGGGTGACGATCGAGGTTCTCCGCGACGTCAATCTCGCGGTCCAGCCAGGCGAGATCGTGGCTTTGCTCGGGCCGTCAGGCTCCGGCAAATCGACGCTCCTGCAGGCGGTTGGCTTGCTCGAGGGCGGGTTTGAAGGCTCTATCCGCATTGCCGGGCGAGAGGCTTCGGCGCTCGACGACGATGGGCGTACCGCCCTGCGCCGCGACACGCTGGGCTTCGTCTACCAATTCCACCACCTGCTGCCCGACTTCAATGCGCTGGAAAATGTACTTCTGCCGCAGATTATCCATGGCGCGGACGAGCCCACGGCGAGGAATCGGGCCGAGGAATTGCTCGGCAAGCTTGGGCTGGAGCAGCGCCTCGAACACCGGCCGGCCAAGCTTTCGGGCGGCGAGCAGCAAAGGGTCGCGGTGGCTCGCGCGCTTGCCAACCGCCCGCCGCTGGTGCTGGCCGACGAGCCGACCGGCAACCTCGACGAGGTCACCGCCGACCGGGTGGTCCGCGGCGAAGGCAGCGCGGCACTGATCGCAACCCACAACGAACGCCTCGCCGCCAAGATGGATCGCGTCGTGAGATTGCACGAAGGGGTGCTGGAATGACCGACCTTGCTTCAATTCCCGTCCAGGCTCCGGACGGATCGACCACCGACCTCAGCTCGCACAAGGGCGAGGTGATGCTGATCGTCAATGTTGCCTCCAAGTGCGGGTTCACCCCGCAATATGAAGGACTTGAGGCGCTCCAGCGCAAATATGGCGCGCGGGGGTTCAGCGTCGTCGGCTTCCCCTGCAACCAGTTCGGCTCGCAAGAGCCGGGGGATGCCGAGGAAATCGCCAATTTCTGCAAGCTTACTTATGACGTCAGCTTCCCGGTGATGGGCAAGATTGACGTCAACGGCGACAATGCCGCACCGATCTACCAGCATCTCAAGGAGGCGGCGCCGGGGCTACTGGGATCGAAATCGATCAAGTGGAACTTCACCAAGTTCCTGGTCGACCGTGCAGGCAAAGTATTGAAGCGCTATCCGCCCCAGACCAAGCCTGAGGACCTCACGCGCGATATCGAGGCGGTGCTTTAGCTGGGGATAAGTCGGCGCCCGGCGCTGGCGATTCAGCGTCATATTCCCCATAGTCGCGGGCAATGTCCGCGCCCTACGTTCCGCTTCGCGTCTTTTCCTCCTTCACCATGCTCGAAGGTGCGATCGAACCCAAGGCGATCGCCAAACAGGCCAAGAAGCTCGGTTTCCCGGCGATCGGTCTCAATGACCGCAATGGCCTCTATGCCGCGATGCCGTTTGGCGAGGCCTGCATGGCAGAAGGCGTGCAGCCGATCACCGGAGCGCTGCTGGCCGTGGCTCGGCCCGACGATATCGGCCCAGCCGGCAAGCTCGACTGGCTAGTGCTGCTGGCCCAGGATGAGGTCGGCTACGACAATCTCTGCCGCCTCGTCTCCGCGGCGCACCTCGATCGGCCTATTCAAGAGGAACCGCATGTAGGCTTCGAGGCGCTGCACGGCTCGACCGAGGGACTGATCGCCCTGACGGCTGGCGGCGAAGGCGCATTGGCACGGCTCTTCTCCGACGGCCAGTCGGACAAGGCTGGGAGCTATGCGGGGAAACTGAAGGCGCTGTTCCCGGGGCGTCTCTACGTGGAGCTGTCGCGTCGCGGCGATCCGGTCGAGGAAACTGCGGAAGCGCCACTGATTGAATTGGCTTACGCGCTCGAACTGCCCCTGGTCGCGACCAACCCGGCCCAATATGCCGAGCCCCAGTTTCACGCCGCGCACGACGCGATGCTGTGCATTGCCGCCTCCACCTACGTGGATAATAGCGAACGCCGCACTTCATCGGCCGAAGCCTGGCTTAAATCCGGTGCGATGATGGCGGAACTGTTCGGAGATTTGCCGGAGGCCATCGCCAACACTGCCGTGATCGCCCAGCGCTGTGCGGTAGCTGCGCCGAAACGGCGGCCGATCCTACCGCGCCTTAGCGATGATGAGGACGAAACGCTGCGTCGCGAGGCCCAAGCCGGCCTGGAACTGCGATTGAAAGGCCGTCCGGAGGAGGACCGGGCGCAATATCGGGAGCGGCTTGAGTTCGAAATCGACGTCATCACCAGGATGGGTTTCGCCGGGTACTTCCTGATCGTCGCCGACTTCATCAAATGGGCCAAGGCCAACGACATCCCGGTCGGGCCTGGACGCGGGTCCGGTGCGGGCAGCGTTGTCGCCTGGTCTCTGACCATCACCGACCTAGATCCGATTGCACTTAACCTGCTGTTCGAGCGCTTCCTAAACCCAGAGCGCGTGTCGATGCCCGATTTCGACATCGACTTCTGCGAAACCCACCGCGACAAGGTGATCACCTACGTCCAGGGCAAATATGGCCGCGACAAGGTCGCCCAGATCATCACCTTTGGGCGGCTTAAGGCTCGCGCCGTGCTCAAGGACACCGGACGCGTCCTGCAGATGAGCTACGGCCAGGTCGACCGCCTGGCCAAGCTGGTGCCAAACCATCCAACCGACCCCTGGACGCTGGAACGCAGCCTCAACGGCGTAGCGGAACTAGAGAAGGAATATCGCTCGGACCCGGACGTGAAGCGGTTGTTCGACCTCGCAATGAAGCTCGAGGGGCTGCCGCGGCACAGTTCGACCCATGCTGCCGGCGTGGTAATCGGTGATCGGCCGCTCAACCAACTGGTCCCGCTCTACCGCGACCCGCGTTCCGACATGCCGGTCACGCAGTTCGACATGAAATATGTCGAGAGCGCGGGACTGGTTAAATTCGACTTCCTTGGGCTCAAGACATTGTCGGTTCTGAAGGAAGGTCAGCGCCTGCTAGCCCAGCGTGGAATCGAGGTCGATTTCGCGTCGCTGCCATGGGACGATCCAGCGGTCTATGAGCTACTCCAGCGCGGCGAAACGGTTGGCGTGTTCCAGCTGGAATCGGAGGGCATGCGCCGCACGCTGGCCCAGGTCCGGCCATCCAACTTTGGCGACATCATCGCCCTCGTATCGCTCTACCGTCCAGGCCCGATGGACAACATCCCGCTCTTCGGCGATCGCAAGAACGGCCGGGTGCCCATCGCCTATCCGCACCCCATGCTCGAAGCGGTGCTCAAGGAAACCTACGGCATTTTCGTCTACCAAGAGCAGGTGATGGAGGCGGCCAAGGTGCTGGCCGGCTATTCGCTGGGAGAGGCCGACCTTCTGCGCCGTGCAATGGGCAAGAAGATTCAGTCGGAAATGGACGCCCAGCGCGCCCGATTCATCGAGGGCGCAGCCAAGAATGATATCTCGCCTGGCAAGGCGAACGAACTGTTCGACTTGATCGACAAGTTTGCCGGCTACGGCTTCAACAAGAGCCACGCGGCAGCTTACGCCCTGGTCGCCTACCACACCGCCTGGCTCAAGGCGCATCACCCGGCCGAGTTTTTTGCCGCGTCGATGAGTTTCGACATGGCGCAGACGGACAAGCTGGCGCTGTTCGTCGAGGACATTCGTCGAAGCGGCGTCGAGTGCCTGCCGCCTGACGTCAACTCCAGCGAGGCGGCGTTTAGCGTCGAAGCGGGCAAGGTCCGTTATGCGCTCGGCGCGCTCAAGGGCGTCGGAGAGAAGGCGATGGACGCTCTCGTCGTCGAGCGAGATGCGCATGGCCCGTTCAACAGCCTCGACGAGTTCGCCGAGCGGATCGATCCGCGGCTGCTCAATCGCCGGCAGCTTGAAAGCCTGGCCGCGGCGGGAGCATTTGATGCGCTGAACCCGGATCGGCCGTCGATATTCATGGGCGCTGAAACGATCCTGGCCCATGCCGCGTCAGCGCACGATCAACGGACCAGCGGCCAGCACGGCCTGTTTGGCGGAGCATCGGAAAGCGGAGTTGCGCCGATCCGGCTGCCCCGCGATTCCCGCTGGTCGCTGGCGGAAAGAATGACCGCCGAACGCGATGCCTTTGGCTTCTATTTCTCAGCCCATCCCGTCGATGCCCAACGCCACCTGCTGGCCGCACACAAGGTCCGCAGCTTTGCCGATCTGTCCGAGCTGCCGCTGTCCGAAGGGCGATCGTCGGCGACAATGGCCGGCCTGATCGAAAGCACTCGCTGGCGGACGTCGGCCAAGGGCCGGCGCTATCTGATGGCGACCATTTCCGATGCAAGCGGGCAATATGAAGCCACGGCGTTCGACGACGAGCCGTCTTCCGATCTTGAGCGGGCAGCCAAGGCCGCGGCGTGCGGCCTGCTGACGGTCGAGCTCGACCGGCGGCCCGGTGAGGAAACTCCGCGTGTCACGATCAAGCGCTTTCAGCCACTCGAGAACCTGGCCAAGCGCGCACGCCTGCAAATCGACCTTAGGGTTGAAGATGTTGCACTAATCCCTGCCGTGAGGCGCGAACTTGAGACGGCGAAGGGCGGCAATGGAATTGTTCGCGCAACGCTCGCGGTCAGCGAGGGCAGGCAAGCGACCCTGTTGCTTGGGCGCGACTTCAGCCTTGACGCCGACCTTGCTGCCCGGCTCACCCGGATCCTCGGAGAAGGCTCCGTCGAACTGACCGCGCAGGAGCCGCCAAGACTGGCGTTGGTCGGTTAGAACGGCCCGTGCTTGCCGCCCCCCGGCAAGCTGCGCATCAGGCCATCATGAAGCCGGCCTTGTTGACCTCCTTGGTGATCCGCTCGTCCAGCTCGTCGTCGATCTCGCTGCGCAACCGCGGAAAGACCTGCTCTTCTTCCATTTTGGCGTGAGCTTCGACGGCCGCGCGGAACTCCCGGATCGTCTCGAGCCAATTGGGCGCGTCCAGATCCATATGCTGGAGCCTGTATAGGAACTCCTTCACCTCGCCATGTTCCGTCTCGAGCCCTTCGGCATCGGCGCGGTCATTGGCCTCGCGCAGCGCCGGATAGACGACATGCTCCTCGGCATAGGCATGTTTGTCGAGCGCATGACCGAGCTTCATCAGCATCATCTTCCTCTGCATTGTCTGCGAAGGGTCGGTCGCCAGCATCTTGTCAAACATTGCCAGCACCATGTCATGCTCTGCCGCGAGACTGTCCGCCCAGTTGCCTTGGCTCGCGCTGAGCGACTGGGTCAGGAACTTGCGGCCCAGGTTGGCGGCGATGGCAAGGGCGGCTCCGCCCAGCGCTGCGCCGGCGATGGCCCCGGTGCCCCAGCGGAAAGCGCTGCGATCGTTCTTCGACGCGCTTGAACGGGTGGAACTGCTGCTACGCGACCGTGACGAACCGCTACGATTGGCACTGCGAGTGGCCATGACGCATCCTCCTTCTGGGTTTGCCCAATCAACTCCGTCAGCCGCCCGCCGTTCCGGCGGTTCGTCGCAGCAGGACTATTGTTGCGGCTCGGGCGGGGGAGGCGGCTGATCCGAGGCAGGGGACGGAGCCTCAGCCGTTGTGCTCGGCGCAGGCTCCGGGACCGCAACCGATTCATTTTCTACGGCCGCCGGAGGCGTTTCCTCGACCGGCGTTTCGTCGACGGAAGCTTCCGGCGGCGGCGGAGTTGCCGTTTCATATTCCTCACCCGGTAGCTCGCGCGGCGCTTTGCTCGGCGGCGGCGTCTTGTCCTTCGGAGCTGGTGCGTTGGCGTACACGCATGCGTCGAGCCCATCGCGGCTGACCTGGCCGATTCGCGCGGCGATCGTATTGCCGTAGCGGCGGGTGAACCCCTTGGGCGCGATCGCTCCGCGCTTCTTGGGCAGCGGCAGAATGGCAGCGATGCGCGCGGCCTCCGTGCTCGAAAGAGCGCTGGCGTCATGCCCGAAATAGCGCTGCGCCCCCGCATTCGCACCATAGGTGCCGATCCCGGTCTCGGCGACGTTCAGATACACTTCCATGATCCGCCGCTTCCCCCACAGGTGCTCGATCAGGAAAGTAAAATAAGCTTCGACCCCTTTGCGGAAATAGCCACCGCCCTGCCACAGGAAAACATTCTTGGCGGTCTGCTGGCTGATCGTCGAACCGCCGCGGATTCGTCCGCCTGAGGCGTTGCGCTTCATCGCATCCTCGATCGCCTCGAGGTCGAACCCATTATGCTGGCAGAATTTGCTGTCCTCGGCGCCGATCGCCGCCCGGACCATGTCGCGGTCCATTTCGTCGAGGCTCATCCAGTCCTTGGCGACGCCGCGTCCGGCGATGAAATCGCCAATCATGGTCGCGGTAATCGGCGGTGGGACGAAGCGGTAAGCAGCAACCCAGGCGATGCTGAGCAGGAAGAGGCCCACGACAATTCGCCACAACCAACCGACGAATCCCCGGCCCTTGCGCTTGCGGCGGTAGGTCGGGATGCTGGACGAACGCTTGGCCATGTCGGACTGCTTATTGAGGCTTTGGATCGGTGGCAATTAGGGGAGGGGTATGCGGATCCTGGTCACCGGCGCGGCGGGACTGATCGGCAGCTCGGTCGCGGCGCGGTTGGCGAACGAGCATGATGTCGTCGGGCTCGATCTTAACCCAGGGCCAGGCGTCGGCATCGTCGCCGACTGCAACGAGGTGGCGGATTGGCGTCATCGCATCGGTCAGGTCGATGCGGTCGTCCATGTCGCGGCGCTGCACGCGCCTCATGTCGGCCAGTGCAGCGACGAGGAATTCCGGCGCGCCAATGTCGATGCAACGGCGCGGCTGCTGGACTTAGCAATGGTTTCCAAAACCAGTCATTTCATCCTGACCAGCACGACGTCGCTCTACGGCCATGCGCTGGAATCCTACAGCCGCGCCACATGGGTCGACGAGCAGCTGGAGCCGAAGCCTCGGGACATCTACGACCTGACCAAGCTCGAGGCCGAGCGGCTGGTAGCCTCGGCCGGCGGATCGATGACCGTGACGTCGCTGCGCATGTCGCGCTGTTTTCCCGAGCCGGCCAATCTCATGGCCTGGTACCGGCTCTATCGCGGTGTCGATCGCCGCGACGTGGCCGAAGCGCATGCGCTGGCGCTGGGTCGAAAGGGGCCGGCGGCGACCTATGTGATCAGCGCGGCGACCCCATTCCTTCGCGAGGACTGTGAGCCGCTGCTGGCCGACGCGCCGTCGGTGATCGAGCGCCGCTGCCCGGGGTTGATCGATCGCATGGCGAAGATGGGTTGGCGGCCGCCCAGCTCGATCGACCGTGTTTATGACTGCGGCCTGGCCACGAGCGAGCTCGGCTATTCGCCGCGCCATGGAGTCGCTTCCTGCCTCGCTGGCGACTGGGATCCGCTACCGTCGCGCTGAACCCCAAAAGCTTGCCGCATTGCAGCAAGTCTCATATCTGCTGCCTCATGACATCGACCAATGACATCCGCCGCAGCTTCCTCGATTATTTCGAGAGGAATGGGCATGCGCGGGTGCATTCGGCGCCGCTGGTCCCGCACAACGACCCGACGCTGATGTTCGTCAATGCGGGGATGGTGCCGTTCAAGAATGTCTTCACCGGGTTGGAGACGCGGCCCTATTCGACCGCCGCCAGCAGCCAGAAATGCGTCCGCGCCGGCGGCAAGCACAATGACCTCGACAATGTCGGCTACACCGCACGCCATCATACCTTCTTCGAAATGCTGGGGAATTTCTCCTTCGGCGACTATTTCAAGGAGCAGGCGATCCATCATGCATGGACCCTGATCACCAAGGAATGGGGGCTTGCACCGGAACGCCTGACAGCCACTGTCTATCACACGGACGACGAGGCGTTCGACCTGTGGAAGAAGGTCGCCGGGCTGCCCGAAAGCCGGATCATCCGCATCCCGACCAAGGACAATTTCTGGGCCATGGGCGACGACGGTCCGTGCGGGCCCTGTTCCGAAATCTTCTTCGATCATGGCGATCATATCCCCGGAGGTCCGCCGGGTTCGCCCGATGAGGACGGCGACCGCTTTGTCGAGATTTGGAACCTGGTGTTCATGCAATTCGAGCAGGCGGCCGGCGAGATTGTCTCGGAGCTGCCGAAGAAAAGCATCGATACCGGCATGGGCCTGGAGCGCGTCGCCGCAGTGCTGCAGGGCGTCCACGACAATTATGACACGGATATCTTCAAGGCGCTGATCGCCGCCAGCGAGGAGTTCACCAGGACCAGGGCCGAAGGCGCGCAACAGGCATCGCACCGGGTGATCGCGGACCATCTTCGCGCCTCGGGATTCCTGGTCGCCGACGGCGTGCTTCCGGCCAATGAGGGCAGGGGCTATGTCCTTCGCCGGATCATGCGCCGCGCGATGCGGCACGCCCACCTGCTGGGGGCCAAGGAGCCCCTGATGTGGCGGCTCGTGCCGGAGCTGGTTGCGGAAATGGGCAGTGCCTTTCCCGAGCTGGTCCGCGCCCAGCCGTTGATCGAAGCGACGCTGCTGCAGGAGGAAACCCGTTTTCGCCAGACGTTGGCCAATGGGCTCAAGCTGCTCGACGAGGCCACGACGGATATGGGCGAGGGCGGCACGCTTCCCGGCGCAACCGCCTTCAAGCTCTACGACACGTTCGGCTTTCCCTACGACCTGACTGAGGACGCATTGCGCGCCCGCGGCCTGACGGTCGATCGCGCCGGCTTCGACTCCGCCATGGCCGAACAGAAAGCGGCCGCTCGCGCCGCCTGGAAAGGATCCGGCGAAAAGGCTTCGGACGAGCTTTGGTACGACATCGCCGAGGCGCTCGGTCCCACGGAGTTCACCGGCTATTCGGGTCACGATGGGGAAGGCGTCGTCCTCGAGTTGATCAAGGACGGCCTCCGCGCCAACGAGGCCAAGGAAGGCGAAACGGTCACCATCCTCCTCAACCAGACGCCCTTTTATGCGGAGAGCGGCGGACAGGTCGGCGATGCCGGAAAATTGATTTCCCTCCTGGGCTTCGAAGGCATTGTTGAGGATACGTCGAAGCCGCTGGGCAAGCTCCACGCCCTCCTCACCAAGGTCGTAAAGGGCGCGGTCAACGTCGGCGATGTGTTGCAGCAGAAGGTTGACGTCGAGCGCCGTTCCGCAACGCGCGCCAACCATAGCGCGACCCATTTGCTTCATGCCGCGCTGCGCCGGCGGCTAGGCGAACATGTTACGCAGAAGGGCAGCCTGGTGGCGCCTGACCGGCTGCGGTTCGATTTTTCACACCCCAAGGCGCTAACCGCCGAGGAAATCGCCGAGATCGAGGCGGACGTGAATGCCGAGATCCGCGCCAATGAACCGGTAGCGACCCGGCTGATGACTCCCGACGAAGCGGTTGCGTCGGGCGCGCTCGCCCTGTTCGGCGAGAAATATGGCGACGAGGTTCGCGTGCTGTCGATGGGTCGCGAGGACGACAGCCGCTACTATTCGGTCGAGCTATGCGGCGGCACCCATGTCGCGGCGACCGGGGATATCGCCATCTTCAAGATCATTGCCGAAAGCGCGGTCTCCTCCGGCGTGCGCCGGATCGAAGCGCTGACCGGCGAAGGCGCCCGGCAATGGCTCAACGCCCGCGACGAGAAGCTGCGCGAGGTTGCTTCGACGCTGAAGGCATCGCCGGACGAGGTTCCGGCTCGGGTGGCGGCGCTGGTCGAAAACTCCCGCAAGCTCGAGCGCGAACTGGCAGAGGCCAGGAAATCGCTCGCAATGGGCGGCGGGAGCAAGGCCCAAGCAGCGGGTCCCGAAGAGGTCGGCGGGCGTGCCTTCCTCGGCCAGGTCGTCGAAGGGCTGGATCCCAAGAGCCTGAGGGGCGAAATCGACGCGTTGAAGCAGCGCCTGGGAAGCGGCGTGGCGGCACTGGTCGCCGTCAACGAAGGCCGCGGTAGCGTGGCGGTGGGCGTCACCGACGACCTTGCGGCGCAAGTATCGGCGGTCGAGCTGGTGAAAGCAGCGGTCGAAGCTCTCGGCGGCCAGGGTGGCGGCGGCCGTCCGGATATGGCCCAGGGCGGGGGACCCGACGGATCCAGGGCCGAGGAAGCGCTCCAGGCCGTCCGGGAGGCGCTGGAGAAGGTCGCGGCGTGACCGGCGTCAGGTCAAGCGATCCGGTCACGTTGAATGGCCAATGCCATTGCGGCGCCGTCATGTTCACTGCCGAAATGCCGATGGGCCTTGCGTCGGCGCGGCGCTGCACTTGCAGCATTTGCCGGATGCGCGGGGCGGTGGCCGTCACGTCGACCCATGAAGGGTTCAAGATCCACCAGGGCGAAGACAAACTCGCGACGTACCGCTTCAATACCCGGACGGCGGAGCATCATTTCTGCACCGTTTGCGGCATCTACACGCACCACAAGCGCCGCTCGAACCCCGATCAACTCGGCGTCAACGTCGCGTGCCTCGAGGGGCTGTCCCCGTTCGATTTCGAAGAGGTGGTGGTTTACGACGGTGAGCGCCATCCCGGCGACAATCCAACTCATACAACCTACACCGCGGGGATGCTGACCTACACGCCAACCGAAAATTAATCGATTGGCCTGCATTGCCGGCCAGCCGGGTCGAGTAATGGGGGAATTATGATCACAGCGCTCTGGATTGCCGCAACCGCCGTACAGGGACCCGTACCTCCAATCATCGCGGTTGCGCCACCCGCTCCCGCGCCGGCGACCGTCGGCAACAGGATCGCCCAGAGTGAAAGCGTCCCGCAAACTGTCGCACTTCCCGCCATTTCGATTTCGGTCCGGGTCACTGCGAATGGTGACCAGCTGCTCAACGACCGCTTCCGCGTTAGCCGCAATGGTGGAGCAAGCTACCAGGTCAACCGGAACGAAGCGTCGAACATGGTGTGCACCAACCAGCGCTATTCCGCGGCACAAGATCGATATTCGCTAGGCGTAAATATGTATTTGCGCGACGATGCCCCAAGCGGACCTTCCGTCACCTTGAACGTCCGCTGGCAGAGACCGGCAAAACCGCAGACCTGCGACAGCGACGGCTCGAGAGAAGTGCAGATCACGCAGACGGTACCCCTGGCGCCGGGACAGTCGGTTACCGTTCAAGGTGACGCCGGGCTTGCCGTAACCCTTAGCCGTTAGGCGCGCCACCTGTCCGTACCGGAGAGGGGCTACTGGGCGCTATCCCTTACCCGCCGCCGCCCGAGGCTCGGCTCAACCTCCAGCTGGCCGGCTTCCATGATTTCGGCCCGCAATTCGCTGCGCTTCTCGTGGATCGAGGCAATTACCGGGCCCATCGCAACGCCAATGTCGACCAGCACCGCCTCACTTAACTGCAGCGAGGCTTCCAGCGCTTCCGGGACGGCGTCGGTCACTCCGGCGCGATAGAGCGCTGCAGCATGGTTGCTGTCACGTGCACGGGCGATGATGGGGAGATCCGGATGTTCTTCGCGGAGCCGCTTGGCGAGGCGCGCGGTCAAGACCGGGTCGTCCATCGTCAAGACCACCGCGACAACCTGGTCGAGCTGCAATTTCTCAATCAGTTCTTTTCTTGAAACATCGCCATAAAGCACCGAATAACCGGTCTTTCTTGCCTCGGCGAAGCCATCGATGTCGCTGTCGACCGCCAGATAGCTGCGGCCATGTTCCGCCAGCATGTCGGCGACCATCCGCCCGACCCGGCCAAATCCAAAGATGACCGTCTTGCCGGCAGTCGGGCCGTGATCAACTTCCTCTATCCCCGCTTGCTTGACCCTTCGCCCCATGAGACGCCCAAGACTGGCTAAAGCCGGCGTCAAGGTCAGCCCGATGGCGGTAGCTGCCGACCAGAAGCTGACGGTGTCAGCGGCAAGGATGCCGGCGACCCCGGCTGCGCCGAGGATGATCAGGGTGGTCTCGGACGGGCTTGCCATCATGATGCTGGTTTCGCGCGCAACCGCAGGCGGCGCACCGGCGACCTTCAACAAGACGCCCGTTACAACGGCCTTGACCAGGATAACGGCCGCGAGAGCGCCCAAGAGCTTTGGCCACTCGCCGACCAGCGCGCCGACATCGATCGTCATGCCGACGGAAATGAGGAAAATGCCGAGGGCGAGGCCCTTGAACGGCTCGATCACTACTTCGACTTCGCTGCGATATTCGGTCTCGGCAATGACGAGGCCCGCGACCAGCGCGCCCATAATCGTTGAGAGCCCCGCCGACGCACTCACCGCTGCGGACAGAATGACCACCAGCAGGGTGATGGCCAGGAACAGCTCGGGCTTCTTCGATCGGGCTGCCTGCGCGAACAGGGTGGGAAGGATGAACCGGCCGATGACCAGAATGGCAAGGATGACCGCCACGCCCTGTAACGCAATCACGCCCAGGCCACTGGCCGCCTTTCCTGCTGCCCCAACCAGGAACATCATCGGCACCAACGCCAAATCCTCGAACAGCAGCATGGCGAGCGCCGCTCGTCCAACCTGGCTCTGGGTACCTGAGATGGGCAACACCAACGCGGTCGAGGACATTGAAAGGGCCAGGGCCAGCCACAAGGCGGGCTCCACCTGCCATCCAAACAAAACCAGCGTCCCGCCGATCAATATTGCAGTGCCAAGCAATTCCGCGGCGCCGATGCCGAACACCATCTTGCGCATCCCGACCAGGCGCCGAAAGCTCAGCTCCAGCCCGATCGAGAAGAGCAGGAAGATGATGCCGAGTTCGGCAAACCGCTCGATCCCCTCGGGATTGCTGATCGAAATCCAATCCAGCCAGGGATAGCGGTCTGCCAGGGCGCCCAGCCCGAAGGGGCCGGCAATGATTCCGACCAGGATGAAGCCGATGACCGGGTTGATCTTGAACCGGGCGAAGGTGGGAATGACGATGCCTGCCGCACCGAGGATGGTCAGCGTGTCGCTCAGCGCCGGGGTAATGTGGAATCCGCCCGCCATGCCCTCTTGAAGCACGGCGGGCGGATCGTGTCGATTAGGCTCCGACAGCCTCCGCGGCCATCGCCGTCTCGAGATTCTCGCGGATCGCTTCGAAGAATTGCTCGGTCGTCATCCAGGCCTGTTCCGGCCCGACCAACAGGGCGAGGTCCTTGGTCATCTTTCCGCTTTCGACGGTTTCGACGCAGACCCGCTCGAGAGTTTCGGCGAACCGCACCACTTCCGGCGTGTCGTCGAGGCGGCCGCGGAACTTGAGGCCGCCGGTCCATGCAAAGATCGAGGCAATCGGATTGGTCGAGGTCGCCTTGCCCTGCTGGTGCTGGCGATAGTGACGGGTGACGGTGCCGTGCGCCGCCTCGGCCTCGACGGTCTTGCCGTCCGGGGTCATCAGCACGGACGTCATCAGTCCCAGCGACCCGAAGCCCTGCGCGACCTGGTCCGACTGGACGTCGCCGTCATAATTCTTGCAGGCCCAGACGAACTTGCCGCTCCACTTGAGCGCGGATGCGACCATGTCGTCGATCAGGCGGTGCTGATATTCGATGCCTGCCTTCTCGAACGCCGCCTTGAACTCGGCGTCGTAGATTTCCTGGAAGATGTCCTTGAAGCGCCCGTCATAGGCCTTGAGGATGGTGTTCTTGGTCGACAGATAGACCGGCCAACCGCGCTGGAGCCCGTAGTTCAGGCTCGCCCTGGCGAAGTCGCGGATCGAATCGTCGAGGTTGTACATGCCCATGGCGACGCCGGCCGCGGGGAAATCGAAAATCTCATGCTCGATCTCCTCGCCATTTTCGCCGACCCATTTGATCGTCAGCTTGCCCTTGCCCGGTACACGGAAGTCGGTCGCCTTATACTGGTCGCCGAACGCATGGCGGCCGACCACGATCGGGTCGGTCCAGCCGGGGATAAGCCGCGGCACGTTCTGGATGACGATGGGCTCGCGGAAGATGGTCCCGCCGAGGATGTTGCGGATCGTGCCGTTGGGCGACTTCCACATCTTCTTGAGGCCGAATTCCTCGACCCGCTGCTCGTCGGGGGTGATGGTGGCGCATTTGACGCCGACGCCATGCTGCTTGATCGCTTCGGCCGCCTCGACGGTGATCTTGTCGTCGGTCTCGTCGCGCTTTTCGATGCCGAGGTCGTAATAGAGGAGGTCGACGTCGAGGTAGGGCAGGATCAGCCGTTCGCGGATCCACTGCCAGATGATGCGGGTCATTTCGTCGCCGTCGAGCTCGACGACCGGGTTCTTCACCTTGATCTTGGCCATTTTTCCTACCTGTGCGGAATTTTGCGTCGGCGCGCGCCTTAGGCAGTCGTTACGCCTTGCGCAACTCGGTTCGAACCCTTGGCATTGCCGGGCGTTCCGCTAGTCCCTAAGGACTGCGCCCATGCCTGAACTCGACAAGCCGAACAGCCACCTGACCACCGTTAAATGGCGTTTTCCATCGATCCACCCGGAAGGGCGGAAATATACGCTGATCGCCGCCTTCGCGGCCCTGGCGATGTACAGCCTGATCAATCATTTCCTTGGCTGGCTGCTGATTGGCCTGACGATCTGGGTTGCGGCATTCTTCCGCGATCCGATCCGGACGACGCCGGCCGATCCCAAGCTGATCGTCGCTCCGGCGGACGGGCTGGTGACGATGATCAGCCGGGTCAGTGCGCCGCTCGAGCTGGCGGGGGAGGGCGGGCTCACCGGCGAGTTCACGCGCGTGTCGATTTTCATGAGCGTGTTCGACGTCCATATCAATCGCTCGCCGATCTCCGGGACCGTCAGGCGGATCGCCTATGTGCCGGGCAAGTTCCTGAACGCCGACCTCGACAAGGCCAGCGAGGACAATGAGCGGCAGCACTTCCTGGTCGAGCGGGAGGACGGGTTGAAGGTCGGCTTCACCCAGATCGCCGGCCTGGTCGCGCGCCGTATCCTGTCGTTCGTCAAGGAAGGCGACCGGGTCGAGGCCGGGGAGCGGGTCGGACTAATCCGGTTCGGGAGCCGGGTTGACGTATTCCTTCCGGCCGGGACCGGCAGCCAGGTGCTGCTTGGACAGCGGGCCATCGCTGGGGAAACCATCCTTGGCGAAGTCGGTGTCGATCCCCAACGCCGCGGTTCAAGCCAGTGACGAATGGCACGGAGCGGGCGGGACTGCCATTCCGCGCCTTCCTGCCCAATGCCATTACGGCGCTCGCGCTCTGCTTCGGACTGACCGGGATACGCTTCGGCTTTTCGGGCGAGTGGGAAAAGGCGCTGGCCTCGATCATCATCGCCGGCGTGCTCGACGGCATGGACGGCCGGATTGCCCGCCTGCTTCGCGCCCAGAGCAGGTTCGGCGCCGAACTGGATTCGCTCAGCGACAATATCGCCTTCGGCACCGCACCCGCGCTGATCATCTTCTTCTGGTCGTTGAAGGAAGCGCCCAAGTTCGGGTGGACGGTAGCCCTGGCCCTGGCCGTTTGCTGCGCGCTCCGCCTGGCGCGGTTCAATGCCCGGATCGACGTGACCGACCAGCCGCACAAGTCGGCCGGCTTCAATACCGGCGTTCCGGCGCCGGTGGGGGCGGGCCTGGCGTTCGTGCCGCTCTATCTCTGGCTGATCAGCGACAACGAGCTGTTCCGCAGCTGGACGATCGTAATGCCGTGGATCCTGTTCATCGCGCTGCTGATGATCAGCAGCCTGCCCACCTACAGCTGGTCATCGATCCGCATCCGGCGCGGCTGGCGAATTTTCGCCCTGGCCGGAGTCGCACTGTTCGGCGCGGCCCTCCTCAACGAGCCGTGGTGGACGCTGCTGGGGATCTCGGTCGTCTATTTGTCGCTGCTGCCGTTCAGCTTCGCCAGCTACGGCCGGGTCAAGCAGCGGCGCGCAGCGCCTGCCCGGTCGGTTCCGCCGCCCTATAGCGCGGATTGAGGCGGACGATTGCCGGATGCGCCGGCATTGGCTCGGCGGTCCAGGAGCGGCCCTGCAATGCGGCGATGATCTTGGCGCCGTCCTGGCGGGCAAGGTTGCGAAGGCCGGTCAGTGCAAAGCTGATGACGGCAAGCGTGACGAAGGTAGCGAACATCGGCAATTCCTCCCTGTGATCGCGGCGATGTTCCTATAATGTTCTCATCCGGTCAAGATGTTTTGTTCTGCGTTCGTTCCATCTGGCGTCAAGGAACGGAAGCGCTTGAAATCGCTGGCTTCATCGTATAGGGGCCCGCGCATCCCACAGGTGGAACCACCATACCGGTGCCAGCCGAACGGCTGGTGACACGGTTCCACCGAGGCTTAACCGGAGGAGATATCCCTATGGCGACCAATGTCGTCACCATGCAGCAATTGCTCGAGGCTGGAGCGCATTTCGGCCACCAGACCCACCGCTGGAACCCGCGGATGAAGCCGTACATTTTCGGCGACCGCAACGGCGTTCACATCATCGACCTGTCGCAGAGCGTTCCGCTGTTCGCCCGCGCGCTCGACTTCGTCCAGCAGACCGTCGCTCGCGGCGGCAAGGTGCTGTTCGTCGGAACCAAGCGCCAGGCGCAGGACGCAGTGGCCGAGGCGGCCCGCGTCAGCGGCCAGCATTTCGTCAACCACCGCTGGCTCGGCGGCATGCTGACCAACTGGAAGACCATTTCCAACTCGATCAAGCGCTTCAAGAGCCTTGAGGAGCAGCTGTCGGGCGACACCGCCGGCCTCACCAAGAAGGAAGTGCTGCAGCTGACCCGCGAGCGGGACAAGCTGGAGAATTCCCTCGGCGGCATTCGCGACATGGGCGGCCTTCCGGACGTCATGTTCGTGATCGACACCAACAAGGAAGAGTTGGCGATCAAGGAAGCCAACGTCCTTGGCATCCCGGTCATCGCGATCCTCGATTCCAACTCGAACCCGCAGGGCATCGCCTTCCCGGTTCCGGGCAACGACGACGCCAGCCGCGCCATCCGGCTCTATTGCGAGGCGATCGCCAATGCGGCGAATGCCGGCAAGACCGGCGGTGCCCAGGCGCGGGGCGAGGACATCGGCGAAATGGCCGAGCCCCCGGCGGAAGCCGCGCTCGAGGCATAAGCCCTACCGCGAACGAAGTTCGGGGCGTGTCGCGGAGGGCTTGGGCTTTCCGCGACGCGTCCCATATTCCCATTTGGAGGATTTAACATGGCTGAGATCACCGCTGCTTCGGTGAAGGAACTGCGCGAGCGCACCGGCGCCGGCATGATGGACTGCAAGAAGGCGCTGGCCGAAAACAACGGCGAGATGGAAGCGTCGGTCGATTGGCTGCGCGCCAAGGGCCTCGCTGCCGCCGCCAAGAAGGCGGGCCGTACCGCGGCCGAAGGCCTGGTCGGCGTTGCCGTCGAAGGCACCAAGGGCGCGGTTGTCGAGGTCAACTCGGAAACCGATTTTGTCGCCAAGAACGAACAGTTCCAGGAGTTCGTCCGCAACGTGTCGCAGCTGGCGCTCAATGCCGGCGGCGATGTCGAGGCATTGCGGACGGCGGCCTATCCGGCCGGCGGCACCGTCGAGGAGAAGCTGACCGAAAATATCGCCACGATCGGCGAGAACCAGTCGCTGCGCCGCACTGCGGTCCTCGAAGTGAGCCAGGGCGCGGTGGTCAGCTATGTCCACAATGCGGTCGCTCCGGGCATGGGCAAGATCGGCGTGCTGGTCGCGCTGGAAGGCGCGGCCCCGGCCGAGACGCTGACCACGCTGGGCAAGCAGATTGCGATGCACATCGCCGCCGCTAACCCGCTGGCCCTCAACGCCGAGGATCTCGATCCGGCGCTGATCGAGCGCGAGCGCTCGATCGCCATCGAGAAGGCGAAGGAGAGCGGCAAGCCCGACAACATCGTCGAGAAGATGGTCGAAGGCACCATGGCCAAGTTCCGCAAGGAAAACGCCCTGCTGAGCCAGCTGTTCGTGATCGACAACAAGACCCCGGTCGCGGACGTCGTCGCCCAGGCCGGCAAGGACGCCGGCTCGCCGATCGTGCTGAAGGCGTTCGAGCGCTTCCAGCTCGGCGAAGGCATCGCCAAGGCCGAGAGCGACTTCGCCGCCGAAGTGGCCGCGGCCGCCGGCGTCAAGAAGGACGAGCCGGTCGGCTAAGCGACTGGGCAGTTCGAAATCAGGAAGAGGCGGTCAGGCGTTGAGCTTGGCCGCCTCTTTTTTGCAGTCGTAGGGAAGTTCGGGGTCGGAACAGAAGTCCGGCCAGTCCCCGCTCCGGCGCCAATAGTCCAGCAAACCGAGATGGGCCGCGACCTGCATGAAGCGGGGATCGGCACGGAGACTCTCGACATGGGGACGGAACAAGATCTCAACGAAATAAGGAAATTGGCTCTCGTCGTTCGCCGCGAGCAGATAATTCACCAAGTCATTCGTGCGGTGCAATTCGCCCAAAGTCATGATGAGCTCACCTATCGTGTCGGCATCTGGGGCGGCCTGATAGGCCGAGACCGCCAGACCGACTGCGCGATCGACGTTTGGAGCCGTTGGATCGAGGCGGGCGCTGATCAAGGCCTCGCGAACCCGGCCGGCCTCAATCTTGCCGGCCTGAATTAGCTTAACGGCATCGCTGGTCTCGGCACGATCGCCATTGGTCAAAATAAATCGATAGCGAGAATTTCGGATGGAGCCCGCGTCGGGCCACAGCTTTTCCGCTTCCGCCAACTCGGCGCGCGCAGCTTCGGCACGTCCCGAGTAAATCAGTGACTGCAAATAGGCGCTCCGAATGGCAGGCGAGAGGGGGTCCAGGCTTGCGGCGTGACGGGCGTCAGCAACCGCGGCATCCATCCTTCCAACGATGAGCATTACCAGCGAGCGAGTTGCTAGGACATATTCATTGTTCGGATCTGAAGCGAGCGCGCGATCGATCAGCCTGACCTCATCGTAGAAGTCGCGTCCAGGTAACAGTTCGATTTCGGCAACATAGGCTTCCGGAAGGTCTGGATCGAGTTTTCGGGAAGCAGCAATCAGTTGGCGAAACTGCGCCGCGTAGGCTTTCTTGTCCTTGGCATTCAGCTGTTGGTAGCGGTTCGTCTCGGCGACCAGCCGTTTAGCCCATCCAGGCTTAAATCCCGGCGCGGCCGCAGTGACTTGCTGAAACATCGCGACCGCCCGGCTCGGATCGTTGAACAGTGTTTCATCGAGCAGCGCGCAAGCGTTGAGATATGATTTCAGGACTGCTGGCGTAAGCGCTGCAGAGGTAGGGGAAAATCCGTCCAACGCGCAGCCAAGGACGCGGGCGGCGGCGAACGCAGCTTGCTGATTCAAATCACTGCTGCTCCCCGATTCCGGCTTGAATTCCTCGGACCACAAGACCGATCGGTCCTTGCCCGCCAAAAGCATGAGGCTCGCCGCCGACGTGGCCTTTCCGTCTCCCGAAACTTGAAGGACGAAGTCGGCGCCTTTTTCTGCGCTACCGCTGAGCTGCACCGATCCTGATTTGGCCAATTGGAGCGTTGTAAGCTTTACCAGCAGGTCGCGCGCCAGCGGCTCGGCGGCTGGTTCAGAGGCCAGCACGGCAACGGACGGAGCCGACGCTTTCGCCTCCCAAGGACGGAAAACAACCAAGCCGACAACCAGGATGAGCAAAGCCGGCAAGCCGAACATCAGCCATGGGTTCATCCGTTGCTTCGGGCGAACATTGGCCCGTGCCCGCTGGGAGATTGGTTTGGCGACGACCGGGGTGTCCGAGGGCGTCAGCGATTCCACTGCGTCGAAAAGCGATTGCATCTGCTGTGCGTTGCTGCGCTCCGGCAGGTCGATGGTCTGAAATTGCCGGAATCCGAGCGGCGGCTGGGTTCCATCGATGGTAACGGGAACCAGGCGGCCGGTATCGCGCCCGACCGATGCCTCATCGCGAACCCAGGCGGATTCGATGGAATTCGAAGACCAAAGGACGACGACGACCTGGGCAGCCTCAAGCGCCTCTTCGATGGCCTTGGAGAATTGCGCCCCGCCGCGGACGTGGAGGTCCCACCACACATCATGGCCGGCCTTTTCGAGTGCCAGGGCGACCGGGCGGGCTCGCTCGGCATCGTCGCGGTCATAGCTCAGGAAGACCTTGGCCATTGGGTGCCCCCAGCGACGCTGCTTTTGAGCCGAATCCCATTGCGGAGCAAGAAACCGCCGAATCTACACGGTTGGCAGCGGGGCGGGCGGGCCGTAAGAGCGCTTCCGCCCTTCGCAATAATGAGGATCCGCACCGCATGACCCGACCGCGCTTCCACCGCATCCTGCTGAAGCTGTCGGGCGAGGCGTTGATGGGGCCGAACCAGTTCGGAATCGACCCGGAAACGGTAGCCAGCATGGCCGGCGAAGTGGCCGCGGCCAAGGAAGCCGGACACCAATTGTGCCTGGTGGTCGGAGGTGGAAACATCTTCCGCGGGATCGCCGGGGCCGCCCAGGGCTTCGACCGGGCGACGGGCGACTATATGGGCATGCTGGCGACGGTCATGAATGCGCTGGCGGTGCAGAATGCGCTGGAAAAGATCGGCGTCGACACCCGTGTCCAGTCGGCCATTCCAATGGCGAGCGTGTGCGAGCCCTATATCCGCCGCCGCGCAATGCGCCATATGGAGAAAGGCCGGATCGTGATTTTCGCTGCCGGCACCGGCAATCCCTACTTCACGACCGATACCGCAGCCGCCCTGCGCGCAGCGGAGATGGGGTGCAACGCCCTGTTCAAGGGGACCAGCGTCGACGGCGTTTATGACGCCGATCCGAAGAAGGTGAAGACCGCAAGCCGCTACGACAGCTTGAGCTTTAACCGCGTCCTTGGCGACGATTTGAAAGTCATGGACGCCAGCGCCGTGGCGCTGTGCCGCGACAATAATATTCCGATCGTGGTGTTCAATATCCGCCAGCCGGGCAACCTCGCCGAGGTGCTGGCCGGCCGGGGAACCGCGACGATCGTGCAGAACGAGGAGTAGAGGATGCCCGCCTACGACAAGAATGACATCAATCGCCGGATGCATGGCGCGCTGGAAGTGCTGAAGCACGACCTCGCCGGGCTTCGCACCGGCCGCGCTTCCACCGCGCTGGTCGATCCGATCCAGGTCGAGGTCTATGGCGCCAACATGCCGATCAACCAGGTCGCAACCATCTCGGTCCCCGAGCCGCGCCTGCTGACGGTGCAGGTATGGGACCGCAGCAACATCACGTCGGTCGAAAAGGCGATCCGCAACGCCGGGCTTGGAATCAACCCGATTGTCGACGGGCAGCTGATCCGCCTGCCGATCCCCGACCTGACCGAGGAGCGCCGCAAGGAACTGGCGAAGCTTGCCGGCCAATATGCCGAAAAGGCGCGGATCGCGGTCCGCAATGTCCGCCGCGACGGAATGGACGCGCTCAAGACCGACGAGAAGAAGCACGAGATCAGCGAGGACGAGCACAAGCGCCTCGGCACCGAGGTGCAGAAGATGACCGACGACACGATCAAGGAAATCGACGCCGCGGCGCACTCGAAGGAACAGGAAATCCTCGGCAAGTGACCGCCAAACCGGCCCCGACTGAGGGGGCATCCGTTCACGGCGACGCCGCCGGACGCATTCCTCGCCATGTCGCTATTATCATGGACGGCAATGGCCGCTGGGCGGCGAAACGTGGATTGCCGCGTGTCGCCGGTCATCGCGCGGGTGCGGAGGCGGTTCGAAACACATTGAAAGCCGCAGTGAAGGCCGGTGTGGAAGTCCTTACGCTCTATGCCTTTTCTTCGGAGAATTGGCGGCGATCCGAGGAAGAGGTCAGCGACCTCAAGGGCCTGCTCGGCTATTATCTGGAACGCGAGCTGGACGAGCTGAATCGACAGGGCGTCCGCTTGCTCCTGATTGGCGATCACACGGCCTTCGGACCGCAACTGGTCGAGCGGCTTGAGCGGGCGGTCGCCCGAACCGCCCAAAACAGCCGTCTGACGCTGGTCGTCGCACTCAACTATGGCAGCCGCAGCGAAATTGCCGGGGCGGCGCGGAAACTGGCCGCAAAAGTTCAGGCCGGAGAGCTGGATCCGGCGGACATCGATGAGGAGCGGCTCGGCGCGGAACTCGCGACACGCGATCTTCCGGAGCTCGACCTGATGATCCGCACCTCCGGAGAGGAACGGCTGTCGAATTTCCTGCTGTGGCAGGCGGCCTATGCCGAGCTGGTCTTCGTCGACACGCTGTGGCCCGACTTCGATGAAACGGCTTTGAATGCCGCTCTCAAGGAGTTCGCCGGCCGGCAGCGCAGGTTCGGCGGCCGATGAGGGAACTGACCACTCGCACCCTCGTCGGGGCGATCCTGATCGCGGTCGCCCTGGTAGCGACCTTCTTCGGGGGGACGGGCTTCGCCATAATGGTCGCGCTGGTAGCGACCATCATGTATGTCGAATGGACGCGCATGCTCTCGAATTGGGGAGCAGCGTGGAAGGTCTACGGATTCTTCTATTGCCTGTTGCCGGCCGTGTCCCTGCTGTGGATCCGGGAACAGGCGGAATATGCCGGGGTGGGCAGGGGCCCCGACCTCCTGATTTGGGTATTCCTGGTGGTGTGGTCGACGGACATTGGAGCTTATTTCGCCGGCCGTGCGATCGGCGGTCCCAAGCTTGCGCCGTCGATCAGTCCCAACAAGACGATTGCCGGCCTGGTCGGCGGAGTAGCAAGCGCGGCGATCCTCGCCGGCTCCTGGGCGACCCTCGCCAAGCTGCCGCCGGTATTGCTTTGGCTGCCGGTTCCGCTGGCGGTGGCCGCACAGCTGGGCGACTTGTTCGAAAGCGGCCTGAAGCGGCGCGCGGGAGTGAAGGACAGCGGCACATGGCTTCCCGGCCATGGCGGCCTGCTCGACCGGCTGGACGGGCTGGTCCCGGTGGCGATGCTCACCGCGGGCCTGATGCTGGTGGGATGGCTATGACCCGGCGGACCATTTCAGTCCTCGGCGCGACGGGTTCGGTCGGCACCTCGACGCTCGACCTGGTCGAGCGCCATCCGGACAAGTTCGAGGTGATTGCGCTGACCGCCGCGCGCAACGTCGAGGCGCTGGCCGTTGCGGCGCGCCGGACCGATGCGCGGCTGGCGGTGATCGACGATCCGGCGCTGCTCCCCCAGCTGAAACAGCTGCTGGACGGAAGCGGCTGCCGCGCGGCAACCGGCAGGGATGCGCTGGCGGAGGCCGCGGCCGGTGGCGCCGAATGGGTGATGGCGGCGATCGTCGGCTGCGCCGGGCTCGAGCCGGTCATGGCGGCGATCGAGGCGGGGCGCACGGTGGCCCTGGCCAACAAGGAAAGCCTGGTGACGGCTGGCAGCCTGATGACCGAAGCTGCGGCAAGGTCGGGCGCACGGATACTCCCTGTCGACAGCGAGCATAACGCTATTTTCCAATGCCTTGCGGACAATCGTCTGTCCGATGTCTCAAGGCTGGTGCTGACCGCGAGCGGCGGACCGTTCCGGACCATGAGCCGCGACGAGATGGCGGCGATGACCCCGGAGCAGGCGGTCGCCCACCCCAACTGGTCGATGGGCGCCAAGATCAGCGTCGATTCGGCGACGATGCTGAACAAGGGGCTCGAGCTGATCGAGGCTCATCATTTGTTCGGCCTGCCCGGCAACCGGATCGACATCCTCGTCCATCCCCAGTCGGTCATTCATTCGATGGTCGAATATGTCGACGGGTCGGTGCTGGCCCAGCTGGGCAGCCCGGACATGCGAATCCCCATCGCGCACGCCCTGGCCTGGCCGGAGCGCATGGAGACGCCGGCCAAGCGGCTCGACCTGGCCGCGATTTCCACGCTCTCGTTCGAGGCACCCGACTTGGCGCGGTTTCCGGCGCTGCGTGTGGCGCGAGAGGCGCTCGAGGCCGGCGGCGGCGCGCCGGTCGCCCTCAATGCCGCCAATGAAGAAGCGGTCGCCGCCTTCCTGGCCCGGCGGATCGGCTTCCTCGATATCGTCCGGACCGCCGAGGAGACGGTTTCACGGACGAACGCGGCGGCGCCTCGCTCCATCGCCGAAGTGATCGACATCGATCGCCAGGCGAGGGCATTAGCCAATCACCTGATGAGCGAGATGGCCGCCTGATGCTTGCCCAGCCGCCGCTTTGGTTCATTGCCATCGCATTCCTATGCGCGCTGGGCCCGCTCGTCGTGTTTCACGAGCTCGGCCATTATTGGGTCGCCCGCTGGTTCGGGGTCGGCGCCGAGCAGTTTTCGGTGGGGTTCGGCCGCGAACTGTTCGGCTGGACCGACAAGCGCGGCACCAGATGGAAGGTCGGCTGGCTGCCCCTGGGCGGTTATGTCCGGTTTGTCGGCGACATGAGTCCGGCGAGCCAGCCGGGCGATGCCGGCGATCTCCCGCCGGAAATCAGGTCTCAATCATTCCACCTGAAGCCGTGGTGGCAGCGGTTCCTGATCGTGCTGGCCGGCCCGATCGCCAACTTCATCCTCGCGATCGCCATCTTCGCGGCCTTCTTCGTCCTCGTCGGCGTGCCGAGCGCCTCGACCGAGATCAGCAAGATCCTCCCGGATGGCGCCGCGGCGAAGAGCGACCTTCGCGTCGGGGACCAGATCAAGTCCGTTGCCGGAAATTCGGTGGCCTCATTCAATGAATTGCGGCTGGTCGTCATGATACGGCCCGACGAGCGGGTGCCGGTCGAATATGTAAGGGACGGCCAGACCCATCATGTCGACATCGTAATCGGCACGAAGGAGCAGACGGACGAATTCGGCCAAAAGGCGAATATAGGCATGTTGGGGGTCGAGGCGGCGACCAAGCCGGTCCCGGCGCTTCAAGCCATCCCCGAAGCCACTCGCTACACGGTGGCGATCGTTCGCACGACCGTTGTCGTGATCGGACAGATTATCACTGGCGAACGCTCCACGAAGGATCTCGGCGGTCCGCTCAAGATGGCGCAGGTCGCCGGCCAGCAGGCCAGCCTCGGCGCCTTTACGTTCATCTACATGATCGCCTTCTTTTCCATAAATCTGGGGTTCATCAATCTCTTGCCAGTTCCTTTGCTGGATGGCGGACATCTCGTTTTCTATGCGGCCGAAGCAATTAGGCGCCGGCCGGTCAGCGAGAGGTCCCAGGAATGGGCGTTTCGTGGAGGGCTGGCGCTGGTTTTGGCGCTCCTCTTGTTCTTGACTTTCAACGACTTAGCGTCTTTCGGCCTGTTTGAGCGACTTGGGCGCTTGATTGGATAGAATGGTTCGGGCAGGGCGTGGCAATCATCTGCGGCACCGCGGGCAGCGGGCCGCCCAGCAAATTAGGCGGGGAAGCGTGAGTTCCAGCACCACTGAATATACCAAGCGGATGGCCGGGTTCCTGTTGGTTGGCACCATCCTTGGCGGCTGGTCCGCTCCGATCCTGGCCCAGGAGGCCGCTCCGGCGGCGCAAGCCGCGCCCGCTGCCGCGCAACCTGCGCCGGCAGCAGCGCAGCCGGGGCCAGCGCCTGTGGCCCCTGCTACGGCCGGAACGATCCGGTCAATCCGCGTCGCCGGCTCAGAGCGCCTCGAGCCGGAAACGGTTCGCAGCTATTCGAACCTCTTCCCGGGCCAGGAATATACTGCCGAAACGCTCGACCAGGCGCTCAAGGACCTCTACGCCACCGAGCTGTTCGCCGACGTCGTGATCACCGGTGCCGACACCGGCAACCTGGTCATCACCGTGCGCGAGAATCCGGTCATCAACCGCATCGTTCTTGAAGGCAACAAGCGCATCAAGAACGACAAGATCATGCCGGAGATCAAGCTTTCGCCCCGGCAGATTTTCACGCGCTCCAAGGTTCGCGCCGACGTCGACAGGATCATCGAGCTGTATCGCCGCCAGGGCCGATTCGCGGCCAGCGTCGAGCCCAAGATCATCGAGCTCGACCAGAACCGCGTCGACCTGATCTTCGAGATCAGCGAGGGCGACAAGTCGCAGGTGCGGGCGATCAACATCATCGGCAACAACGAATATTCCGATGGCCGCCTGCGCAAGGAAATGTTCACCAAGGAGGCCGGCGGCCTGCTCGGCTGGTTCAAGTCCAATGACAGCTATGACCCCGACCGGCTTGCGGCCGACCAGCAGAAGCTGCGCGCATTCTATCTTACCCAGGGATATGCCGACTTCCGCACGGTTTCGGCGCTTGCCGAACTGACCCCGGACCGCAAGGACTTCATCATCACCTATGTGATCGAGGAAGGCCCGCGCTATAAGTTCGGCACCGTCGAGGCGGAAAGCGAGCTGCGCGATTTCAGTGCCGACACGGTGAAGGCGCTGGTCAAGATCAAGCCGGGCAGCTGGTTCAACGCCAAGCTGGTCGAAGACACGGTAACCGGCCTCAATGAAGTGGCGGGCGCCCGGGGCTACGCCTTTGCCGACGTCTCGCCCAACTTCGATCGCGATGCCGAAAAGAAGTTGATGAACATCACCTTCAAGGTCGGCGAGTCACCGCGCGTCTACGTCGAGCGAATCAACATCCAGGGCAATACCGTCACCCACGACAAGGTCATTCGCCGCGAGTTCCGGCTGAATGAAGGCGACGCGTTCAACGCTTTCAAGGTCAAGCGCAGCCAGGACCGCATCCAAAGCCTCGGCTTCTTCCAGGAAAATCTGGAGATCAAGCAGACCCAGGGCAGTTCGAACGACCGTGTCGTCCTCAACCTCGACGTCGAAGAAAAATCGACCGGCGAGCTGCAATTGTCGGCCGGCTATTCCAGCCTGGAACGGTTCATTCTTTCGGCATCGATCGCGCAGCGGAACTTCATGGGCAAGGGGCAGCAGCTCCAGGCCGGTGTCAGCTACTCGCGTTATTCGAAGTCCATTTCGGCCGGCTTCACCGAACCGGCCCTGTTCGACAAGAACATCCTGCTCGGCGGCGAACTGTTCTACCAGGATTACAACAGCTTCAATTTCGTCGGCAATGAGCGCAACCAGACCTACGGGCAGAACCGGATCGGCGGCGTGGTTCGAATTGGCTTCCCGGTCACCGAGTTCGTTACCTTCGGCGCGCGCTACTCCCTGTCCCAGGACGACATTACCCTCGACGAGAGCACCTTCTTCGAGGATGTCGACAATGATCCGACGACCCCGGACGAGTGCAGCCCGCGGCTTGCCGGCCGCTACCTGTGCCAGGAACTGGGCAAGCACCTGACCTCGCTGGTGGGTTACAACGCCGGCTACGATGACACCAACGGCGTTCGCGCCACCCGGGGCCAGCGAGTCATCTTCGGCCAGGATTTCGCCGGGCTTGGCGGAGACGTGAAATATCTTCGCAGCCGCCTCGATGCGACGAAGTACTTCCTCCTGCCAAAGGCGTTCGTACTGTCGATCCATGCCGAAGGCGGGTACATCCACCCGCTGGAGAAGTCGGAAGGCGATGGCCAGGATCCCATCCGGATCAGCGATCGCTTCTTTGGCCCGCAGATGCGCGGTTTTGATATCCGCGGCATCGGCCCGCGCGTCGAACGGCGCCCTTACATCAGCCCGACCGAACTGGACAATGACGACAAGAACGTCGTCAGCGACGCGCTTGGCGGCCGCGCCTATTATATGGGCCGTATCGAAATCGAATTCCCGTCGACGTCAGCACTCAAGAACCTTGGCATTCGACCGTCGGCCTTCGTCGACGTCGGCTCGGTCTGGAAACTGACCAAGCCACTGCTGACGGACGCGCCGGGCATCTGCCAGGAGCCGGACAATTCAGATCCGGACACGGCCCCGCAAACCCAGATCCTCGCCCCTGGGGACACCTGCAACACCGGGTTCACCTATGTTGCCAACTCCGGCTTCAAGGAAAGCTATTTGGGAGACTCGATCAAGCCGCGTCTCTCGGTGGGTGTAGGCGTCAACTGGGTGTCACCTTTCGGTCCGCTGCGTATTGATATCGCCAAAGCCCTGCTCAAGCAGGATGGGGATGAAACCAAGTTCTTCTCTTTCAACGTAGGAACACAATTCTAATGATTAATCGTCTTACCGCCGCCGCGCTGATCGCGGCATCCGCCCTTGCCACTCCGGCCCTTGCCCAGCAGGTGCCGAACGCGCAGATCGCCGTGGTCGACCTCGATCGCGTCGGTCGCGAGTGCACTGCCTGCAAGACCGCTGGGGCGACGCTGCAAGGTCAGGTCAACGCCTTCAATACCCGCCGCCAGCAGCTCAACACGCAGCTGCAGCCGGAGCGCACCCAGCTCCAGACCGCGGTCAACGCCCTCAACGGAAAGCAGCCCGACGCGGCGCTGACCCAGCGCATCCAGGCCTTCCAGCAGAAGGAAGTTGCAGCCGCCCAGGAGCTTGAGAAGCAGCAGAACCAGATCCAGCGCAACCAGGCTTACATCAGCCAGCAGATCAACTCGAAGCTTGCTCCGCTGCTCCAGCCGGCGATGCAGAAGCGTGGCGCCAACATCCTGCTCGACAGCGGTGCGGCAATCCGTTTTGCGCCGACCGTCGACATCACCACCGATGTCCTGACTTCGCTGAACGCTGCGCTTCCGAGCGTGGCCACCACGGCGCCAGCCCAGCCGGCGACCAGCCCCCAGGGCCGGTGAGCGAACAAGGCTCAGGCGCCGTCATCGGCCCGCTGGATATCCGGCGGGTGATGGCGGCGTTGCCGCATCGGTATCCGATGCTGCTGGTCGACCGGGTCGAGAAGATCGTCACTGACCAGTCGATCACCGCGATCAAGGCCGTCAGCATGAATGAGGGCTTCTTCCAGGGTCATTTCCCTGGGCGCCCAATCATGCCCGGCGTATTGATTGTAGAGGCGCTGGCCCAGGCTGCCGGTATCCTGGCGGTCGAAAGCCTCGGCCTCGCCGATAGCGGCAAGCTGGTCTATTTCATGGCGATCGAAGGGGCGAAGTTCCGCAACCCGGTCGAGCCCGGCTGCCTGCTCCAGCTCGACGTCGAGTTCGTCCAGAAGCGGGCGACCGTCTGCAAGTTCACCGGCCGGGCTTCAGTCGACGGCAAGCTGGCGGCCGAAGCCAGTTTCACGGCGATGATCGCGGACCCGCCTGGCAGCTGACCTCCCAGCCGCCCTCAGCGGCATGGATCCTGAAGACCTGTTCGAAGCGCTCGCTGGCCACCAGGCTGGCGGGCGTTTCGTCCATCTGGACCTGGCCCTCGGCGATGAGCAATGCCCGGCCGAAGCGGGGAAGCTGGCTGAGGTCATGCAGGGCGACGAGCACCGATTGGCCTGACCGGGCGGTGGTTTCCAAGATCGATATTATCCTCAGGACCCAATAGGGGTCGAGGTTGGAGAGCGGCTCGTCGAGCAGCAGGATTTGGGGATTTCCTGCAAGCGCTCGGGCAAGGAGTATCCGGGCGCGTTCGCCGGTCGACAGGCGGCTGACCGGGCGGTCGGCAAGCAAGTCCAGTTCCAGCAATCCGATGAGCTCTTCGACGCGGGTGGGATTGGGCCGGTCGAGGCCGAGCGCGATCACGTCACGCGCTGCGATCGGCCAAATGACATCGCGCGAGGCGGGAAGGAAGGAGAGCAGCCGCCGGCGCCGGGCGAGGGGCGCGAGGTCGAGGTCCTCGCCGTCGACCGCGACCACGCCGGAAGCATTTTCAATTCGGGCGAGGGCGCGGAGCAGGCTGGTCTTGCCGCCGCCGTTGGGGCCGACCAGCGCGACCAGCTCGCCGGACCGGACGTCGAGATCGGTCCGCTGCAGGCGGCCGGGGATGCCGATCTGGCGGGCGACGAGTGACGTCATGCCGTCACCCTCCGCCGCATGGTCACGACCAGCCACACGAACAGCGGCGTTCCGAACAGCGCGGTGACCACCCCGACCGGAATGGGACGGTCGAGCGGGACCGAGCGGACGACGAGGTCGGCGGCGGCCAGCAGGATGGCGCCGATGAGGGCGGCGGGGATCATTGCCGATCCCGGATGACCGCGGCTGATCGAGCGACCGAACACCGGAGCGACCAAGCCGACGAAGCCGATCGCGCCGGCCACCGACACGCAGGCGCCAACCGCGATGGCCGACAAGGCGATGACTTCGAGGCCCAGCCGGCGCGGCCTGAGCCCGAGCGAAGCGGCGACATCCTCGCCCAGCGCGGTCAAGTCCAGGGCATGGGCACGGCGCAGCAGCAGGACCGAGGCGAGAGATGCCGGGACCAACGCTGCCGCGGCCTGGGCCAAGGAGCGGTCGGCGAAATTGCCCATCAGCCAGTCGTAGGCGTCGTAGAAGGCGAAGGGAGAGGGGGCCAGCGCGAGCGCAAGGCTGGTTGCGGCTCCGGCAGCCAGGGCGAGGGCGAGCCCGGCCAACAGCAGGGTCGTCGTATCCGCCCTCCGCCCGGCCAAGGCGACCAGCAGCGCCAATGTGCCCAGCGCGCCCGCGGCGCCGCAGGCGGCAAGCAGCAGCGGTTGGGTCAGGCCCAGCCAATAGCCGCCGATCACCGCGCCCAACGCGGCGCCGCTCGACGCGCCGCTGATGTCGGGCGAGGCGAGCGGGTTGGCGAACATCGCCTGGAGGGCAGCCCCGCTGATCCCCAGCGTCGCGCCATAGCCGAGCGCCAGCAGAGTTCGCGGCAGGCGGAGCTGGATCAGGATCAGGTCGGCCAGCCCGGGATCAACCGCATGGGCCTCGCGCAGCGGCCCGAATGGCAGCAGGAGGTGGGCGACTGCCGCTACCAGCAGGAGCAAGACCAGCAACAGCCTCATAGCAAGCCCCTGAGGCGTTGGACCTCGCCGAGCATCAACGGGCCGGCGCACGTCCAGGGCCGCCCATCGACCGGGATGACCTTCGACGATTTGGGGCGGGCCAGCGGATGTTCCAGCCAGGTCTGGCCGAGGGATCGTTCGGACCGGCGATAGGCCGAGCGCAAGAGGACGGCCGGCGGCCGTGTCGCCAGCATTTCCAGGCTGGCGCGGCCGCCGGGCAGGGAACGTTGCCGGAGTCCGGCGAGCCGCATCCATTCCGCCTCGACTGACCGTGCGCCGACGCTATTGCCTCCCGCTCCGAGGAAAATGGCGTCCTTCGCGGCCTGGTGCGGGGCCTGGAGACGGGCCAAGTGCCGCTTCCAGGGCGAAGAGCGCGCCGGCTCTCCCAGCGCCGCCGCAACGCGATCCATGTTCGAAGCCACGTCGCCAATCGTCATTGGAAAGGGCAGGTCGAGGGTTCTCAGCCCCATCTTGCCGGCGATCAGCGCCGTCGATTTTCCGCCGCCGCCCATCGTGATCAACAGGTTGGGCCTGGTCTTCAAGGCGCTCTCGAGGTCTCCGCGGTTGCCGGGAAAGCGCCGGCCGAGCCGCCACAGCGAGCTGTCGGCGGGATCGCGCGACAGGCGGCTGACGCTGGCAATCTCCTGCGGCCTGGCGAGCAGGAGCAGATATTCGTCGGTGCACATGTTGAGCGAGGCGACCCGGACGGCCGCGCTAGCTGCCAAGAGCGAGGCGAAGCCCGGCATGGATGCTCCTTCCTTCGGTGCGATAGCCGACGACGTCCTGGTAGCGGTCGTCAAAGGCATTGGCGACGCGCAGATGCGCTTCCAGCTGGCCGGTCAGGCGGTAGGCGAGACGGGCGCTGGCCAGCCAAAACGGGTCGAAACGGACCAGCGGCGCCGGAAAGAAATCGAAATTCGTGTCGGTGCGCTCGCCGGTATAGACGACCGCCGCGCCGTAGGTGAGGCGACCGCGGCAGCCGTCGACGGCGACGCTGCCGCTGTGCCTGGGTCGGCGCGGCTCCCTGACCTGGCCGCCGGCCACGCCGGGTTCGCTGGCATCCAGCCAGGCGTAGTTGACCGTCAGCCGCAGCGCTTCGGACGGCTGGTAATATCCTTCCAGCTCAATGCCCTGCCGTTTGCTCTCGCCGTCGGCGTTGACCGCGGTGGAGGTGAAGTCGGGCAGGAAGACGGTGGCGATCTCGTCCTTCAGGCGCTGGCGGAAATAGGTGACCGAGCCGCCAAGCTGGCCGGTCGAATAGCGCAATGAGATTTCCCCGCCCCGGCTGGATTCCGGCTTCAGGCCGGGATTGCCGGCAAAGGAGCCTGGGAAGAAACCGTAGAGATCAAAAAATGTAGGCTGGGCAATGCCTTCACCATAGTTTGCTGCGATCGATAATGAACTGGAGACATTGGTTTTGACCGATGCCCTGATGCTGGTTGCATCCTTGAACCGGGAGAAGATGTCCTGCCGGACGGCGAGACCTGCGTCGATCAGGCCCAGGTCCTCGCCGCGCCATTCGACCGTCAGCGACTGATGGTTGCGTGACCTGTCCTGGTTGGTGAAGCCGCCGAAGGCGGCGTCGTTCGCTTCGAACTCCTCATGCTCGCTTTCCGCCGCGGCGATCAGGCGATGCTTGCCGAAGCGGTATCCGCCCTCCAGCCCAAGCGTGCGGCGGCTGGCTTGGGTCTTGTTGAGGAATTCGCCAGCCAGTTCGTTGCGGTTCGAGGAACCGAGGAGGCTGGCGGAGGCGACCGCATAGGCCCGTTCCCGGTCGCCCAGTTCTGCAAACAGGCGGCCGGCACCAAGCTTGTTGCGCGTCTCGTCGAGCGTGTCGGCGTGGAGGAAGGTAAAGGGATCGAACCCGTCGAATTCGCTCTTCGCCTTCAGTGCGAAGCCGGATGCGCCGAGCAGGAGGGACGGGGACGAGCGATAACGGCCGGCAAATCGAAGGCCGAGATTATCGTAGCCATCCTTGTCGCCAGCGCCGTCGAAGCTGTCGATGCCGCCGCTGCGCTGGCCCGCGATACCGATCGAGAAGCCGCGGTCGGCCTCGCCAAAGGTGGTACGCGCCGCGCCGCGCCAGGTGGCGTGACTGCCGCCCTCCGCAAACGCCTGGGTGCCCCCCGAGCCGGGAGCCTCGCCATCGACCGCGACGACGCCGCCGATCGCTTCCGAGCCCCAGAGCGCCGATTGCGGCCCGCGCACCAGCTCGATCCGGCTGGCGAGGTCGGCATTGAGCAGTTCGAAGCGCGGCTCGTTGCCCGCCGCCGGATCGTTGGCGCGAATGCCTTCGACGAACAGCAGGGTGTGGTTGGCCTCAGCGCCGCGAATGCGCACCTGGGTCAGCGAGCCGGCGGGTCCGCTGGTCGAAACCGCGACCGACGGCACCAGCCTGAGCAGTTCCGGCACCAGCGGCGAACCGATCCGCTCGATGCGCTTGCCATCGATCAGCGTGACGCTGGCCGGCGTGTCGGACGCCTCCTCCTCCTCGGCGCGCGATGCGGTGACGACAATCGCTGGGGAGTCAACTGCTTGGAAATCAATCATTTGCGGTCCTTTCCTTCCATGACAAGTCGTCACGGAGGGAAGGGCCTGGATTTCCTTGGCCTTACCCACGTCCCGCGGCTGGTCCCGGCCGGAGAGCGGACGACGGGCCAAGGCGGGTATCTGACTTCCCACCGCACGGGCGGTGGTCACAGTTGCGGGCACAGTGCCGGATGTTCGCCGGCTTCCCCCTTCGCCCACGGCATTACACCGCGGGAACCCTGGTCGCTGGGCGCGAACTGCGCCTGAGGCCGACGCCTTGTCAAGCGAAGCGGCTTGGGTTAGGGGCGCGGCTCAAATTTTGAGGCTGGTCGGAACCAGCCAACTCAAAGGAACAAGCCATGAAGAGCGGGACGCACCCCGATTATCACTTCATCACCGTCGAAATGACCGACGGTACCAAGTACCAGACCCGGTCGACCTGGGGTAAAGAGGGCGACACGCTGCACCTCGACATCGACCCGTCGGCGCACCCGGCATGGACCGGCGGCAACAGCCGCATGCTCGACACCGGCGGCCAGGTCGCGCGCTTCAACAAGCGCTTCGGCGGCATCTCGCTGGGCAAGAAGTAAGCAACGTTGCAGGCGCCGGTCGTCGAAACCGAGCGCTTGCGGCTGCGTCCGTGGCAAAAGACCGATTTCCGGCCTTATCACGCCATCCTCCAGCATCCCGACGTCCACCGCCACTTCGGCCCCGAGCCGATGGGGCAGGAGGAATGCTGGCGGCGGTTGCTGGCGTCGGTCGGCTGCTGGCAGGTCAACGGCTTCGGGACCTGGGCGGTGACCCGCAAGAGCGACGGCAAGCTGATCGGCAATGCCGGCCTGTTCACCGCCTGGCGCGGGCTTGAACCGGAATTCGGCGATGACCCGGAAATGGGCTGGATCTTCGCCCAGGAAGTGCACGGCCAGGGAATGGCCGGCGAGGCCTGCCGCGCGGTGCTGCAATGGGCCGAGGCCAATCTTGAACCGACGCCGATCTGGGCGATCATCGCCCCGGCCAATGAGCCCTCGTTAAAGCTGGCCGGCAAGCTGGGCTTCGAGCAGCTGCACCAGACCGATTATCACGGCGATCCGACCTGGGTGCTCAAGCGGCCGGCGTGGTGATCGTTGAACCGGTTCACTCGTAGGTGATTACTAGCGGAATAGATCCAGGCTCCAGAAACGGATGTCCGTCATAATATTCCATGTGCAGATGACTGCCCGTGTCAGGCGAATTGATTGTTAGCCAATGCACATTATCCGCGATGGCGCGGAGTTGATCGGTTGGGCCAGCAATATGTAGCCGACGGTCTTGGATCCCTATCCGAGTGTGAGCGGCCTCTAACGGTTCAATGGAAATCGAGTTGATCCAGTCAGAATATGCCGACGCGCCAACGGCGGAATCTAGCGAGATCGTGGCTGCATTTGCCTCGGCAAGGCGAGCCGCGAACTCACGCAAGGAATCAGCGGACCCGGACAACTCGACTTCAGAACCGTCGTGCATGCCACGTAACATCTAGTCTCGATCTCCCGTCCCATTCGCCAGGAAGGGCCCTCAGCCCTCCGCCGTTGCAGAAAAGAAGTTGGACCCCGGATCAAGTCCGGGGTGACAACAAACGGGTGAAATCCGAGCGCGCTGCCGCGCGATTTGGTGACATCTGCCAAATTGTCATGCCGGGCTTGACCCGGCATCTACCTAGAACTTGGCTGCACAGATGGACCGCGTCCCTTGCGTCTATCTGCTTGCGAGCGGCTTCCATGGAACGCTTTACACTGGCGTGACCTCTGGTCTCGTCGGGCGCATTTGGCAGCATCGGGAAGAAATCACTGGCGGGTTTACGACGCGTTATGGCGTGAGAAGACTCGTTTGGTTCGAAACCGGAGCAACAATGGAGGCCGTCATTGTTCGCGAGAAGCAGATCAAGCGGTGGCGGAGGGAATGGAAGATCAAGTTGATTGAACGCGAGAATCCGACGTGGCGCGATCTTGCAGAGGACTTTGGGTTTGAGACGCTGATCAGGAAGGTGGATCCCGGGTCAAGCCCGGGATGACGGGTCCTGCTCACCAGCCCCCGCCACCTCCACCGCCGCCACCCCCGCCCGAGAAGCCGCCGCCGCCCGAACCGCTCGAAGAGCCGGGTGCGGTCGATGAGGCGCTGATCGTGCTGGCAAGGGAAGAGCCGAGATCGTCGACGAAGCCGCCGGTGTCGTTCCACGGGTTTGACGTGCCGGCGTACCAGGCGAAGGTCTGGGCGCCAGAGGCCGCAGGAGCAGCCGCAGCTGCCGCGAGCAGCCCGGTGTAGCGGTCGGCCCAGCGGTTCTCGACGCCGAGCGCGATCGCATAAGGGAGGTAGCGTTCGAACAGTTGCAGGCTGTCGGCCGGCGCCTGCATCCGGTCGAGCCGCTCGCGTTCGGTAATCGAAAGATACTGCTTGAACCCTGCAATGCGGTCGAGCACGCCGCGGCCTTCAACCGTTGGCGCCGACATCCAGAAGAAGCTGCTGATGACGAACGGCAGCCCGATCAGCGGAATTGCCAGCGGGATCCAATTGCCGGTGGTGAGGGCGTCCGCAAGGACCGGGAATGCGATGACAAAGGCAATGCCGCCGAGGATTGCAGCCACCAGCTGGAGCAGGCAGCGGCCGGTACTTTTGTCGTGAGGGGCCCCGTGAAACAGCATCGCGGCGATCAGCATTCCGGCGGCTGACAGAAGGGCCAGCAGTTTCGTGCTGGCGCCCTCGGCCCAGACCACCGCACAGGCTGCGAGCCATATCGCGGCAACGAACACCACGACCGAAGCGGCGGCCCAGCCATAATTCCTGAGGAACATCTTGCCGTCGTAAGCCTCGGTGAAGCTGTCCCTCAGCTCCTTCTTGGCAAGCGCGAAGACCTCGTGGTTCTTCTGATCCATGACCAAGGTTTCGGTCGGTCCGACCAGCGCATTGAGCGAGGCGGTTTCGGGGATGTCGAGTGGCGTCGGATAAAGCAGCTCGAGACGCTCGATCCGCCGCTCATTCTTCTGGAAAAGGCCCTTGTCTTCCTCGACCAGGCGGACATGCCCTTTGACCGCGGCGTCGACCAGCGACGCAGCGAAGGCCCGGTTATCCAGCCCGCGCTCTACGATGTAGCGCATGGCGGCCGGAGTAAGGTTGTCGGGCGGCGAGAACAGCGGGACGACCGTCCCTGGGCGCGGGTCGCGGCCGGCCATGCGCCAGGCGTAGTAGAGATAGCCGAGGATGGCCGCCAAGCCCGCGAGCCCGGCCAGCGGCGGGGCCCAATCGGCGAGGAGCCAGCCCAGGCGGGTGGATTCGGTCGGCTCGTCGATGACACCTTTGGGGAAAGCGGCCGCGACGGTCAGCCCTTCGCGGGAATAGAGCGGGCGGGTGGTTGTGAAGCTAATCGAGCCGGGCGCCTGGTCGGTCACTCGGGCGGCCTGTTCGGTCGAGCCCTGCGCGCCGGTGTAGGCCGAATGCTGGCCGAACGGCACGGCCGAGGGGAGGGTGATCGTTGCCGTGGCCCGATCGATCGGGAAATCCCAGCCGTTGCCGGTAACGTTCCAGTAGAGCTCGTCATAGCCCTCGAACCGGCCAAGCATCCGGGTCGCGTGGTAGCGGATCCTATATTCATGCTCGCCGATGGGCACGATCCTGTCGGCACTGCCGATGCGGATCCGGACGCCGTTCATCAGCGTCTCGACCTTGTTCGGCTCTTCCTGTCCGTCGAGCCAGGTACCGGCGAGATCGAAGCCGACCCGGACGCGGCGGCCGCCGGGCGCCTTGTAGCGGGTCGGAAAGTCACGAAAGATGCCATGATTGATCTGGACGTTCTCCACGTTGACGCGGATCGTTTCCGTGACGTCGAGCGAACCGTCCTTCTGGATCGCGACCTGGCTGTCGAAGGCGAGAATCCGCTCTTCCGCCGCCGCGGCCTCGGGGAGGAGCAGGGCTGCGAGCGCGGCGAGCGCGGCGAGGATCGAACGCATGGAGCTCAGGCCGGGCGGGCGAAATCGACCTTGGGCGCGCTCTGGATGCTGGCGTCCGCATCCTCGTAATAGGGTTCTTCCGTGAACCCCATCGGGCGGGCGAACAGCATGTCCGGGAAAGACTGGATCTTGGTGTTCAGGTCGCGGGCGGTGGCATTGTAGTAACGCCGCGCAGACTGAAGCTCGTCCTCGATCGAAGTGAGCTCGCTCTGGAGCTGGCGGAAATTCTCGTCGGCCTGGAGCTGGGGATAGGCCTCGGCGACCACCATCAGCCGGCCGAGGAGGCCGGTCATGGCGGCGTCGGCCTGGGCGGTGGCGGCGACCGAACCGCCGCTGGTCGCGGCTGCGCGCTGGGCAGTGATCGCCTCGAACGTCTCGCGCTCGTGGGTGGCGTAGCCCTTCACCGTCTCGACCAGGTTGGGAATGAGGTCGGCGCGTCGGCGAAGCTGGACGGTAATGCCGGAGAAGGCCTCGCGGACCAGCTGCCGAAGCCGGACCAGTCCGTTGTAGATGCCGACGCCTGCAAGCAGCGCCAGGACGACGACGCCCAAGATAATCCAAATGATCATTGCGTTTCCCCCGATTGTTCCGGGGGCGAGCATAGGTAAATCGCCATGCGAGCGGAATGGCCAAAGCGAAGCCGCTTCAGGCGTTTTCGCCCTTTTTTTAGGTCTATTGCCTCAATAAGTCGCGACAACCGTCCGCCGCTAGTCCTTAAAAGGCGGGAATTCCCGTGATCGCGCGGCCGAGGATCAGCGCATGGACGTCGTGCGTGCCCTCATAGGTGTTGACCGTCTCAAGGTTCGCGGCATGGCGCATGACCTGGAACTCGGCGCTGATGCCGTTGCCGCCGTGCATGTCGCGGGCTTGCCGGGCGATGTCGAGCGCCTTGCCGCAATTGTTGCGCTTGATCAGGCTGATCGCCTCGGGGATCAGTTCGCCTGCTTCGAGGCGGCGGCCGACACGCAGCGCCGCCTGCAGGCCGAGGGTGATCTCGGTGATCATGTTGGCGAGCTTCAATTGGACCAGCTGGTTGGAGGCCAAGGGCCGGCCGAACTGGGCTCGGTCGAGCGTATATTGGCGGGCCGCGGCATAGCAGGCCTCGGCGGCGCCCATCGCACCCCAGCCAATGCCGTAGCGGGCGCGATTGAGGCAGCCGAACGGGCCCTTCAAGCCCTGGACGTTGGGAAGGAGGGCATCCTCGCCGACCTCGACTTCATCCATCACGATCTCGCCGGTGATCGAGGCGCGAAGCGAGAGCTTCTCCTTGATCTTCGGGGCGGAAAGTCCGGCCATGCCCTTTTCGAGGACGAAGCCGCGGATCGCGCCGCCATGTTCTTCCGACTTGGCCCAGACCACGAACACGTCGGCGATCGGCGAGTTGGTGATCCACATCTTGTTGCCGGTGAGCTTATAGCCACCCGGAGTCCTGACCGCGCGGGTGCGCATTCCGCCCGGGTCGGAGCCGGCGTCGGGCTCGGTCAGGCCGAAGCAGCCGACCAACTCGCCGGTCGCGAGGCCCGGAAGGTACTTCTTGCGCTGCTCCTCGGAGCCGTAGGCGTTGATCGGGTGCATGACGAGCGAGCTTTGCACCGACATGGCCGAGCGGTAGCCGCTGTCGACCCGCTCAACCGCGCGGGCGATCAGGCCATAGCTGACGTAACCGAGGCCCGCGCCGCCATACTCGGGCGAGATGGTCGCGCCCAGGAGGCCAAGCGCGCCCATTTCGCGCATGATCTCGCGGTCGAAATTCTCGTTGAGATAGGCTTCCGTGACCCGCGGCTGGAGATTTTCCTGGGCATAGGCTTCGGCGGTGTCGCGGACCATCCGCTCTTCGTCGGTCAGCTGATGGTTAAGGTCGAACGGATCGGCCCAATCGAACGGCAGGATGGCAGGCTCGCCCACTTATTGCTCCGGGGTAATGAAGTTGCGTGGGCGCCCTTTAGCGACCCTAGCTTCCCGATGCCACCCCGCCTGATCCGCCGCCGCCGCCGCCAAAGGTCTGCTTGAGCGTCAGTCCGACACTCAAATGCCGGTCGCGTTCGCGGAACTCGTCGAAAATGAACTCCGGCTCGGCGCGGTTCGGGCGGAACAATAACCGGCGACGCTTGCCGAACACGTGCTCGACATTGAGCGTGAGCGACGTGTTCGCGCCCGGACGATATTCGGCAAAGGCATTCCAGCCGGGCGCGCCGTTGAAGTTGGTGTCGAATTCGTCGGTCCGATAGAAAGTGAAGCGCTGATTGTCGAACACGTCGAAGCCGTAGGAAAAGGCGCCGGCGTCGCGGCGGACGTTCAAATCCCATTGCCAGGCAGGGAAGAAGCCGCTCCATTTCCGCGGATCGCCAGTGATCGGATCGTCGACCCGAGTCCGCTGGATCGTGCCGGTGAATTTGGCGCGAAGGCCTTTCCACAGCATTCCGAGCGGCGCGTCGAGCGTAAGGCTGGCGAAATAGCGCTTGCCCGTTCCGAGATTGCCCGGCGCGTCGAAGCAGAAATCCGGATCGCCGGGATGATCGACCTCATCGCAGATCAAGACACGGTCCTGCAGCATGCTGACCAGGTCATGGCCGAGATCGAGCTTGAACAGGCCGTCGCCGAGGATCGGGTGATCGACCGTAGCCCGGAACTCCCAGGTGCGCTGCGGCTGCAGGTCGGCGTTCCCGCCGTTGATGCGCTGCGCCGAGAGATCGCCGACGCTGATGAAATCATAGAAGTCGAGCTGGGCGACGGTCCGCTTGACCGAAAGCTGGGTGTGCCAGCCACCGCCTGGCTTCCAGTCCAGCGTAAGGTTGGGCTTCAGGAATTTGAGCGTGCGATCGGCAACGGCATCGCCGCGAACCTTCAGATCCGAGAACTCGTAGTTGAACCCGCCGTCGATCCGCAGCGTAGGAGAGAGATTCCGGCCGATGCTGACATAGACCTCGCCGCGCTTCTCCTCGACCGTGGCGTCGGCGATCGAAAGCTCCACCGGCACACGGTCGCCATTTTCGTCGATGGCGTCGAGATCGACATGATCGTCGAGCGTATTGTAGGCGGCCTCTGCCCCGACCTCGAATGAGAAGCCGGCGATGTTGGGATGGCTCCAGCTCAGCCGGCCAAGGGTTTCATTGCGCCTGGCCTTGATGGCCTGGTCGAAGCCACCGACGACCTGGCCGCCTTTTTCGATGATCGCATCCCGTTGGAGATAGGTGTCGACGTCGTCCCGCTTGCGGCGGGTGGCCAGGCCGACAAATTTGATGGCGCCTCCGCCAAGCGGGCGGGTGATGTCGCCGCCCAGCTCAAGAAGCGGATCGCTATAGTCCTGGATCAAATTGTCATCGTGGGCGGGCGCATCCGATGGCTTGACCCGGTTGCGCTGGAACAGGTCGAACTTGCTCGGCTGCCACCGTGCGTTGAGCCGAATGGTTTTGTTGGCCCCGTTGTCCAGCCCATAGGCACCGGCGACAAACGGGTCCTTGTTCTGATACATATTATGCTTGCGCCGGAATTCGACGAGCTCGCCCGTGGCGGTGTCGACGAGCGTGTCGGTGCCTTCTTCATATTGCCGATTGCGCCCGGTTCCTGCCGACAGATTGAAGGTCGAGGGGCCTCGCTTGAGCACCGCGGTCGCTGACAGGTTGGGCTCGACATAGCCCCCGTGACGGCGGGTCGCGCTGGCCGTGACATTGCCGTCGAACCCGCCTGCCTCGGACAGGACGATGTTGATCACCTGGCTCTTGCCGGCATAGTCGGAGCCATAGATGTCGCCCGGCCCAAGCTCGACCCGGATCACCCGCTGCGCCGGAATTCTCTTCAGCATCACATCAAGCGTTTCCGCCTTGGTGGGCGGCCGCGACCCATTGAGAACGACGTTGCCGGCGGTGCCGGCAAATCCGCGCACATCGACGGTTCCAGTGGCCGACTGCGTGCTGCCCAGGTCCAGCGCAAAGCCGGGCACATGCTGAACCATGTCGAATGCCGTCCGCGGCGCGAATTGCGCAAAATAGGCGGCGTCATAGACGGTCGTGCGCGACGCCTGCGCGCCGCCCGCCGGCGTCGCTTCTCCCTGCTGGGCAAGGGCAGGGGAGGCGAGCACGGTCGACAGGGCGACAAGACTAAGACCCGTAAGGCCGCGACGCATACAATATTCCCCTTGTTGGCTGCGCGGCGACTACGCCTACAGTTGTAGTTGGGGGAGTGGCCCTTCGATCAATCGACGAACGGTTCTGCCAACATGCGGGGTGCATCCCCGATGGAAACCGAAATCCACAGGGATAACTTGTAAAAACCCCGGATTCTTCCCGATTTCGTTGGGAACAAATCGCTGGCCAATAGTTGTCACGATGCGGTCTCGCCTGACCGGGCGAGCGCGTGTCTCGTTGAGTATCGAATGGAGGGACGGATGATGACAATTAGAAAGGCCCTTGTCACCTCAGCGTTGGTCATCGTTGGCGGACTGAGTGTCAGCGGATGCGCTACGACTGGCTATGTCGACGAGAGGATCGCTGCGGTGAACGCCCGCATCGACGCACTCGAGGCCCGGGTGCAGCAGAATGCCGACGCGGCTGCGGCGGCCAATTCAGCGGCGCAGGCGGCCAATTCGACGGCGCAGGCCAATGGCCAGCGGATCGACCAGCTGACGGGCCGTGTCGATGCGCTCGAACAACGCATGGCTTCGAAGTCGCCGCGGAACTGAGCCGCATCGCCGATCGTGGAGTTCGCTTGCAACCAGGCGCCCGAACTCCGCGTTCGGCGAAGATGGTGTTCAGGAGAACAATGAGCGTGGCCAAGTGCAATCGCGCATTCTTGGCGTCGATATCGCTGGCGCTTGGCGCGGCCGGTCTATCCTCGCCGGCGTCGGCCCAACCCGTGGCGGAGAACGGCGTCGCTCACGCCAATTCGGCCCAAGGCCTGCAACTCGCCAGCTGGGTGACCGCCACACTCGACAACAAGGACTTGCCATTCATCGTCATCGACAAGGAAGCGG
>Ga0310811_10000683_pt1 | contig 43273 bp, 74 predicted proteins | sample YCmetagenome_FD_207642 | JGI IMG/M metagenome (GOLD analysis project Ga0310811, IMG submission 207642) | Soil microbial communities from experimental microcosm in Duke University, North Carolina, United States - YC | ecosystem: Engineered > Artificial ecosystem > Soil microcosm > Unclassified ...
GCCGTAGCCACGGTCCAACAGCTTCTCAGCCGCGGTGATCCTGATGCGCTCGTCGTCGCTCTCAAGGCCTGCAGCGAGGACTTCGATTGCCTTGTCCGTGTGCTCGCGGGCCTTGGCTGCAATGCCTTTGGGGCGGCCGCCTGGGTTGCCGCTCTGACCGGGTTTGAACACCATTGATCAGACCTTGTTTTCAATGCTGGCTGAACGATGCGACTGCGTTACCGCTTGGTCGCTGATGTGTGGGTGGACTGGCGGGCCGGGGGGATGCCGCTTATGGAACACGATATGAAGCTTGAGCCGAACGTCCCCTTCGGCTTCGTGCTCATACCCGCCAGAAATGCAAAAGCCCCAACTTTCGCCGGGGCCTGTGCGGCGCAAAGCGCCAACATATGTGTTTGTCGCCAATCGGCCCGACATTGTCAAGCGGCCCTGCGACTTAGCCCCCATAGTTCAGCCAATCGGTCGAGATCGAACAGCGCATCGTCGGTGAGCTGACGGACACGACGATCATTGGTTCGGCCTGACGAGGCCTTGGGCGCGTAATCGCTGACGGGGATGCACAGCACCAACAACGCCACAAGACGATTGAACATGGCCTTGTCGTACTGCTCGGCCTGCTCGAGGCGCCAGGTTCGATCGATCTTGGCAGCCATACCGCTGTCGTGGGCAATGGGGGACGTATCCACGATTACCCGGCTCGCGTCGAGGGCTGGATTGCCGGCACCATAGCGGGCCTCGTAAAGTGCCTTAAACTGCTCTGCTGCGGCCTCGTGATGTTGCTCCCGCCTGCGGATGAAGCACAAGGCGCCGATGCGCTCGACAGCGTTCTCCTGCACCCACACGCGGCCGATCGATAGACGAGGCTCCTGCCCTGCCGCTTCGGCCCGCTCGCGCTCCACGTTCTTCTGGTGCAGGAACTCGGCATCCGTCATCATCGGATCCGGCACCATTCGATTGCGTATCTGTCGCCTCATCAGTGTCCCCTGTAGTTGGAGGTTAGTTCACGACCCGCAATCCGTGCGGGTTTGGATGGTCGATTGGCTTGGCCTGCTTCTCCATCTTCATCGATACCCACTCGTCAAACTCCGTGGGCGTGAACTCGACTGACCATCCGTCTGCCACTGCCATGCGTCGAAGCGTCTCTCGGTTGACGGAATGCACCATGATCTCGATCTCTGCCTCGGTTCCCGAGCGCATGCGCTGCCAGATTCCGCCCGCCTCGTAGCCGTGAACATACGATGCCGACTGGTCTTCAAAGCTGACCAGCAGCCCATATTCGGATTTCTCATCATTCTCGCTCACGGTTGTTCCTCTTGGTTTGATGGGGTGGCAGGCGCAGATCGAAACCGCCACTTTCCGTCCTTGATCCGTATTGGGCTGCTGCGTATCGCCCGCTCTAGCGCCTGCATCTCTTTCCTAACGGAGGCCGAAAGCATCTTTGCTAGTTCGCCGCTCATCCCCCCTCTCCCTCTTCCTTGGATTGAAGGATGGATTGGAGCATGAACGCGGCAACAAAACCTACCGTCGCTGCGATGAGGTCGCCGGCGATCGTATGTTTGGAAACAACACCCACTGCCGTTACCGCGAAGAGCGATCCGGCCAGCGACAGTCTCGCGCGCTCCAGCCTCTCCAGCATGTTCTCCTCCTTTGATGTCATGCCGGCCTCCGAATGTTTAAAGCGATGGACTGGGCAGTAAGCCTGATCGCCGTGTTGCCATCCAGTGTGGTGTTGCCATCAGCATGTGCTTCAGCAGCCTTCGCTGCCCGCTCACGCTCAGCTAGGATGCCGGTGACTACGGCGCCAACCTGATCCTCGAACGCCACGAGCAGACCTGCGCCGGTCGCGTTCATGTAAGCGTCAAGAGCCGCAATTGCCGCCTGGCGCACATCCTCCGGTATCTCTGTCTCAGCCATCAGTTAGACTCCGGGGGTTGGGGGATCAGCGCAGCACCAGCGGCGTCGTACTGTTCGCCGGTCATGAACTCGAAGCGGCGACGTTGCTTCGCGTAGGCTGCCTTGCGAAATCCAGCATCGTCCTCCCGGAACGCGTCATCGAGCGTATCGATGTCGTCCAGCAGCTTCCAAAGTCGGCGTGCCACCTCTCGCCAGTCTGTTGTCTCGCTCATGGTATCTTTCCTCTTGTTGGGGGTTAGGCGGCTTGGGTGAGAAGTTGGCTTGGGACGACGCAACCAGCTTCGCCCGGCCGCGGTCCGTAGGTCTGTCGCTGCCATTCACCGGTCGCCCGGTACTGCTCGAGGATCAGGCTCCAACGCTCGAGAGGCCATGAAGCGAGCTTCGTCAGCGGATCCGGCGTTGCTCGCTCGAGAGTGCCAAGCCGACGTTTCCGGTATTCCTCAATCTGCGGAACGAAGTAGCTCCACGTCCTGGCGCTCGGGTTCGGCTTCGAACGCAGTGCCGGCAGAATGTCGAGCTCGAGGTCACAACCGGCGTCGATGAGCGTGTAGACCGGACCTGGAAAGGCGAGGGCCGGATTGGGGTTGCCCCGAATGCCAGCGGCATCGAGCAGCCTGTCCGTCAAATCTGGCGCGCGCGCAGGCTCCAGACGCTGAGCTATCGGTTCTATATCTTTCTGGTATCTGGTATCTGGAAGATGCTGTGGCAAAGGCTTAGCATTTGCTAAACGCGCCTCTTTATCTTTCAAGGCCTTAGCCTTGCCACCCTCTGCCCCGGCGGAAGCTCTCGAATGAGATTTCCCCTCGCTTTTTTGTAGCTCTTTTGTCAGTCGGTTGTGACGGACGGCACCGTCAACCAGGTCGAAGAACGTCATCATGTCAGGGGCGACGGCACGCCATTTCTTCACCGACATGCGGACAATTCGAGCTAGCTTGGCTTCATCGTCCGGCAGAGACCCGCCGGCATTCCACATTGCCATCAGCAGAAGCAGGTAAGCTCCGACCTGCTCGGTGCTGAGGTGTAGAGTGTCCCCGATGAAGTCGGACACGTAGAGCTGCATAAATGGGCGTTCGCTCACATCGCCCTCGCTACGTTGCGCACGGCGTTGTGCGGCATGGAGGCGAACACCTCGACGGTGCGCGTGGCACCCTGGCGCTGCTTGGCAACGTTGATCTCGAGCATGTTGCGCACGAACTGCAGTCGCTCCATGCGGGCCATGTCTTTGTCGGGGTCGGTCTCTTTGGCGCGCTCGAGGTAGTAGGCTTCGCGATAGAGCAGGATCACGGTGTCCGCGTCCTCTTCGATGCGGCCGGACTCGCGCAGGTCTGAAAGCATCGGGCGCTTATTGTCTCGGCTTTCGACGCCGCGCGACAACTGGCACAGCAGCAGCACCGGCACCTGCATATCCTTCGCCATCTGGCGCAGCGCCGTGGTCATGGCGCCTAGCTCGAGGTGGCGGCTGCCGGCGTAACGGTCGGATGCAGCGATCAGGCCTAGATGGTCAATGCAGATCAGCCCCAGCTTGGCCCCGCGCTTCTCCAGCGTCTTGCGGCCGCTCTTTGCTCGAGCGACAATCTGCGACACAGTGAGTCCGGCCTGATCGTCGATCAGCAGCGGATAGTCTCGCAGCTTCACCTCGGCTTCGATCAGGCGATCTACGCCCTCTTCCGGAAGGTTGCCGTCGCGGATGTCGGCGTAGGAGATCGGGGCGCGCCAGCCATCGAAGCACAGATCGGCCATAGCGCGTTGCCCAACCGACATCGCTCCCATCTCGAGCGAGAAGAACAACACGCCATCACCGTGCTTGGCGGCGTGGAGGCACGTCGAAAGCCCTACTGTGGTCTTGCCCATCGACGGGCGAGCCGCAAGGATCGTGAGGTCGCCTGGATAGAGCTTCGTCACCTTGTCCAGATCGGCAAGGCCCCACGACAGCCCAATCTCGACACCATGCAAGTGTCGCTCTTCGGCAGTCTCTCGAGCGAGCCTCGCCGCATCACCGGCCATCGAACGCGTGGAGCGCTTCGGCCCCGACGACGCGATGGCGTCCAGATCCGAGATGAACGTGTTGGCAATCTCTTCCGGCGCCCCGGCAATGAAGCCCTGCCCTGCCCGCTCGCGAAGATGGTTCGCCGCGGCAATCAGCCGGCGATAGTTAGCCGACTCCGCTACGATCCTGGCATAGTCGGGCGCATTGAGAACTGTTGTGGTTTCAGACGCCAGCAAGGCGATGTATTGACCGGTCGTCATGCCTTCGAACAGCTTGACCTTGGCGTCGTCACCAAGCACGGCCTTTACCAGGCCGACATCGATGCGCCGCCCTTCTGCTCGAGCGCGAATGAACGCATCGAATATCTGGACGTGGACCGGTTCGGAAAAGTCTTCGGCGTTGACCACGCCGTCGATCACGTCCAGCACGTCTGAATTGATAAGGCACGCCCCGATCAGGGCCTGCTCGGTTTCGAGGTTGACCACGGCAGAAGGGAGCAACTGGTTCATAGCCCACCCTTCGCGCATGCCTCAAGGAATTGCCGATAGGCCTTTCCCGCAGCAATGCCGTCCTCAATGCGCAAAGTCTCTTTTGACTTGAGCATCGCGCTCTTGAAGCGCTCCCAAGCGTCCTCGACAGTTTCCTGCCGGCGCTTGACTGCCTCGCCGATGTTGACCACTTCGCCCATTGTCGTCCTGTGGAAAATCACTGCATCTAGATTACCAAGTGGGACCGCCAAACCCGCAGAGAATATCGGCGAAGCACGCGCACAAGCCCTAAAAACAGCACTCGTCTGTGGGTAGTGTTGAAAGCGGGGGAAACTCTGCTTTCGCCTTGCGCAGCTCGATCTCGTCGAGGATCCACTTCGCGACCGCCAACTGGCTCCCCCTGACCGACCGGCTGATCGCATCGGGGCTCCTGCCGTGGTTGAAGTACAGGTCGATGGCCTCAGCCCGCTTCCGGTTCCGCACGACCGCGTAGTAGCCATTGATGGCGTTCATTGCCGGTGCTGCTTCGGGATGCGCCTTGACGTACCTGCGCACGGAATTGAGGATGGTGGTGTGGTCGCGGCCGCCGAGAAACCGGCCCGCCATGGGGAGCGACATGCCCAGCTCTACGACGATCCGGTAGGCGGCTTCGTGCCTCGCCTGGCAAATCACCTTGGCGCGGCTTGGGCCAAAAATCTCCGCCCGCTTGACACCATGTTTGTTGGCGACCTGCTCCATAATGTCGACTGCAGTTCGCCTTGGTGTGCGGATAGGCACAACTACGGCCGGCGGTGGCGCGACGGCTTTCACAGGGATGACAGCCAGACGATCCCCGCGCCCCATCATCAGGCGCCGGCGAGCTGCGACTGCCCGCTCCCGCATTGACGCTTCAATCGGCCCCATTACTTTGTCCTCCTCTTCACAGCCGCGAGCAACTTCTGCTTGTTCGAGCGGCCATAGTGCTTGTTGATTGCGGTGCGGAGCTTCTTGGGCAGGCCCACTCCCCTGCCATCTGAATTGGGGGTCATATGGGGAATGCCTCCTGCTTCATGGGCTTGGGAGGAGCAACGAACATGTCGGCCTGGAGCAATGCGTCAGCGATGCGTGAGCATGCGAGATCGAAGTAGGTCTCGTTCAACTCAACGCCGACGAACTTTCGGCCCATGCGAACGGCGGCAACTCCAGTCGTTCCAGACCCCATGAACGGGTCGCAGATTGTCTGCCCCTCATTCGAGAACAGCCCGACGAGCTCACGCATCAGCGGCACCGGCTTTTCAGTCGGGTGCTTGCCGGTGCGTTCAGCGCTGTTGGTAAGGTGGGTAAACACCCCGCGCTTGCCGCCGCCGTTCCAGTTGGCGTGCCCTTTTCCGCACCACGTGGTGGTAATGCACTCATAGGACAGCGCTGGGCCTTGCCCGTTCAGTTTCGGAGTCGCGTCCGGCTTATTCCAGATGCAGGTGGTCTTGAACTTCAGGTTGTGAGCCAGAATGGCCGCTTGCCACTCTCCAACGCCTTCGACATTGCAAAAGGCAAGCAACCAGCCCTTATTGAGCCGTTTGACTTGGTCAAGAAACGGCTCTCTGATATCCTGCACGGACTGAAAGTCGAGCGCCTGACGTTGCGGCCCGCCGTCAGTGCGGCGCAGTTTGAACTCACCGTGGAGAGCCTGCATTCGCTGCTCATAGGGCGGATCTGTGATGAAGTGGTCGACCGGAGCCAAAGTCGGCAGCACGTCAAGGCAATCTCCGAGCCACAGCTCCACGCCTTCCGCCAAATGCTCGACGCGGCTCATTTCCCACCCCTCAGCTTCGGCCATTCCCGGATGAACTGCTCGTGGAAGGCGTCTGCTTCTGCTTTGCGCTGAGCGGGGCTTGTGACGGCCGCATACACAGCCAGTTGGCAGTTGATGCTGGCGCGTCGGTTGGCTTCCTGGCGCTGTGCCTCTGTGGCTTCACGCTTGGTGGGATAGACGTAGCGTAGCTCTTTGTGGGGGGCGGGCTTGGGACGGAAGAACGGGAAGTTCATGCTATCCAATCCTTTCTCTCGGGCTCTCGTACCCAGACCTGCGGATCACGCGGCGGGCTCATTTCCTCAGCGTCGGCCACCAGTTGCTTCGCGGAGTCCTTCCACTTGGTCGTGATGGAATTCCTCGTCGCTCGCGAAAAGTGCTGCTTCCAAGCGAGCAATGCGCGCCTGTAAATCCTGAAGATCATTGCGGTTGGCCTCCTCGATCTTGCTCTGTCGCAGCGCTTCGATCGCTGCCATCTCGTCTGCGCGCACCCGCACGCCGAATTCGTTCTGGTAGAGGGAGCGGATGCGCCTGTGGCCCATCTGCAGGTGGCCAGCGAGCCGGGCTATGCGCCCCTTGTGGTTCAAGCTTGGCCAGCGATGGACGGCGTAGTCCCGCAGGATGATCTGCGCGGTATCACTCATTTTCTGACGCTCGGTTTTGGAAGAGAAATCCAGCAATTCGGCCTCCGTGGTCGGTACGTTTTGGGACGTAGCGAACGGAGACCGACAAATGGCTTGGAAGCAGATCAGCGAGTGCTTGCCGGCGGAGCTGACTGCCAGGATGGAATTGGAAAAGGCCGGAGCCGCGAAGGCCCCGGCAAGTTGTCAGGAGACCAAGGGCGTCGAAACGCCCGCTAGCCTGCCCGCGTACAAAGATCACACGGACAGGCGCATGACGGTCGCATCCCAAAGCGGGTTGCCCCACCCGGCGGCCGTCATACGTCTGTGCGTGGATAATAGTGGCAGGACGGAGCCGGGAGGGAACGTCCCCGTCCTGCCTTTCGCTCAAACCTCGTTGCGGACAAGGCGAGCAAACTTGAAACTGGTGAGTGGTTAGGGTCATGCGTCGACCCCTTCCGGCACGTCTAGGAGGCGTTCGAAGTGGACCGCCATGTCGTGTTCAAGGGTGATGAGAGGGCGGAAGCGGGAGACGTACCAACCGCAGTCCTGATCGCGATCCTCGACGAGGCTAACGTAGCCAGTCACCCCGTCGCTGTCGGTCCTGGAAATGGTGTATGTCTCTCCAGCGACAACAGCGTTGCCGTGCGGATCAGTTGCCCCGTCCACGCACATGACCTTCGCGCCCACCCGGGCCCAGCTTGGGATCCCGCTCACAGCCATCCCCATGCTCTACCGATGAGGACGGCAATGATCGCCCATGTCGCCAATGAGGCGGCTGTGGCAATGGTCAGCATCTTGGCGCGGAGGGTCATCATGCGACGGCCCTGCGCCACGATGGCACGACCATGTGCGTAGCGGGGTTCGCGATGACTTCCTCAAGCCGCGCAAAATCCTCCGCAGACGGAGAGATCGTCATTCCAGGCCAATCCGGGTGCCGCCCTTCCCACCGGTACATGATGCCGCGAATATCGTCGGGGCGTTCTTTCCCCGACTTGCGCTCTGCCCAACCAAGCCTGTGGGAGTAGCTACACCGCAGCCGCTTCTCTGGATGACGCGCCCAATGAGCAGCCTTCTTCCCCAGCTTGTACCGAGTGCCGCCGAGATCTACGGCCTTCGCCAGCGGCACGCCGTCCAACAGCTTCTGCATAAGGTCGGTCAACCGTTGGTCTGCCCGGAACCACTCGCGATGCGAATGAAGGTCCGCGAAGGTTTCATGGATGCTGCGTTCGGTATCAAAGTCGCCAGGGATCGTTACGACGATCTCAAGCGGCTCTGGCGCCCACGTGGACAGGTTTTCCAGTCGCTGCAGCGGCACTCCAGAGCAACCGATCTTGACCGGCCCTGCCGCGCCTACTGGCTTCATGAAGTAGACGTACTTGGTGTTGCTCATGCCGCCACCTTTGGGCGGATGATCCCAACTGGCCATCGAGCCCCGTCCGGCCAATGATCCGAGAACCACTGAACAGCGGCATTGAAGCGCGACGTGGTGATGTCGGAACTAGCGCGGAGAGCTGTGAGCTTTTTCTGATCGCCGAAGATGCGGCCGCTGAGCGTCTTGTCCTCGACGGGATCAACGCGCTGATATTCGTCGGCCAGTGCCAGGAGGTGTGCAATCTGAAGCATGCCCCTGTTATCGGTTATTTTACCGCACTCGTCAAAGGTTTTTTTACCGATGCCTTATGACGACGCGAAGCGGTATTTTCACCGCATGGATATGGCAAAGATTCTCAAGCGCATTGACGCGCGTATCGCCGAGCTCAGGACGAGCCGGTCTGCGGTATCCAAGAAGGCCACAGGGTCCACGGACACGATCCGCAACTGGGAACGCCGCAGCGACGACCAAGCCGCAGGAGCCACGATCCCCAAATTACAAAGTGTTGCAGATCAGCTCGGGGTGCCTCTTGACTGGCTTCTCGGCAATGGCGCCGATGATCTTGAGGAATATCTGGGCTCTAATGACGACCTGGCAGAGCTTATAGCGCTTTACCATAGGATGACGGTTGAGCAACGGAAGCAGTTTCGACAGATCGTTTCGGTGCTAGCGCCTTCCCGAGACGAAGAGCAGTCTTAACACCTTCCGGCGTTAAGCGGCTGATCGCGGCTATAAATCGATCACGTTCAATATCTCGCATCACGCCCAACCCCTCGGCGTTCCTGATATGTTCACTCTTGCACGAGACAATAGTCCTAGGCAAGAGACGCGTGTCCTAATGCACGGGAAACCGCATCGGCCCTGCCTCGCGCTCGTTGGCCTCTCGCGCGATTTGGCAGACCGCCAAATTCACACCTTAGCACACGCTAACCCTCGCAAGCAGCGCACAGATGCGTAGCCAGCAATAATTTCCGGGTGATCGGTTTTTTTACCGCTCCACTGTTGACAGTCGGTAATTTTACCGCGATACTGCCTCCCATCAGCAGTTCACAGCGAACATGCAACGGAGGCAGAGAATGGCAGGCATAGGCGCAAGCGGCATTCGCATCGGCAATTGGTTCTTGTGGCTGGACCTTGAGGTCGCTGACCTTCGCAACGACCGCGTTCCGATGGTGACGGCGCGCCGCGCTGTAACTGGCGGCGACGTGCTGTGCCGGGAAATCCTGACATGGGAGCATGTTCATTCGCTCCGTAAGGCCGCCGCCGACGCCGAGAAGATGCTTCAAGCATGCGATCCGGCTACCGAAGCCGCTCCCTCAGCCGCCTGACCGGGAGCAATGCAGATGAACGCGCACGACGATTTCTGGCCGCTGACTGCAGTCCAAACCCTGTTCCGCCAGCGCGGCTACCAACCGAATGATGGTGGGCAGGGCGTTGGCTACGAGAAGGGCGACCGAAACGCGATGGATGAGCAAATGCCGCTCACCCGCTCCGATGGCACCGACCTCGCCGCTGTCCGCGAATACTGGTCTGCCGTTTGCGAGAACGCGATGTTTGACCTCATCGCCTCTCAGGACCGCATGGCTCGCGAACACCGCGATGGACGTATCGGCACAGTGGGTATCGAGGGGAGGGATGCAGCATGAGCTTGGTGATCCCGCTCCCGTCAATCGCTGCGTTCGTCTTGGGCATCGTGTCAGTTGGGTTTGTCGCTGCGCTGATCGCGACGATCAGAGACCTGTCGCTCTTTCCGCTCATGATCCCAGCTACCTTTTTGGCCGTCATCTTCTTCGTGGCATTCGGGCCGATGGCGGTGTCGCCATGACCACCTCCCCCATACACCCAGCTACGAAGCCCGATCCGGCAATCCTGGCTGAGGTCAGAGCTGCGAACCTCCCGAGACTTATGCGTGTCGCTGAAACAGTGCAGCGCGTTGTGAAGGATTACGTGAAATGAGCAGACCCACTCGCCCTCGTCTGTCTGTTGTGCGCCCCGAGGCTGCACCGCTAGATGTGATCGCCAGCGGCATCTACCGCGAGACCGACATTCGCCTGGCTGCGGAAGTCCTCTACCGCGTTGCTACGCGGCTCCATGCCATCCCGCGTCGTCCCGAGGTCGCTGACCTCCGCGCTCTGGAACTTGAGCGCTTCGAGTCCGCCGTCAACGTCATGCGGGAGGCGATCAATGGCTGACTACATCGCAGTTGACGCAGCATACACCGCCAAGGCCATCGACGCCATGCTCGCGGCCTACCCCGAGCTGATGGAGGATGACGACCTTCGCGCCGATACGCTGGAAGGGGAAACCAATGTCGTTCCAATGCTGTCGAGGATCGTACGGGCGCGCAATGAGCGGCTAGCACAGGCCGAAGGGCTGAACCTCTACATCAAGGAACTGACTGAGCGCCGAGACCGCATGTCTAGGGGCGCTGATGGGCTCAAAGGCCTCGCGCTCAAGCTCATGGCGACCGCCAGTCTGCCCAAGCTCGAGTTGCCGGAAGCCACCCTGTCCGTGAGCGCTGGCCGATCGTCGGTATCCATTGTCGACATCGAGGAGCTGCCGCAGGGAACGTTCGTGACTGAACGCAAGCCGGACAAAGCGACAATCAAGGCGCTGCTTGAGGCGGGCGAGGACGTACCAGGCGCGGCGCTCGTGACCGGCGAGAACACCCTTACCGTGAGGATCAAATGATCGACCTCAAGGCGCTTGCCGAGGACTTCCCCAAATCGGCCGTGTCGTGGCGCTCGCAGAGCCTCACCAAGGACGGTAAGAAAGCGATGGCTCTCGCCTACATTGACGCCCGCGACGTGATGGATCGGCTGGATACGATTTGCGGGCCGGCAAATTGGCAGGACCGCTACGAGTTCCATGGCTCGCGAACCGTTTGCTACCTAAGCATCCGCATTGACGAGGAATGGATCACCAAGGCCGATGGCGCTGGCGACAGTGACGTTGAGGCCGAAAAGGGCGCTATCAGCGATGCGCTCAAGCGCGCCGCCGTGAAGTGGGGCATCGGCCGCTACCTGTACGCCATGCCGACACCGTGGGTTCCCTGCGAAAGCTACGACAAGAACGGCAAACTCTACTGGTCCAAGTGGACCGCCGACCCGTGGTCATTCGTCCGCGGCGGCGATGCCCCGCTACAGACGCCGCCAGCCAACGACCCGCCAGCTGAGGTCGTCCGCCTCAAGGCCGGTGACGGCGCAGACAAGCTTTATGCGCGGTTGGTTCAGCAACTGAACGAAGCGGCGATGGTGAACATCGCAACGCTCGGGAAGGTCTGGGCTGACAACAAGACCGACATCAAGCGCCTGCCGGAACCGCGCGAACTCGATCTGATCGATCTTAAAGAGGCTCTGAAGGCGAAGGCCATTGCAGCCGCTTAACCCATCCCCACGACAAGGGCGGGGAGCTACCCAACAAGGGCTCCCCGATATCTCGGTGACCACTAGAGCGATAAAGAACCCCGACGACCTGGCGCTGCTCAAGGTCTATCTCGACCAGCGGAAGCGACCGTTCACGATTGACGTGACGGATGGCCGCGACCGCTCGTCAGAGCAGAACCGCCTTTCGCACAAGTGGTACAAGGAAATCGCCGATCAGACTGGCGAGGCCGTCGATGAAGTCCGCGCCCGCTGCAAGCTTGAGCTTGGCGTCCCGATCATGCGCGAGGCATCGGACAAGTTCCGCGCCACCTACGACCGGCTGATCCGACCGCTCGACTATGCCGACAAGCTGGCACTGATCCGGGACACCGACATGCCCGTCACGCGGCTGATGGGCGTTGGCGACATGAGCCGGTACATGGACCAGGTGTTCGAACGCCATGCGTCGTTCGGCATTGAGCTGACCATTCCCGAGGACAAGTTCGCGTATTCGCCGCGCCGAAAGGATGCAGCATGAGCCCGGATCATCTCGCTCTCGCCCGTCATGCTCTTGGCCTTCCCAATACGCGTGGCCGTTCGTATCGCAACCGCTTCTTCGCCAGCAAAGGCAGCCTCAATTGGGACGACCTTCACGACATGGTCGCGCTTGGCTTGATGAACGCCGAGGACGTCGGGGAACAGACGCATTTCTGGCTGACCCGTCTCGGCGCAGAAGAGGCGCTGCAGGCAGGCGAGACATTGGACACGGAGGACTTCCCAGATGTCCCGTAGCGTCGAAGCCTGGACCGGCAAGACCGATGACAGCGCCATCCCACGCCGCGTGAAACTTAGAGTCTGGGACCGTGAACAAGGCCGGTGTCATCGCTGCTCGAGGAAGAGCCCGGTCGGTGATGCCTGGATCATTGAGCATCGCATCGCCCTGATCAACGGCGGCGCCAATGCAGAGCCAAACCTGTGTCTGTCCTGCTCGTGGTGCAAGCCGCTCAAGGACGCCGAGGACGTAGCCGAGAAGGTCGAGACGTACCGGGTTCGGTCGAAGCACGTCCTGCCGAAAGGGCCATCCCGGCTTCAATCCCGCGGATTCCCGAAATCTCCGCCCCAACACACCGCATCCCGTCCACTGCGAAAGGCAGCAGAGAAATGACCAGCCTAGTGGAAGCAAATGCTCGCATCGACTTCATGCTCCATATCGCCGGCGCGGTCACAGACCCAGAGGCGCTGCCCCCACAATTCACCGACTTTCTCGAAGATGCGTGGTTAGCCGGGGATCATACCGGCGAACTCGCCCGCCTGATCTGGCCGTGGTTTGGCGACGTTATCGCCGAGTCTGATGATCGCGATGAAGCCGAGACGAACGCCGAGATCGCCGCCCGTCTGTTCGGCTTCCCAGGCTACTTGGTCTACGCATCGACCCCCGTAATGCAGAAGGGCAAAAGAGGCCTGAGTTACTTCAGCTGGGGCTACACCAACAACGCGTACCTCTACGCCGAGACGTCTGATGACATCGAGCGCGTCGTCTGCGAATGGGCCCTCGTCAGGCAGAATGAGGATGCGGAGCCCACCCCATGACCCTCGTATCCGACCTTATCGCAGCACGGGCTCTGAAAACCGCCGAGGATCATTGCGATTGGTGCGGCGGCGAACTCGGTGCCGGCAGGACTTGGGTGATGGCCAATTGGCGAAGTGAGTACCTGCGCGTCCATCCGCACTGTGCCCACGAAGTGATGGCCAAGAATAAATCGACCCTCGCCAAATCCAATGGAGCTGAGAATGGTTGAGAAGAGCGCCCTGATCGAGCAGATCGACGCGTTGCTGGCACTCGACGCCACCGGAAAACTCGTGCCTCACGGTATTGGCGGTTTGGCGCGCGAGCTGCTGACCACATGCCGCGATGAACTTGCGTTTGCACCGTCGTCACCCACGATGAACGCGCCACGTACTCGGGTCCGCCAGACATCGTACGACTGGCGTGTAGATCGCCTCGTGCTCGGCTTCATCTGGCTGCCAATGGGCCGCTGGATACACCAAGATTGGTGGTGCCCGTACCAATTCCAATCGGTCGCCGACGCGCTGACATTCCAAGCCGCCCTCGGTGAACCCCATGCTTAACCAACCACTAGAGGGATTGATAGAGAGGGTGGCCGCGCTCTACGTCGAGACGGGCGGGGCCTACTGGAACCTGCCAGGCGTAGAGGCTTGGGATGAAGCGCGTGACGCTCGGACCTATGCCGGGCCGTGGCCCGCTGTGGCGCATCCTCCGTGCCAGCGCTGGGGCCGTTTTTGGCACGGCTCAACCCGGAAGCCTCACCAGTTCAAGCTAGGCGATGATGGGGGATGTTTTGCGGCGGCGCTCGCGTCTGTTCGCCAATGGGGCGGCATCCTGGAACATCCGGCGCACTCCCGAGCTTGGGATGCGTTCGGTCTCAACCGCCCGCCCATGGATGGTGGATGGATAGCGGCAGGCTTCGAAGGCGGCTGGACCTGTCACGTCGAGCAGGGCTTCTACGGCCACGAGTCCCGCAAGCCTACTTGGTTGTTTGCCTCTGGTGTGGACCTCCCCGAGCTTCGCTGGGGTCGCGGCGAGCAGCGCATCCCTGAGTGGATGATTGAGCGGTACGGCTACGAAAAAGCCAGGCGTATCGGCGTTGTCGCCATGGTGGGCGGGAAGAACAAGACACGCATCCGCAACGCTACCCCACCCGAGTTTCGCGACCTTCTCATTTCCATAGCGCGTACAGCGCGCCAGCCAGCCGAGGCAGCAGCATGACAACCACAATAGAAGATGACGGGCTGCGGGCCGCAGAGCAGTGGCGCGATCTTGCGTTGCAGTTCGACGGACATCGCATCGAAGCGCTGTCGCTGTTGCGATACGTGGCTGAGGCACGGAATACCGTCGAGGTCGTTGGCCGTGTTAGCCAGATCGCCCCGTTCCTCGCCAAGCCGCCGCTCAGTGGTGAGGCTGTCCTCGCAGAACGTCTTGCCGCCCTTCGTTCATCCCCCGCAGAGCCGGAAATGGACCTGTGGCCTGATGACCCGGCGCCAATCGCCGACAAGGCCGCAGACCATGTGTTCAAGGATTTTGCCAAGGCGCTAGGCCTCGAAACATGGAGCCCGCAGGACGGCTCGGAGACGTGGGAAGGCGACGTGTGGGCAACATGCGTCCGCATGCTCGAAGATGCTGGCGTCATCGACCCTGAAACGGGCGAACTTCGTTCATCTCCCGCAGTGGATGGGGTGGGAGTGAAACCGCTCGTTTGGCGAGAACTCACTGCCGACCGTGGGGATGGCGCCCGCGAGCCAAACGGAGACTGGGAGGCTGAAACGCCGTTGGGCTTCTACGAAATCGAAATGATCTGGGTCGGCGAGATCGCAGTATGGGGCCTCACCTATGGCACCGGCAACGGCTACATCGGCGGCGATTGGCACTCACCAGATGACGCTAAAGCCGCCGCGCAGGCCGACTACGAGACGAGGGTCCGCTCCGCTCTCTCCCCCACCAGTGATCGCGCGAGCGTTGACCCGGCTGACCTGCAATTGTTGATGCAGTTGAAGCGCGACAACGTGTGGGACGGCGCGCGGTCGGTGGTCGAGAGCGACTTTGAGCAGTGCTTCCGCCTGAGCGATGTTGGGCTGATTGCGCTCGAACAGGTCGCGCAGGGCGTTCGGCTGCACATCACCAGGCTCGGCGTCAAAGCCATCGACGCCGCCCTTTCCCCGAGGTCATCATGAGGCCCGACCGAAAGCTGATAACCGACATGTTCGTGCGGGTCTGTCGAGACAGCGGCCACTCCCTCGATGCAGTTCGCGCGATGACGCTGACCGCCAACATCCTGCACATCCACCCGCTTGAGGTCGGCTACGCAATGCCCAGCCTGCAAGCGGCCCAGGACATTGCAGCCGGTCGCCTCGCTCTATCCAAGGAAGGGGAAACATCGTGAGCAACGAGAACGAACTGCTGGGCGGGATTGCGCCTGAACACTTCGCCGCTCTGGCTGAGAACCTGCGCAAGGTCCACTCAGGCGGCGTTGTGGACAGCCGCGTCCTTGAGGCGGCAAACGTCCTCGCGGACCTCGCCCGCCGCCCCATCCTCTCAGATGAAGCGGTGGAGAGGGCTGCGAAGGGAATGTGCGCCGCCGCCCATCCACGGCTGGACCCCGATGCTATGATGCCAGCACAGCGAGGGCAGTCCGGTATGATGCCAAAATGGCGGCTGTACGAACATCTGGCCCGCGCCGCCCTCACGGCAGCATTATCCTCTCCACCAGAGCCCGTCCCATCTTCCCCGGTTGGCATCGCCGCCCTGTTGGACGCGTATGACGCCGAGACGCGGAAACTGCCGCTTGGGCACGAGACGCCAAGGCTCGGGACATCAACCTATAACTGGCGGCGTTCGGTCGTTGATGACTTGCGAAAGCTTGCCGGACTACCTCTCCCCGCAGCCCCAGCACATAGGGAGGTGGGGGAGTGAAGCAGATCACACGCACCGTCCTGAAGAACATCGCTCGCATCCCGCCGGGAGACGCCTACTGGACAAGCGACATTGCCTACGATTGTCGCATGGACACGGCAAAGACAAGGCGCCAGTTGGAGGAGCTGCAGCGGCTCGGCTATGCCGAGAAGGTCGCGCCAGGGGGTGCTGGGTATCCCGCCAGTTGGCGCATAACCGACCTTGGCCGCGCCGCCCTCCCCACCCCTCCCACCGGAGGCTCCAATGGATGACACCGTGGAAGGGCTGGTGAAGCGGCTGCGGGCTAGGACGTTCTCCAAGTGGTCCAGCGACATTCAGGCGGTTGAGGATTTCGAAGACGAACTCGCGTCCGAAGCCGCCTCCGCCATAGAAGCTCTCGTGGTGGAGAGAGACGAGCGGCAGCCGCATTTCGAGGGCGTAGCGAAGCACAAGCTCGACGACCTGTTGACGCGAGGTTGGGCGATCAGCGGATACTCCATCACCAAGGACGGCGAGTACGGACTGGTCACGACCGGCGGCTTTGTCGGCTGGTGGACAGTCGCGTCGAACAACGCAGACGCCGCCGAAGCCCGCGCTCTAGCCGCAGAGGCCCAACGGGATAAGCTGGCGGAGGCGGTGGAGCGCATCATCGATGCGAACGACGACTACCTCATGCACAACCCTACCGGCGAACCCGACGCGCTGACCACGGCCTGCGCTGCCGCCCGCTCCACCCTTGATGAGATAGCCCCATGAGGCTCACCGGTCCCTACATCAACTATGTCGCCATCTTCGTAGCCCTTGGGATAGTGGCTATTGCTGCGTACCAGGGGATGAAGTGGTTGGGGGTGGTGCCGTGAGCCTACCGCAAATCCTCACCATGGAGGAGGCCGCTGATCATCTCCGGGTAAGCAGGCGAATCCTGCAGGAGATCATCAAGGATCACCCCTTCTACCGCAACATCGGCCGGCGTAAGGTCTTCACCTCCGACGACCTCACCCGCCTGATTGAGGCCCTGCCATGCCCCTCGAGCTCAAATCGCCCCGTGCGGGGAAATCGCCGAATTACTCGATCCGCGGCACCTACTACGGGGTCCGAGTTGATCGAACTACGGGCACTCCTGACAAGGCCAAAGCGCGGAAGTACCTCCAGCGCATCAAAGCCGACATCGAAAGTGGTGCCTATACGCCGCCAGGCGCAGTGACATTTGCCGGGGCCGCTCTGTCCTATATCCGCGCTGGACACAGCAAGCGCTTCCTCGAGCCACTGTCGAACCACTTCACCTTGACGCCGATTGCCTCGATCAAGCAGGCGGACATCGACGAAGCGGCGCACAAGCTATATCCGGACGCGACGGCAGCGACCCGCAATCGACAGGTCTACACGCCGGTCTCGGCGATCATGAAGCATGCTGGGGAGGATTACGAGCTGCGGCGCCCGAAAGGCGCGGAGGGCGAAGTAAGGACCAACTGGCTGCGTAAGGAGCAAGCCGAAGCGCTGATCAACGCCGCTCACGATGTGGACGAGGAATTTGGGGTGTTCCTGTCCCTGCTGCTCTACACCGGCCTACGCCTCAGTGAGGCGCTGTGGCTCAAGTGCAGCAACGTCGACCTGAGCGAGAACTTCGCCTATATCCCCGACCCGACGAAGAACGGGGATCCCCGGCCGCTGCATTTGCCGCCGGCCCTAGTGGCCGAATTGGCGTCACACCCTCGTGGTCTCGACCGTCCGGATGAGACAGTCTGCCGATTCCGCAAGAACGGCTACCTCTACAACCTGATGAAGGTTTCGCGCACCAAGGCGGGGCTCGGGAAGGACGTCACCTTCCACACCATGCGTCACACATGGGCGACGTGGATGCGCCGGTACGCCAATCTCGACACGAAGGGGCTGGTCGGCACCGGGGCATGGAAGGACGAAAAGTCGGCCGCCAGGTATCAGCACATCGTCGTCAGCGAGGAAGCGAAGCGGGCCGACATGCTGCCGGTGATGAATCGGAAAACGAAGTGAGAACATCTTCCACAAGTTTTCCGCACTTTCCACGCGTGCGTTCCCGTCGCGTTCTGCCGATTGATGCCGAATAAGCGCAGGCAGAAATTGCGCGAAACGCCCGTATTTGCTAGGAAAAGAATGGTGCTGCAAGAGAGGATTGAACTCTCGACCTCTCCCTTACCAAGGGGGTACGGCGCCTTGAATTCACATAGAAAGGCGCTGTTTCCACGCGTCTTCCACACGTTGGCGAGGTTGAGCGATGAAATTCCGCATGGGTCACGACCAAAACCAACCGACCGCGCTCTACGTCCTTGAGTGCGCCGGCAAGGTGAAGATCGGCATTGCCGCCGACGTGAGCGAACGCGTCGCGCACTTGCAGATGGCGTGTCCGGTGAAGATCACCGTAGCGCACGAGCGTCGCTTCCCGACGCGCACTCAGGCGCGATTAGCGGAGCGGTCGCTTCACCTCAAGCATGCCGAAGCGCGGCTATGGGGCGAATGGTTTGAGATGGACGTGACCGCGGCTGTTGCGGCGGTGATCGCCGTTGAGGAACAGGCGGAGCCCGTACGCATCCCCTCACCGCCTCGAGCCGTTGCCGCTCGGCCGCAGCCAACTCCACGCGCAAGAACAGTGGTGAGCGTGCAGACTGGCTATGCACCAACATGGGATGACTTCGAAGCGATGAGCGACGAGGTGTGGCTGGAGCATATGAGGCCGGCCGCCATCGCCCTGGAATGGACAAGTGATCCCGACGACCGGCAGCGCCGCATCAACGAGGCTCAGGCAGCGCTGGCTGCGAAGTATGGGCGCGCAGCCTAACCCCCTTTGGACATACAGGAGAGATGGTGAATGACGGGACTGCCGACTGAAGAGGAAATCGAACTGACGCTTGCGCTGTACAACGCGGACCACGACGATCCTAGCGATCACGTGCTTCGCGAGCATTGGGATAGCTGGTGGGACCACACGATGCCCCGCGCGATCATGGCGCGGTATTTGCGCATAGCGCGGGCTGCGGTGCTGCACATCGACCTGACGTTACGTGCCGCTGCCACCAAGACGGTCCCGCTGTCACTCGACAAGTGGTGATCCCCGTAATTGAGTCCCTCGTCTTGAAATGATAGCGTGAACGAAAGGGGAATGGGAATGAGCAAAAGCGAATTGGTGATGACGTCAAAAACCGATGGGGACCATACCGTCTATCGCGTGAGCCAGTTCTTCGGCCCGTCGCAGTGGATGGTCGACCTCATGGCGAACCTGGAGCGCGCCGGCCATCGCGTGGAGCAACAGGACATCCCAGGCTTGTGGCGCATCGACGGCGGGCCTGAGTTGACGACCAACCAGCTTATCCAGGTCGGCCAAGAATTGCTGCGCGCCTAACCCCTCAATAGGGAGAGAGACATGAGCCGAGCAGCGTTTCAGCGAATTGAGGAAGGTCTTCGGGAGGCTCTTGCTGTAGCTCGTGGAGAGGCAGAAGCCTACCGCACCTACTATATGCAGCAGCCGGTTCTCCCTGCCCCGGAATACGTCGACCCCGAAAAGGCGGCGAAGAAGGCCAAGATGGACGCGAAGGTAGACGCCGCAATCGCGGCTGGCTTGCTGTATGGCCGCCGCCCTACCTCACCCGACAAGCCCTGACCCAGAGAGAGACATGAGCGAGAGGGAGTTCTGGCATTTTGTCTGGCTTGCCGGGGTCCGGCTGCCTTTTGTCGGTATGCAGCCACTGATGGCCGCCCGCTGGGCTTTATGGGCCTGCATCGTGTTTGTCGTCGCACGCTATCTCGGAATCAGCCTGCCTCGGCTTATCTCACCCGACACGCCCTAGCCCTCCCCTTCCCCACGGACAGCAGGATAGCGGATAGCATCACGGCGCTTTCGATTGATCCAGGCGCAATTGCTCGAGCCGAGCGAGCCGGTCGCCCAAGTTCTTGATCTGATCGCCTAGCGAATAGGTCCCGCCAAACGTGGCCCGCAGCTCGTCGATCTGCCGCTGCAAGTTCGCGTCTGCTGTGACCTGAGCATCCCAGTGTCCAATATGTTCTCCGCGTGGGACAACGCTATCCTGCAGCTTCACGAAGTCAGCATGGAAGCGGTCGAAGTTGTCGGTCATCCCACTTAGATAGCTGTTGAAGCCCCAGATCACGATGGCGCCGAACATACCAACGATAACGAGAAGGACGGACACGCCGCCCCATATCGCAGCCCATGGGAAACGCTGACGCTCGCGGAACTCTTTCCCCAGCGCATCGATCGAACTGGAGATGTGGGAGATGGCCCGCTCGACGCCGGTAACCCGTTCCTCGAGCGCTCCTAGATTGCCGCTGTCCGCCACTTACTTCGGCCCCTTGTACGCTCCGATGAGGCGCACGGCCGCGCCCCACACCCACCATGAGGCGAGGGACACGATTGCCGAGCTTGCCACCCACATCTGCCAGGTTTCCGGCCAGTTGAGGTACTGCTGCCGAACGGGATCTCCGAACAGCACCCCGCACAGGAAGGCGAACACCGACCGGATGATGAAGTCTCGGGTATTCAGTGGAGGTTGGAAAACGAGCGCCAGGACGGCCCCGCCGAAGGAGCCAAGCGCCTTAACGGCTAGGGTCGTCAGTTCGTCCATCAGTGCCCTGCCTTGGTGAAGGCAGGCGCTTTTCTGTCTCGGTATAGAGGAGACAAAGCCCGACGAAGACGACGCAGAGAGCCACCAGCGGAAGGAAATGCATCGGTCGCTCCAATCGCCTGGATAGCGCCGTTGCCACCGATCCATAGCAGGGCGGCCCAGTTAATGGCTTCAAGTATAATCGAGTAGGCGTTATGCGAGAGTGACGGCCATGCCTGAAGTTCACCGCCGAGATAGACAATGTTTACCAGTACCGAGAACTGAAACAGCCGCCAGACCCACATCTCCCACCGGAACTTGGCGAGAAAGTAGACCGTCAGGCAGATGGCGGCATCGCACAGACCCCCGATAAATGCAGCGTAGGGCAGTCCAGAGCGCCAGTAGACCACGGAGACGACATAGGACGCCGCCGCGGCTAGGAGCCACTTCCACGCCCGCAGGTTGCCCACGGACACTGCAAGCGCCAGCATGAGGCCGATGAGCAGCGATACATCGACGCCCGTCATCAGCGACCACCACCTGACATCGGGGCAATGAGATCGAAGCCGCGCTCCTGTGCAATCGCGGTGTCGGCCTGGTGGTTCTGGAATACGGTGAGCTCGACATTGGCGACATCGCCGGCCGCAGCGTTGGCCGCAGCAGCCCGCACCGATGATTGCAGATATCCGACATCGCCGTTTGCATGGATGTTGGCGTAGAGCGCCGGGATCTTCGCGAGTTCCTTGCGGGCGATGGCGAGGTGCTTTTCCGCCTTGGCGTAGGCATCTTGCGCCTTAATGACGGCTTCCTCGGTTGTCATGCGGTGGTCCTTTCTGGTGATGGTGATTTCGTTCATTTGATCCCTCCTGTTGAACGGAGGGAGGTTATTGCGGATTCAGCTGACTGAAACCCCGAACAGAGGCAGAACGAGCGACAGTGCCCATAGGATGCCGATGGCAAGGACGCCCCACCAGATCCAGCTTCTAAACGGTTCGATCAGCGGGGAAATCTTGACGACGTAGGCGATGATGCCGGTAGCCAGCGCAATGCCGACAATCGGGATGAGGACGGAGAACATGGTGATGTTCCTTTCAGGAACGGTGGCAGTCGGGACTAATCCCCGGTGACGCGCTTGAACCAGTCGGACACGGTTTCGCGTGGCTTGCGGGTGACGGGCGCCTTACTTGCCTTTGGCTTCCTTACCGGAGGGGCGGCGTCCTTACCGTCGACATGCTCAACAGGGTCAGCCGGCTTCACGGAATGGCGTCCGAAGATGAACCCGACGCCACCCGCAAACGCGACTACACCCGGCCATCCCGCGAAGCGATAGGCCATACCGAGCCCCCCGATGACGACAATCCACGGCCACCACGGAAGGATGAGCCAGAACCAGTCCGGCAGCCAGCCGAACAGCACCGAGTTGATGCAGGCGCCGACGTCGAACTTGGAAAAGGCGCTGAAATCGCAGGCGTTCATTTGGGTTGCTCCACCTCTACAGCGGTCTCAACCACGTTCTGGACCACCACGGTTGTAGCTTCGTCCTTCACCACATAGCCGGCAGCCCATGCCGCAACGGGGTACATGGCGCCCCAGAACGATGCGCTGAAAATGCCTGGATAGATGATGTCGAGAAGGGCCTGACCGATGGCGACAACCGCGGCAGCGATAATGGCGGCAGTGAGCTTGTTCGTCGGATTCGGGGTGGGCTGGTTGACGGTCGCCATTTAGTTCACTCCAAAGAGCTTGAGGAGGCCCGCCCCGAGGGCAAGCAGGATTGCGAGGATGGCGCCCCAGAAGCGACCATTGCCGCGCGGGGCCTGCGTCTGGACAGTGGGCGGACCAACGGGCTGAGTGACGATGATCGGAGGCGATGCACCTGCGGTCGCCTGTACGGGCCTCGAGAACAGATCAGCTTCGGCCGCGCGGCGCCTGGTGAGGCCCTTGAGCACCTTTCCCTTCGCCTTGTTCCAGCGAGCAAACTCCGTCGCAGCGTCGACGAACATGCCGGCGTTGACCTTCTTGAGCAGGGTGGACTTGGTGAAGTTGCCTTCGCCCACATTGAAGGTGAACGACACCAGTGCACCGATCTGGTTCTCGTTGATCGCGACACGAACGGCGTTCCGCACAACCGCCTCTACGTCGCGGAGGTCCTTGGCGAGGATTTCGCGGCCCTCGGCTTTGGAGAACACCTTGTCCTTGGAGGTAGCGTAGAATGGCGTCCCCGCTGCGTCGGTATGGCCGTAACACACGGTCCAGATACCCACGGGATCTTGATACCAATGATCTACGAACCCCTCGAACTCGGTAATGAGATCGATGGCCGCTGCGTTGACCGTCATGGAAGTCTCCAGAATGTGGGGATGCGCACTAGCGCCAGATGATGTCGTGGCAACAAAAAACCCCGGCTGGCGGCCGGGGTCGGGTTTCGCTGCAAAGAGATGGTCCGCGGTCCTGGTTTCAGCAGTAATGCGTGTCGCCAGGGTTGGCGAACGGATCGCAGAACTTGCTGCCGGTCGCCGTCAGCGACTTGTTCGACGCGACCTGCTCGCAGTATCCGCCCGGCCGCGAGTACTCAGCAGGAGCGCCGGCGCGACAGAGCTTGCTGATGGAATTGTCGACAGCGAACGCGGCGGGAGACAACCCAACCGTGCCGACGACAAACAGGGTGGAAAGAAGAAGCTTCATGGTGTATTTCTCCCATGGCATCAATTGCCGCATCATCACTAGCATACCTTCTGGCATCACGTCCAGTATCATTCGGGGAACCATGGATCAGGCTTTGAAGGTGCGGGAGAACAGGGCCAGACGCGCGGCCATCAGGCAGGGATTCGAGCTTCAGAAGTCCCCGAGGCGCGACAAGAACGCGCTCGACTACGGGAGATACATGCTTTTCGATGCGGCAAGCGAGGCGCCCGTTTTTGGCCACGACCCACGGCCGTTCTCCGCTACGCTGGAGGAGATCGAGACGCGACTGCGGATAGTCTAGTGCGGCGCATCCGCTTCATCGCCTCTTACCCGCGTTCCGGAAATACCTGGGTGAGAACGTTCGTGTTCGCCTTGCTTCGCGAAACAGGAACCATCCCAGGGGACACGCCATATCGCGAACTTGGCAACTATACGCCGTGGGATACGTCGCGGGCTATATTCAGGCGGGCGACCGGCTTACTCGCAGACGGGATCCCCCCGGCTCGAGCGCTCAGCTTAAGACCTGCCGTTCACCAGTGGATCGCAATGAACTGGCCGTCGCCCCCTATTGTAAAGACCCACTCGATGGTCGGGCTCTTCGATGGCGATCCCTTGTTTGATTTCTCCATCGCTGACAGATCGATATACCTCGTTCGGAACCCGCTCGATGTTATTCCCTCTATGGCGAGGCTGCTGCACATCACTACCGAGCGCGCCGTCGCACTTGCCGCTCAGCCTGGATATCTCCGCCCATCCGTTCAAAGGTCCGCCCCGGAGCTGTGGGGGTCATGGAGTGAAAACGTCCGCAGTTGGGTCGATCTGCCCGGCGTTTTAGTGATCCGGTACGAAGACCTGCTCGCATCCCCCTTGTCCGTCTTTTCGATGATCACAGGGTCAATGGGGTTTGCGGCAAGCCCAGGTCAGATAGAAGCCGCGGTGAAAGAGGCCGATCTGCCCAACATGCGGCATCTGGCGCAGAGCGGGTCCATCACCGTAACGGGCGTTCGCGATGGGCCACCGATAGGATCGGGGTTGGGAGTGCCGCCACAGCGTAAGCTTGCACCAAACCAGATCGAGAGAATTTGCATCGACCACAGCGAGATGATGGCTCGCTTTGGCTACCTTCCAGCAGGCGGGCCTACCTATTCATAAAGCACGTTGACCGACCCGGCATCGAACGTCCCGCCCATCAGGCGAACTGTCGTCAGCTCTGCCGAGGTTGTTTTGCTACCGCCCATTGTTATGACACCGTTCGTTGCGGTGTCTTGGGCGAGAACTGCGGATGCAATCCACGTGTGCGTTGTATTCACTCTTGTGATGGTCACGGTTCCGGTCAGCGTCTCACCGGACGACGACCCGCTTGAACATGGGAACAAAGTGGAAGCGGTTCCCGCCGTTGGCCCGGTGTACCTTGCCGAATAGCCGCTGGTCTCTACGCCTCCGCTGTCGCCCAACTGTATTCCGATTTGCACGGCCGTGCTCATGGACACGCCATTCAGCATGACAAATATGCGCTTAGCCCCAGCGGGAATAGTGAAGTCCTTGGTGGTGCCGGAGGTTGTGGCCTGTTCCGTGAGTAGAGTGGAGCCGCCCGCTGACGCGGAACTGTTCCATGTCGTGCCGTCACTCGTCAGCACATTGCCGCTCGTGCCGGGCGCTACGAAGTTTGGCGTCGACGTACCATTACCCAGGATGACATTGTTGGCCGTGAGGGTCGCTAATCCGGTACCACCCTTGGTAACCGGAACGGTCACAATCGGCGTGCCATCAGCGCGCTGGTAAACCAGCACATGAACGTTGTCGCCACTATCCTGCACAGCGAGCATACGGTCGCCGGCCGCCGTTGTGATGTTCGCGCCGCCCGGCAGGTTCATTGTCGTGGCGTTGTGAGTAATGGTCAGGATGCCATCGAACTCGATCCACACCCCGCGACCGTTGGTGGCGGTCGCAAAGTCAATGTCCGTTATGCCGGTCGTGCCGGTGACATGGAAGAACCCGCCTTCGCCCACCGAAATGGTTCCGGCCGACGCGATATTTGCCCCTTTTTCCCATAAGGCTGCGAGCGCGTCTGGAGTGACTGCCTTGGTGGCATTGGTGCCAGTCAGGACTTCGGTGGTTGAAGCAGTGGCGGTGCCAAACTCACTGTTGTCGATGCCCGTCGCGACCTGCTTCATGATCTCGCGCAAGGCATTGTTAACTGCCGATGGCAGCATCACATTCTCAGCGAGACTGATGCCACCGACATCGGTGTTGTCGTCGGCAATAATCGCCCAATCGCTTACGGTGTCCTTGCTCATCTATGCCGACCTCACCCGTGCCAGACCATGTTGCGCTTGAACATCTCGTCGTTGGTGGCCTTGCGCGGTTTTTTGCTCGACAAGAGGCTGTCGCCGCCGCCTCCGCTACCGCTTGAATGAGGTCCAGCCGCCCAGCTTTCGCCGCCTGGTCCAACCTTGGAGCCGCCCCAGGATGTCGTGCCCTGCCCGGCACTGGCTTGCGCCGTCTGCTGCGCATGGGAATTGGCCGAGGCGTAGGCGTCAGACGGCGACATTCCCTGAGCCCGCAGTTTGTCGATGAGCGTGGTTTGGCCAGCAGCTCGAGCTTGTTCGCCACGCATCTGCGCTTTGAGCTGACCAGCAAGATTCGCTGCTGCGTACTGCCCGGCCGGCCCAAGCCCCTGCTGACGACCGCGCTGCGCCCAATCGGTCAGCCCTACGACCTTGCCGTTCTGGTAGGTGTAGCCGTCCGTACCCTGGGTGATCGGAGCGGCCGGAGGAGTCGGCGTCGATGACCCGTTGCTGCCAGCCCACACGGTTGGCGCGATACCGGCCGGCGGCGGCCCTTGCGGCGCGATTCCGGGTGCCATCTGGCCATTGCCGATCAACGCTCCGCCCATGCCGGGATTGGCGCCCTGCTGGCCGTTGATTGCAGCCATGTCGATGCTGGTCGGCGCCCACGGCGGCCGAGCTCGCGGGAGGGGAACACTGGCCGTCGCCCCATAGTTTTGCACCGTTGGATAGCCGGCCGCCTGCCCTGCGGCGGCGGCGACAGCCGGGTTGGCGCTCCCATTGGAATAGGCTAGCTGTCCGGTCTGCGGGTCGACAGACCACCCGGCCATGGCGGCGAGCTGCGCTGCGGTCAACCCCGAGCCGGGAGATGGGTTGGGGAGCCCTGCCGAGCCTTGCGGCAAACGATCTTGCCCCATGCTGGCCGGCAGACCTCGCCCGAGCATGCCCGCCTGGTAGGACGGCTGGGCCGTAGGGAGCATGCCCTGATAGAACTTGTCCCAATTGATGTCCTGGGAGTTGATGTAGCTGGGATCTGCCATGCGTGGCTCCATAGAAAAAGGCGGCCCGTGGGGACCGCCTTGCGTGGGTGGTGGTGCGCGCCTATGTTTTGGCGGGGCTTGGAGGTGAGATGGGCGAACGCGAAGACAACGAGATACCGAAAGGCCCGGATTGGCTAACCAGCCGGGGTTGGTGGTGGCAGGTCATTACCGTTGCGGTCGGGCTGGTTCTAATCCGCTACTTCACGAACGGCGGGCACTTCTACTGACCCGATAGCGCCCCGCCCCGGATCAGCAGATCGATAGGCCGCTTTGCGCCGGCCAACAGGTTCGGAGCCTGCTTTGCGATAGGCACGCCGGGAGTAGCAGCAGCACCAAGAGCGCGGCGCGCTAGATTGGTAGTCATTGCCTCGCTGCCCTTCTTCGCGGCAGCGCCAATCGCGGGGCCAAGCACCAGCCCGATACCAGGCGCAAGCGAATTGCCGATCATCATGCCGGCAGCGCCGCCAATGCCATTCGTGGCCGTATTAGCGCCGAAGCCGAAGGTGCCGATAAGCTTAAGCAGGTTGGAGCCGGGCGTCCCCTCAACCACGTCGAGGATGGCGCGCTGTTCTGCCTTGGTGAACGTCTTCCACGTCTGCTCGTCCTTGACCAAGGCGCGGAGAGCATTCCGGATACCCTTTTCAGGGCCAGATGCAGCTACCTGACCGGCGTTGATTGCCTTCTCAACGGCCGCAACCTTGCTGGCGCGCGACCATGTCGAGATTCCCATCATGAGGTCGTTTGCTGCCTGTCGCGGATCACCACCGCCAAGAATATCGGATGGCTTCAATGTCTTGATGAAGTCGTCCATCTTGGAAATCACAGACCGGCCGAACGCAGCGTCACGGCCCTGCGGGCTGTCGGCTACACTCCCCGCCAGCTGGCGGATGAGGTGCAGATCCTTCATGTCCACTTTGGTGCCAGTCGCCGTCTCGTCGGCAATTCGCATCAGCGTATTGAGCAGACCTACCGACTGCTGATCGTTGTCGGCATTAATGCGGAACTTGTCTGCGACATGCTTCACGTCCCCGAGGAATCGGAAATAAGCGGTGTCGTTGACCATCAGCGGCTTGCCGCCTGTCGATGCTTCGAACATCTGCGAAGCGGCGCTCTTTAGGTCCGTAGCAGATGGTGCTCCAACAATGGCCTTCTTGGTGAGGTTGCGCTGCGCTCCGGCCGTGAACGCGTCCGCGACCTTGCCACCAACGCCGGAGACAAAATCTCCCGCCAGCGAGCCTCCCACACCGGCAAGAACCGGCAAACCGTAGCCGGTCGCCTCGAGGCCGCTCTTGCCCTTGGTCAGCTGATCGGCAGTGTAGAGGCCTTGCGAGGACAGGCCGGCGTTGACCAGCTTGCCGAGACCCTGCCCCGACATGCCTAGCGCTTCCGCTCCGAGCCTGGTTGCGCCGAGGGCACCAAGACCGCCAACTGTGCCGCCGATTTCACCAGACAACCGGGCCAACGGCGCCTGTTTGGCAAACCCCTCCCGAACGGCTTTTTGGTGCTCAACGTAGTCGGCATAGTTGCCGCCCGTGAGTTGCGCGACAGTGCCGCCCATAGCGTCCGTGAGGTTCTGCAGCCCAGGCACTGAGGCGCTGAGGCCGTTGACCGTCGCCATGGTCGATGACAGCAGATCAGGGCGCGGGGTTGGCGCTGGCTGGCGAGAAGGGAGATCCGCGACCTTACCCTGCAGCTGTGCGCCAGATGGCAAGTCCGGGCCGAGCGAGGCCGCGATCTCGTTTACCGTCGCTTCCTGCTGATCGGGTGGGAGCGACAGAAAGCTGTCGTCCACCTTCACTTTGCGGCCGTTGACGGTCAGCGTAGCCATCAGGGTTCAACGCTCCACTGGACGCCGCTAGAGGTGACATTGCCACTGGTGAGGGCTGCAGGCGGTTGTGCAGCACCGCCAGACGAGAACTGCGTTCCGGCCTTCTGCTGCAGCACGGCATATCCCTGTCGCAACACCTGCTCGAGGTCGGCAAGCGCTGCGTCGAAATCTTCCTGCTTCTGCGCCGTGCTGAGCCGGGCCATGGCCGCCTGGGCCTTTCCGCCTTCTTGCTCAGTGATAGCCCCGGCTCCCTTGAGCGCCTGGTACGCCTGCAGGAAATTCTGCCCGACGACCTGCTCAACGCGCTGCTTGTAGCCATACTTGTCCGTCGCGGGCGCGGTCGGCAGCCACTGCTGCGGAACGCCAAGGACGTTGCCGAAGGTTTCCTCGCGCCCCTTCGTGTCGTTCTTCAGCGCATCGATATTGGCAAGTTCCTGCTCGAGGTTGAGCTTGGCGTTCGGGAGGCTGAACTGCACCCCACCCTGCGCCGTACCGTAGGCCGTCCCCGCCGCTCTGTCGGCATTGACCGCGCCCGGGTCGAAAACCCAATCGGTGGCATTGGCCGGCTCATTGGTGAGCGTGTTGATCATAGAGCCGTCCGACATCGGGGCAAACGGAGCCCATTCCCCAGTCTTGCGGTTGCGCATCGGGATCGGCTGGCCTACGCCAGCTCGTACCGACTGATTGCCGCCTGGCAGTTCACCCGTGAGAACGAACCGCGTCCTGTCGTCGCCCTGCAGGCCATACTGGTCTGCGAGCTGCTGACGAACGGTGGCATTCTCCGCCAAGGCATTCGGCGCGCCATCCTTGGGCTGCATACGCTGCATCGCCGCCTGCCATGCCTCCTGCACGGGCATGCCGGCATCGACCATCTGCGCCAGATCGGGATGATTGGACTGCAGCCAGTTCTTGGTCGCATTGAGCTGCTGTTCGGCAAGCTTGGACGCCTTCAGCTTCTCGGCTTGCTGCAGATCAAGCTGCTTGGCCTGGGGCACCTGCGCCAGTCCAGCCGACAGCCCCGACTGGATATTCTGTCCCTGCCCTAGCCCAGAACCTATGGCGTTGAGTAAGTTCTGGTTCTGGTCGGTCCACTGCGTGAACGGGTTTTCTGCTCCTAACAGAAGGCTCGCGATTCCCATCGTGTTCTCCTAGAGCAGGCTGACGCCAAGGCCCAAAAGTTGCTGCCATAATGGCGTCGTCGGCGTGCTCGTGGTCTGCGTCGTGCCCGCCGAGCTGGCCGCGCCGCTGAGCGTGCCGGTGGCGCGATTGAGGTAGTCCCACACGCCGCTTTCCTTTGCCTTGGCATCGGCATCCATCGATGCGCCGACACTCTGCTGGATCGAGGAGGGAAGCTGGTTCGCGGCGTAGAGCTGCGGCAGCATGTTGGCAGCTTCGGACTGACGCGCCAGGCTGTCGGAGTACTGCTTGTAATCGAGCCCCGCGAGGCTATCGGCCAGACTGCTCGTTGCCGTACCGACATGCGAACCGGAGCCGAACCGGCCCGAGCCCGTGAAGATCGAATTGACATCGGTCAGAGTGTCGTTGGCAAGCTTTGTTCGAAGAGTCGCATAGCCCGGATCATTCTGCCCGATCTCATTGCCCGCTGCCCGGTTGCCGTAGGACTGCAACGCCCCAGCGATGCCGCTCGAATAGCCCGTTGGATTGGCGGCATTGAGGGATGCCTGCCAGCCACCGGTAGTGGTCGAGGATGGGGCAACGTAGGACGTTCCACCGGGCGTGTAGGCGTCGCCAATGCCCTTGGCGAGCTTGTTGACGGTCGCGGTGACCTGCGGACTGGACGAGCCACTGGTCGTCGTCGTCTTGTTGGTGCTGGAACCCATATTACAAGACCTTCCTGAGTGCGTGGCCTTCACCGGCCGGCCACGGCACATAGCCGAGCGGTTCAAGTGCAAATGACCAATCACGGCCCTCGGTGCGCATCTCTGCGCAGCCGGCCGCTTTGGCGATGCGTTCAAGCTTCCTGATTTCGTCGCGCACGGCCTGCAGCCATGCTTTCGGTCCGAGCGCGATAGTCCCGCTCAGGGTGTGGATGAGGCAGATCGTCTGCCCCGCTTCTTCGTATCCCTCAAGCCAGATGACGACCGCAATTCCTGGTCGTTCAACAACCGCAGGGACCAACATTACTTACCGGTTAGCATCGCGCGGAGGCCAGGAGGCACCAGCCTGATCTTGACCGGCCGCCCCGAGCCTTGCGGCGCTACGACATTGCCGATCACGTTTCCGACGCCTAGCAGGCCGTTGTTTTCCATCCCGTAGGCCAGTGCCCCGAGAATGCCGCCGCGCTTGGCTATCGCCTCGTCTGCCTGCGCCTTTGGCGCCCCGAAATCGTATTGGTCAGTGATTTCGACAGTGCCGTCCGGCGCCCGCTTGAATTTCGCCATCCCCAGCGTGAACGCCATGGATGCCGGGAGTTGCGTCAGGGCATTGACGACAGCGCCCGAGCCCTCAGCCCACGGGTCCGCTTCGCCATAGTCGCCATATCCGATATACTGGCGCCCTTCCTTTTCAGCCTTGCGAACCGCCTTCTCCAGAAGTTTCAGTTCGGCCGGCCCGAAGTCCTGCTCCGTGATGGGTCGCTGGTTTCCGAGCAAGGTACTCAGCAGGGTTCTGGCTGCAGGCCCTGGCCCAGCCGCATAGGCGCGATCCATCCCGGCAGCGTCGACTGCCATCGGGTTCGGGATGGGGATCTCATTGTTCGCCATGGTCAGCGGTTCGCAAGCGCACTCGAAGCGAGGTAGGTCACGGTCACGTCGAAATGCCCCGCCGCATCGCTGGACTGCGCCTTGAGCACGTCGCCTTGGTCGAGAACCAGCACTTCATCGATCAGCACCCTTTGGCGCGCTGTCACCGCGAGCACGCTGCGCAGGTAGTAGTTGATCGCGCTTTTTAGGCGGTAGATTGCCAGGGTCGGCGTGCCGCCATTGTTCTCCGTCGCCGCGATGGCAACGATCGTGGTGCGTTTCGCCGCGGTGAAGATGGTCGTAGCCGTGTTGTCGGTCAGTCGCGTCCATTCGGTCTGCGGCTGGCCATTGACGAGAACGCTCACCGCACGCCCCCGCCTGCGCTCTGGACGTGATCAACGCCGCGCGCATAGGTCCATGTCGACGACGCCGCGATCTGGCGGCGAAAGGCCACGTTCTTGCCCCTGCCCCGCAACGGAGCCCGTCCACTCGAGACCTTGGCCGCCCCGGTCTTCCACGTGATGGAATCTGCGGGCTCGTCCTTCACTCCCAATTCCAGCGTTCCAGCACTCGCATCATCGACCGGAGTGGCCCATGCGATCAGCGTCGTTACCGGGCTATTGGTGGTCGACGTGGTCAGGACAGCAGCCTGGTTGCTGCCTGAGAACGTGCCGAATTTGGCTGATGCATCCAGCGCCCCGAACAGGGGTTGTCCGCCTTGGAACGCGCGGCTATCCAGCGGAACGTCGATGCTGTCGAGCACGCCGTAACTATCCATGCTATCGAGAGTGACACCTGGCGTGGCTATGTCGGCAAGGTACGTCGTCTGCACAGAGTTGGTGACCCAGCGATCCCACTGCCACGAATAGCCGATCATCCGGTCAAAGATCACGTCCGATGATGCGCCCTGCGCCTTGAAGCGCCACCAGATCATCTTGGTATAGGGATCGACCTGCCCCTGCACGAGGCTCAAATCCGACTGGTCGACATTGCTGAAGAACCACTCGTCAACCTTACCCGCCCCAATGGTCTTGACCCCACCACTCAGCGTGAATTGCCGGAAGCCGTCCGTTGCCAGCCAGTAGATTGCCCCATCATAGGACACACAGGATCGCTGCCCAACCGACCCCAGCTCGCTCGATACGGTGCGCAGCGAGTAGAGCGCGCCCCCACCGGCATTGCCAAACTGGATAAGCCGAACCGCCCGTTCCTGCAGGATCAGCGCAGCACCGTCCTTAAGGTCAGCGCCGTAGATCAGCGCACCGCCCTCCTCAAGCGGCTGATAGTCCGCCGCGCCCGTGGTCCAGTTGGTGAAGCTGTTGAAGTCGGAATTGCGAATGAGCCGATTGTTGCGAACGCTGGTATCGTCGAGGCAATCGAGCCCGAAAATCATGTTGGCGCAGGTGAAGATGAAGCGCGGATCACCCGCCGCGGCGATAGCCGAGAACCCTGCCGGCGTCTCGACATTGTAGCTCTGCAACCCATCCGTGGTATCGGTGAGCAGCAAGTATGACCCGAAGTGGATGGCGGAGACATCATCCCCGGCAGTGACGTTTAGCCCTGCAGTTAGCGCCGTCCAGCCATAAGTCGCGTCCATGATATAGGCTTCGGTCGCAGTGAAGGCGTAGACCTGCCAAGCGCCGTCGTTCTTCACCAGCGAGATCATACCGCGCGGGTCAGCCGGTAGCGCCGCCGCACTCACAGAGACATTCAGACCGGGTGCTGGCCCATAGCCGATACGCTGCGGCAGAACCCCATCGGCTACGACGCAGATGCCGGGCTCCAATTCGCCAGCATCGGGAGCCAGTTCGCCGAATGGGATCATGGTGTGGCGCCCCGCATGGTCATGCCAGACCGCCCATAGGCTCCGACCGTCGATTGCATCCCCAGATCGCTCAGAGTCTGCAGCGCCTGCTGTTTCAGGACGGACGCGCCTTGGAAGTCCTCGAACTTGGCCTTTGCCATGCTGAGGCACATCGACAGGTAAGCCTGAGGCGCGTTGGTGATCAGCCAGTTTGTGGTATTCGACCCGGACAGCCCCGTCAGGGTGCCATCGTAGACGAACGTCGCGTCGCCGGTATAAAGCGGCGCCGAATAGACGCTTGACCCGCTGATCGCAACGATGGCCGGGGAACTGCCCGTTGTGCCGGTCGCATTGACGGCGTTGACCGTGCCGATGTCGCGAAACGGAATGTCGCCGTAGGTCTCATGGGTTAGCGAGATCGGGCGGATAAAGCCGGTCGGCAGTGCTGCCACGCCGGCCGCGAACGTCAGCGTTGCTGTGGTTTCCTTGGCGTAGTTCGGACCGAAGTAAATGCGGAACTCGCTTTCCGCCAGCCCGATCAGCTCGTCGGTGTCATGCGTCCGCTCGTCCCAGGTATTGATGGCTGCTGAAAGGGTCGCGTAGTCGGTGATCGCCGCCATCAGACGTTGCCCCTGCTTGTCCGGAACTTGGCGTTATCGCTATCGTTCAGCACTTTGGAGATGTACCGGCGGTCGCCCATATCAACGGCGACGTCCAACCCGGTTTTTTCGATCATCGTCAGCGGTATCGACGCGGCACGGTTCCATTCGCCGAACCGCATGCCATGCGTGGCCTTCTCGGCTTCTGCATTGGCCTCGAGGATAGCATCGACTTCCTGCTCGACATGCGCGCCGCGCAGCTCGCCCCGCTCATTGAAGACCAGCCAGACCGTGCGGCCGATCTCGGGGTCATAGTCGAAGAAGACGCGGTGATCGGCCATGCTGGTCAGGCCGGCTTCTTGCCGGGACGAGCCACGCCCGCTTCGTACCACTTTTCGGCAATCTCCTCCGTCACGTCGATGGTTTCGCCTGCGTTGTGGCGTTCGTCGGCTACGGGCCAGGCATCGCGCAGCAGGAATACCGGAACCTTGCGAGCTGCCTCGAATGCAGCTTTGTCTGCTTCGGCTGCCGCTTCCTGCGCCTCGAGCACCTTGACGGCCAGCGTATCGGTGTCCCACTCGGGATCGATCGCCAGATCCAGCGCCTTCGCCTGGTCCTTGAGCACCTGACTGGCCTCAACCAGATCGCGGGCGGCCTTTTCTTCGTCAGTCATCGGCGGCTTGGGATTCGGGATACCCTTTGGCATCTGGATTTCCTTTGTGATTTCAATGGAAAGGGCAGAGATTTCTCCCCGCCCCAGCGATTACGCGACAGTATCGGAGAACGGCGTTGCCTCGGTACCAGACGCGGTGGTGAAGCCGCGGACGCCCCACATAGTGGCGGAGCAGTCGGTGAACTCGATCCAGTTGCCGATGTCCTTGCCGCCTGTGGTCGTGCCGTTGAGGGTGATCGTGTCATCGGTTGCACCCGCAACCCACGTGCGCGCGGCATCCGTCGCGGAGTCAGTCGCGGACTGGGCGACGATCATGCCCTTGAACAGCATCGTGCCGGCCGAGGCCTTGATCAGGTAGTTGGAGGTGTTCACCACCGACACCAGGAAGGTGTACTTGTTGCCCGACCCAGTTGCGGCCGGAAGGGTGAACGTTAGCGCCGCACCGGATGCGCCCATGAGGAGCGGGCGGTTGGCGTGCGCGGCGGCGGTTAGCACGGTCGTGGCGGTCAGCGAGACCGGTGCGATGGCGAGAGCGGCGCTTGCCTGCGTGTAGCCCACCAGAGCACCTGAGGTGTCATAGACGGGATAACGGTCGTCACCGGCAGGGATGCCGATATCTGTCGCCTGGGTGGCGATGGCATAGGCGAGCTTGTTCAGCACGCGGGAATTGGAAAGACCAGCTTCAGCGGTCATGTTGAGAATCCTTCAGTTTGGCCGGGAGCGCCATATGAAAAGGGCGGACCGTGAGGCCCGCCCTGGTTGTTCGGTCTGGTCAGCTGCTTAGCTGAACGGCGTTGCCTCAGTGCCGGTGCAGATGAGGTTGCCTTCCAGCATCCACTTGCCCGAGATGGCATCGGTAAGGCGCAGCATCGACCCGATGACGCCACCGGTGGTGGAACCGTTCATCGTGATCGTTGCCGTGGTCGACGCCGCCGGCATGGTCGTACCGGCAATGTCCGTGGTGAGCCCCACAGCCCCGATGATCACATCCGAGCCCGCGCGCACGACGGTGTGCGACCCGGATGAAACCGTCGAGACGAAGTACAGGGTGTACACATCGCCAGTGCCGGTTGCGGCCGGCAGCGTGATGGCGCGACCGGTCGTGCTGTTGACGTTGACGATCGCATTCGCGTGGACGTTGCGGGAGAGCGTCGTGGCCGCCGTGATGGTGATCGGCTTGAGAGATGGCATTGTCCTGACTCCTTAGGTCGAAGCCGTGAGGCCGAAGACGTCGGCAATCACGCCGATGCCCTTCTCGTTGACGACCTTCAGAGTGCCCTCCGCGAGGAGAACGCCCTTTTCAGCGTCACCGGTCTTGGCAACTTCGACTTCCTGGATGGGACGCAGCGACAGCCACTTGACCATATCGGGGTCGAGCAGATGCACACGGCGCGAGGTGGCCGAGGTCGACATCACCCGGTTCGGAACGACCTTCACGGCGCCCAGCGGGCCCTCGTAAATGTCGGCAGTACCAATGATGGTGTTGGTGCCGCGGCCGGCGGCATACTTGAACTCAGCGACATTGGCATCCGACATGAAGGTGGCGAACACGCCCTTGTTGTAAGGCGAGGTCACCACGGTCGTGACGTTTCCGCCCTGCGTATAGATCGACTGCAGGACAGTGTCGGTGAGCGACTTGGTCCACGCACGCTGCGTGCCGGTGGTTTCCGCCACGGTGTCTGCCGTCACGAAGCCGCCGGACGAGCCGGTGGCGCCACGGGAGACGTTGGTGGAGTACCAGGACGGCAGGCTGCCGAGGGTGCGGGGGTCGGTGTTGCTGGACGCGGTATTCGACACGATGGCGAATTCGATGTCCTTGCGCAGAGCCTTGCCCTTCTTCATCAGCTCATGGGCGCGCTTTTCGACGTTGCCAGCGTTGCTGACTGCCTGCTGCGTGCCGGAGAAGATGAAGGTCTTGGTGAAGATCTGCGTGCGCGCACCGACGCGGGTCGGCGCCGTCACGGCGTCGAAGTTGAACTCGTTGCCTTCCGGCTGCGCGTTTGCGCCGGGGGTATCGAGGTCTTCCGTCTCCCACTCTGGGTGCTTGGACTCGGCTTTCTCTTTGCCGGCCATGGTGTAGATCGGCGTATCGGTGGGCGTGATCATGGACACAAAGTTGTCCAGCTCTTCCCGGTTACCGACTGCCGCCGTGGTCAACACGGTATTGGCAATGGTTGCCATTGGAGGCTATCCTTTTCTGGATGCGAGGAGGTAAGCCCGAGCGGCGTCATCGACGCTGCCGGACTGCTTGAGGCGGTCCATCGCAACAGTTGCCGAGCGTGCCCGCTGGTCCCCGGAGGAAAGGCGCTTGCCGCTCTTTTGAACGGGTGGGCGGCCTTCGACCTTCGACTGCATCTTGGGTTTGCTGGCTTGCAGCTTTCGCCACGCAATGGCATCTCGCATGACGAGCGCATTGCGGTGATCCATCGCCAAAGCCTCTCCCATCTCCTCGACGGTGAAGCCGTATTCGGGACCATGGGTCTTCAGGTCCTTCACGAAGCTACTCAGGCGTGTTTCGTCCTTGAGTGCTGGCGCTTTGGTGGTCAGAGCCTCCCACTCCCTATTCTCGCGCTCCCGTTTCGCCTGCCTGGCTTCCTCGGCCCACCGCTGCTGTGCGGCGGTTTGTTCGTTGGCGAGGTAGTAGCTGTGACGCTGCCAGGCATCGAAGTTCGCCTTCTGCGTCGTGTAGGCATAGGGATCGGTCTGTGCGAGCTGGGGGTCAGGCTCCTGCGGCATGATGGATTGGATCAGCTGCGAGACGTAGTCGCGCTGCTGGGCGAGGTACTGCTCCTGTTGCTTGATCAGCGAAGATTGGCTTTCGACCGAGCGCCGCTGCTCAGCCACTTCCATTGTCTTCTGCCGGTAGTCTCGGTCGCGAAGGTTGCCCTGGATGAGGTCGTTGACGCTGGCCACGCTGCCATCAGGGAGGCGGACTTTGCCGTTTGCGGCTACAAACCGCCCCTGGTCGCTGTCTGGCTCGTCTTCGTTCTCATCGTCGTCAGCTTGACCATCGTCGTCCGCTGGGTCGCCTTCTTCCTCGCCGTCGCCTTCCGGCTCGAGCTGGTCGTCGGTCGCGGTGCCCATATCGAGGTCGTCCTCGTCAGCTTGGCCATCGCTGGCTGCTTCAGGGGTCGTTGCCTTGACAAAGGCCTTCGCGGCTTCGTCCATAGACAAGCCGCCGTCACCCGTTGAGGTGTCGTTCTCCGTGCTCATTCAGTTGCTCTTGGGGTTGTGCGGTTGCTCTGAGGCTTGACCGCGAAGATGGGCTTAAGCGAGCCCGGAAGGCTTCTTGGGAGCATTGCCGGCCACTAGCAGCCGTACTCGCTCCCGAATGGTGTACACAGCGCGGGCCATCGCCTGATGGTCGCGGATCTGCTCGATTTTGTCGGCTGGCGTCGCGACCAAGCCGTCACGCGCCGCGGTGTCGATTTCCGACAGGATAAGGGCCAGCGCTTCGTTCTCTGAGAGGCGAAGAGCTTCGGCGTGGACTTGATCAGCGGTCAATTGTCACCCTCACAGATGCGGGGTTTAGTTCAGCACCACGCCAGCCAGGCCCATTGTGGTCAGCGGGAAGATGCCGGCTTCAAATCCGGTCGCCTTCGCGTGCGCCAGATTTGGGAGAATAAAGTTGATCTGCGCGATCAGCGAGGTCACGCCGGACGCCACCGTGTAGGTGTAGGCAAATTCCTGGTCGAGTGCCGCGGTGTTGATGCCGGCGGAGATCGCAGCGCCGCTGTTGCCGTTCGAGAGCAGGAGGTTGGCCTTTGCCGTCTTGTTGACCACGGTCAGCCCCTCCCAGTCCTCGGCCAGCGGGTCGACGCGCAACTTGAGAACTGCAAGGATTTTATCCCCTACAGAGAAGCCGGAATTGGCGTAATGCGCGCGGCGCCAGCTCGTGTCAGCCGCTGCGGTTAGGTCAAACTCATAGCCCTGCCCGGCAAGAACGAAGCCATCACCGGGCGCGGCGACCTTGGACAACGTAGGAGCCGTTCCCGTCGGAGTAGGAGTGCCTGCCACCCACCCCGTTGGGCTCCCTCCGCCTAACGCTCCCGTCATCAGACCGTTGATGAGATTGTAGGCGCTCCACTGCTGCACCAGCGACTGTGTTACCGGCCGCATGCTCGACTTGATCGCCGCGCCCTCGACGCGGGCGATCTTGGTGTGGCCCTTGTCGTTGGGGTGGATGCCATCGACGTTTACGCAATCGGCCGGAAGATAACCGCTCACCTGCGTGGCTGCCCATGCATCAGCAAGGGCGAACCCGAGCGCTGCAGCATTCGCCACCAGCCAGTCGCGCTGCGCGCTCAGGCGATCTCGCTCAGACGTCCCTTGGCTCGATGCCTTGGGGATCGCGGCAGTGACGACCGGTTTGATACGCCGGCTTAGACAGCCATAAACGAAGGCCGTGACTGCCGTCTGGAAGGCGGCGATATCAGCATCGGCATTTGTGCCGGCCTGCAGCACTGCGACGGTCGGGCGGTCTGCATCGACGTGGGAGAGGAAGTTGGCGACGATCGTTGTCGCGTTCTGGCCCTCCTGGTCGCGCACCAACAGTAGCGACGGCGGATGGTGCAGCGTGCCGGCGTATTGCAGCGACTGCCACGGGTGGCCATAGAAGATGTTCGTGGCCCCGGACGGGGAGCCCATGCTGTCGGTGTAGTACACGACCTTGCGGTTCTGGGGAAACCACGAGGGATACCCCGCGCCCTGAGATAGGGTGAGCAGCACCTTCGCGCTCTTGTGCATTACGCGGGAATACCCGTCAGCCGGACCTGCACGTCAGATGTGCTAGTCAGCGTCACGCCCGTGCCATCGATCAGCAATCCGTAGAGAATGTCCGACCCGCCGCCCGGCACAACCACGAGATTGATGCCGCCGCTCGAGTACTCGTTTGGCGTACCGTGATCGTAGAGCGTCGACACCGGAATGGTCTTGCGCACTTTGAATGTATCGGCTGCATTGAGCGAATAGGCTGCGTTATCGGTCTTGGTTGTCGCTGTCGGATCTGCGGTGAGCAGCACGAAGTTGAGGGCCGGCGTGACCGCTGCTTTGATCATCACCGAGACTTCATTGACGATCACAGCCGCACCATTGCCAACCCCAGTAGGGAAGGACAGCAGTGCGCCCATGATATCGCCAGCCGAATAGGCGCCGTTCGTCACGGTCGGCGTGACCGTTACGTCAAATCCTGCCATCTATGTTCTCCTAGCCCGCGGGCTTGCCGCTCGGTTGCGGCTGCGGCTTCATCGAAGCAATGTGCGCGCTATTGGCCATCTTCTCGCGCTCGAGCTGCCGGTTCTGTTCGGCGTCCCACGTTTTCCACGCTAGTTCTCGTTCCTGCTTCTGCAGTTCGAGGGCGGCGTTGACGTTTGCGATATCGATGGCGTTCTGGCGGTCGGCGGCTTTGGTCTGTAGATCCGCCTCAAGCTCCGCCTGGTTCTTTACGACCGCACCTTGGGCGTCGATCTGCGCCTGCTGCACGGCCAGCCGGTTCTTTTCAGCTTCCACCTGCAACGCGGTCTGGCCCTTGACCTGTTCCAGTTGCGCGGCGACCTGGCCCTGAGCCTGTATCTCTTCTATCTTTGGGTTCGGCGGCGGAGGCTGGTTGGCCTTTTCCTTCAGCGCCTTCACGATCTCTTCGGCGTTGTCCGGGTAGAACTCGTCCGGATTGCGCAGACCCGCGCTCTCCGCGATCTTGGTCATGGTGCGGATGACCTTGGGCAACATTTCGATAGCCTGCTCAGTGGCGCCTGCCTGCATGAAGCGGTCCGCCAGCCCTAGCTGGTTCACCAGCACCTGCTGCAGCATCACCATGTCACGGTCGCGCGAGCCGGTGCCCAGACCAACGTTGATCGTCACATCCATATCCGCGTTCCAGTAGCGCGGATCGATGGTGATGAACTCGTCACCGCGGAGGCGGATGGAACGCGGTGTGTCTTGGTGCTTCACCATGAGCTTCAGGAGCTTGCGGAAGACCAGCTTCCAGCCCTTGGCCATGTTGCGCGCCGCAAGTTCTACCTGCGAGTAAGCGGCGTCCTTGTTGTTCTGGTTGGCGGTCGCTGACTGGTTGTTGAGCGCCTCTGGATCCAGCGCCATCGACTGCCGGCCGACGCCGGTACGGCGCTGCACGACTTCGTCCTGATAGGCCATCCCTTCAAAGGCATGGTTGGCTACGAACGGGATGGGCAGCGGGGTGATCTCGGCAGCCCCGTCCCCGAATACGGTGCCGTTGAAGCTTGGGTTGTACAACTCCTCGGGATTCTTGATGTTGCCTTTGGCGAACCGCTGCGGGTTGTTGGTGGCGTAGATGTTGTTCAGCGCCTGCCGCTCGAGGACCGTCTTGATGTCCTGCACGTCGATGGTCTTGTCGGCTACCGACCGCCCCTCAAACCGATGGGGGATCGGCTCATACTGAATCAGGTCGAATGGGGTTTCGTCCTCCCACACTTCCCAATCCAGCATGACCGACCCGTCAGGCCCGCCCATGTAGGCTCGGATTGTCTCAGCAACATCGTCGCCATCGACATCGAGCACGGCGTAGACCTCGTGAAGGTCAACCTGCTCCGTCGACGTGTCGAGGCTTTGGTCCTCTAGATACCGGGTGCGGGCAACATCCTCGCCGCTGGTGCGGACGTTGGAACCCACCGGGATGGTCTTCACCTTCTCCCGGTCAAAGCCCATTTCAATCAGTTCGGAGCGAGTCTTCTGCTCGACGTGGCTCTGGAACAGGGCATCGTACGGGGACTTTGCCGAGGCGTTCTTGCGGTAGTGGCCGCGAGGTACAGCCTCAATGACAAACCGGCCCTTGGCCTTCTGCCGCTTGATCTTGCAGTCGTAGACCGTAATGGGGACCTGCTGCCCAGTCTCTGGATCGTCAATGACAACCTGGCGCTCCGACGATGCCAGCACTTCCGGCTCTTCGCCGTCCTCATTGGCCTGCAGCAATAGTGCTCGCTGGTCTTCGGTCAGCCCTGAATGGAACGACACCGCAAACTGCGGGGTATCATCCCAATAGGTCTTCACGATGCCATCGGAGAACAGAAGCGCTTCCCAAGATGCATCGTAGCATACGCCTTCGCCGTCATTGTCCTTCCAGAAGACGTGGTTCAGCCCCTCGGTCACCTGCTGGGCGTAATGTACGTCGTTCTCCTCGACCGGCTCCGCCTCGGCAAACTTGTCGGATGTGAGCATGGTCCGCATGAGCTGCGGCATGATCCAGCCCATCGTGTCGGCAACGTCGCGGCTGACAACCTTGGAGCGGTTGGTTTCGGGCGGAACATAGGCATCCATGCGGCCGAAGAAGTAATCAAGCGCCTTGGCCCGGCTGCCCTCCTGCTCGTCGGAGCTGTCGTGCGTGTTGGCCTGCCCGACCTGCTGCGACAGGATGGCGCCAATCTCTTCGTCGGAGAGCGCTTCAGCCATCTACACCACCCAAGCTGGTTTGGCCGGCGCCTTGAACGGCCGCGGCTTGGTCTCTGCGAAGCGCAGCATCATCAATGCATATCGGGAGGCGCTGATCACGTCGTCGCGCTCCTTCACGATCTTGCCGTCCTTGCGGTGGTACAGGCGCCGCTCTTCCAGCCAGTCGGTGCAGGTGCTGAACACCTTCCAGCGGCCGGTCAGCATGCGGTCCAGCATCTCGGCAATGCCTGCCTCGACACCAATGCCGCCTTCTTCCCACTCGGCATTCTCTGGCAGCATGTTCAGGCCTTGGGCCTTGTACTGCCCCGCCAACTGCTCACCCGAGCCCTTGTCGTGCTGGAAACCATCGTGAGGCCATGAACACGGTATCCAATCACCCCACGGCTTGATCGATGCCGCATGAATGATCGGCGTCGTCTGCCGGCTGCGATAGGTCTTCGTCACGTAGACGATATCGGCGTCTCTGTCCCACGCCAGATTGGCCGCGCCGAACGGATGGTCGTAACCGAAGTCGAGCCCGTTAATTTGTGGCCAGATGTCCGGGATGGCAATCGGCTGGATAACGATCTCTTCCTCGAGCACGGGGAAGATCAGTCCTGAGCCCAGTGTCGGGATGCCTTTGGCTCGAGCCTCTCGCTCATGCGCCGGATAGCTGGCAATGATCTTGGCGCGCTCCTCGGGGGAGTAGTGTTCCGCGTCATCGATCGTCATCTTGGTAACGTGGCGGTACTCAGCGCCGGGATCGTCACCTGCTGGCATGATGAACCTGCAAACCACCGTGGACATGCCGAGCAGCGGGGTAAATGTCTGCATGGCGAATTGGCCGCGCTGACCATTGTTGGTTCGCGTCAGGCCTTCGCTGTAAATGTCTTCGGGCGGCTCTTCATCGAACCATACGCCGTCGACTGTCGGGCCCTGCCATTTCTCGCGGCCCTTCTCGTAGGCCTTGAAGGCGACAACACTCTCGCCTGCCTGGACGTCGCCACCGCCGCCCCACCGAACCACCACGCTGTCGAGCAGGTTGGGAACACCCATCGCTCTGGTGCGATCACGGATGCATTCGAGCGGCACGAACCCTGTGCCCCATTCTTCTTCTTTGGCTGCCGGGCCTATCAGGATGCGCTGCGGGTTGTCGCGAGTGCTTTCACCCGTCACCGACCCGGCCCACAACAGTGGCGCCCTGTTGAACGTTGCGCCTGGCCAGTTGTCGGGATAGCGCCCCGTGAGGTGCATCGCCCACTCAGCACCACCGGCTACAGTCTTGCCGAGCTGGTTGCCCGCCATGAACAGCCGCTCGCTGAACGTCCGCCCTGCGGCATGGAACTCGAGCTGCTTGGCGTATGGCGCGTAGAACCTGAGACGGTTAGTGCTTTGTCTCTTCGCCTGGATCGATGCCAGCCGCTTCTCTATCGCCTGTAGCTGCTCGGACGGTAGCGAGTAGATCTGCGATCTCGTCGTCGCTGTAATCATCAAGCGCCTTCGTCACATCGGCGGTCATCGTCACCGGCTTGCCGTAGCCACGGTCCAACAGCTTCTCAGCCGCGGTGATCCTGATGCGCTCGTCGTCGCTCTCAAGGCCTGCAGCGAGGACTTCGATTGCCTTGTCCGTGTGCTCGCGGGCCTTGGCTGCAATGCCT
>Ga0310811_10000684_pt1 | contig 43262 bp, 44 predicted proteins | sample YCmetagenome_FD_207642 | JGI IMG/M metagenome (GOLD analysis project Ga0310811, IMG submission 207642) | Soil microbial communities from experimental microcosm in Duke University, North Carolina, United States - YC | ecosystem: Engineered > Artificial ecosystem > Soil microcosm > Unclassified ...
GGGGTCCATCACGTTGCCCTTGGACTTGGACATCTTCTGGCCCTTCTCGTCGCGGACCAGGGCGTTGATGAACACCTTCTCGAACGGGACCTCGCCCATGAAGTGCAGGCCCATCATCATCATCCGGGCGACCCAGAAGAAGATGATGTCGAAGCCGGTCACCAGGACGCTGGTGGGATAGAAGCGCTTCAGGTCGGCGGTCTCGGCCGGCCAGCCGAGGGTGGAGAACGGCCACAGGGCCGAGGAGAACCAGGTGTCGAGCACATCCTCGTCCTGGGTCAGGGGCACGTTGGAGCCGTAGTGGGCGCGGGCGGCGGCGATCACCGCCTCCTCGGTCTCCTCGACGAACACGGTCCCGTCCGGCCCGTACCAGGCCGGGATGCGGTGGCCCCACCAGAGCTGGCGCGAGATGCACCAGGGCTCGATGTTCCTCAGCCACTCGAAGTAGGTCTTCTCCCAGTTCTTCGGCTCGAAGACCGTCTTGCCCTCCTCCACCGCCTTGATCGCCGGCTGGGCCAGGGTGAAGGCGTCGACGTACCACTGGTCGGTCAGGTAGGGCTCGATGACCACGCCCGAGCGGTCGCCGTGCGGCACCACGTGGCGGGTCTTCTCGATCTGCCGCAGCAGGCCGAGCTCCTCCATCTCCGCCACCACCTGCTTGCGGGCGACGAAGCGGTCGAGGCCGCGGTAGCGCTCCGGCACGGCGTCGTTCAGCCGGGCGAACGGGTCCAGGATGTTGATCAGCGGCAGGTCGTGGCGCTTGCCCACCTGGAAGTCGTTGAAGTCGTGCGCCGGGGTGATCTTCACCGCCCCCGAGCCCTTCTCCGGGTCGGCGTAGTCGTCGGCCACGATCGGGATCAGGCGGTCGGCGATCGGCAGGCGCACGGACTTGCCGATCAGATGCCGATAGCGCTCGTCGTCCGGATGCACGGCCACGGCGGTGTCGCCGAGCATGGTCTCGGGGCGGGTGGTGGCGACCACGACCTCCCCGCCGCCGTCGTCCAGCGGATAGGCGAAATGCCAGAAGTTGCCGTCGGTCTCGCGCTGCTCGACCTCGAGGTCGGAGATGGCCGTCTGGAACTGCGGGTCCCAGTTCACCAGGCGCTTGTCGCGGTAGATCAGGCCTTGCTTGTGCAGGGTGACGAACACCTTGCGCACGGCGCCCGACAGGCCCTCGTCCAGGGTGAAGCGCTCGCGGCTCCAGTCGCAGCTGGCGCCGAGCCTGCGCAGCTGGCGGGTGATGGTCCCGCCCGACTCCGCCTTCCACACCCAGACTCGCTCGACGAAGGCCTCGCGGCCCATCTCGCGCCGGCCGATATTGCCCGCGGCGGCGAGCTGGCGCTCGACCACCATCTGGGTGGCGATGCCGGCGTGGTCGGTGCCGGGCAGCCACAGGGCGGCCTCGCCCTTCATCCGGTGGAAGCGGGTCAGCACGTCCTGCAGGGTGTTGTTCAGCGCGTGGCCGATGTGCAGCGAGCCCGTCACGTTCGGCGGCGGGATCACGATGCTGAAGCTCTCGGCCGCTCCTGGTTTGGGCGCAAAGGCGCCCGAGGCCTCCCACTGCTGGTAGAGGCGCGGTTCGACGGATTTCGGATCGAAGGTTTTTTCGAGCATGACAGACAGGCGGCTGCGCCGGTGGCGCGGAACGGCCGGCTATAGCAAAGCGGGAACGGGAGCGAAACGAGGGATGGCGCCGCGACGCGCCTTCCCTCCCCTATTTGGCGGCTACTGGCGGCGCAGCCGGGCGACCCGCTCGATCTCGGCGGCCACCTTGGACTCCACGATGGCCGGCAGGTTCTCGTCGAGCCAGACCTTGATCATCGGCCGCAGCAACTCGCGCACCACGTCCTCCAGGGTGCGGCCGGCGGCCGGCATCAGGATGCCGCGCTCCAGCTTCTCGAAGTGCGAGGCGGCCGACCAGGCGGCGGGGTCGCCGACCAGGTGCTCGTCCTCACGCATCGGCGGCAAGTCGGCGGGAACGTCGGCCCGCGGCTGCGGCGGCGCCACCACCTCGAGGTCGCCGATGCCCAGGGGCTCGATCGGCTCGGGGACCGGATCGACGCGGTCGGTCAGCTCCAGCACCTCGTCGTCGTGCATCTCCAGGGGCTCCGGCGCGGCGGCGGGAAGCTCCAGGTCCGGCAGGGGCTCGTCGGCCGGCGCCGCGGCGGCCGGGCCGGCCTCGGCGGGCGCTTCGCCATCGGCCGGCGCATCGTCTTCGGAAATGATCCGGCGGATCGACGCCAGGATCTCTTCCATGGTCGGTTCTTGATTGGTTTCTGACATTCGAGCGCCCGCGGGAATCGGCAGCGTCCCCCCGAAAGCCTAAGCGCCCGAGGGGTCCGGTGCAAATGGGGCCGGCCGAAGTTTAGAAGGCGAACTGGGCCTTGGGCTCGAAGCCCGGCAGGAACGGCGCCGCCGCGTCGAACACCTCGCGCCACACGATCTGACCGCCCGCGCGCTCATAGAGGCGGGTCTTGCCCATCGGCCCGTGACGCACGATCACGGCCAGCCGGCCGCCTTCGGCCAGGGCCGCGCACCAGGCCGCCGGCACGTCGGTCACCGCGCCCTCGACCACGATCACCTGGTACTTGTCCTTGGCCGGAGTCTTGTCGGCGGCGATCTCGTCGCAGGCGCAGCCGATCTGCTTCAGCACCTGGGCGCCGTAGGGCGCGGCGATGGCCAAGACGGTCTCGTGCGGCCGGGGCTTCAGGGCCTGCAGCAGCTTGCCGATGGCGCGCGGGCGCAGCAGCCACAGGCCCGGGGCATATTCGATCTCGGCGTCGGCGTAGGCCAGCTCCTTCTTGCCGGCGGGGCACAGGAGCTCGCGCGGGGCCAGGCGCATGGCGTCCTGCACGAACAGGTCCGTGACATCGGAAGTGCGCACCTGGCTCTCGACCATGGTCAGCCGCGCCGCTTGGTAATCGAACGTCATGAGGGCCCCGGGGCAGTATCGCGCGATCAAATCGTTGGCCGCTTATAGGACCGGCGCCATGGGCAAGGCAATTGGGGCCGCAGCGGGTGCGCGCGATTGGACGATGCGAACGATTGCCCGCCCCGGCGGCTTCTGTTAGGGCAGCGGTCCGCCCGATGTTCGGTCCCTGTCCTGCGATGGGAGGCCGGACGCGTCAGGATGGCCTGGTGGCGGAGTGGTGACGCAGCGGACTGCAAATCCGTGCACGCCGGTTCGATTCCGGCCCAGGCCTCCATCTTCCTGCATCGGCTATTCGATGGGCCCTGGCTGCGCCGACAAGGGCAGCCGGCGCACCCCCCGCGGCGCCGCCATCACCAAATGTAGTGACGGCGACCGATCCATCTTCATGCAGCCTCCAGCCACATCCATCTCTTCGCGCATTGGCCTCACCGGCACGCACAAGGGGGCAATCAATGGCTTGGTTTGTTTTTGAGCGTCGCCATGAAAACTACACGGCGACGGAGCTGGAAGAGTTTCCTCTGCTCGAGGCGGCCCTGAAGTTCGGCATCCATGACCTGATGCTGAGATCCCGGGAAGACAGCAAATGCTCGATTGGCGTGGGTGAAGCCAAGGGGGACGATGTCCATTGGTATGGCGAATTCCGCCTGGACGCCCACGGCCGTCCCACCTGGACACGCGGGGGCCCCCGGCGGACGGCGACGGTGGTCGAGACGCTCCACTGAGCGGGCCAGGCGTCCAGCGATCGCGATTTTCTTGAATGCTCGCGTAACTTCCTGTTCCGCCGGATCGAACCGGGAAGCATGAACAGCTTCCCGCACTCCCTCATCGCCCTCCGCTCGTCTTCAGCCTGGTGGGCGCTGCCGCTCCGCCTCATCGTCGGCTACGGCTTCATGGAGCACGGCTGGGCCAAGCTCGCCCGCGGCCCGGAGTCGTTCACGGGCATATTGCATGCCCTAGGCGTGCCCGCCCCCGCCCTGCTCGCCTGAATCACCACCGCGGGCGCGCTCGTAGGAGGAGCCGCCGTCCTCGCCGGACTGCTGGCGCCCTGGGTCAGCGCGCCGCCGGGATACGAGACCGATCTCATGGCTTGCCTGGTCGCCTTGATCCTCGGCGGACCTGGTCCCCTGGCCCTCGATGGGGTTCTTGTCTGGAAGCGGCGCGCCGCCGCCTCCCGCGACCCCGTCCAGAGCCGTCGCCGCTCGCGCCCCGGAGGCCGCCGTGACGTCAGAGTCCGCCGACATCCAGCCCCGCCACGATCTCACCGCCCAACAGATCCACGCCTTGGAGGACCGGCTCTACGCTTTCAACGCCGCGCGCACGGGCCACCACGACGCCGCCCCGCTGGCGTTCACCGCCGAGGTCCGGGGCGAACTGGTCGGCGCGGCGGCCGGCTTCACCTGGGGCGGCGTGTGCGAACTGCAGCAGGTGTGGGTGGACGAGACCCATCGCGGTCGAGGCCTGGGCCGGGACCTTGTGCGCCGCGCCATCCAGGAGGCGCGGGACCGCGGCTGCGCCTCGGTGTTCCTGTCGACCTACGATTTCCAGGCGCCGCGGTTCTACGCCAGGCTGGGGTTCGAGGTGGTCGCGCAAATCCACGACAAGCCGCTGGGCTACACCGACATCGTGATGCGTCTGGCGCTGGGCCAAGACCCGCGCGCCGAGGACCCGGCGGTCACTTCAGGGCCGGCCGGCCCACCAGATCCAGGAACCCGACGAGGATGGCCAGGGCCACCAGGTGGGTGGCCATGTCCATGACCGTGATGTCGAAGGGGTGGAAGAACTGCAGAATGAAGGCGGCCAGGCCGGCCACGCCCAGGGCGCCGACGCTCGCCACCAGCCGCGGCTGCAGCGGATGCGCCCGGCGCAGGACCAGCACCAGCAGGCCGGCCAGCGGCAGGCCGACGCCGAGCAGGAAGAAGAAGCAGTAGTGCCTCTGGCCGAGCGCCCAGCCGGCCTGCTCCTGCTCGGGCAGGAACTGCAGGCAGCCGACGCCGCTCACGACCACCCACAGCAGGGCGAACGGCGCGGGCAGCCAGGCCCAGGCGGAGGACCGGCCCGGGATCGACAGATGGAAGGCCGCGATCACCCCGGCCACGCCGGTGGCCAGGGTGGCGAACAGCTCGATGGCCATGCGCGGGTCGGCCGCGCGCTGGGCGAAGACGGGCAGGTTCGACCGCAGCACGATCGGCACGGCGGCCAGGACGGCGATCGCCGCGAGCCAGCCGAGCGCCCGCGCCATTGGCGGCGCCAGGCGCCTGACCGGCGTCGCCGTGGACGACAGCTCGGCGATCAGGTCGTCGGTGTTCATTCGGGCGCCCCCGCCTTCAGGCGCAGGGCCTTGATCGCCCGGTGCACGCTTACCTTGAGCGCCCCGACCGACTGTCCCGACACCCGGGAAGCTTCCACCAGCGACATCTCCTTCACCTTCACCAACTCCAGCGCCTCGCGCTGTCCGGGCGGCAGCTCGGCGATCATGGCCTGCAGGGCCTCGGCCTCGATGCTCGCCTCCACATCCTTGTTCGCCCGAGGGTCGGCGAAGGTTTCATAGGCGCGCTCGTCGTGCGTCTCGCGGGCGCCATGCCGCACCCGCTTGCGCAGGGCGTCGATCGAGCGCCGGTCGCAGATGGCCGCCAGCCAGGGCGTGAACGGACGGGCGGGATCGTAGGTGTGGCGCACCCGGTGCAGGGTCAAGAGCACCTCCTGCACCACGTCCTCGGCGCGATCGGGGTCGGCGCAGCGGCGGCGCGCGAGCACGCGCAGGAACGGCAGGATCTCGCGCAACAGGCGGGCGTAGGCGGCGTTGTCGCCGTCCTGGGCCGCGGCCATCCAGCCGGACCACAACCGGTCCTGCTCAAAGCCGGTCATCCGCCTCTCGAATCCCCTGCCCCGAAACTTTTTCGGACCAGACCGTAACCCGGGGCTGGACGCAACGAACAAGTCAATGCGGGGCGCTCAGGCCTCGCCCCAAAAACCTGGAGACGACCATGAGCCCCATCAAGACCGGCATCCTGTCCGCCCTCGCCCTGTCCGCGTTCGCCGCCGCCGCCAACGCCGGCCCCGTGCCCCAGCCGGCCGGCTCGGAGAAGTGCTACGGCATCGCCAAGGCGGCCAAGAACGACTGCGCCGCCGGCGCCCACTCCTGCGCCGGCCAGGCGACCAAGGACATGGACAAGACCTCGTTCGTCTACCTGCCCAAGGGCGCCTGCGCCAAGATCGCCGGCGGCTCCACCAAGGCGATGTGATCCATCGGGTTCAGAGGAGCGGCGCCATGTCCGTCCACCATTTCCCCCGTGCGTTCGGTCTGCACGCCGCTTCCTCGCCCGCATCCCAGCGGCCCATCCCGGCAGCGGCCGGGATCGGGTTGCGCCTGCCGCACCATGCCGTGGTGCGCGACAGCCGCCCCGCCATCCCCTGGCTGGAGGTGCATCCGGAGAACTACCTGACGTCGGCCCTGGCCGACGAGCTGGCCGCCTTCGCCGACCGTTATCCGATCTCGCTGCACGCGGTGGGCCTGTCCCTGGGCTCCGCCTGCGGGCTGGACCTGGAGCATCTGCTGCGGTTGAGGGCGCTCGAACGCCGCATCCGGCCTGGCCTGATGTCCGACCATCTATCCTGGAGCCTGGCGACGACGAACCAAGGCCCGCTCGCCCTGCCGGACCTTCTGCCCCTGCCCTACACGGAAGAGGCCTTGACGGTGGTCGTGGCCAACGTCGACCGCGCCCAGGGCGTGCTGGATCGGCGCCTCTTGATCGAGAACCCGTCGACCTACCTGCAATTCGAAGCCTCAGCCCTCAGTGAGGCGGAATTCCTGGCCGAGCTGGTCCGCGCCACGGGCTGCGGCGTGCTGCTCGACATCAACAACATCGTCGTCAGCGCCCTGAACCAGGGCCTGGACCCGGCCTACGTGCTGGCCGACTACCTGGCCATGATTCCCCCCTCGGCCATCGGCGAGATCCACCTGGCGGGCCACGCCGTGCGCGACCTGCCGGGCGGACGACGCATCCGCATCGACGATCACGGCTCGCGCGTCGGCCTGGAGGTCTGGCGGCTGTTCGAGACGGTCGCCCATGTGCTTGGCCCGCGGCCCACCCTGATCGAATGGGACACCGACATCCCCGAGCTGCCGATCCTGCTCGGCGAGGCGGCCGTCGCCCAGGCGATCCTCAACACCGCGACCTGGGGGCAGCGCCATGCCTAGCCTTTTCGGTCCTGACCTCGCCGCCCTGCAGGCCGACATGGCCAGGGCCCTGCTGTCGGGTCGGTATGATGGCCTGGCCGCGGCCGTTCAATCCGGGCCGATCACGGCGGAGGAGGCCCTCGGCGTCCACCGCAACACCGCCCTGCACGGCCTGGTCAACGCCCTGCGCCTCGACCACCCCACGGTCGACGCTCTGGTCGGGGCGGATTTCTTCGACCAGGCCGCGCGGGCTTTCATCGACGCCCATCCGCCCACCGGCGCCTGGCTGGCCGGCTACGGCGAGGCCTTCGCCGACTTCCTCGCGGGCCATGGGCCGGCGGGCGAGCTGCCCTACCTCGCCGACGTGGCCCGGTTCGACTTCGCCCTGGAGCAGGTCGGCGGCGCCGTCTCCGGCCTGGATGGTCCAGCCCTCGACCTTGGGGCGGCGCGGCTGACCCTCGACGGGTCCCTGCGACTGATCGCGCTGCACTATCCCGCCCCCGCCATCCGCGACGCGATCCGGGAGGACGAGGACCGCCTGGCCGATCTCGACCTGCGGCCCTGCCGGCATGATCTGGCCCTCTGGCGCCTGGCGGACGGCGTGGGCGTGCGTCCGATCGTCCCGGCCTCGGCCGCGTTCCTGGCGGCGGTCATCGCCGGCCAAGACCCCGGCGACGGTCTCGCCGAAGCCGACCTCGACGCTCTTCAGAGTGAAGTGTTCGCCGCCCCGTTCGTGCGGCTGTCCCTCAAGACCTGACGAAAGACCGCATCATGATCCCCTTCGCCAAGCCGATCCGCCGCGGGATCGGCGCCCTGAACGCCGTGCCCTACGACGTCATCGCCCTGATCGCCCGCGCGGCGACGTTCAGCGTGTTCATCCGCTCCGGCACGCAGAAGCTGTCGGACTGGAATTCGACCCTGCTGCTGTTCCAGAACGAGTACCACACGCCGGTGCTGCCGCCGGCGGTGGCGGCCTATACGGCGACGACGATGGAACTGGGCTGCTCCACCCTGATCCTCCTGGGGCTGCTGACCCGGGTCTCGACTCTGCTGCTGCTGGGCCTGACCGCCACCATCCAGCTGTTCATCTACCCGGACGCCTGGCCGACCCACATCCAGTGGCTGGCCTTCATGATCGTCCTGGTGTTGCGTGGTCCGGGCCGGGTGTCGCTGGACGCCCTGATCGGGCCCAGGCTGCTGGGCGAGTGACCGCATCGGGAAAGGCGCCATGGACCTGTGGTACGCACCGACCTCGCCGTTCGCCCGCAAGGTCCGGGTCGCCGCCCATGAACTCGGGCTCGACCACCGGCTGCGGCTGATCGAGACGAACCCCTGGACCGACGCGCGCCTGCGCGCGCTCAACCCGCTGGCGAAGGTCCCGACCCTGGTGCTCGACGACGGCGAAGTCGTCTGGGAGTCCGGCGTCATCGCCGAGCGCCTGGCCGCGATGGCGCCGGCGCAGGACCTGTTCCCCGCCGCGGGGGAGCGCCGATGGCGGGCGCTGTCGCTGCAGGCCCTGGCCGACGGGGCGAGCACGGCCGCGGGACGGCTGTTCGCGGACGAGCACCGGCCGCCGAACGAGCGATCGGAGACGATGCTCGCGCGCTTCGCCGCCACCCTCGAGGCCGTGCTCGATCACCTCGAACAGGAGGCCCTCGCGGCTGCGCCGACGATCGGCGAAATCGCCGTGGCCGTGTTCCTCGGCTACCTGGACTTCCGCTGGCCGGCCCGCGACTGGCGCGCCGGGCGCCCGCGCCTTGGCGCGTGGTTCGACGACTTCGCCGCACGGCCGTCCATGGCCCACAGCGCCCATCGGCTTCCGTAGCAGGCGGGCTGATCGAGCGGGTCCTAACCTCTACAGGAAGGTCGCGTCCGCGCTCAGGCGCAGCGGATATCGCTGGGCGCGCAGGAAATCGACCAGGACCTTGAGCTTGCGGGGCGCGCGGCGACGACTGGGATAGTAGATCACGAAGCCCGGAACGGGCGGGCTCCAGTCCTCGAGCAACCGCACCAGCCGGCCGTCGTCGAGGAACCGCTCGATGAAGCCGTTGGCCATGTAGCCGATGCCGGCGCCGTCCAGCACCGCCTGAGCCATGGCCGTGGAATCGTTGACCACCAGGCGCCCGCGGATGGCGAGCTCGAACCGTTCCCCGCCCCGCTCGAACGCCCACTGCTCCATCTGGCCGGAGGTGGCGTGCTGGAAGGCGATGCAGTCATGGTCGAGCAGTTCGTTCGGGTGGGCGGGCGCGCCGTGGCGGGCGACGTAGTCGGGCGAGGCGATCACCTGCGCCGACAGCGGCGGCCCCACCGGCACCGCGACCATGTCCTCGTCGACGAGATCGGCGAACCTCATGGCGGCGTCGAACCCCCGGGCGATGATGTCCACCGCGGCGTTCTCCACCACCATCTCGACCTGGATGTCGGGATAGGCCTTCAGGAACGGCGCGATCACGGGCCGCATCACCGTCATGTAGGCGGCGCGGGCCACGTTCAGGCGCAGGACGCCGGACGGCTTGTCGGCCTCTCCGCCAAGATCCTCCGCCGCCGCGTCCAGCTCCCTGAGGGGCGCCGCGATCCGCTCGAGATAGCGGGCGCCCGCCTCGGTCAGGCCGACGCTGCGCGTGCTGCGATTGAGCAGGGCGACCCCGAGCCGCTGCTCCAGCGCCCGGATGCTCTGGCTCACCGCCGACGGCGACACCTGCAGGCGCGAGGCCGCCGCGGTGAAGCTGGACAGTTCGGCCACGGCCACGAAGGCCGAGAGGCTTTCGGTCGAGGGCTTGGGCATGGCCGGGATTGATTCCTCATTAATACGTCTCCCTACCCCAATGCGACGCCAGCTTGAAGTTTTCCTTCAAGACTGTTGCGTGATGAGGCGGTTGTCTCTGCGGCGGCGCAGCACGATTTTCCGCACTGCCGAGCTGGCCTGAGCCCGGCGGCGTCGGAGTGTGGGCATGAACGGCATCGTCAAGATCGCGCTGGCGCGGCCCTATACCTTCGTGGTGATGGCGCTGCTGATCCTGCTGATCGGGCCGCTGGTGGCGCTGCGCACGCCCACCGACATCTTCCCGAACATTGGCGTGCCCGTGATCGGCGTGGCCTGGGGCTATACCGGCCTGTCCCCCGACGAGATGGCCGGCCGCATCATCACTCCCTACGAGCGCAACCTGTCGACCGTGGTCGACGGCATCGAGCACATCGAGAGCACCTCGCTGTCGGGCATCGGCATCGTGAAGATCTACTTCCAGCCGGACGTCGACATCCGCACCGCCACCGCCCAGGTCGCCTCCTTCTCGCAGACCACGCTGAAGCAGCTGCCGCCGGGCGTCACCCCGCCGCTGATCCTGAACTACAACGCCTCCACCGTGCCGATCCTGCAGCTGGCGACCTCATCGTCGTCGCTGTCCGAGCAGCAGGTGCTCGACTCCACCCAGAACTTCATGCGGCCGGTGCTGTCGACCGTGCCCGGCGCGGCGATCCCCTATTCCTACGGCGGCAAGGTGCGCCAGGTGCAGATGGACCTCGACCCCCAGGCTCTGCACGCCAAGGGCCTGTCGGCCCAGGACGTATCCAACGCCATCGCCGCCCAGAACCAGATCACCCCGTCGGGCCTCGTGAAGATCGGCCCCCTGCAATATGTGGTGAAGCTCAACGACGCCGTGCCCTCCATCGACGAGCTGAACAACCTGCCGGTGAAGCAGGTCGGCGGCGCCACCATCTACATCCGCGACGTCGGCCACGTCCGCGACGGCGCCCCTCCGCAACAGAGCGTGGTGCACGTGGACGGCGCGCGCGCCGTGCTGACCACCATCCTGAAGAACGGCAAGGCCTCGACCATCGACATCGTCGACGGCGTCAAGGGCAAGCTCGACTACCTGAAGACCATCCTGCCGCCCAGCCTGCGCATCGTGCCGCTGAACGACCAGTCGGTGTTCGTGAAGGCGGCGGTGCAGGGCGTGGTCAAGGAAGGCGTGATCGCCGCGGCCCTGACCAGCCTGATGATCCTGCTGTTCCTCGGGTCCTGGCGCTCGACGGTGATCATCGCCCTGTCGATCCCGCTGGCGGTGCTGTGCGCCCTGATCGCCCTGGCGATGACCGGCCAGACCCTGAACCTGATGACCCTGGGTGGCCTCGCCCTGGCCGTGGGCATCCTGGTGGACGACGCCACGGTCACCATCGAGAACATCAACTGGCACCTGGAGCACGGCAAGGACGTCAGGACCGCGATCCTCGACGGCGCCCGCCAGATCGTGACGCCGGCCTTCGTCTCCCTGCTGTGCATCTGCATCGTGTTCCTGCCGATGTTCGCCCTGCAGGGCGTGGCCGGCTATCTGTTCGTGCCGATGGCGATGTCGGTGGTGTTCGCCATGATCGCCTCGTTCATCCTGTCGCGCACCCTCGTGCCGACCCTGGCGATGTACCTGCTGAAGCCGCACGCCCACGGGCAGGAGGGCGGGCCCCGGCCGACCCGCAATCCCCTGGTCCGCTTCCAGCGGGGCTTCGAGGCCGGCTTCACCGGCGTGCGCGAGCGCTACCGCGGCCTGCTGGCCCTGGCGCTGCATCACCGGCGCCGCTTCATCCTCGGGTTCCTGGCCGTGGTGGTCCTGTCGGCGGGCCTGGCGCCGTTCCTCGGCGCGAACTTCTTCCCGTCGGTGGATTCGGGGCAGATCACCCTGCACATGCGTCCGCGGGTCGGCACCCGCATCGAGGACGCCTCGGCCGAGTTCGGCCGGGCCGAGGCCCTGATCCGCCAGGTGATCCCCGCCGGCGAACTGACCTCGATCGTCGACAACATCGGCCTGCCGACCAGTTCGATCAACACGATCTACAACAACTCCGGCCTGATCGGTTACCAGGACGGCGACATCTTCATCTCGCTGAAGGAAAAGCACCACCCGACCGCCGACTATGTGCGCGCCCTGCGCGAGCGGCTGCCCCGGGCCTTCCCCGGCGACGTGTTCTCGTTCCCGCCGGCCGACATCGTCACCCAAATTCTGAACTTCGGCTCCCCGGCGCCGATCGACCTGCAGGTGATCGGCCCGAACCTGGCTGCCGACCAGGCCTACGCCGCCAAGCTGCTCGACAAGCTGCGCACCATCCCCGGCGTCGCCGATGCCCGCATGCAGCAGTCGATGACCTCGCCGCAGCTGAACGTCGACGTCGACCGCTCGCGCATGGCCGCCCTGGGCCTGACCGAACAGGACGTGACCAACAGCGTGGGCGCCTCCATCGCCGGCACCTCCCAGACCGCCCCGACCTTCTGGCTGAACCCCAAGAACGGGGTGTCTTACCCGATCGTGGCCCAGACGCCCGAGTACCAGATCGACAGCCTCAGCAGCCTGGCGAACCTGCCGGTGACACCCGGCAAGGGCGGCCCGTCCCAGGTGCTGGGCGGCCTCGGCAAGATCACCCGCACCCAGTCCGCGGCGGTGGTCTCGCACTACAACGTGCAGCCGACCATCGACCTCTACGCCACCACTCAGGACCGCGACCTGGGCGGCGTGGCCGACGACGTGCGCAAGCTGATCAAGGCCGAGGCGGCCTCAGCGCCCAAGGGCGTGATCGTGGCCCTGCGCGGTCAGGTGACGACCATGAACACCGCCTTCACCGGCCTGTTCCTGGGGCTGCTGGGGGCGATCGTGCTGATCTACTTCCTGATCGTCGTGAACTTCCAGTCGTGGCTCGACCCGTTCGTGATCATCACCGCCCTGCCCGCCGCCCTCGCCGGGATCGTGTGGATGCTGTTCCTGACCGGCACCACCCTGTCGGTGCCGGCCCTCACCGGCGCCATCATGTGCATGGGCGTGGCCACGGCCAACTCGATCCTGGTCATCAGCTTCGCCCGCGAGCGCCTCGCCGAGCACGGTGACGCCGTCAAGGCGGCCATGGAGGCGGGCGCCACCCGCTTCCGCCCGGTGCTGATGACCGCGCTCGCCATGATCATCGGCATGGCCCCCATGGCGCTGGGCCTGGGCGAGGGCGGCGAGCAGAACGCCCCCCTCGGCCGCGCCGTCATCGGCGGGCTGATCTGCGCCACCATCGCCACTCTGTTGTTCGTCCCCGTCGTGTTCAGCGTCGTGCATGGCCGCAAGGCCGCCCGCCACGCGCCCGACGGGGCGCCCCCGGAGCCCGTCGCCGGAGAAGAAGCCTATGCCTGAGCACGCCCCTGCCGCCGATGCGCCGCTGTACCGGCCCAAGCACCTCAAACTGATCGGTCTGATCGCCGTGGCCGTCGCCGTCGTCGTGGTGGCCGTCAACCTGATGGGCCGCGCCAAGGCCGGCGCCCAGCTCAAGACCTGGACCAGCGAGCAGTCGACGCCGTCCGTCGCCCTCGCCAAGGTCACCGGGGCGGCCAACGGCGTGCTGACGCTTCCCGGCCAGGTGGAGGCCTACAACGCCGCGGCGGTCAATGCGCGGGTGACCGGCTACCTGAAAACCTGGAGCGTGGACATCGGCGACCGGGTCAAGGCCGGCCAGACCCTGGCCGTGCTCGACGCCCCCGAACTGAGCCAGCAGCTGGAGCAGGCCAAGGCCGACCTGATTACGGCCCAGGCCAATGCCCGGCTGGCCGCGAGCACCAACCAGCGCTGGCAGCAGCTGCTGAAGGACGAGGCCGCCTCCAAGCAGGACGCCGAGGAGAAGACCGGCGACTACGACTCCAAGACCGCGCTGGTGGCGGCGGCCAAGGCCAACGTCGGCCGCCTGGCCGAGACCTACGGCTTCACCCGCATCACGGCGCCGTTCGACGGCGTCGTCACCGCCCGCAGCGCCCAGCTCGGCCAGCTGGTCAACACCGGCGGGGCCGGCGGCCCGCCCCTGTTCACCGTCGCCGACGACAGCAAGCTGCGCATCTTCGTCCAGGTGCCCCAGGCCTATATCGCCCAGATCCACCGGGGCGAGATGGTGCAGCTGACCGTGCCCGAATTCCCCGGCCGCACCTTCCAGGCCGCCCTGGTGCGCACCTCCGACGCCGTCGACCGCGTCAGCGGAACGCTCACGGCCGAGCTGCAGATCGACAACAAGGACCACGTGCTGAAGCCCGGCGAATACGCCACCGCCCGCTTCGCCATCGCCGCGGCCGCCCAGTCGGTGACCATCCCCTCCAGCGCCATCATGTTCCGCGACCAGGGCCCCACCGTGGGCGTGGTCGGGCCGGACGGGCGGGTGCGGCTGCGCAAGGTGACCATCGCCAGCGACCTCGGCACCACGCTCGAGATCGGCTCCGGCCTGGCCATGTCCGACCGGGTCGTGGACAATCCCACCGACACCCTCACCGACGGCCAGCAAGTGCTCATCGCCGCGCCGCAGACGCCGGGTTCGGCCGGAGCCGCCCATGGCTGATCGTCGCTCCATGGCGCGGGCCGCAGGCGGCGCCTCCGCCCTTCTGACCGGCCTGCTGCTGTCGGCCTGCTCGTTCGCCCCGGCCTACGCCCCGCCGCAACTGCCCGAGCCCCTGCCGGCCGCCTACAAGGAGACGGGCCCCTGGACGCCCGCCGCCCCGGCCGACGCGGCGCCCCGCGGCGCCTGGTGGGCGCTGTTCGGCGACGCCACCCTGAACGACCTGGAAGGCCGCATCGACCAGGCCAATCCCGACCTGGCCGCCGCCCTGGCCCGGTACGACCAGGCCCGCGCCCTGCTGAGCCAGGCCCGCGCCGGCTTCCTGCCCGACGTGGACTACGACGGCCACTTCACCCGCAACCGCCAGTCCGACCAGAAGAAACTCCCCGGGTCGCCGACCTTCGTCAGCGACAACGTGGTCGGCGGCGAGATCACCTACGAACTCGACCTGTGGGGTCGGGTGCGCAACACGGTGAAGGCCGAGCGCGCCGCGTCCCGGGCGAGCGCCGAGGACCTGGCCGCGACCCGCCTCAGCCTGCAGGCCCAGCTGGCCTCGGCGTATCTGTCGCTGCGGGCCATGGACGCGGACGCCGCCGTGCTCGCCGACGCCATCGCCGCCTATGAGAAGGCGCTGGGCCTGACCGAGGCGCGCTATCGCGACGGGGCCGCCACCGAGATCGACGTCGATCGCGCCCGCTCGCAACTCGAGACCGCCCGCTCGCAGCAGGCCTCGACCCTGTCCTCGCGCGCCCTCTTCGAGCACGCCATCGCCAGCCTGATCGGCCGGCCCGCCTCGACCTTCTCGCTGGCGGCGAACCCTCAGGCCTTCCCCGCCCCGCCGCCCGTTCCGGTGACCGCGGCGTCCGACCTCGTGCAGCGGCGTCCGGACGTGGCCGCCGCCGAGCGGCGCGCCTTCGCGGCCAACGCCCGCATCGGGGTGGCCAAGGCGGCCTTCTTCCCGAGCATCGGCCTGGACGCCGGCGGCGGCTTCGACACCACCCACGGCAACCTGCTCAGCGCCGGCGCCTCCTACTGGACCCTCGGCCCCTCCATCGTCCTGCCCCTGTTCGACGCCGGGCGCCGCCAGGGCGTCGCGCGTCAGTCCCAGGCGGAATTCGACGAGGCCTCGGCCAACTACAAGGCGGTGGTCCTGTCGGCCTTCCAGCAGGTCGAGGACAGCCTGGCCCAGTGCAACCGCCTGGCCACCGCCTCGGACGCCGAGGCCAAGGCCGCCGACGCGGCCGCCCGCGCCCAGGACATCGCGCTGAAGCAGTATCGCGACGGCGCCACGACCTACCTCGACGTGGTCACGGCCCAGACCGCGGCGCTCGACGCCAAACGGCTGCTGGTCGGCCTGAACAGCCAGCGCCTGCAGGCCTCGGTGGGCCTGATCCGGGCGCTCGGCGGCGGCTGGACCCCGGGGACGTCCCCGGACGTTTAGAGGGGGCAGCCGGGAGCTTCCGATGGCCCTCGTGGTGATTGGAGCACTGTTGGTGATCGTCGGCGTCGCGATTGCGGCCGTCCGAACCGCGGGCCAGGGCCGGCTCAGCCAACCCGGCGGCCAAACCGCCAGCCGACCGAACACCCTCGAGCCGACCGGCAAGGGCCGGCGCCTCGGCCTGAAGGCGGACCTGCTCGGCCTGGTCATGGCGGCCCTCGGCGCCGTTCTCCTGTTCGCCGGCGCGCTCTCTCGAATTCCCCCGGACTAGCCGCGCCCGGCGGAAGGACTCTGCAGCGGCTCGCCCGTCGTGGAGACGCTCTTGGCCTTGGGGAACGGAACCCGGCTGGCGCTCAGGGTGCTCAGGAACGCGATCACGTTCGCCCGGTCCTCGTCCTTGCGCAGGCCGGCGAAGGCCATCTTCGTGCCGGGCACGGCCTTGGCCGGATTGGCCAGCCAGCGGTCGAGGCGTTCATAGGTCCAGTCCCCGCCCTGAGCGGTGAAGGCGCTGGAATAGGCGAAGGTCTTGCGCGCGGCGACGCCGCGTCCGACCACGCCCCAGAGCGCCGGGCCGATGCGGTCCTGGCCGCCCTGATCGAAGGTGTGACAGGACATGCAGACCCGCGCGGTCTGCCGACCCTTGTCCACGTCGGCCATGGCCAGCAAGGTCGCCAGGTCGAGGTGCGGCGTCGGCGCCGCGGCCACCACCGGCGCTTCGGCGCTCCGCGGAACCGAGGCTTCCTTGATGTTGCTCATGTAGTCGCGGACGCTCGCACGCCCCCCCTGCTCGCCCAGGCCGGCCGGCCAACTCCTCTGGAGGGCGGCGAGATCGACGATGGGCTCGCCCACGCCCGGGACCTTGTAGCCTGGCTTGGCGGCGTAGCTGGCGGGATAGACGAGATCGGCCGTCCAGTGCAGGACGAGGAACGTCAGGGCGGTTCCCGCGATGGCGACGCCGAACTTGAGTCTTTCCCAGGTATCCATCGCTCGCACCCGTCGCCTCAGCCGTTTGCCGGCCCCGTCAAGCGCCCTTTCCGAAGAAGATGATCCGCGTCCAGAACGTGTAGTCGGACTCGATGGCCATCAGCAGGACCAGCGTCCCCAGGCACAGCGGCGGGACGAGGATGGCGTACATCAAGGCCAGGCGTTCCCACGCCATGTGCATGAAGATGGCGACGATCAGCCCCGCCTTCAGAAGCATGAAGGTGATGATCAGCACCCACCGCAGCAGGCCTGCCACATGAAAATAGTCGACGAGGTAGGACATGGTGCTGAGCACGAACAGGTAGCCCCAGACCTTCAGATAGACGCTGATCGGATGCTGCTGTCCGCGGACGTGAGCCGTCTTCGATCCCTTGGCGGGCGCGGCGTCATGCGACGAAGCGGCCTCGTGCGGCGCCGGTTGAGTGATGTCGGCCGTCATCGTGTCCGCCCTCACCAAAGGTAGAACAGCGCGAAGATGAAAACCCAGACCAGGTCGACGAAGTGCCAGTAGAGCCCGGCGATTTCGACGACCTCGTAGTTTCCCTTCCGCTCGTAATGCCCGCGCGCGACCTTGGATGCGATGATCGAAAGGTAGAGCACGCCGATCGACACGTGCAGGCCGTGGAAGCCGGTGATCATGAAGAAGCAGGAGCCGAATTGCGGGGCGCCGAGCGGGTTTCCCCAGGGGCGCACGTGCTCATCGAGGATCAGGTGGGTCCATTCGAAGGCCTGCATGCTGACGAAGGTCGCGCCGAACGCCGCCGTCGCCAGCATCAGCAGCGTGGTCTTCAGTCGATCGCGGCGATAGGCGAAGTTGACCGCCATCGCCATGGTCCCGCTGCTGCTGATCAGGACGAAGGTCATGATGGCGATCAGGATCAGCGGAATCGAGTGGCCGCCGATGGTCAGGGCGAAGACCTCGCTCGGGTTCGGCCACGGCACGATGGTCGACGCCCGCATGGTCATGTAGGAGGTCAGGAAGCAGGAGAATACGAAGGTGTCGCTGAGCAGAAAGATCCACATCATGGCCTTTCCCCAGTGGACCTGCTTGAACACCTCCTGGTCCGACGACCAGTCGGCCGCCAGGGTCCGCAGGCCCTCCCCGGCCGGGACGCCATGTGCGGGTTCAGTCGGTGTGGTCGTCGCCGTCATCGTCGGTTGACCCAGCTCAGCGGATGACCGCGGTCATCCTGTCTGCGTTCATCAACAAAAGCCCAAACATCGCCAGCCAAACCAGCAACAGGAAGTGCCAGTAGAGCGCACAGAGGTCGACCGCCGTGGCGACCTGGGCGGCCGCGCCGCCCCCCAGGGCCTTGGCGGTCGTTCGGCCCCAGACGGTCAGGCCGCCCAGCACATGCAGGCCGTGCAGCCCGGTGATCAGGTAGAAGAATGCGCTCATGGTCGTGGCGGTGATGCCGCAGCCGGCGTCCACCAGTTGCCGCCAGACGATCAGTTGGCCCGCCACGAAGCCGAGGGCGAGGACGCCGGCGGCGACGAGGCCGGCCCGCAGGCTCTCGAGCTGCCCCCGACGCCGGGCCGCACGCGCCCATTCCCAGGCGGCGCTGCTGAGCACCAGGACGGCGGTGTTGAACCACAGCAGCTGCGGCCACGACAGCGGCTTCCAGTCGGGCTGCTGTCCTGTGCTGACCCCATGCCCGCCCATGCGCATGACGAAAATCATCGCGATCAGCAGGAACATGACCGTCGCGACGCCAAAGTAGAGGCGCAGGCCGACCGCCGCCGACGGCAGGGGCCGATGGCCTTGCGCCTCCGCCTCGGTCAAGGGATCCAGACCCGGCGTCAGCCAGGATTTCTCGGTCAGTCTACCGACAATACCCACATCCGATCCTCCGAAGAGAACTCATGTCGTCACGCGGTCGGGCGGAACGTTCTGGGGGATGAAATCCTCGGGCGCCCCCGGGACGCTGTAGTCATAGGCCCAGCGATAGACCACCGGCAGCTTCGGCCCCCAGTTGCCGTGGGCCGGAGGGGTCTGCGGCGTCTGCCATTCCAGGGACGTCGCGCCCCAGGGATTGCCGCCGGCCTCCGGACCTTTGAAGAAGCTCCAGATCATATTGTAGAAGAACACCAGCTGGGTGACGCCGACGATCAGGGCGGCGACGGTGATCACCTCGTTGGCCACATGCGCCGAAGGCGGGATGAACGCCGTCTCGCCCAGGGCATAGTATCGCCGCGGCACCCCGAGGAAGCCCAGGTAGTGCATGGGCAGGTAGATCGCGTAGACGCCCAGGAACGTGATCCAGAAGTGGATCTTGCCCAGAGTCGCATTCCACATGCGGCCGGTGATCTTCGGGTACCAGTGATAGATCGCCCCGAAGATCACCAGGATCGGCGAGACGCCCATCACCATGTGGAAGTGGCCGACGACGAAGAACGTGTCGGACAGGGGCACGTCGACGCTGACGTTGCCGAGGAACAGGCCGGTCAGTCCGCCGTGGATGAAGGTGAAGATGAAGCCGATGGCGAACAGCATCGGCACCCTCAGGTGAATGTCGCCGCGCCACAGAGTCAGAAGCCAGTTGTAGACCTTGATGGCGGTGGGGACCGCGATCACCAGCGTCGATGTGGCGAAGAAGAACCCGAAATAGGGATTCATCCCGCTGACGTACATGTGGTGGGCCCACACGAACAGGCTGAGGACGCCGATCACGACGATCGCCCACACCATCATGCGATATCCGAAGATGTTCTTGCGCGCGTGGCAGCTGATCAGGTCGGAGACGATGCCGAACGCCGGCAGGGCGACGATGTACACCTCGGGGTGACCGAAGAACCAGAACAGGTGCTGGAATAGGATCGGGCTGCCGCCGTTGTAGCCGGTCTGCTGGCCCATCGACACCAGGGACGGCATGAAAAAGCTGGTGCCGAGCACGCGGTCGAGCATCATCATGACGGCGCCGACGAACAGGGCCGGGAACGCCAGCAGCCCGAGGATGGTCGCGACCAAGATGCCCCAGATCGTGCACGGCATGCGCATCAGCGTCATGCCGCGCGTGCGGGCCTGCAGCACGGTGGTGACGTAGTTCAAGCCGCCCATGGTGAAGGCGACGATGAAGATCGCCAGCGAGACCAGCATCAGGATGATGCCCCAATCGCGCCCTGGGGTGCCCTCGAGAATGGCCTGGGGCGGATAGAGCGTCCAACCGGCGCCGGTCGGGCCGCCGGGCACGAAGAAGCTGGCCATCAGCACCAGCACGGCGAGCAGATAGACCCAGTAGCTGAGCATGTTCACGAACGGGAAGACCATGTCACGCGCGCCGATCATCAGCGGGATCAGGTAATTCCCGAAGCCGCCGAGCAGCAGCGCCGTCAGCAGGTAGATGACCATGATCATGCCGTGCATGGTCATGTACTGGAGGTAGGAGCTCGGCGTGATGAACTTGAAGGTGTCCGGGAAGCCCAGCTGCAGCCGCATGATGTCGGACAACACCAGGGCGACCACGCCGACGGCGATCGCCGTCCCCGAATATTGCAGGGCGATGACCTTGTGATCCTGACTCCAGACGTATTTGCCGACCCACGTCTTGGCGTGGTGGAGCGGCCTGGTGTCGTCGGCGATCGTGGTATAGGCCATTGCGCGCCTCAATTCACTGATTTGCCGGGGGAGCCGAGCTTGCCGGCCGCGTGGGCGGCGGCGCTGGCGCTGGCCTGCGCCACCAGCTGCGCATGGACCGGTTGCTGGCCGAGCCACGCCCGGAAGGCAGGCTCCTTCTCGACCACCATCGTGCCCCGCATGGCGTAATGGCCGATGCCGCACAGCTCAGCGCACAGGATTTCGAAATTTCCCGTGCGCGTGGGCGTGAACCAGAAGTAGGTGATCATGCCCGGCACCATGTCCATGCGGGCGCGGATCTGCGGCACGAAGTAATCGTGCAGGACGTCCTTCGAGCGCAGGACGACCTTGATCGGCCGGCCGAGCGGCAGGTGCACTTCGCTGCCGTCCACCAGGATGTCGTCCCGGCCGAAGGGGTCGTCGGCGCTGAGGCCGAACGGATTGTCGGGGGTGATCTGGCGCGCGTTGGCCGTGCCCAGGACGCCGTCTTTGCCCGGGAAGCGGAAGCTCCACTGCCATTGCTGGCCCACGGCTTCGACCACCAACGCGTCCTTCGGCGCGGTGACGAACTGCTTCCAGGCGATCAGTCCGGGCGCCAGGAGGGCGGCGATGCCGATGGCCGTCCAGATGGTCAGCCGCCGCTCGAGCCTGACGCTTTCCGGATCGTAGTGGGCACGATGGCCGTCGCGGTGGCGATAGCGGAACAGCGAATAGGCCAGGAACAGGTTGAGGGCGATGAACACGCCCCCGCAAACCCACATCGTCACGTTGAGGGCGGTATCGATCGAGCCCCAATTGGACGCCAACGGCGTCAGCCACCACGGACTCAGGAGTTGAAGAGCAATCGACAGCAGGACCAGCGCAACTATAACAATTGCTATAGCCATGACCTGTCTCGCCTATCAGTCGCCCGACACCCGCCGCACGCGTTGACTTCCCACTTCCTTGATATTTCGACGAGCTATTGGACATCCCAACAGAGCGAGCGGAGATCGTGGCGCGGCCAATCTGGCGCGGCCGCGAAGACCGGCATCGACATGGCGTTGCTGGATCTCTTCTTGCATCAGTGCCGCCCGGGTCATCATCGACACCCTCGAACACCTGGCTTCATCGCGCGATGAGGACGTTGCCAGGGCGCGCGGTCTCGAACCTTAGCACGTTTCGAGAGCCAGGAAGAACGGGTTTCGAAGGGGATGCCGGGCGGCCAGCCGGGGCGCCGTTCGAAGCCGTAGGCTTAAGGCTTGTGGTCCTTGCCGCCGCCGTCGCCGCCGCCAATGCCGCTGTTGTTGCCCGGCCCGGCATTGGGGTTCTGGCCGTGCGCCGGACCCGTCGAACCCGACGCCGCGCTGGCGATCGTGGAGGAGGCGGTGTTCATCCCGCCGGAAACGGCGCCGCCGAGCAGGAAGGCGGACGCGGCGATGCCGGCCCCGACAAGGGTCAGGATCAGGGCGTATTCCGCGGCGCTCGCTCCGTCGGTCTCCTGCAGATAGCGTCGCATCCCACCCCTCCCCAGGGCATTCTGGTACAGTCACGATAGTCAACGGCCGCCCCGTGCAATCGCGGCGCCGCGGCGGTCATTGCGGCCAGGCGAGATCCTCGAAGAAGTAGTCAGGACGCACGCCCAGCCGCCTGGCCAGGGGCGGAAGGGCCGCGGCGGGCAGGCCGTTCTTGGCCCCTTCGTACTTCTGGATCTGCTGGAAGCGCACGCCGAGGGCCTCGCCCAGCGCCGCCTGGGTCAGCCCCATCTCCAGTCGCCTCGCCTTGATGCGGCGGCCGATGTGCACGTCGATCAGGTGCAGGTAGACACTCATGCTTGCGCCTCCCTGGCTAAACCGCCCTCGCCGCCCGACGGCGCACCGCGGATTCCAAACATAATGAATGACGATATTTTAGTCCGACGTCAAACAGCAAAGCTTGTTTGTGTAGCAATACATTATGGTTAAGTTTCCAATAAACGCGATGTCGCCAAACTCGATCCCGACGGGTGAAAGCTTGAGCGTGCGGCGAACGGTCGCGCTTGTTCGCATTACTCGCCGCATAGGTCAGTAACCAATCCCCCGTTACACAAATCGCATTCATATCGGGGGCGCTATCCATGTATCTCAAGCTCGACGGAACCGCGATTGCGGTGTCCGGCGCCAACAACGGCGTCAACCTCTGGGCCTCCGGGACCGGGCAGATCTTGCAAGGCGGGGATTTGAACGACGTCTTGGGAGGACAGTCTGGCGGTACATTGATTGGTGGGCTTGGCGACAATCAGTACTATCTGCAAGGTTATGACGTCACGATCGTGCAGGGCGCGACCGGGATCAACACCGTCAACACCTGGATGGACTACGCCCTTCCGGACAACATTCAGAACCTGAACGTGTGGGGTGCCGGCCTCTATGCTGTCGGAAACAGTCTCGACAACCTGATCACCGTCGGCGACGACAACGGCATGCAGCTCTATGGCGCGGCCGGGAACAACGTCCTGGTCGGCGGCCTGGGGACCGACACCTTCATCATCGGGGCCAGCGCCGGCACGGACGCCATCTACAACTGGCACGCCGGCGACACGATCCGCCTGACGGCGGGCTCGCCGCTCGCCACCTTCGCCCAGGTGCAGGCGGCCATGACCCAGCAGGGCTCGGACGTGCTGGTGCACAACGGGGTCCACGACTTCGTCATCCGCAACGCCACGGTCGGCCAGTTCACCGCGGCCGACTTCGCCCTGGCGCTCGACACCTCCAAGCTCGGCGCCCTGACGTTCGACGACGAGTTCAACAGCCTGAGCCTCTACGACGGGAAATCCGGCGTCTGGACTCCCCACTACTGGTACGGCGGACAAGGCGCGTACACCCTGTCGGGCAACGGCGAACTGCAGCTCTACACCGCGCCCGGCTTCACCGGCTCGGGGACGACCGACCTCGGGCTCAACCCGTTCTCGATCACGAATGGCGTGCTCGACATCCATGCCCAGACGGTCACGGCGACGCAGTCGGCGGCCATGTGGAACTACAAGTACAGCTCCGGCGTCATCACCACCCACGACACCTTCGCCCAGACCTACGGCTACTTCGAGATGCGGGCCGAGCTGCCGAGCAACGACGGCGGCGCCTGGCCGGCCTTCTGGATGGTGCCCGCCGACGGCTCCTGGCCGCCCGAGCTCGACATCCTGGAGCAGCTGTCGGGCAATGCGAACCTGATCTACACCACCCAGCACACCCTTCAGACCGGCGCCCACACCGCGGTCGGCTCGGCCAACTACGTTCCGGACGCCACCGGCTTCCACACCTATGGCGTGCTTTGGACCCCCACGGACCTGATCTGGTACGTCGACGGCGAGCAGGTGTTCGAGACCGCCACTCCCGCCGACATGAACAAGCCCATGTACATCATCGCCAACATGGCGGTGGGCGGCTGGTCGGGGACGCCGGACTGGACCTCGGCGGACATGTACGTCGACTACATCCGCGCCTATTCCATCCCGGGCGTCACCCAAGTGGTCTCCACCCTGCCCCCGCCGGCCGGCGGGTCCACTGGCGGGTCGACTGGCGGGTCTTCGGGAGGCTCGACTGGCGGTTCGGGCGGCGGCTCGACCGCCCCCCCGCCGCCTGCCGCGCCCACCGGCCTGGCCGACGCCGCCGTGGTGGGCGGCTATGTCAACCAGGTTCACAACACCGCGGCTCAGGCCCTGACCGGCAAGGCCGCGGCCGGAGCCGTCGTCACCGCCTACGACGGCCAGGCCGCCGTCGGCTCCGCCACGGCCGACGCCAACGGCGCCTGGAGCATCACCCTGGGCGCCCTGACCGACGGCGCCCACAGCCTGACCGCCACGGCGGCCAACGCCGCCGGCGTCAGCGGTTCGAGCGCGGCCCTGGCCTTCACGGTCGACACCGTCGCCCCGACGCCGAGCGTGTCCAACATGGCCCCGACCACCGGCACGGTGATGAGCGGCCGGGTCGCGGCCGGCGGCGCCACGGTGCAGGTGTTCGACAACGGCAAGGCCATCGGCTCGGCCACGGCCGATGCCTCCGGGGCCTGGAGCCTGAAGCTCACCGTGTCCGGGAACGGCGTGCACAGCTACACCGAGACAGCCACCGACGCGGCGGGCAATGCCGCCAGTTCGGCGGGGGTCACGCTCTATTCGAGCAAGACCGGCCAGGCCCTGACCGGCGGCGCCGGCGCGGACGTCCTGATCGGGCGCGGTGGTGACACCCTCACCGGGGGCGCGGGCGCGGACCACTTCGTGTTCAACACCTCGTTCGGCAAGCAGGCGATCAACGACTTCACGCCGGGTGCGGACCAGATGTGGATCGCCAAGAGCTACATTCCCGACTACGCCCACCTGATGGCCATCGCCCGTCAGGTCGGAACGGACGTGGTCATAACCGTCGACCGCAACGACGCCCTGACCCTGCACCAGGTCACGCTCGCGGGCCTGCACGACACCGACTTCCTGTTCTTCTGACGCCGGCGCGCGCCCACTGTCGACGAACCGACGTCGACGGTGGGCGTTCTACTTCCGTGCCAGGCGCTCAAAGCTTTGCCATTGCGAAGCTTTGCTGTCAGCAAGAAACACAACTTACTACCTGAACGTGTTTCGCCAGTCACGATATTGGAACTGGTCCGGCCCTGGCCCGTTGTTGATCAGCTCAGCTTCGGCTGCTGATCTCGAACAGGGAGAGGTCCATGGAAGGCCAAGACATTCCGCGTACCGACGAGGACCGTCGTGCGTTTCTCCAGACTGCCGGCAAGCTCGCGGTGGTGGTGCCCCCGGCGATGAGCCTGCTGCTCTCCACCGGCATGAGCTCCTCGGCGATCGCCGCCTCCGGCAGCGGGGACCCCAAGGGCAACAACGGCGTCGGCAACGGCATCGATGGCCAACCGCCGGGCAATCCCCCCATCAACGACGGCCCCGGCACCGGCCCCGGCAACCCGGGCAACCGGGGCGGCCCCAACGGCTAGACCATCGCCCTAGCCTGCGATCGGGGGAGTGGGATGAACGCGGTTTGGAAGGCGCAGGACCGATTCAGGCCCGCGCCGACCGTACGCCGGGTGCTGCTGGGCGGCCGAAGCCTCGTGTTCTGCGAGCGGCGCCAGCAGTTGTTCGAGCTGAACAGGACCGCCGACCTGATCTGGCGCGCGCTGCTCGAGGAGTCCCCTCCCCGGGCGGCGCGTCGGCTTTGCGCGGAGCTGGGCTTCGATCCCGACCAGGCGCTGGCCCTCGCTCAAGGCCAGCTGGAGCAATGGCTGGACGAGGGCCTGTGGCGGCCGGCCGGGCCCCAAAAGCTGGCGCCGTCCGCCGAAACAGAGCTGAGACTGGCCGTCGACGGCCTGAAGGTGCAGATCCTGTGCGCCGACCGCGAGACGCGGGAGCGGCTGCACGCCGTCTTCGGCCAATTCCCCGCCTTCGCCGGCGCCCCGACCCTCAGGCTCGGGATCACCGCCGGAGCGGACGGCATGCATCTCTTCGAGGGCGATCGCCACCTCGGCGCCCTCACCCGCCAAACCCTGATCCCGCAGGTCAAGGCCCTGCTCACCGAGCGGGTGACGGGGCAGAGCTTCGCCGGCTTCTTCGCCCACGGCGCCCTGCTGGCGAAAGGCCGGACGCTGGCCATGCTGTCCGGCGCTCCGGGCGCCGGCAAGAGCACCCTGGCCCTGGCCCTGCAGGCGGCCGGTTGGTCGCTGCTGGCCGACGACCTGATCCGGGTGGACGGCGCCGCCCGGTTCCACGGCATACCCTTCGCCCCGGCGACCAAGGCGGGCGCCTGGCCCCTCCTGGCGGCCCTCCGGCCCGAGCTGATGCGGGAGCCCGTGGAGCTGCGCAGCGACGGCCAGACGGTGCGCTACGCCCCCCTCGCCCCACCGCCGGCGCTGAAGCCCCGCACGCCGGACCTGTTTATCGCCCTCGCGCGCCAGCCGGGCGCGGCCGCCCAGGCCCAGCCGATGGACCCCGTCGAGGCCCTGTCCGCCCTCCTCGGTGAGGCCTTTTCGGCGCGCGGCCGCCTATCCGCCGATCTCATGGTCCGCCTGGCCCGGCGCCTCGGCCAGGCCCACTGCCGGCGCCTGATCTACAGCGCCCTTCCCGAGGCCGTGGACACGATCGAGGCGCTCGCCCGTGCGCTCTAGCATCGACCTGCTGGCGCGAGGCTTTCGCGGCGAGGCCCCGCCGGCGGACCGCTGGCTGCCCATGCTGGAGCTCGCCAATCGCGGCCTGGTCACCGCCCGCCTGGCCCTGGCGCTGGAGGGCGCCCCCGGCGTGCCCGGGGAGGTGACCGCCTTCCTCGCCGACGTCGTGCGTCGCAACCGCCTGCGCAACCAGACCGTCCGCACCCAGCTCGGCGAGGCCCTGCGCCGCCTCAACGCCGCCGGCGTCGAGCCGGTGCTGCTGAAGGGCGCCGCGGGCCTGGCCGGCCGGGCGCTCGGACCGGCGGAAGGCCGCATCCTGTGCGACCTCGACATCCTCGTGCGCCCGCGCGAGATCGACGCGGCCCTCACGGCCCTGATGGCCGGGGGTTATGGCGTGTTCCGCCGCCGCCAGGGCGAAGCGCCGCACGCCGTCGCCGAGCTGATCCGCGAGGGCGAGCGCGCCACCGTCGACCTGCACCAGCGGCCGCCCGGACCGCCCGGCATGGCCGAGATCGCCGACCTGCGCGAGCGCGCGATCCCCGTCGAGGTGGCGGGCGGCCGCGCCCGGGTTCCCGACGCCGCCAGCCAGCTCTATCTCCTGGTGCTGCACGACCAGTTCCACGACGGCGACTACTGGAGCGGACGGCTCAACCTGCGCCACCTGCTCGACATCGGCGACCTGAGCCAGGACCCGACGCTCGACTGGGCGCGGCTGGGCTCCCTGGTCGGCACCGCCGTAGTGCGCAATGCGCTGGACACCGAACTGCTCGACGCGGCGTGGCTGACGGGCCGCGCGATCGCGCATGTCGGCGGCCGGCGCCTCTGGCCTCTGCTGCAGCACCGCCGCCGTCGCGCCCAGGTCGCCTGGCCCGGGCTGATGGCGCCCCTGGCGGCGCTGTCGGTCCTGTGCGAAGCGCCCAACCTGCTCGCCCATCGTCGCGAGATCCGCAACAGCCAGCAGCGCCTGTTCGCCGGACCAGCGCCATCCGCGCCGCCGAAACCCGCGCCGTTGCAGCCCCTCGCCGATCGCCTGGTTCGACTCAAGGACATTTTCCTCTCGCCCGCGGCCGGCAGACTCTAGATCGCGAACGGCGGGCCGGCGCGCAGTTCGCCTAGCGCGAGAAGTCTAACGGCTGGATTCGGCGGGAGCTGCGACGAATCGACACTGTAGGCGCAAGCGTCGGTTGAGTTTTTGCAGTTATAATTGACGGCATCACTATCCAGTCGCAAGATTACAGGATGGAGACATTTCTCTTCGTTTGCATGTTTTTGCTTGGCGGCGCTTCCTGCATCGCCGGCTCCTTTGGCCGTGGGGGCCGTAGCCCGCCGCCGTCGGAGTGACGCCGGACGCTGCATTGCAGCATTTCCATGAATGCCCGCGCCCCAAACCTTCGCGTCCGGCGCTCGGCGCCATGCCTGCGCGGATGGTCTTCCCCGTCGACGATCCCTGTGTAACGATACTCATTCGGCGGGAGGGGGACGGCGCAACGCCGCACAGGGTTCATGTCCAACCACAGGGCTAGTGCGATCGACGCACACCTCGGACGGCAGCTCAGGGCTCGCCGCCATCACCTCAGGATGAAGCAGTGCGAATTGGCCCGGGCGCTCCAGGTGAGCATCCAGCAGGTGCATAAATACGAAACCGCCAAGAGCAGCCTGCCCGCCGTGAGCCTGGTCGCCCTTTCGCGCGTCCTGGGCGTAGAGCCCGCCTATTTCTTCAGCGGTCTCGAGGGCGAGGAGGCCGCCAGCGCCCCGATTCTTACCAGTCGGCCGGCGGTCGGCTAGTCGCTTTGCGCTGGGCCACGTCGCTCGGCAGGGATTAGGGTCCGCGAGGTTCGCCGGGCTGCGGCGGGCGCAGGGAGACGGGCGAGATGGAAACCAAGGTCGCTGAAATCGCTCCAGGGGTCTATCGGCTGTCGACCTGGGTCGCCCAGGTCGCCCCCCCGCAGGGCTTCACCTTCAACCAGTTCCTGATCGACGCCGACGAGCCGATGCTGTTCCACTGCGGGCAACGCCAGCTGTTTCCGCTGGTCAGCGAGGCCCTGGCCCGGGTGATGCCGCTCGACCGGCTGCGGTGGATCAGCTTCGGCCACGTCGAGGCCGACGAGTGCGGCTCGATGAACCAGTGGCTGGCGGCCGCGCCGAGCGCCCAGGTGGCGCACGGGCAGCTCGGCTGCGACGTGTCGCTGAACGACCTGGCCGACCGTCCCCCACGGGCGCTGGCCGAGGGCGAGGTGCTGGATCTCGGCGGCAAACGCATGCGGTGGATCGGCACGCCGCACGTGCCCCATGGCTGGGAGGCCGGCGCGTTCTACGAGGAAGCGGACGGGACCCTGTTCTGCGGCGACCTGCTGACCCACGTCGGCGACGGCCCGGCGGTGACTTCCGCGGACGTGGCGGGACCGGCGATCGCCGCCGAGCAAGCCTTCCACGCCATGACCATGGCGCCCGCAACCGCGAGCGTGCTGGAAGCCCTGGCGGACCTGGCCCCGGCGCGCCTGGCGCTGATGCACGGCAGCGCGTTCGAGGGCGACGGGGCCGAGCCCCTGCGCGCCCTGGCCGCCTTCTGCAGGACCGCCGCCGGCTGACGCGGTTTGCGGCGCGCCTGCCGGTGATGGGCGCCGCCCGTCCCCCGCCGGCCGGCCGTGGCGACGACGAAGGTCGCCCCTCGATTCCGGACAGTCCTGCTCACCTCGAGCCCAGAATCACGATGTAATCAGACGCATTGCTATTGGAGATGCGTATGGCTCAGGTCACCTACGTCTCGATCGTGCCCCGGGAAAGCTCTGCAAAGCTTCGCGAAACGCTGCGGCAGAACGACACCGGCGAGCTGAAATGGCGCGAACAGCGGTCGGGCTCGGGCAGTGAATTCTACTTCACCGGCCCGCCCACCCTGGCGCGCCAGACCCACGAATTCGTCACCCTGTGGCTGGCCAACCAGAAGCTGGCGGCCATGTCCCGCCGCCACTAGGCCGACAGGCGGACAGGCCGGCCGCCCGGCGGCGCCGGCCCGCGCCTGTCTGACTATCGCAATTTAAAGTATCGTGGACTTGCGTGGAGCCCGACACTGGGTTGGGGCGTTAAGCCGCCAGTCTCGGCCGATCCCGTCAGCCCCACCCCGGATCGGCCGGGGCGCTTTCTCACCCCGACAGCGCCCCAGCGGCCGGATTCCTGGCCCCGTTCAGGCGCGACGGGCGGTCGGACGCCAGCGGGGCATGGCCTGGCGCTCGCCCTCGTAGACCCCGAGCCAATGGACGTCGGCCTCGGCCGCCGCGCCGACGGCCACGGCGCCGGAAATGTCGTGGCCCTGCTCCAGCATCAGGGCCAGGCTCTGGGCTGCATAGCGGCGCGCATCGCTCGCCGCCGGGAACTCTTCCAGTTCATGCTCTTCCGGTTGATTCCCGATCCGATACTCGAAAGCATACCAGCCCATAATGATTTAGCCTCCAGCGGACTTAGGCGGCCGCAAACCCCTGGCTCCGATCTAACCATTCGCGCTGGTTTTCGCGCAAGAGACGCCCGGTGCGGTGAAATGCTGCACTCCTCGAACGTCGTTCGGTTCTATGGCTGTGCTTGAGCTGGACCGCGCCTAAAAAGTATCCGCGGCGCTTTTTCAGTAACGACACACCCAGTCGCAAAGCCGTTGGCGTGTCGTTATCGGAGCGGAACGTTCGTGACGAATGACGGGCCCGGCCTGCCCCGCGGGGCGGCGGCCGATCCGGCCCGAGCGCCCCGGACGCCCAGGCGGCGCCCAGGCCAGCCAGGGGCAAGACGCCGCAGCCGACGGGTCGACCTCGCGTTGCGGGCGCCCACCCCGCCGGGTTGCAGATCACGGCGAGGCTGCATCACAACGCCGCAGCACCAAAGGCCATCGCCGCGATCTTGTTGGAGAAATTAGCCAAAACAGCCAGGAATCCGGGGCTTGCCGCCGCGTTCGCCTGCACATGCGACGACTTGGCATCTTCTGGTTGTGCCTGCCCGCCAGTTAACATTCGTTAATTCTCGTTTTGGCACAGGGCCAATTTGGGAAATTAACCATAAATATTAATTATTTATTCATGGACTTCGACGGCAAAGCTGGTAAATAGAATATTAACGCGATGGAGTTGGTGCGGAACATGGCCACGTCGAAAGTTGAGCTTGTGCCTGTACGTGCTGCTATTCTTCCGGTCGATTGCGCTCCTCGTTCGCTGGCCATGGCCAATGCGTCGCCCTCCCCCGAAGAAGCCGAAGTGCTGGTGCTGTCCAAGCCGCATCGCGGCTATCCGGCCCGCGAACTGACCCGCTTCGCCGAAACGCTCGAGGCGGCGGTCGACGGCCGTTTCCCCAAGGCCCGCTACCTGGTGCTCGATTTCCACACCGCCGCGCCAGACATCGGCTGCGCCGGTCCGGCCTTCAACCAACTGGCCGGCCAGATCGAGACCCTGGTCAGCCGCTCGCCCCTGATCGCCGTGGCCTGCGTGCGCGGCCGCATCGGCGGGGGCGACCTGGAACTGGCCCTGGCGTGCAACATGCTGGTGGCCGACGTCGGAGCCGAGTTCAACTTCTCGGTCGAACAGGGGTCGCTGGGTCTCTACGGCTCGCTGGCGACCAAGCTCGGCTATGTCTACGCCGAACGCATCATGGAACAGGGCGTCACGCTCACCGCCGAGCAGATGAAGGACAAGCTGCTGGTCCGCGAGACCCTGGAGCTGTCGGGCGGGCTCGATCCCCTGTGGCGCTTCCTGGAGCGGACCAGCCGGCGCCACAACGCCTCCTGGGCCATCTTCCGCGCCCAGCGGATGGCGACGCCGTCGATCTACGCGTCGCTGCAGTAGCCGCCTAACCCGCTCCGGCCTCGACCCTCAAGCCACGCGGCGGGTGGTGTCGTCGCTCGTCGTCATGAGGCGCGGCCGGATCTGGGCCGACGGCATCGGGGCGCCGAACAGGTAGCCCTGCACCAGGTGCACGCCCCAGGCCTTCAGGTGCTCCAGCTGCTCGGCCCGCTCGAGGCCCTCGAACACCACCTCCACCTCGAGCCGCTCGGCCAGCACCGACACCGCGCCGATCACCGCCTGGGACGCCACCGAATCGATCTCGTCGGCGAAGGAGCGGTCGATCTTGATCTTGTCGACCGGATACTGGCGCAGGTAGGACAGGCTCGAGTAGCCCGTGCCGAAGTCGTCGAGCGCGATGCGCACGCCCAGGTCCTTGATCGCCTCGAGCTGGGCGTGGGCGTTCTTGGCCTCGATCATGGTGCTTTCGGTGATCTCCACCTCCAGCCGGCTCGGGGCCAGGCCCGTCTGGCGCAGCACCGCCTTCAGGTCCTCGATGATGTCGCCGTTCATGGCGAACTGGCGCGGCGAGAAGTTGACCGCCACGGCCACGTCCTCGGGCCAGTGGGTCGCCTCGGCGCAGGCCTTGCGCAGCACCGCCTCGCCGAGGCCGAGGATCAGGTCGCTCTCCTCGGCCACCGGGATGAATTCCGCGGGCGAGATCATGCCCTCGTCCGGGCAGCGCAGGCGGGCCAGGGCCTCGCACACCTTCACCCGGCCGGTGCGGATGTCCATGACCGGCTGGTAGTAGACCTCCAGGGTCTGGTCGGCGATCGCCCGGCGCAGAACGCCCTCGACGTGGCGCTTGCGGCGCAGCACCAGGTCCATGTCGCGGCGATAGGCGCGCACCACGCCGCGGCCGGCGCCCTTGGCCTCGTACAGCGCCAGGTCGGCGCAGCGCAGCATCTCGTCGGCGTCGGCCCCCTCCTGGGACGCGCGCGACAGGCCGACGCTGGCGCCGATGGTGACGGTGGCGCCGAACACCTCGTAGCTGGCGCTCAGCACCGCGATCAGGCGTTCGGCCAGTTGCTCGGCGCGGCCCGACCCGGGCTGCTCGGCCGTCAGCACCTGGAACTCGTCGCCGCCGAAGCGCGCCACCAGGTCGCGGCCGGTCACGGTCTGGCGCAGGCGCTCGGCCACCAGGCGCAGCAGTTCGTCGCCGGCGGGGTGGCCGCGGGTATCGTTGACCTCCTTGAACTGGTCGAGGTCGATGCTGAGCAGCACCAGGTCGTGCTTGCGGCGCGGCCGGGCCAGCTCCTTCTGCAGGGCCTGGTGGAAGTTGATGCGGTTGGGCAGGCCGGTCAGGGAGTCGAAGTGCGCCATGCGCTCGATCTCGCGGCTGGCCAGGCGCGCCTCTGTGACGTCCTCCACCACCACCACGAAGCCGCCGTTGGGCATGGGCTCGCAGCGGAAGTCGTAGAGGCGCTGCTGCACCTCCTGGGTGAACACGCAGGTCTCGCCGCGGCCCACGTGGGCGCGCCAGCGCGACACGAAATTGGTCCGCGCGCCCCGGCTCATGTGGGCCGCCAGGCCGATGCTGTTGGCCAGGTCCGACAGGCTGGCCCCAGACTGCACCTCCAGACCGAAGAACGCCTTCAGGCGGTCGTTCATGACCACGATGGTCTGGCTGGCGTCGGCCATGCACAGGCCGTGCGACATGCTGTCGAGCGCCGCCCCCAGGCGCGCCCGCTGCAGCCGCGCCTCGCGCCCCTCCATCAGGGCGGTGACGATGGTCGCGTTGAGCACCTTGGTGGTCGACTTGACCGCGGTCATGACGAACAGCAGGCAGACGGCCGATCCCCAGACCCACGGGTCCTGCCGCAGGAACATGGCGATGGCCAGCGGCGCGCACACGCCCAGCAGCTGGCCGTAGACGATGAACGGACGGCCGGCGTTGCGCCCGGCCAAAGCCCCGGCGCAGCCGACCGTCAGGATGACGCCGTAGAGGGTCGAGATGGGATCGCCGTCACGCACGAACATGATCGCCGCGGTCACGCCTACCGCCGCCATGAAGCCGATCGCGGGGATGGCGTAGGCAGCCTCCCAGAAGCGGGCGCGGCGGACGCGGTTCTCGGCGCTGGCCCTCTTGTGCGCCAGGTAGACGGCCAGCCGGACGATGGACATGAAGCCGACCACGGCCAGGCAGACCTCATAGATCTGACCGCCGGTGCGGGCATAGGCGATGGCGGGCACGAGGGTGGCGCCGAAGATGCCCGACAGGAACGCGCCGGTCGTGCCGAATAGCGTCTCCACCAGCGCCGAATGGATGTCGGGCGGCAGTTCGGGCGTCTTTCGCCTGGATTTCCCGACGGAGAGCATGGAGCGGATCCTGAAACTCGCTCCCATAGTCGGGCAGGTTTACTGAATCCCTGGTTACGGCGTAGGGTTAACCCATTGCTGCCAGGGACATCCGCCGCTGTGCTCCGACCAGGCGGTCCATATGCCGCAGGTCGGCCGGCGTCAGGTTCAGGCAGCACGCGACCCACAGGTCGGTGATGTCGATCAGCTCCTTGCGCGAGACCGGAAAGAACCGTCGCCGGGCCTGGGTCAGGGCCAGCCGGCGCTGGAACCGCGCCTCGCCTCCCTCGGCCATCCATTCCATGGCGTTGTCGCGCCCGTGGCCCTTGGGCGCGAGGAAGTCCACCACGCCCAGGCTGTACATCTGGCGCGCGTCATAGGTCTGGCCGGAGGCGATGATGGCCTCCGCGCGCGCCTGGCCCACGCGCCGGGACAGCAGGCTGACCGCGCCCATGCCCGGGAAGGTGTTGAACGACACCTCGGGCACGCCGAGCTTGGCCCCCTCCTCCGCCATCAGAAAATGCTGGGCGAGCGCGCCCTCCAGGCCGCCGCCCAGCGCCTGGCCGGCGACCACGCTCAGGGTCACGATCGGCAGGTCGAACGCGTTGACCAGGCCGTGCACCGAGTCGATGCAGGCGTGGGCGTAGGCGGTCAGGGTCTCGCCGTCGCCCCGGCGGATGCAGTCCGCGAACTCGGCCAGGTCTCCGCCGAGCTTGAAGACGCCCGGCTGGTTGGAGGCCATGACGAAATAGCGCACCGGGAACGCCTCCGGCGGCGCCGAGTGGTAAAGGGCGCGCAGGGACTCCCGCACGTCGATCGTGTCCACCAGGGTCTGGAAGGTGTAGTGCGGCTGGCCGTCGGCCTTGTAGCTCATCCACGCCGACCGCGTGGCCGGATCATAAGTGAAATCAAGCGTTTCGAAGCGCCAGTCGGGGAAGGACTGGGGCGAGCGGGGACTGTATGTGATCAAGGGGGCCACCGTCGCAACTGAGCCATCGACCCAGTCCCGTTTTAGGATTCAAGTCTTAACGAATTCACACCCGCAAATTAACCGCGCCGGAAAGGCAGGTCACTCAGACCTTAAGTCGCAGGGCGCGGTGGATCGACGCAATACCGCAAGGTCGAGGGCGGCAAAAATTGCCCACTCAGCCGGCAGTATTATTTGCTGATCGGCGCTTTTCCGACCGATCACGGACGGTTCGACCTGACTGTTCAGGGCCGTGAGGCCGCGGCCGGAGCCGCCGGCCGCTAGTGCAGACGGCCCCGGGCCGCCGCGTCGGCGGCCGCGGCCGCGTCGGAATCGACGCTCAGGGAACGGCTGAAGGTCACCAGGTTGCTGATCACCTGTTCGGTCCCGGCGCCCTTCTCGTCCTTCAGCTTCTCGGCGACCTCGGCCAACGAGCCCGACAGCTCGTTCAGGAAGCGGTCGTCCAGCTTGACCAGGCAGATCATCAGGGCGCGGCACAAGGCCAGGGCCAGCTGGCCATTCTGCAGTTGTTCGAGGGTCTGTTCGCCCTCTCCTTCCGGTTTGATCGGCATTTTCGCCCCCATCTACGCTCCTGCACTCACAGAGACTTGCCGTCCGCCTTGGCGCGGCCTCGCCATTGCCGGGTCCGCGCCAGGCGTTCCTGGTCCGGCGTCAGGGCGACGGCGCCCTGCAGCTCGTCCACCGCCGCGGCCACCGACGGGGCCAGGGCCGATGAGGCCTGGCGATAGTCCTGGGTCGAGGCCGTGGCCGCCGAGGTCGCCAGGGCGGCCACCTCCCAGCGGCTGCCGTCCTTGCAGGCGACGCCGTCCTCGTGACCGCTTCCTTGGAACACCCGGCAGAACCGGCCGGCGCGATCCTGGAAACTGGCCATGATCTTGATGCCCGAGGCGCCGGCGTCGGCGGCCAGGCTGTTCTCCAGCGCCCGGGCGAGCGGGCCCGAGGCCATGATCCGGCCGTCGCCCGAACGGGTGATCGGATCGCCCATGTGACGGGCTTCCGACAGGCCGACCCCGATCAGGCCCGCCGCCGCCACGACCCAGATCGGCCAGGCGTCGCGCAGCCGTCTGAAGGCGGCGGCCGGGACCGGCTCGGACGGGCGGACGGGCGCGGAACCGCGGTCCTTGGCCAGGAGCGTGGCGAGGCCCGGCGGAAGCGGCTCGGACATGACCGGCGCGTAGAGGGCCGACAAGTCGCTGCGCAGCTGCTGATGCTGCTCCAGCCGGTCCAGCAGATCGGGCTCGGCCTCCATCCGCGACAGGATCAGGGCGGCCAGGTCGGGCGACAGTTCGCCGTCCACATAGGCCATCAGCAATTGGTCAGTGATGCCCATGACGGCCCTCGTTCAATTTCGCGATCAGCGTCGCGCGGGCGCGCGACAGCCGGCTGGTCAGGGTGCCCTCGGGAATGCCGAGCACCGTGGCGGCTTCCTGGTAGGACATGCCGTCGACCAGGATCAGCGCGACCACCAGCCGCTGGTCGGTCGGCAGCACGGCCATGGCCGACTGGATCGACATGGCCTGGACCTTGAGCTCCTCGGAGGCCACCGAACCGTCGGGCACCCGCTCGGCCTCGCCGTTCGCCGCGAAGGACTCGCGACGACGCGTGCGCGTCCGGGTTTCGTCGATCCAGGCGTTCCTCATCGCCGTGAACATCCAGCTATCCAGCCTCGTCCCCTGCACCCACTGGGCGCGTTCCCTCAAGCACTTCTCAACCGTCAGTTGAACCAGATCGTCCGCATCCGAATTCGCCTGCGTCAAAGCACGGGCAAATCGTCGCAGTCGAGGCAGCAGATTCATCATCTGCCGAACAAATGGATCCCCCGACCCTAGCTTTACTGCTGATGGACTAACGTTACGAGGCCCCAATTTCATCCATTCCCGCGGAACAAAATTTCTTTGCTCGCCCGTTAGTTGAATCACCGTACCGGTATTGGCGGAAGCTTGCCTTTTTTTAGGTATGATGTCTTGTGTCCAACAGAGGGCCCCGATGCGACTGATTACGATAGCTTTATTCACAACTAGCTATCTGGCCGCCGCTACCGTTGCGGCCGCCGCGCCGCAAGCCGTGGTTGTGCCGGACAGCGGGGCGATCGGCAGCGTCTCACAATCGGCCGCCGCCGCCAACGCGGCCGCTCGCGCCGCCGCCCGGGCGGCCACCGCCTCAAACGCCAGCGCCAACGGCGCCGCCCATGCCGCCGCGAATTCCGCCGCAGCCGCCAGCGCCGCCGCCGGGGCCACCTTCGCCTCGAACGCCAGCGCCAATGGCGCCGTCAACGCCGCCCAGAACGCCGCCGCGGCCGCCAGCGCCGCCTCGAGCTCAGCCATCGCCGCCAACGCCGCCGCCAACGCCAGCGCCAACGGCGCCGCCCACGCCGCCCAGAACGCCGCCGCGGCCGCCAGCGCCGCCTCGAGCTCGGCCATCGCCGCCAACGCCGCCGCCAACACCAGCGCCAACGGCGCCGCCCACGCCGCCCAGAACGCCGCCGCGGCCGCCAACGCCGCCTCGAGCTCGGCCATCGCCGCCAACGCCGCCGCCAACGCCAGCGCCAACGGCGCCGCCCACGCCGCCCAGAACGCCGCCGCGGCCGCCAGCGCCGCCTCGAGCTCGGCCATCGCCGCCAACGCCGCCGCCAACGCCAGCGCCAACGGCGCCGCCCACGCCGCCCAGAACGCCGCCGCGGCCGCCAGCGCCGGCCATTCTGCGAGCGGCGCGCCGCCGGGCCTCGCGGCCAAGGGCGGCGTCCCGCCGGGCCTCGCCGACCGGGGCGGCTCTCCTCCCGGCCAGGCTCACCCCGGACAGGCCCCGGGCTCGCCCGTCGAACCGGTCCAGACCGCCGCCGCCTCGCCCGCCCTTGTCGAGATCGGCGGGGCCCCGGACAGTGTCGCCCCGTCCAGCGCGCCGCCGATCCTCTTGATCGCGACGTCGCCCGCGAACAGTGGCGTCGACGCACCGGGGGCGCCGGCCTCGTCGGGGGGCCCGGCCCAGGCCCTGGCGCAAACCTCGCCGCCGCCCGAAGCCGGCGGCGACGCGGAGGCTGCGGCCAAGATCGAGACGGCCGATCGCGGGACGCGCGCGGGGTCCGAACAGCAGCAGAAGGTGGCGGGCGCCGTGAGCGCCGGCCTGCTCGAAGTGGTCCCCGGCGGCGCCGTGGTGCTCAAGGGCCAGGTCCTCGCCGTGGCGCCGAGCCCGGCGTCGATGGCGATCGCCCGCCGCCTGGGCTATACGGTGGTCGAGCGCCTGCCGCTCAGGGACCTCGGCCTCAGCGCCGCGGTGTTGCGCAGCCCGCGGGCCCTGACCGCCAGCCAGGCCCTCCTGCGGCTGCAGACGGCCGATCCCAAGGGCGACTACAGCCTCAACCCGATCTACGCCACGACCGGCCAGATCGGCGCTCCCGTCCCTGCCGCCTCCCGTCCCGCCGCGCCGCCCGCCGGCGCCAAGGCCGACGCCGTCGCCGTCGGCCTGATCGATACCGGCGTGTTCGTGCAGCATCCGGCCCTGGCGAGTTCGCGCCTGGAGCAACAGGGCTTCGCCCCTGGCGGCCTGACCCCGGCCAAGCACGGCACGGCGGTGGCTTCGATCGCCGCGGGCCAGGCCGGCGCCTTCCGCGGCGTGGCTCCGGGCAGCCGCATCTATGTAGCCGACGTCTACGGCAATACCGGTGTCGGCGGCTCGGCCACCGCGGTGGCCGAAGGCCTCGACTGGCTGGTGCGCAAGGGCGCGCCGGTGATCAACATCAGCCTGGTGGGCCCGTCCAACCGTCTGATGGAGGCGGCCGTGGCGGCGGCGATCCGCAAGGGCGTGATCGTGGTCGCCGCCGTGGGCAACGACGGCCCCAACTCCCCGCCCCTCTATCCCGCAGCCTATGGCGGGGTGCTGGCGGTGACGGCGGTGGACCAGAAGGACCGCATCCTGTTCGAGGCGGTGCGCGCCACCCCCGTGGCCTTCGCCGCGCCCGGCGCCGACATCTTCGCGGCCGACGGCGCCGGCGGCTTCGCGAAGGTGCGCGGCACCTCCTTCGCCGCCCCGATCGTCGCGGGCCAGTTGGCCCTCGCCCACCGCCGCCAGGGCAGCAAGGACGCCGAGAACGCGGTCCAGGGCCTGAAGCGGGCGGCCAAGGCGCCGGCCGACGCGGCCTTCGGCTTCGGTATCGTCGGCGAAGACGTGCGCGAGGCCTTGAGGCCCGGCCTGACGCAGTTTACGACGGCCGAGGCCGGAGGTTCGGAGCACGCCAAAGAGTGATCCGGGCCCCGCGCTGGGGCGGCATCAGGTCTTCCATGTCCAGAAGTCTCGCGTTCACGGGTCCGGTTCTGGCCGGCGCTGCTCTCTGCCTCGGCCAGTCCGCGCCCGCCCTGGCGCAGCCGGACGTGCACCCGGAAATCGGCGTGGGGGCCAGCTACATCACCGGCGACTACGGCCAGCCCGGCCAGGACACCACGGTGGTCTACGCCCCGGTGACGGCGACGCTCAGGGCCCCGACCTGGCGCCTCGAAGCCACCGCCCCCTTCATCCAGATCCGCGGTCCGGACAATGTCGCCGGCGCCGAAGGCTCGCCGGTGGTGGTGGGCGCAGGCCCCTCGCGCCGGACCACCCGCCAAGGCCTGGGCGACGTGATCCTGGGCGCCGGCGCCTACCTGCCGCGGGCGACGGGCCTGCCGCTGCTGGACGTCTCGGCCAAGGTCAAGCTGCCCACGGCGGGCTCCAACCTCGGCACCGGCCGCGCCGACTTCTCGGGGCAGTTGGCGGCCTACCAGCCCGTGACGCCGAAATTGCTGCTGATGGCCTCGGTGGGCTACCAGTGGCTCGGGACCACCGACGTCTATCGCCTGAAGGACGGGCCGACCGGCATGGTCGGCTTCAACTACAAGACGGCGGCAACGGTGGACGCCGGCCTCACCCTGAACTTCACCAGTCGCATCGCCGAGGGTCTGGACCACCAGCTGTTCGCCAGCCCCTACCTGACCTGGCGCGCCTCCAGGCGCTGGGGCCTGACCGCCTACGCCCTGGCCGGGCTGACCCGCTCCAGCCCGGCGGCGGGCGGCGGCCTGCAGCTCACCCTCTACCCCTGAGACGACGGGGCCGTGCCCAAATAGGCACATGGCTTGCGTCGACCTGTCGCAATCACAGGAGGCCAGCCCATGTCCATACCCATCGGCGCCGGGCCCCGCCCCAGGGGCGGCGCCCTCATTCGAACGGCGCCCACACCCAGCCTTCCTCGAGGGTCCAGTCCCAGGACCCAAGCCAGCGGGCCTCGCTGGCGACCTGCCCTTCGGCCACGCTGACCGAAGCGGGCGTGGCGGCCGGGCCGAGGTCCTGGAGCGTCAACTCTAGGTAGCGGCGCGCATATTGGATCGCCTGCTCCCGTCCCTGGCATTCGCGCTGCACCGTCTCGGACGAGGTCTCATGGGTGCAGCAGAACAGATAGCTGGGCATCGGGGCTCCGTGGGGGCCAGGCCATGATATAGCCGCGAGACCAGGGAGCAAGCCGGGAGGGGCCGCTCCGGCTGACACAAAAGACCCCGCCGAAGCGGGGTCGAAAGTCATGCGCAAGAGGGTCTCTGTGTAACGTTACGGCGGCGCTTTGGTTCAGGCCGCCGACAACACGCCCAGGATCTTGTCCTTCGGACCATCGGCGATGATCCGGCCCCCGTCGACCACGATCAGCCGGTCGACCAGCGCCAGCATGGCGTGGCGATGGGTCGAGACCACCAGGGTCTGGCCCGGCTCGAGCGCCAGGCCCAGCTTCTGGATGAACAGGGACTCGGTCTGGGTGTCCATGGCGCCGGTCGGTTCGTCCAGAAACAGCAGACGGCTCGGCCCCACCAGGGCGCGCGCCAGGGTCAGGAAGGTGCGCTGTCCCCCCGACAGGCGGCTGCCGCGCTCGCCCACCAGACGGCCGTAGCCCTGGGCGTCGCGGGTCAGGAACAGGTCCGCGCCCGACTTCTCCACCGCCGCGAACAGGGCGGCGTCGGACACGTCGGCCGAGCCGATGCGCAGGTTGTCGCGGATGGTGCCGCTGAACAGGTCCGCGTCCTGTCCCACGTAGCGGAAACAGCGGCGGATCTCGTGCGGGTGGAACTGGCTGGAGTCGACCTCGTCGATGATGATCTCGCCCGAGGTCGGGCCGTAGAGGCCGCAAATCAGCCGGCCCAGGGTCGACTTGCCCGACGCCACCCGGCCGATGATACCGATACGCTCGCCCGGCTGGATGGTCAGGGACACGTCGGCGAGAGAGTCGGACGAGGCTTCCGGATAGCGGAAGGTGACGTGCTTGAACTCGACACGCCCGTCGCCGATCTGGCGCAGCATGGCGTGGCCGCTCAGGCGCCGCTCGTCGGGGGCGTCCATGATCTTCTGCAGGGTCGACAGCGACAGTACGGCCTGGCGCGCGCGGGTCATCAGATAGGCGAACTGGCCCACCGGGGCCATGGCGCGGCCGGCCAGCATCACCATGGCGATGATCGCGCCCATGGAGATCTTGTTGTCGTTGAACAGGTAGAAGCCGCCGATGATCAGGCCGATGCTGATCGCCTGCTGGAACAGCGAGGACAGGTTCACGGCGGTGGAGGACAGGCCCCGCAGGCGCTCCTGGGTGCGCGCGCCCATCTCGACATAGCGGCGCCAGCGCATCAGCATCCGGCCCTCGCCGGTGGTCGCCTTCAGGGTCTCGAGGCCGGCGATGGATTCCACCAGGGTGGAGTGCTGCAGGCTGGCGTCGGCCTGGGCGTCCTGCATGGCGCCGACCATCGACTTCTGCAGCGACAGGCCCGCCAGCACGATCGCGGCGGTGCCCACGAGCGGCACCAGCACCAGGACGCCGCCGAGCACGAGGATCAGGGCGAAGAACACGAACACGAAGGCGATGTCGACGATCAGCACTACCGTGGTCGAGGTGAAGAACTCGCGCACGTTCTCGTAGTCCGAGATGCGCTTGGCGAACGCCCCGGTATTGCCCTCGCGCGCGGCGAGCGGGATGTTCATCACCTTCTCGAACAGCTTCTGCGACAGCCGGGTGTCGAGGTCGCGGCCGATGTCGTCGACCATCTGGGCCCGGGCCAGGCGCAGGGCGTAGTCGAGGCCGAAGGCCAGGAGCACGCCGCAGGCCAGCACCCACAGGCTGGTGGCCGCCTTGTTGGGGATGATGCGGTCGTAGACGTTCATCATGAACAGCGGCATGGCGAAGGCCAGGAGGTTCACCACGGCGGCGGCGACGCCGATGTAGATGAAGCTCTGGCGGTAGCGGCCGAGCTCGCTCCAGAACCAGTGCTTGGGCTGGGACGCCTGGGACTGATGCTGCAGGCGGTCGCGGCTGGGGTCCGGCTCCACGGCCAGGGCCTCGCCGGCGTAGAGGCGATGCAGGTCCTCCGGAGGCACATGGCCGGTCCTGGCCTGCTCGGGATCGAACACCAGCCATTGGCCGTCCTCCGCCCTTTCGAGCAGGACCACCACGCCGTCACCAGCCATGCGCAGGATCGCCGGCAGGTCGCGGGCCTCGAACCGGTCGAGCATCTTGGACAGGGGCTTGACCCTGAGGCCGATGTGGTCGGCCGCCGCCTCGATCTGGTCGAACGGCAAACGACCGTCCTCGTGCAGAGGAAGGCCCGCGGTCATCAGGAAGGCCGAGGTCGGCCGATCGTACTTCTCGGCCAAATACTGGATGGCCGCCAGTGCAGAGTCCGTACGCGCGTCTTCCAGAATATTGGTACTCACGTCGTGCCCCGCCCCGAATGGAATGTCTCTCAGTTTATCCTGAGGGACATTCCTTTCGGAACCCTAATCACCTGGGGCTTAAAGCCTCAGCGCCGCCTTAGTCGACGTGGTGGCGCGGTTGCAGTTCGGCCGGCGGGGTGGCCGGCACGCCGAACTGCTGACGGGCCTCGGTCTTGGACGCCGCGGGGCGGTCCACGCCGAAGGCGTCGAGCAGGTGTCCGGTGGCCGCCAGCACCCGGTACTGGGCGAACAGGCTGGCGTAGCGCGCCGTTTCGGCGGCCACGGTCGCGCCGTACTGGGTGTTCTGGGCGTCCAGCAGGTCCAGCAGCGACCGGCGGCCGACGCGGAACTGGTCGGTGTAGGACGACATCAGGTCGTTGGACACCTTGGTCTGGTTCTCCAGGCTGGTCAGCAGAGCCTTCTGGCTCTGCATCCGGTTCCACGAGGTGCGGGTGTCGTCCTCGACCTCGCGCACGACCTGGTGCAGGGCGTAGCGCTGCTGGCTGGCGCGGCGGATCTGCTCCTGGACGTTGGCCTCGTTGATGCCGCCGGCGTACAGGGTCCAGCGGAACACCACCCGGCCCTGGATGTCGTTGGTGTGGCCTTCGAAGCCGTCGATGTCGCTGCCGTAGCGGCCGGTGCCCTCCACCGAGATGTTGGGCGCCATGTTGGCCTTGGCCGACTTGATCATCGCCTCGGCCGCGTCGACGTCGGCCATGGCGATCTTCACCTTCGGGTTGTTGCTGCGCGCCTCGCCGATGGCCTCGTCCTCGGTCTTGGGCGTGGCGGCCGCGAAGTCCGGCGGAGCGGTGGCGGAGTCGAGGGTCAGGCCCGTGCGGGTCTGGAACGCGATCGCCGCGGCCTGGAGGTCTTCCTGGGCCTGGGCCAGGCGGGCGCGGGC
>Ga0310811_10000686_pt1 | contig 43234 bp, 81 predicted proteins | sample YCmetagenome_FD_207642 | JGI IMG/M metagenome (GOLD analysis project Ga0310811, IMG submission 207642) | Soil microbial communities from experimental microcosm in Duke University, North Carolina, United States - YC | ecosystem: Engineered > Artificial ecosystem > Soil microcosm > Unclassified ...
GTACCGGGCATGATCGCCTTGGGGGCCTCCCCCCACCCCATCGTCACCGTGAGTGACTCAGGTGGCATGCCATCCGCCGGGCTGACGCGTCGCGGTCTGCGCGCTGTCGCACGTCGCGCACAGCCCGCGCCCGTAGGCCGGGTCGTTGGCGTCCAGTCCCGCCGCGACCAGCTCGTCACGGCCTCGCGGCCAGTGGTCTGCCCTGGTGCTGGCCCGGTAGCAGCGCCCGCCGTGCCCGTGGGCACCAACCTCGGGACACACACAGATGGGGTCACGACGCAGCACGCTTGGCCTGAACCACTGGGTGTGCCCCTTGCCGTACCCGCGCTCGTGCCGCGACCCGCGGCGCTGGTCGGCGGCCTTGGTGTGCGCCTGGCAGCGTCCGCCCGTGACCAGCTCTGGGCATCCGCTCTGGCTGCAGACGCGCAGTGCCCTGGCCATCACGCCGCCTGCGTCTGCGCCCACCGCGCGCCGGGCCGCCGCGTCCCCCGGTTGTTCGGGCTGTACCTCGTGGCCAGCTCTGCCGCGAGGACGTCGCCGAGCCGGTACAGCCCGTCGCCGCCGCGCGCGAGGTGGCCGCGCACGACCCACATGCCGAGGGTGGCGGGGCTGACGCCGGCGCGCCCGGCGGCCTGCTTGCGGGTGAGGCGGGCGTCAAGGTCCACGTCCACCTCCCGGACAGCAGAAAGCCCGGGCCAGAAGCTGGTCCGGGCTCGCCGGGCAGACTGCGCCCGCTGCGCTCATGGTAACGCGATTGCCGCCATGGTCAAGGATGGGGTCACCTACGGCGCGTCGGGCCGCCATTCCGCCTTCGCCAGCCGCTCTTCCTCGTCAAGCTGCATCCGCAGCCAGGGGACCAGGTCCTCGCTCATGCCGCCTCCACTCCCGCTGCCAGCATCTTGACCCACCGCTGGTACTCGTCGTCATCCCAGAGCCTGCCGCATGCCGCGCACTCGGCCGTCCACCGCGACGCGTGGTCCCGGTACAGCGCCCCCACCACATCGCAGCTGCACGGCACCCCGTCCAGCAGCTCAGGCCGGTCGGGGATGTCACCCGCCGCCCGCCGGCACCGTTGCAGTAGCGCCCGCATCTCCCCGACCCACTCGTCCACCGCCGGATGCACGTCGGCGGCCCAGTCGGCCCGGTCTGCGAGCCACCGCAGCAGCGCGGGCACGGTGGCGGCCGGCAGGTGCTCGCCGGGGCAGGTGGGGTGGCTGCGCCAGTCCCGCACCCACTGGTCGAGCACGCTGGCGACGGACAGGCCGCCGATCTGGTCGTGGCGGGCGTCGCGGACGGCCCCAGCGCGCGCGTGGGCCGTCAGATCGACCAGGTCCACACTGACGGGCACGGGCGCCTCCCGGGAGCCGGAGACGGGCGCAGCGCCGGCCGCAGCGCGGGTGTGGCCGGCGGGCAGTACGGCGGAGACCGGGTCGGCGCCGGGCTCGGGTACCTCGGGCGTACCGAGGGCCGCGTACGCCTCGCCGAGCTCCCGCAGGGTGCGGGCCAGCCCGGCGCGGCACGGCTGGCATACCTGGCCGCGCTCGGCCTGGCGCCGCTGGTCGATGACGCAGATCACGGCGCCTCCCGGTCGTCTGCCGGCAGGTGCTCCCGGTCCCACTCATCATCGCGGGCGGCCTCTTCAGCGTCGGCGCGGCGCTCGTCGAGCAGGCCGCGGGCTGACCAGCCCAGCCACCAGCAGATGCCGCCAAGGCCGAGCTGGGAGGCCGTGAGCAACGCGAGCGTGACCGGCCCGGCCTCAGCCACCGTCCACCTCCGGGGGCAGCCTGCGCTGGGTAGTGGCCATGTCAACCCGCCTTCCCGCGCCGCGCCGGCGGGAGGAAACCTCGCCGCCGCGCCTCCGCAATCCATCGATGCACAGTAGGGATAGGCACGCCCGCCTCTTCTGCTAGCAGCGGTGCGACCTTGCTCGACCTCGCCACGGCAGCGTTATACGCATCCGCCACCTGGCGGTAGAAGGCTTCCGGGTCGCTTCCATCTGGGCGCGCAAGCCGCGGTGTCTCCGCCGCGATCGCGTACGGCAGCTGGTCACCCTCGATGAATTCGGCTCTCGAACGACGTTCAAGAGCCGTGTAGGTCAAGTCGTTGCCGGCATCCTGCTCGGTCAGTACTCGCCGGGCTTCCGGCGTATTGATCATGCTTTCGATCCAGCCAATCGGCAGGCCACGCAGAACGGTGGAGTTGATGCCGGGTGCCCATGGGTTTCCACTCAGTACGAGGTCGACGATGATCCGTCGACCTTCGCTTTCGATGGTCTTAGCGAGGACTACCGCGCCCTCGACTCCATCGACTCGCACCCAACCCTGGTGCCCGTACTGAAGGCGCTTGAGCCAGTGGCAGATCACGGCGCCTCCCTGGCGGCTTTCTTCGCGGCCGCATCGCGGGCCTGCCATGCCGCGTCACGTTCGGCGTTCTGGCGCTCGTACGCGCTCGGCGGATGCACCAGGCAGCCCCGCGACCAGCCACGGATGTACCTCGGCCCGCTGTAGTCGGACACGTCGACCAGGTCGCACGTGCACTGCGGGTCGTCGCTCATCTGCCGTACCCCCATCCCACGTGGACGGCCCTGATCACCATGTCGGCGGCGGTACCGAGGACCACGTAGGCCACGGCGGTGGCCAGCCGGGCTGCGCAGCGGATCACCGATCGCCTCCGCTGTCGTCGACCAGCGGGGCGAACACCAGGACCTCAAGCCAGGTGCGCGCGCGGCCGACATGGACGTGGGTGCTGCCGCCGGGTCCGGGGTGCCCGGTCTGCATCCCCCAGCCGTCACCGACGCGCACCCAGCGGTCCCCGTCGGCGTCCCGCACCGCCGTCACCTCCGGTCCTGGCTCGGCCGGCAGCGCCCATGTCCGGGGTTGCGGGTCCTCGGCCGGGTCCGTCGTCAGGACCTGGTAGACGTCCGCGAGCGGCAGCGTGTCGCGCCCGGCGGCCTCGGCCTCGGTGGCGAGGGCGAGCAGCGCGGTCTGCTGGCGACCCAGCAGCGCGACCTCGGACTGCTCACCCATCGGTGGCCGCCCGGCGGCCACCCACGCCTCGTGGACGGCGTCGAGCTGCTCGGGCAGCGTCGGGGCGCTCGGGGCGGCCGGCGGCGGGGTGCCGCTACCATCGACGGCGGGCGCCCGGTCGGGCGATGACGCGAACTTCTTGGCGACGTTCTCCTCTGGCCAGCCGGGCGCCCCCTCAGCCTCCTGCGACGACGCGATGCCCTGCGCCCGTATGGCGGCCCGGGTCGGGCAGTGTCCGATCTCCCGCTGCCCGATGCCTTCCAGTGCGCATCCGGCGCACGGCGGCCAGCCGCGCGCCAGCGCCTCGGCGGGGTAGGTCCACTCGCTCTCCCAGCCCGGCGGCGGCGAGTGCAGCGCGAGCACCCGATCGATGCTCGCCCGCGCCACGGCCAGGTCTGCGCGGGCAGCGTCCCGCTCGTCTATCAGCCAGGACAGCAGCACGCCCAGGTCGGGCGTGATGAGCGCGCGGGCGTCGGAGTCCTCGGCCCGCCACCGGGCGACAGCCTCCATCGTCCGTTCCCACTGGAGGTCGAACAGCGCGCGCAGTTCCGCAACCTCGCGTTCGAGCTGCTCCCGCTCGGCCACCGCAGCGTCCGCCCGGGCGGTCTCGGCGGCCAACCGCTCCGTCAGGGCGGCAACCTCAGCGCGCAGGGCATCCGTGTCCTGCCACTCCTGATGCATCGGCACCGTCATGCCCTCGGCTGCGGCGGCCACGTCCCGCAGCGCGCGCGTCACCTTGTCGAATCCCCATCCCCGGACGGTCTGGCCGGTGGTCTGGGTGTGGGCGCCGTCATGGCCCGCGTCGCGGTCACAGTGCAGTTCCCAGACGGTGTTTACCTCGGGGCAGCGGTCAGGCATCGGGCGTCTCCTTCGGGGTGGTTGCGTGCTCGCGGGCGTAGTCGGCTGCCTTACGCAGCCGGGCGTCCCGGCCGGGAAGGTCCACGGCGGTGAGGATGGCGTCGCCCAGGGCCGTGACGATGTGTTCGGCCAATGCGATCGCGGACATGCCATCGGCGGCACCCCAGGCGATCGCGAAGGCGCCGAGGCCCGCGTTCAGTGCCCGCTCACGCACGTCCGGGGGGATGGGGGCGGTCATGCGGCATCAACTCCGGCGGCCGACAGACCCGACCGGCAGCCATAGGGAGAGCAGCCGTCCGGGTCACCGTCCTCCGACATGTCGGCCAGCAACGCGAAGATGTCACCCTGACGCTCGGCCCACTCCGCGCGAGTCACCCGATCAATGGGGGCGACGCTTAGCGGCACCCGGGAGCGATGCAAGAAGGCCTCGCCATCGAGCGGTAGGCCATGGGCGCCGCCTTTACGGATCGCCGCGTCGAAGGCGACGGCGTCGTCCCACTCGTCCGGATGGTTATCACGCAGGTCCCGCCACTGCCGGTTGCCGTGGAATGGACAGCCGATGCAGGCGCTCTTGGCTACCGAGGTCCAGCCACGCGAGCGCAGCCACCGCTCACAGTCGATGCGGGACATGCCCAGGTCCAGCAGCGGGTACCGCTTGGTGATGTACGAGACACCATCCTTGTCGGAGACCCGGCCGATCTCGTCGACCGAGAACCCAATCCACTGCTCGGCTCCGCGGCCCTTCGGCACGCGCTTGAAGTCCGGCGCGGCGGCGCCGAGCAGCTCTCGGACCTTACGGCCGATCGGCGCCAGCTTGTACTCAGATGTGCACTGCCGACGGCCCATCCCTTCAGAGCCGTCCGGATTGCGCACGAAGTAGGGGATGCTCGCGTATCGGTGCAGCGGGTCGAGCGTGTCGTCTCGCAAGTTGCCGCTACTGACCCGGTACAGCGGGATGCCGGCCTCAACCAGCACCACCTCAAGACGGTCAAGGTGCTCATACACCCGGCGCGGCTCCCAGCCGGTATCCGCGAAAATCGCCCCGTCCAGCGGATCAAGGTCGCCAGCAGCCGCCATCAGTGCGAGCGTGGTTGACTGGACCCCTGCCCCCAGGCTCAGCAGACGCAGATCCGGCCTCATACGGCACCGTCCCGGGCCAGGATCGCGGCGTGCGCCTGGTAGTCCACGTCCTGCGGCGCCGGCCGCGTACTGCCCTCCGGGTACGCCTCGGCGACCCACTCCGGCGGAGCCGGCCGGCGGTCATGCGCGAGCAGGTCGCCGCAATGCTCGCAGACCCACAGACGCGGGTCCCGGCCGAGTAGCCGGGTCATGCAACAGTGCCGGCAGGGTATGCGCTCGGTCATGGCGTGGCCTCCACATCGTCGAGCACGGCGTCGAGCGCGTCAGCCTCTTCGGTGTGGCCGGGTTGGCGGTGCCACCGGTCCCGTAGCTCCGCCACGGCTGCACATACCTCGCGCAACCGCTGCACCTCGGCGCGCGCCTGGTCCCGCTCGACGGTCAGCCGGTTCCCCCTGACACGTTCGAAGTCACGCTCCCGCACAGTGAGGTCGTAGAACGCCTTGTCGACCGGGTGCATCCTCCCGGCCACGCCGGTCCGGTTCACCTGGTCAAGGGTTTCCGCTAGGCCGTCCCGCTCGGCGGTCAGCCGCTGCACCTCGGCGAGCAGCGCGTCGGCAGCAGTGAGCGCCGCGCTGAGGATCATGTCGCTGTCCCGGTCCACGTCGACGGGGACACTCATCCGCCACCGGGTGGTGCCGGATGACAGCTCGCCGATGAGGGTGTGGGCTCGGGCGATCTGGGCCCGTACGGCGTCGAGGTCCAGGGCGTCGGTGGTCTCGGTGGACATCAGGACTCCTCGGCAACGATGAGGCGCACGCCGAGCTTGACGTCCTCGGGGACATCGGACCACTCCTTCGGGATGCCACCGACGTAGCCCATTCGGTACCAGTTCCGGTTAGCCCAGCCGCCATAGGCGGCACCCTCGTCGTCGCGCACCCACGCCTCGGTGAGGTCGGTGTCGGCGAGGATCGTTCCGTCGGGTGGCTCGGGGATCGTAGAGGTCATCAAGGTCTCCTGGGTCAGGCTGATTTGCGGATCGGGATGACGTTGCCCCGGCGGGCCGGCTCGGTCGGGGGTGCTGCCTTACGGCACAGGGCACAACTCGACGAGCCGTCCGGGCGGGCGCGGGCCCTGAGGTTGTGCGGGCACCGGTCCGGGATCGGCGGCGGCGGCCGGCTTCCATCGTCGAGATTCGGATCTTGGTCGCGGCCGGTCGCGCGCGAATGGGTGACGGCCGTACGAAGATCTTCATCGGAGTGGGGGGTGGCAGTTGTGTCTTGGTGTAAGTGGGTGTTGGTGGCCAACGGCGTGGGGTGCAAAACGACGTCCCCGTGGGGTGCAAAACGCCGTTTGCCACCCACGCCGTGGGGTGCAAAAGCCGGCTCGTCGACCTCTTTTGCACCCTGTGCCGTGGGGTGCAAAACCTCGGCGCGGTCGGTTTCTGCACCCCTTCCCGTGGGGTGCAAAACCGGGTCCGGATCGGTCGGGTCCGGACCCTTGCGGCCGGCGTGCCGAGCCTGCATGCGATCGACCTCGACCGATATCTGAGCAGGCGTCAGGACCTCGACGTGATCGAGCAACTCGGGACCGAGCATCAGCCGGTACTCGTCGGCCTGGCCGAGCCGACGCGCCCCGTACGCCACCCGCTCGATCAGCCCGACCTCGCGCAACTTCGCGACCGCCGTCTGCGCCACGTTGTAGGTCACCTCGCAGTCAACCGCCAGCCGCGCCACTCCCGGAAAGATCCGTGCCCCATCGCGGTAGTCCGCGTAGGTGGCGAGCATCAGGGCGACGTACTTGGTCGTCTTGCCCAGCCGGGCGCGCCGCACGACGTCGGTCCATTCGCGCACGGAGACACTCGGCGTGGTCAATGGATCAGCTCTCCTTGCTCTCGCCGAGGCGCCGCAGCTCTGCGGCAGCCGCGACGGGGTCGGTTTCGGGCAGCTCGTGCACCTCGTTGCGTGCCGGCCGCCCGCACCGGCACGGCACATCCCCGCGGTGGTCGGCCGGCAGGTCGTCGGCCACGTACGGGTGGTGCGGCGCCAGTTTCACGCCGACCTCCCTCGGCGCCGCCCGGGCTGCGCCTCCGCCTCCAGCGCGGCCAGCGGCCCGTACCGCTCCCGGACCGCGACCCGAGTGCGGGCGCCGCGCAGGACCTCCCCGCACGGCGGGCACAGCGACGTGCCGGGCTCGCCGCAGCGCCGGCAGGTGTCCGGCGGCGGGTCGTCCAGGCCGAGGGCGGCGAGCATCTCGCGCAGCCACCCCCGCGGGTCCGGCTGGCCCAGCGACCGGTCGGCGAAGTAGCGGCGCGCCTTGGCCTGCCGGCGCATCCGGGCGAGCCGGTCGGCCTCGGCGCCGCCGATGCGGGCCGTGTCGTAGCCGCCGTCATACTCGGCCATCACGCCACCTCGGAGATGATCAGATGCACGGCGCCCGCCGGCCCGTACGGCAGTCGCTTGACCGGCTCGCCGGAGCGGATCTCGGTGCCCACGAGGTACTCCCGCGAGTCGTCGGCGAGCAGGCCGTAGTCCACGAGCCCATCGACGATGGCCTTGACGGTCGGGAAGTAGTTGTGGTCGTCGCGCCGTCTGCGGTCCGGGAACCGCAACTCGGCGACGATGCGGGCCCGGCCGAGCATGGGCAGCTGGGCCGAGCGGGCGTGCACGGTGGCGGCCTCGCGCCACAGCCGCACCACCGGAGCCAGCCGTCGCCGGTCGCGGCGGCCGTTGGCGTTGAGCCACGGCGCCGGTGCCGGGATGTCCAGCGTCCAGACCCGCGCGCTCACAGCGCCGCCCGCCGCTCCAGCGCGTACAGCTCACTGAAGCGCTCCGGATACTCGGCGGCCAGGCGGCGCAGGGCGCGACCGTACGCGGCCTTCATCCGCAGGTTGCGTTCTCGGGTCTGCGGATCGGCGGATCGGCTCACTTCCAAGTTCTTGATGCGGTGGGCTTCGAGACAGTCCGGACACGCCTGCTCGCCCCGCCGCCAGTGCCGCTGGTAGCCCGCCCACGTGCCGACCTTCTCCCCACAGGCGGTCACGATCGTGCCCTCGGGCTGGTGCGCCACGACGCGGCCTCGGGGCAGGAGGCGAAATGGCTCGTGTGTAGGTTGCGGCGCCCGAACTGCTGGGCGACGCCGAGCACCCGCGCCAGCGGCCTAGTCCCGCCGGCGGCCTCGACGCTGATGGTCCCGCCGGCGACCGGCTCGGCGTCGACGGGCATCGCGCGGGCGCGGGTCGTCACGCACCAGATGACCGGCGCCCCACAGGAGCGGCACGGCTCGGTCGGCCAGGCGGTCACTGCTCACCGTCCACATTGGTCAGCGTGCCCTCGTCGTGCCACCGCAGCGCCTCGACCAGTTCGCGATACAGCCGCCTCTGCTCGTCGCGGGTGTCCTCGTCTGTGTCGCGGTCACAGACCTCGACGTACGCCTGCGCCGCCTCGACCACGTCCTCACGGGAGTCGGCCAGCGCGGCGAGGTCTCGCCGGGCCAGCTCGACCACCGCGAACGCGGCGACCGTGCCGGCGTGATCCGGCTCGTCCAAGAACATCTTCAGCAGTTCGCGCAGTGCCGCGCGCTCGTCGAGTGCGACCGCCGGTCGCGCGCCGGCCACGATCACCGCGAGCAGGTCGAGCTGTCCGGACAGCAGCGGGTCAGACCGCAGGTCGCTCACTGCTCACCGTCCAGTTCCGGCTCGGCCGTCTCTGGCGCCGCCATCAGCGTGTCGATGACGCTCATCGCGTCCGCCTTGGACAGGTCCTTCGTGGACTCGACGTCCCGCCCGAGGATCAGCGAGATCTGCGCGAGCCCGGCCTCCCGGTCGGTCAGGTCCCGCTCGCGCAGCAGGGCGTGCAGCTTGCGCTGCTGCGCGGTGGTGATGGGCTCGGCGGGCTCCGGTGCCTGCGGCTGCGGCTCGGCGGCCACGGGCTCGTCGTCGAGCGGCGGCTCCTCCGGTGCGGCGGGAATCGCCGCTGCGGCGCGCCGTGGCGGCTTCACCGTCCGGGCGCCGGATTCCGGCGCCGCGATGGTGTCCTGGATCTCCTCCACCGAGGCGATGCCCATCAGCGCATCCGGCGCCACCCGATCACACACCCGGCCGGCCGCGCGCGCCCAGAGCATGTCCTGCGGGGTCTTAGCATAGTTGTCGTTGCGGGTCCAGCCGGCCTTGCGGGCCTGGTCCATCGTGACGGTGATCCGCTCGATCTGCTGGCTGCCCCGGCGTCGTCCGGCCACGACGGCGCGGGTGTCGGTCAGATCCTCCGTCCACACCTCGTGGCCCTTGGACTGCAACAGCGCCACCTTGATCTTCGCGTACATGCCGGGCCTGCCGTGCACGACGTAGATCTGTTGCAGCGCGGTCATCGGATCCAGGCCGAGCGTGATGCCCTGCAACACGGCGGCGGTGGCGTTGGCGATGGCGGTCGCCCGGGCCTCGGCCTTCTCTTCCGGCGTCGCCCGCGGGTCGACCTTGGGCTTGTAGGCGTCCGGTATGAACGCGGTACCCACCAGCGGGGCGACGAGTCGGTGGGCGTGGCCGGCGGCCTCGACCCATTCGCCGAGGCGGGCCAGGGCGTCGGACGGCGCGCCGAACGCGACCAGGTCGGCGCCCGACTGGGGGATGGCGATGTCGGTGGTCATTGCTGCTCCCTGACGAGTCGGAACGTGCTGGTCGACGGCGGCATGATCGGGCCGCCGATGAGGTCGCGGGAGCGGGCGGTGAACTGGCCGACGCGCATCGCGTACAGGAAGTCCTTGTGCTCCTGCTCGCCGGCCTCGACGGGCACCAGGTCGTACCCGTCGGCACGCACGTGGATACCGGCGCAGTACTCGACCTCGGGCGGGTCGATCTCCTGACCGTCCACAATCCACTTGTCGGCGTACCGGTAGGCGGCCAACTGCAGCGCCGTCTCACCGAAGATGCCTGACCGGGTGGTCTTGAGGTCCATCAGCAGCAGCGTCGGGCCGCGCTCGGGTACCCGCACGCGGGCGCACAGGTCCGCAGTGCCGGCGTACCCCCAGCGGTAGGAGACGCACGAGAACTCGACGTGTAGTGGCTGGACCTCGAACTCCTCCATGAACTTGGCGTACGCCTCGACGTGGCCGGCGATGTCGTCGCCGACCTGCACGGCTTTGCCGGCCAGCAGTTGCTCGGCGGCGCGGTGGACCTCGGTGCCGCGACGCGCGGCGGTGTCCTTGGCCTCGTACCGGGCACCCTGCAGCACCTTGAGTCGGGCGGCCGGGCCGAGCGCGCCAAGCTCCTCCCACCGGTCGACGGCGGCCTCGGCGGTCGTGTTCGCGGCCCAGTTGATGAGGGCCGGCTTGGGTACGCCGTCGCCGATGATGGTGGTAACGCCGGGCACGCGGGCACCGGCGGCGTCCTTGTAGTAGTGGCCCTTGGCGGTCTCGACCCGCCGGATCGGTGGCGTGAAGCGGCTCACCGGTCATCTCCCGTCTTCTCGGTCTCCATCTGCCCGCCGGGGTTGCACGCGTCCGCCGGGCAGCCGTGCAGGCATGACCCGCAGGCCACGTCCGCGCAGTACCCGCCGGTGTCGTCGGCGGCGCACTGCGCCGGGTCGCACCGGCAGTACGCGCACCGGGCCGAGGTGCAGGCCACGCGTTGCAGTACCAGCTCGTACCCCAGCTCGTGCGCCCAGTCGATGACGGAGGTCACCAGCGGAATGTGCGAACCGCGCTCCCAGACCGACACGCTCGTCGCGGCCGCGCCGATGGCCCGAGCGACGCTGCGGGCGCTGAGCCTGCGTGCCTCGCGGACCGCCCGCAGCGCCGTGATGATCTCGCCCCAGGTGCTCATCTGGCCATCTCGTGCTCGGCGTGCAGCAGCACGAACCGGTCTCGGTCGTCGGTGAACGTCAGGTCTTCCAGGCGCCAGTTGGCGCGGTCGGCCAGGTTGGCCAGCGGCGCGGGCAGGGCGTGCACGACGAGGTAGATCTCGTCCCGGCCGCGACCGCACGCGGTGTGCCGGGCCAGGAGCAGCAGTAGGCGCCAGACGCTCACGCCCCCACCTCCGCGAGCATCGCGTCCAGCTCGGCCCGGTCGATCTGCCCGGTGTCCTCGACAGAGGACGCCAGGCGCATCCGGGTCCGCGCGTCGATGCCGAGCCGGTCATACCAGCCCGACCAGAGGTGCTCGACGTCGTGGCGGAAGTCGTCTTCGAGGCGGTTCAGCTCGCGGTGGACGTCCAGCGCCCACTCGCCGGTGTCCCAGTCCGGCGCGGGCTCCCGGCTCGGCGCGGCCTGGCCGACCTCGGCGGCGGGCGACCAGCGCTCGGTCGCCCCGACGTGCGCAGGCTCACGCTGGACCACCTGCCGCACCAGGCGCAGCAGCACACCCCGCGCGGTGGCAGCCGGCGAGGGAGGCTCCTGGGTGGCCTCGCGCGGCCGGGCCGCGCGGCGCAGGATAGCGATGCCGGCCAGGGCCAGGATGCCGGCGGCCAGCGCGAGCAGGGTGACGGACAGGGCCTCACGCATCGGGGGTCACCGCCAGATCTACGTCCGGGGCGAAGTCGGGGACGTTCACGGTCAGGTCTCCAACGACCCGGCCCCAGCCGTCGGGGAAGTTGAGGTTGATGCCGATGGCGACCTCGTCGATGCGCAGTTGCGGGCGGCGGGCGGCGCGGATCTTCCGATCGGCACCGATCACGAGAAAGACCCGTTCGGTGGTCACGATGCACTCTCCGAGGTGAGGTAGTAGTGGGCGTACCGCGCGTACGCGGCATCCACTGTGGACGTGGCTTCGGCGAGCGCCTGCTCGCCGTGGTGGCGGCGCTGCTGCGGGCTGAGCCCGAGCACGGCGATGGCCTGCCCGGCGTGGGCGTCGACCGGGTCGCGGTGCAGGTACCGCAGCGCGCCGCCCACGGAGGCGGCCACCGCCACGGCGACCAGCACGGCGACGCTGAGGCCGGCCATCACCAACTCGGCGATGTCGACGGCGGTCATGCGGCACGCTCCGCGCCGATGTGTGCGATCAACTGCCTGGGCTCGCGCCGGCCGCCGATGCCGAAGGCCAACTCGGTGTGGTCCTGACATGGCGGCGAGGCGTGGACCGCGTCGAACCCGGCCAGTGGATAGGTCATGGCGTCGGCCTGGATGAACCGGAACGGGTAGTGCGGTTGCGCCTGAATGTCCACGCCGACCACGTCGAAGCCGGCGCGGTGGTATCCCATCGCCGCGCCGCCGGCGCCACAGAACAGATCCAGCAGTACCGGCCGGCTCACGTCACCCTCCGTCCCGGCCCGGCGCCCAGCGCGTACCCGTCCCCGGCGGCCCGGGTCGGGGCGTGCGCGTCGCGCAGGTCCTCGTCGGTCGACTCGCGTGGTAGCCGCCGCAGCAGGCCCAGCAGCGGCACGTGCAGCGCCTGGATCGCGGCGGCGTACATCAGCGCGCGGTCACGGTGGTAGGCGGCGTCGGCCTGTGCCTGGCGCCGGTCGGGGTCGGCGGATGCCCGTACGAGCGCGTCGACGCGGCCGCGGGCGTCGTTGGCGCCCACGAGGTACTGGGCGGTGACGGCGGCGAAGTCCGCCTCGGCGTGCTCGAATGCGGCGACGGAGCCCAGCATCTCGCCCCGGAGGCGGCGCACGAGCTCGGCGGCGCTCACCGCGCACCCCCGGTCTGCGCCTGGTACACCCACAGCGCCACGGCGATCAGCGCGATCAGCGCGATGACGACGGCGCGCACCGCCGGGCTCACCGGGCCACCGCCCGGCGCCGCCAGGTCGCCTCGTCGAGGACCCGCACGCGCTCCTTGCCGCGCCAGGGCGTGCTGCACCCGAGTTCGGCGTCGAACGCCAACAGCGCGCGCTCGCGGCTGAGCATCGGCCCCTCGCGGTCGATGCCGTCGGGGGAGGTGCAGACGAGCCGGTACAGGGTCTCGGTCATGACATCACCGCCGGGCACGTCTGCGCGCGGTGGATCTGGCGCATCGTGCGGCTGCCCGCGTGCTCGTCGCAGCGGACCCGGTCGGAGTCGACGAGCCCGCACGGCGCCTTGCCGCACCGGCAGTCGGCCTCGAGCGCGGTACCGGACCAGGCGCGGCCGATGTGCAGGCCGCCGACCTGCGCCGGGCCGACCGGCGCGCGGTGCCGGCCGATGTAGTCCGGCGCCAGGCTCACCCAGCCCTGGTCGTCGGTGACGACCGGCTCCGCCTTGATCACCGGCCAGCCGGTGCGGTCCCGCTCCTGGTGGCGCGGCACGTACCGCCGCCACGTCGGGGCGGTCACGACGTCCACCGCCCGGCGCAGATCACGGCGACGGTCAGGATCACCAGGCCGATCAGCAGCCACGCCACCGCCCCGCCGCGCGGGTCATCCGGGTGCGTCACGGGGTCACCTCGGCGGGCCGCTGGTCGAGCACGGAGCCGCAGACCCACTCGACGGTCTCCACCGTCTCGGTGACCGTGACCTTCGGCACGGCGGCCAGCGCCTGCGGGTCGGGTACCTCGCGGGTCACCTCGGTGGTGCCGGTGACGACCCGCTCGCACACGTCGCTGCGGACGCAGAGCACCTCGAAGGCCAAGCCACGCAGGTTGCCGGTCAGGCGGAACAGCTCACCCGAGGCACCCGCGGCCGCCTTCTGCTTCTTGCCGGGCAACACCCGCGCCCACGCGGCGAGCTGCTCGCGCTGCTCGTCGGCGTCGCCGGGGATCACCTCAAGCGGAGCGTGTGCGCCGCGGTACGGGAGCATTAGCTCGGGGTGTTCCTCAAGGATGTCCGCGAGCTCGCGTAGCCCGGCGATGTACTCGGCGCGCTCGTTGGTAACGTCTTGCATGACACTGACCTCCTAGTTGGGTCTGGGTCGCTGGGTCCCGGCGGTCACTCGCCGGGGCCCTCCTTACGTCTTGGCCCGGCCCGGGGTGGTGGAGAGAGGCGGGGACTGGTGTCCCACCCCGGGCCGGGGGCTTAGCGGGAGACCGCCCCCACCCCGGACAGGCGGTCTCCCGGTCCCCGCACCCCTGCGGGGACCTCCCGGCTGTCGCGCGCCCATGGCGGCGCCGGCCAGGAGTAGGGCCCGGCGGCGCTCGGCGCGCCCGACCCGACGCGCCCCCTTCCGGGACCGCGCTGGGGCGCGGGAGCAGCCGCCGGGAGCTTGAGTGCGAGCAGCATCGGGGCGCAGGTGAGCAGGTGCGTCCACGGCGAGGCGAGCGCGAGGGCGCCGGTGATGGTGGCGGCGAGAGCCAGCCGGCCGTACGCGGTGGCCCAGAGGGCGCGCAGGGCGCTCACGATGCACCGTCCCGGCCGTACTCGCGGTACGCCTTGCGCAGCGCGCGCCGACGCTGGCGCGGGGTGAGCTGGCTGCCGCCGCGCTGGTGCAGGTAGACCGTGAGCCGCCGCTCGTAGGTCAACGGCGTCGCGTGGGTGCTCACGCCGGTGCCCGGGTGGTACGCCGGGCCACCGCCGGCCATCGCCGGCCAGAGCTGGTCCACGCTCACCGCCCGGGCGGCGTGGTCGGGCCGGGAGCCCTGCGCCGGGTCGTGCTCCAGGGCCGCAACGGCTCGAAGGAGGGCAGGCATACCGCACCGGCAGGACTGCGGATGGTCGTCGGCGGCGGCGAGGTACTGCTGGGCCTTCGCCTCGCGGCGCGCCACCAGGCGGTCGCTGGGCAGTGTGCGCCGCGCGATCGGCCGGTGCTTGTTGGCCCGGGAGCCGGCCAGGGCGCGGGCGCTCACGACGCACTCCGGGCCAGGCGCAGGAGGCAGGTCAGAGTCAGGGCGACGACCAGATCCGGGGTCGAGACGCACTGCAGGACCAGGTAGTCGCCGAACCTTTCGAGCGCCGCGTCTTCACCGGTCCGCTCGATCAGGTCACGGAAGTTGGCGATCCACTCATCGAGGCGGTGCGTGGCGGCGACCAGCAACTCCTCCGGACTCAGTGCGGCGGCCTCCGCCGGGGTCAGCGCGCTCATCGGGTACCTCCTACGCGGGGTCGCGACCGGCGCGGGGTCAGGCCGTCGCGGGGCGGGCGTCCACCCCGGTCGCCGGTGGCGGGCGGTCGGCTGTCGCGCGGGCCGGTACCGGCGGCGCCGCCGGTCAGCGGGTTGTCCGAGCGCGGCGGGCGGCTCATGAGATGCCGCCGAGCTGAGCCAGGCGCCCGATCGCCGCATCACGGCCGGCGACGAGCTCGTACTGGTACGGGCCGGCGCTGGGCAGGTCCAGCGACCGCTTGTCGATCAGCCACCAGTCGCCGGCGACCCACGGCGTGGGTACGGCGGCGGCGAGCAGCCGGTCGGCGTCGTGCAGCCCGATGCTGTGCCGGCCGGCGTCGATCGTGGGGGTCATGCCGCACCCCGTGCTTCCACGGGCTGGGCGATCGCGTCGATGTCCTCGACGCGGAAGAGGTACCGGCCCGACGGCAGCCGGGCGGCGGCGATCTTGCCCGTGCGGGCCCAGTCGCGGACAGTCTCCTCAACGACGACGACACCCGCCGCAGCAAGCCTCTCCACGACCTGGGAAGGCGTGAGAAGCGGGGTAGGCTGTGTCATACACAGAACCGTAGGCCGGCCAAGCGACCTGTGTCAAGCACAGCTTGGCTGTGATGTCTGGCGATCCTGTGGTTACCCGGCTAGCCTGTGCCTATGACCACTTCGCAGGCGGAGCGCAGCTCCACCGGATGGACAGCGGACGACAGCACCTTCGGTGCGCGGCTCGCACTGGTCAGGCAGCGGATGTCCTGGGGAAACGTCAAAGAGGCGGCGACGGTGTGCGGCATCGCGCCGGAGTCGTGGCGGACGTGGGAGCGCGATGACGTGCTGCCCCGCCGCATCGTCGAGATCTCCTCGCTGATCGCGCTGAAGACCGGATGCGACCGGATGTGGCTACTCACCGGCGAGCGTGCCGGCCGGCCGATCGGAGATACCCGAGGGTATCCCCGCGGCGGCAAGGGGGGGAGCCGCAGGCGCCCGGGCGGACCCGGTACGCGAGAGATTCTCAGGCGCCGGGATGGGTTGATCGGCGTCGATCAGCATCCGAAGGGACGATCTGAGCCCTCGGGTACCGGTCCGGACCTCCGCCGCCCGGCCGTCCTGCCCCGACCGGTCGCGGCCTGATTGCGGACCGGTGACCCATTGGCTACCGATCGCGATCAGTCCGAGGGTGGATCAATGATCCCCGCCCCGGAACAGATCATCGAGGCTCATCTCAGGGAGATGACCGCCGGCGGCTACGCCGTCAACACCATCGAGGACGCCCGCCGCGTCCTGCTCGCCGCGCAGAGCGAGCTACCCGCCGGACTGCCCACTGCCGCCACCGACGAGCTGGTCGACTGGCTCGCCCGCGACGGCTGGTCGGTACAGACCCGCGCCACCTATCGCCAGCACCTGCGGCGGTTCTTTCTCTGGGCCACCGCGAACCAGTGGATCAGTTGGGACCCGTCCAGCACCCTGCGCCGCCCGCGGGTCCCCATCGGCCTGCCGCACCCCGCCACCGACCAGGAGGTGCACCTGGCGACCACCCGCGCCGACCTGCCGCACCGACTGTCCTGCCGGCTGGCTGCGTACGCCGGGCTGCGCTGCTGCGAGATCGCCGCGCTGCGCCGCGAGGACATCACGGCGGAGACGATGCGTGTGCTCGGCAAGGGTGGCAAGGAGGCGGTCGTGCCCACGCACCCGCGCATCTGGGAGCTCGTCACCGAGGTGCCGCCGGGGCCGCTGATCTGCTGGCGCGGCGGCCCGGTCGTCGCGCACTGGGTCACCCAGCGCACCACGTACCACCTGCGTACGAAGCTGGACGTCTGGGCCACGATGCACGAGTTCCGGCATTGGTTCGGCACGATGATCCAGCGCACGTACCACGATTCCCGGGTCACTCAGCAGCTCATGCGGCACGCGTCGCTGACGTCGACCCAGGTCTACACGCTGATCACCGACGACCAGGCGCGGCGCGCCGTGCTCGGCCTGCCGGACGTCAGCGGTCGATGATGCGGGGCCGGCGCCGCCAGCCACGGCGCTGGCCTGGTATCTCCTGGCCCTCCTCACCGATGAACTCCGAGCGCGGCAGCCGGTCGAGGGGTAGATCCTCCCGGCGACCACCCACGACGATCACCTCGGCCTGCGTGTCGCCGAAGCACATCTGGGTGGCGTCCGCCCAACCGGCCGCACCCCCGTCGGTCACGATGCCCACCACGAGGTATCCGCGCCGGGCGCAGTAGGCCACGCACAAGCCGATGCGGTGCTGTCGGTCGGCATAGTATTTCTCCGGCACCCAGATCACGGCGCGCAGGTCCGGCACGAAGACCTCCCGGGGCTGAGGTGATCAACGATCAACGATCGGATCAACGACAGTGGGCGATCTTCGGTTACGGCTACCCATAGATGGTTTTCACCGAAGCCCCCCCCCCCCCCGCTGTGTAGCGTTTTAGCAGGTGGGGGAGTGGAGGGCCGCCCGGCGGTCAGCGCTCCTTCACGAACACCCCGACCCCGGGCAGTGTCTCGACCAGCCCGGCCTGGCGCAAGAGCCAGAGGGCTTTGTCCGAGACGGTGTCGCTGATCCCGTAGATCTCGCGCATCTGCGCGCGGCTGGGCAGGCGTGAGCCGGGCGCGTACTCGCCGGACTCGATCTTGTGTCGCAGGTCGTCCGCGACCTGCTCATAGCGCTGCTTGGGCATGGTGTCACTCCCCGATCGGCGACCCCATGAGATCACGGGTTGTGCCAACGCTGCAACGGGTAGCGACTCATACCCTTGACCTGCCACAGCTAGCCATCGTACCCTCGCCTGGTCTCCTCCCGATCGGCAAATTGTGAGGCGACACAGGTCCGCCACCGGTATCCCCCGAGACGCGGACCAGCGCCGGCCCCGCACCAGCCCTCGGGGGGTAGGGACGGGGCCGGCGCCCCACCTCCGCGAAGACGGCGGGCCGTAGACAGCCAAGGTCGCGGCCCGCCGGAGGGGAGCAGCGCGATGCCCGGTCCTGACCTCGAGCCGGTGCCGCTGGAGCCGGCCGCCGAGCGCGCCGAGCGCTACTGCGTCGACCGGCACCAGCCCGACCCGGCGCTGACCGTACCGACCTGCCAGGTCGACGGCGTGCCGTGGCCGTGCGTGGACTGGCGGCAGTCGCGGGCGCGACTCATCGCGGCCGGGCTGACGCCATGATCGTGGAGCTGGAGATTCGGGTACCCGAGCGGGTGGCGCTGGCCTGGCGGGCCCGCGAGCACCGGGCCGATCCGCGTACCGGCCGGTGTCGGGCGTGCGAGTGCGAGTGGCCGTGCCTGCCGGCGCATGTGGCGCGGCGGCGGCTGGCCGGGCTGGACTGATCCCACGGTGCTCCCACGTGCTCCCAGCGGTGGGAGCTGTCGGGCAGCCGACAGGAGTCGTCTCGCATTTCCTCTCTCTGTCCTTGTTTCCTGGACAGTAGTCCGCTAGACTGTCCATACAACAAGGACAGAAGGAGAGGGAAATGGCCTACCAGAAGATCACCTCCGGACAGCGTTACACGGTCAACGCCCTGCGTGACCGCGCCTGGGCCGCCGGCTTGGAGTCCGCCACGTTCTCGCAGATCGCCGCCGACATCACCGGCTGGCGCCAGCGGATCGCCGAGGCCGAGGCCGCGAAGGTCGCCGAGCAGTCCGCCACCACGGAGCCCGAGACGGGCGAGCCGGCCAGCATGGTCAACATCCTGCGTGCCGCCGGCCGCACCGTCCGCCAGATCGCCGCCGCCCTCGGCGTCGCGATCTCCACCGTCTACCGGTGGGCCCACGGCGGCCGGGCCTCCACCGTCAACGCCGTCCGCCTCGCCGCCCTGGCCGCCTGATGGTGACGGCACGGGACGCCGACCCGGTCGGCGTCACCGAGATCGCCGAACGGCTCGGCGTAGCGCCCGACACGATCCAGAAGTGGCGCGCCCGACACGAGGGCTTCCCGGCGGCCCGCTGGCCGCAGGTGGGCGGGAGGCCGGCGTGGCACTGGCCGGACATCCAGGCGTGGCTACGCGGCACCGGCCGTCCCAGTGAGCCCGTCTGGGTGGAACTGATGGAGGGCGAGTCCCCGTACGCCGCCGGAGTGGACTACGGGGACGTGGCACCGCTTCCCAGCGTTGAGGGTGATGCCGCGCTGTGGGCGTGGTTGGACGGCGAGGGCTACGGCCCGGACCAGCCCAACTTGTGGATCAACCTGGTCCCCATCGGGACCTGGGCCCCGAACAACACCCCTGCGGCGCAGCGGATCTGCGCCGTGACCGTCGAAGAGCTGCGCCGCATCGAGGCGGCCATGGAAGAGGAGCAGTCATGACCCCGGTAATCATGAACGTGGACGCTGACCTGGTCGCGGCGCCGGACGCGGAACTGCCGCCGATGGACCGGTTGTGGGCGGCCCTCGGTCTGCCGATGGACGGCGTACAGCGCCAGCCGGCGCCGGTGTCCGGCCCGTACCGTCGACTGGCCGCCGGCCTGCACTCCGTCGCGTCCCGGCGGGACGGCAACGCCTACGCCGTGTGGGAGACCGCTGGCCCGCAGGACACCGACGCCTGGGGCAGGCGCACCTACGCCAGCCACCTCACTTGGTGGTCCTACGCAGGATCGTGGGGTGCCCGCGCGTGGCACGTGAGTGCCAAGGTCCTCGTCCAGGTGGACGAGGATCTGGAGACGTCGATGTCCTTGCGCGACGTCACCCTGGCCGTATCCGGCCGGGACGGTGACGTCACCGTCTACTACGGTGACGCGCTGGCGTGGGTGCTCGCCGGTCCCGTCCGGGACCGGGCCGCACGCCGCGCCCTGCGGGGCGTCGCCGGGGTGCCGGATCCCGACGACGATCCCGCGCCGGACCTGAAGGACTGGTACAGGGTTGTCGCGTCCAGGGATCTCCCGGATGCGGCGATCGCGGACCGAGTCCGCCGGTTCGCGGAGATAGTTACCGCCTGATGGGCAACCACACGACGAAGCCGCCCCGCCCCCAGACGGGGGCGGGGCGGCTCGTAGGGACGCGGCTGGTGGCGGGCTACTCCAGTCGGCCCGCGTACTTCCCGGTCGCCTGCGGCGGCGCGGCGGGCCGGTTCGGCACCAGGTAGACGCTGAGCGCGCCGACGACGGCGAGCGCGACGGTCACGACGTGCCCGACGGTGCCGGTCAGGCCGAGGTCGGACAGCGCCGTCAGGACGGCGAAGAGCAGGCCGATCCAGAACTTCGCAGCGGTCATGATCAGAGTCCCTTCGTGGCAAGCCAGCCGCGCAGCGCGGTGGCCATCCGGTGGTTGTCGCCGACGTGGTGCTCGGCCACCCACGGCCGGGCGACGGCGGCGAGCGCGGCATCCGGGTCGGCGGGCGCCGGCGGTACCGGCGCGGGGGTCGGCTGCGGCGCCGGCTGGGTCAGCGGCGTGAAGATCGTCACGTCGCCCTGGTCGGCGAGCAGCGCGCCGAAGTCGGCGAACGTCAGGTAGGCGCGGCCCTGGATACCCCAGCCCGCGCCCCACGAGTTGGTGAGCCAGACCCGCCCGGCGTCAGCGTCGACCTCGTCGACCACGAACTCGTGGCCGCCGACGACCGGGCCGGTGATGCGCAGCCGGCCGTCAGGGTCCGGGTCGAACATGTCCTGATGCCAGGCCACGCCGACGATGACCGGGGTCTGGCCCAGCGCCTTGAGCGCGCCGCCGAGCGAGAACGTGTGCTGGTACCCGGAGATCTCGCCGGCCGCCTTAAGCATCTTGGCGATCGTCAGGCCGTCGGAGCCGGTGTCGTCCGGCGGGTACTGGCCGGGGTAGTCGTCGGCGCTGGTGGCGTCGGAGTAGAGCTGGACGGCGCCGGCCTCGGTCAGCGGGTACCGCGACACCGGCGTGTACGTCTCGTAGAACGGCTCGGTGCCCAGGCAGCCGATGCCGGCGTTGCCGGTGCAGGAGCCGAGCTGCCCCTGGTCCAGCACCGGGATGCCCCGGGTGTGCTTGGCGTTGACGATGCTCAGGCCGGCGGTCGGGAAGCCGTACCGCCTCGACTGGCTGTCGTGGCGGATGTGCCGGGCCAGGCGCGGGTCGGTGCTCGGGATGCGCTCGTAGTGGACGGTCAAGGGTCGTACCTCTCTGTCAGACTTGGTGCGGGACTCGCGGCCTGGCGTTGTCGGGTATGGTCCGTGAGCGCGCGGCCGGGCGGGTGGGGTCGCTCAGCACCTCAGGTCGCGGCGCAGGCGGGCGACATCGGCCGCCAGGCGCTTGCCCGTCGGCGTGGTCGGCGGCTGGCCCCGGTACGCGTCGTCGAGCGTCGTGACCAAGCTGCAGAAGTGGCGGCCCGTCGCAGCGGCCACGTGGTTGGCGTACAGGATGCTCGACAAGGTGAAGACGAACATCGACACGTAGATCACCAGCAGCGCGTAGCGCGACCGGGCGATCACCCCAGCCACCCCCGGGCGACCTCGGCCACCGTCACGACGAGTCCAGCGGTTGCCGCTCCGGCGCTGAGGGCGATGACGGCCCGGTTGTATCTGTTGGCTCCGGCCTGCCAGGATCCGGGCGCAGCAGCTGCAGCAGACCCACCGCCCCCGGCACCCCGAGCAGCGTCGTGTACACCGCAAGCAGCGCCGGGGACACCGACCCCGTGGCTTCCTGATGGACGATGCCGCCCAGTCCGACCAGCAGGCAGCCGACGTCCCTCATGATCGCGATGACTGCTTGAGCGCGCACGCACGATTACCGGCCCGTCTGGAGCTGCGCGATGAGCTGCGCGGCGATGTCGGCCGCGGTCGGCACCATCACCGGCACCGGGGCGGAGAGCGCCGCCTTGAGCGCCTCCAGCTCGGCGCGCAGTTCCTGCACCTGGGCCACCAGCCACACCGCCTCCCCGGCGCGGGGGCCGCCGGCCACCGTGGGCGAGCCGTCCGCCAGCGCCGCCACCCGGTAGATGAGGGCGGCGACGTCGTCGTCGGCGCGGGCCGGCGCCGCCACCGCCGCCGCGATGGCCTTGAGGGTCGCGGTCGTCCACACCGGCTCGCCCTTGGTGGGGCCGTCCGCGACCGTGTCCTTGCCGCCGACGAGCGCGGCCTCCCGGTAGATGAGGGCCAGGCCGTCCGGGTCGTCGCGTAGTGCCATGTCGTCTCCCATGATGAGGGTCCGCAGATCGTCGAGGGTGCCGCGGAACGCGTTGGCGTCACAGCCGGGCTGCGAGCCGATGGTGAGCTGGCTGCCGTACTGCCACAGGACCGGCGTCTGCCCGGAGTACGCCGCCCAGCCGGCGCCGGAGTCACCCGGGTACGCCTGCCGGTAGTGCCCGGCCCGGTTGGCGCCGTAGTTGGCGTTCCATAGTGGTACGCCGAGGCCGGCGAGGCCGGCGAGCTGGTCTCCGTACTGGCCCTTGCTGGCGTACGCGATGACCCGCTTGGGCTGCGCGGCCTTGAGCGCGCCGCAGAACGCCACGCCGGTCGAGGCGGCGACATTGTCGTAGCTCCACCGCTCCAGGTCCGGCTGAAGGAAGAAGCCCGGGTATCCGCGCCACCACGGCACCTGGGCGTCCAGGTAGGCCAGGAAGTAGGCCACCTGCGCGGCCACGCTTGGCCCCGAGCGGACCACGTGGTACGCGCCCAGAAACTCGATGCCGACCGCGCGCGCCCGGTCGAGCCTGTCGGCGAGGTGCTTGTGCTGGGTGCTCGTACCCTCGGTTGCCTTGTGGGTGAAGAAGGTGATGCCGTCACGGCGGGCGGCGGCGAGGTCCATCGGGCCCCGCGACCAGTCGAAATCGCTGGCGTCCCAGCCGTAGATGGTCACGGCGCATCCAGGAGGACGACGGTGAGGGTGGAGCCCGGATACTCCCAAGACGCAGCGGTGCCGGCGGTGCTGTTCTTCTTCGCGGCCAGCTTGAGCGTGTGCGCGCCGGCCGGCAGCGCGACCGTCCAGGTCTGGGATGCGGTGCGGTGCTGGTAGGTAGTGGCCAGGTCGTGCACGATCTGGCCGCTCGCGGCCATCGCCACGCCGTCGACGAGCAGATCACCGGTGCAGTAGGCGCCCAGCGCGCCGGTGGCGCAGGAGATCTGCAGCGTGCCGGTGACGACCGCCTTGGCGTGGGTGCCGAGCACGGTGACGCTCATCGTCGCGCCGTCGACATCCTGGTTGGTGGTGGTCAGCACGTCGCCCGTGTTGGACACGGCGGTGCCGCTCTGCAGCGGGCCGTTGAGGGCAATGGTCAGAGCTGACAGCGCGGTCTCCACGCTGTCGGCCAGGTCGTGGGAGATCGCGCTCGGATCACCCGGGTCGAAGGACTCCGCGTAGCGAATGCTCCACACCTCTGTCGTGCCCATGTCAGCTCCCGGTGGCCAGGTCGTAGCAGGTCTTGCCGGATGCGGCGATGGCCGCGCAGGTGGCGTACGTCGCCGCGATGTCGGCACAGGTGACGCCGATGGCGCCGCCGGCGCGGCCATCTGGGCGGGACGTGGCCACCACCGGCAGCGGGTACCGGCGCCACGCATCGCCGGCGATGCGCGTGAACCGCATCTCGGCGAGGTCACCGACGGACAGGTACCAGGTGTCCCCGGACCAGGCGGCGGGCAGTCGCAGGATCAGCGGTGTGCCGTCGGCGCACATCGCGCGCACCCGCCGCCAATCGGCCTGGGTGCCGACCTGGATCGTCACCGTGCCCTGGGCTGTGGAGCGCACGTCCGACACGATCACAGCATCAGCCCGGCCGAGCGCGGCGAAGACGCCACGCCGGGCCGGATAGGTCAGGTCGATGCCGTCGATGTCGCCGGGGATGACGGTGGCGGCGTTGGTGGCCGGCAGCGCCGGATGTCCGAGCCACGCGCTGTCCCCGGACGCCAGTGTGACCACATTGGACACTTGGGTGACGCCGGGCGCATCGGCGCTGGTCGCCTCATAGCTGATCGGCACGTCGAGCGGGCACTCGTGGTCGTAGACGACGAGCTGGGCGGCGACACCGCCCGGGTCCGCGTTGCGCACCGCGACGCGGCTGCCGTCCGGGTTGACGCGGTTGATGGTGGCATGCGTGACGTCCCAGCCGAGCACGACGAGCACCCGGGCCACCGGCGTGCCGTCGGCGGCGGCCGTCTGCGGGGTGGCCCACAGGGCCGCCTCAAACACGCCGTCACCGAACAGGCCGTCCCCGAAATACATGGTGGACGTCATGACGAGACGACCCGGTAGGCGTAGCCGGCCGGGCACAGCAATTGGTTGGAGGCGCTGGCGGCGCTCCACTGGGCGGTGAGCACCAGCGACTGGTCGGATACGGTGTCGACGGAAGTGTTGGAGGCGCTGGCGTTGCAGAACGGTGTAGCCGCCGTCGGCAGGTCGCTGAACCCCTCCAAGAAGCCGTGCCAGTTGCTGCCCGCGCCGATGCCCTTGGCGGTCATCACGCCGCGCGCCCGCCAGGTTTTGCCGGTCGCACCGGACGCGGCGGTGAGCACCACGGAGCCGACGACGGAGCCGGCGACGCCGCCGATGCGCAGGCGCAGCGTCAGCGTCGGCGTACCCGTCACCCCGGCGGTACCCCACGCCTCGACCGTGTACGTGGCACCGGCGGACATGGTGTTGGCGCGGATCGTCAGCGAGTGCAGCACCGTCTCCGTGGTTGAGTTGGCGAGGGTCAGCAGCGCGGTGCGGGTCGAGGTCGCCTTGTGGTAGGTGGGCGAGCCGGTGCTGCCGATCGCGGTGGCCACATTGGACTGTGCGAGCACGGTGTTTCCGCCGCCGTCGGCGATGGGGATAGACACACCCCACATGAGCGAGTCCGCGACGGACACGTACGTCGCGCCTGTGACCGACAGAGCGGTGATGGGCGACTGGGTGCCCAAGCCGTCGTCGTTGACGCCGGGCATGGTGGCGGCGCCGTTGATGTAGACCGGCATCGTCGCGCCGTTGATGTTGATGGCGTTGCCGGTGCCGTTGGAGCCGTCACGCCGAAAATGGCAGTTCACAATGGACAATGGGCCAGGCCCGGTGGCGGTGACGCTCAGGCCGTGGGAAACGTTGCGGTCACTGGAGCATGCGGTCATCGTCATGCCGCCGGCTGAGGATCCGGTACCCCACGCGCCGGCGACGGAGAAGCCCGCGCCACTGTTCCATTCGCTGCGGCAACCCACCAGGTGGCCGTTCTGGAATTCGGTGATGGTGAACCCGTCGCCGCCGGTGTTGCCGATCGCCTGGCAGTCCAGCAACGTCGAGTCCGTCATCTTGTTCAACACGAAGCCGCTGCCCCGGTTGCTGTCGGCCGTGACCCGGAACATATTCCACGAGTACGGGTGGGTGCCGCTGGTGTCGATGCCGTGGCGGGGCATGCCCCGGATCCACACGCGGTCCAGCTGCACATCATGCACCAAGCCGTTGGCTTGGATGCCGTCGACCGTGCCGGATGCGGAGCTGCCGTCGATGTTGAGGTCGGTGATGCGCTGGCCGCTGGACTCGGTCGGGTAGCCGCCGGTCGCCTTGTCCACCAGCAGGATCGCCGCCGCGCCGCTGAACGCTGCGGTGAGTTTGAGGCCGGCGGCGAACGGGGTGTCGGTACTGGCGAAGACCCGCAGCGCCTGCATGCCGCGCAGCCACACGTTGGGTGGCAGCACGATGGGGGCGGTGATGGCGCACTTGCCGGGGATCAGCACCATGCCACCGGTCGTCGCCGCTGCCGCCACCGCCGCCGCGATGTACGTGTCGTCCGGGCTGACCCCGTCCGCGTACGCACCGTACTCCCGGACGTCGTAGGCGAGGGAGGTCAGCCGCCCGTCCAAATTGGATAGTGCGGTCTGGGTTGTGCTGCCCCATCCCGGGTTGCCGAGCACGGGCAGTGTGAACTGCTTGGCCACGCGGAACCTCCAGGGGCAGCACGAAATGGTGGTCAGTAGGGGAAGACGCCGAGACCGCGGTGATCGAAGGAGCATGACTTGCCGGGCGCCGTCTTGTACTGGAGCCAGAATGTCGTCGGGCCCTCATTGAGGCCGGTGAGGAACACGAACCGGGATGCAGTGACGGAGTACTCGGTGAAGGTGGTACCACCCACCTGCACCGTCGAGCCGACCCGGTTGATGTTGTCGGGAGCGATCGTGTTGGCGCCGGACGCCACCAGCGTCGCGTAGGCGCCATCGAATGCGTCCGGAGTGACATCCTGCCAGAACACCGAGATCGTGGAGAAGATCAGCGCGCGGCCCGTCTGTCCAATGTCGACGGTCACCGACGGGCCGAAGGTGGCCAGATCGCCCCAGTCGGACGAGGTGCATCCTTCGTCGAGGTCGATCACCTGGCTCGCGGGCCCGAACACGAAGTCGGACAGCCTCGAGATCTGGCCGGCGCCGTTGACCGCGGCCAGCCCGAACGAGCCGTCGCCCAACCGGCCGATCTCTACGACGGTGGCGCCCGTGTCGTCGCGGACCGCGAGCTGTCCGGGGACGGTGCCGAAATTGCCCAGCACCACCCAGGTCGAGCCGCTGCCGAGCAGGGCGACAATGTCACCGGCCACCGGCAGGTATGAGGACAGGTAGGAGGCGGCGACCAGGGCGCCGCCGCCGACATCCACGGTGATCGCACCGGCCGCGTAGGACGTGACGGTGCCGATGCGCATGCTCGCCCCGCCCTGTCCCGCCTGCGATACGGCAGCCGCTACGCCCATCGTCATCCCCCTCCGTCGCTCGTGGTCGACGTAACCGACCGGGTCTGGATCTGCATGGGAGTGCCGACGTCCAGCGGCAGCGTGAACGCGTCCACCAGGTGTTTCTCCGTCCCCTCGGAGGTCTCCACCTGGATGACGTCGCCGGCCTCCAGGGCCGGGTTCGGCACGCACTGGATCTCCCGGGTGCGGGTGATGCCGATGACGCGCGACAGCCGCGCCTGCCCAGCCACCACCGCCTGGGCGGCGTCCGTCACTAGCGCGTTGGACAGATGGCGGACCACCTTGCCGTACGGGCCGCCCCAGCGGGTGGGGCTGGCCGGGTCGACGTCCACGACGGTGACGAGCAGCGGCGTGTCGCCCGCCCGCTCCACATCTACAATGATCTTGTTGGCGACGTCCGTCCGGCTGCGGCCCTGCGCATCCGACACGATCACCGCATCATCGGTGTCCGCCCGCAGTGTCCACACCGGAGGGTCGTCCAGGGTGGGTATCGGGCGTACCACGCACTGCTGGCCATCCGCCGTGATATACACCTCGGCGCCGAGCGCGGTGGCCAGATCGTCGATGGCCTGGCCCCTGTCGTACTGCCACATGATGGAGGCGGGCACCGTCCACAGCCGGCCGGTCATGTCGACGAATGAGGCGGGTACGCCCGCCTCGAACACGAACTGCCGGATCACGCTGGTTAGCAGCGCCCTCGTGTCCGGTGTGCGGGGCGTCTCGAACTGGAAGTCGTTGATGGCGGCGAAGCGATCCGAGCAGACGACCTCGACCGCGCCGGACAGCCGCTGGCGCGACACACTCTCCACCCGGCCGGCGAACACCGGGGCCGGCTGGCCCACCATGGCGCCGGCCGCATCGCGAATGCCGCGCCACGCCCGGATCTCGGCGCCGAACGGGGCGAGCAGGTCGGTCGCGCTACGCGGCCACATCTCCTCCGCGACGACGAACGTGGCGGTACGCCGCACCCGGTTGCGGGCCGTCACCTGCACCGAGCCGGACTGAATGTCGAGGTCGGCCGCCTTGGCTCCGGCGAACCACACCTCGACGTGGGTGTACAGCTGGTGGGAGCGCGTCAGCGCGTCAAGCCAGTCGGGCGTGGCACCCGCCCACATCAGACGCGCACCCCGCCCGACACTGCCGCTGTCGTCGCCCGGTCGTATGAGGCGATCCGCGCATCCACCACAATCTTCACCCGGGACGTGATCTCCTCATCGCCCACATACACCCGCACCTGTGGCGCGGCGACATTGACCACCGGGGCCGCGGTCGCCTTCCCCCCGCCGGGCATGAACCGGCCGCCGTACCAACGGCTGGCCTGGTCGAGGATCGCGGTCGAGCGGGCATAGTCGCCCAGGCGCGGAATGAACGCCTCACCGCCGGTGGCGGGCTCAGCGAAGCCGTACGTCGGCGAGGTGCGCGCCGGGTACAGCGCGGCGCTACCGAGGCGCACCAGGCCGTCGGCGGCGTAGTCGATGCCGCCCCAGCGTCGGTAACTGTTGAGCTGACCCTGCACGTGCGACGTGTCGCCATGGGTCACGACGGTGACTGTCGTGGTGATGTGCTTGCCGTTGAGCGCGTCGAGCGTCTGCTTGTACTGCCGCACCGACGACGCCGCACCGGCCAGACCCGGCGCGTTGATGCTCGTGGCCACGGCCGCCGGCATCTGCGCGTAGGTGCGGATCAGGTCGTCGATCTGCTGCTTGGTGAATCCGGCCTGAGACAACGTCTTGCGCAGCTGCGAGATGTAGCCGTTGTACGTGTCGCTGGCGGCCTGGACCGAGCCGGTCTCGGTGAGCTTCGCCTGTGCTGCCTTTTCGGCCGCGTCGACCGTATCCAGGATGGCAGACTTGTTGTCGCGGCCCTTCTGGGTGTTGATGTCGAGGGTGCGGCCGTTCTCCTTCAACGTGTTCGTCAGATCGCCAATGGACTGCGCGAAGCCGATCTCCCCTCTGGCCCAATCCTCAGCAGCACCGTGCAACTCCTTGAAGACGTCGTCGAGGGTCTGGCCCTTGCTGATCGCGTCCTGCAGACTCGACGCCATCGTCTTGGCGTTCTGGGCGACGTTGACGAAGCTGTTTGCGCTCGCGGCGGTCGAGGTGGCGGCGTTGGCCTGCGCCTCGGCATATTGCGGCAGACCCTTCTTGAGGTCGTCGATCGATATGCCGGCCTTCTTCGCCTGCGTCGCCAGCGCGTCGAAGTCCTTCTTCGCCTGGTCGCCGTTCCCGCTGGACACGAGCGATGCCAGTGCCTGGTCGATGGCGCCGAGGCGCTGCTGAGCGTGGTAGCCGCTCTCGTCGAAGACCCGGCCGAGACCGGTGACAGACTCGATGGTGCCACCCACCGCGTTCCCGAATTTGGCCATGCCCCCGCTGCCGAGCGTGCCGAGGTCGTAGTCGAGGTGGCCCAGCGAGTCGCCGGCGGCCTTACCGCCGGCGGCGAACTTGTTGAGATCCTGTGTGGTCTTGCTGACCTGTGGCGTGATGTCCTTGCCGAAGGCGGCAGAGGCCGCCTGCGCGGCCGCCAACACGATGGCGAGCCTGCCGGCCACACCGGCTACCTTGCCCAGACCCGTGGCGGCGACCTGACCCGCAGGTCCCATGTCGCGCAGGGAGGTCATGAGTTCCTGACCCTGTTGGCGTAGCTTCAGCCATCCGGTACCGAGCAACAGGCCGGCACCCGATAGCCCGGCAAGGAGGGTGACGGTCTGCTGCACCGGCGCGGGCATCTGACCGAAGGCATTTACCGCGCCGGTCGCTGCCTGCGCCAGCTTGCGCAGCCCCGCATTGGCACCGGAGCCGCTCTGGATGGCCAGCGTCTCAAGGGATCCCTTGAGCTGCTCGACGTCGCCGCTCAAATTGTCCATCTTCTGCCGCGCGGTATCGGCTGCGGCACCCTGGTCGTTGACCGACCCGATGTACTTCTGGATCCCGGCCGAGCCCTGCGTGTACAACACGTTGGCCGAGCGCATCGCGTCGCTACCGAAGATCTGGGCAAGGGCCTGGTCGCGTTGCTGCTGGGTCAGGCCACCGAGCTGCTTCTGCAGGATCCCGGCGAGCGCTGTGATGCCGACGAACTTGCCCTGCGCGTCATAGACGTTGATACCCAACTGCTTCATCAACGCGGCGCTCTGCTGCGACGGGTTGGCCAACGCCTGCAACATCGTCTTCAGCGACGTACCCGCGTCGCTGCCCACCAAAGCGTTGTCGGCAAAGGCACTCAACACGCCCGCAGTGTCCTCAAGGGACAGTCCGAACTGGGAGGCGACGAGCCCGCCCTGCTTGAGCGAGTCGCCCATGCCCGTCATGTCCGCCGCCGACTTGTTGGCGCTCGCCGCGAGCACATCGGCGATGTGCGGCACCGCCGAGCCCTGAAGCTTGAAGATGTTCATGGCCTGTGCCGCAATCGTCGCGGCCTGGGACAGATCCATCTGGCCGGCGGCGGCCAGCGACAGCGCACCTTGCAGGCCACCGCCCAGGATATCCTTCACCGACACGCCGGCCTTGGCGAGTTCCTCCTCAGCCTGCGCGGCGTCGGTGGCGCTGTATGCCGTCGCCTGCCCAGCCTGGATCGCTGCGGTCCGTAGATCCGACAGGCGCTTGGCGTTGGTGCCCGCCACCGACCCAACCGCCGACATCTCCTTGTCGAAGTCCATGGCGGCCTTCGTGGCCATGCCGAAGGCGCCGAGCAGGCCGGCGCCGAGACCGCCGGCGGCGATGGCGAGGCCGTTGAACTTGTCCTTGTGCTTGACGCCCAGCGTGTCCAGTTCGCCGCCGAAGTCCGACACGGACTTCTTGGCGGTGGCCAGTCCGGCCGTCAGCCCCTGGACCTTGGCGACCAGGTTGACGGAGACAGTACGGTCGGCCACCTGACACCACCCTCACGTTCTGGACGGGCAGGCGTACCCTGCGTGGCATGAGGGCAGGACAGAAATTGACCAGGCGCGATGTCGCGAACCTGGCGGTACTCGCGATCTTTGGGATCGCGCTCGGCTATCTGATCTACCTGGCCGGCTGGGGCGCCGTCGCGCTCGTGCCGGTCCTTGGCGTCGCCGCGCTGATCGGGCTCGTGATCGCCGCACTGCGGCGGCACACCACCCGGTAGCTACCTCAGCTCGGCCCGCCAGCGGGTCGCACCCATCCGGGCGCTGCTGCTCTTGTAGGCATCGGCGTAGGCGTCCTGCGAAATCTCAATCGCCGTGCACGCCCCGCAGCGGTGCGGCGGCGACACCCGGTACGCCTCGGCGTCATGCTCGGTGGTCTCCGCCAGATCCCGGCCGCAGCCGTCGCAGGTCCTCTCGCGGTACAGGGCGAGCGCCAGCATCCAGGCGCGCTCCTGCTCGTCCCACTCGATCTCGGGCTGGCTGGCCACTATCCGGCCGGCGTCGTCGTGCTCGTAGACGGTCCGCGGCTCCCAGCCCTCGAACCGCTTGAGGGAGATGCGCAGACGCGCCGCCGCCTCTATTCGGGCGCGGAGCTCCGGAGCATCGCGGAGGCGCCCGGCGAGAAAGGGACGTCGACCTCGCCGCGGTTGACCACGATCGCGGCGCCGGCCAACGCGTCGAACTGCGCATCGGAGAGTTGGTCCTGCAGGAGGGTGTCGAGTACCTCGGCGTCGAGCAGCGGCTCGACGAGCGATGCGGCGACCAGCGCGGGCCAGAAGGTCAGTGTGTTGTATCCGTAGGCGCCGTCGAGCCGGTCAGGCTTGCCGTCGGCGTCCAGCCGTGGCGGGTGCGCGGCGTACAGCTCGTTGTACTCCCGGCGCGGTAGCGCACGCAGACGGAAGACGACCGTGGCCTGCGCCATCTGCTCTTCGAGCGCCCGCATCTGCTCGGCGTACTGCCGGGCACCGGAGCCAGCCAGCGAGTCGCCGCTCGCCTGTTCCGCGGCGGCGCGCTTGCGTTCCAGGTCCTCCCACGCCGCGACGAGGTCACCGCGCAGGCACAGTTCGACGGTCTTCTCCGGCCTCTTCGCCGACTTGATGATCTCGGTGACGTCCATTCCTGCCCTTCCTGCCCGTGGTGTGGTGGGGCGCCGGTCCGGGCAGGAAAGCCGGCGCCCCAGCTTGTTACGCGACGACGGCGCGAAGGTTCGGCTGAGCCGAGATGATGACCGGCACCTCGTACTTGCGTACCGACTGGTTACCGCCGTCCGGCGGGAGCAGGGACACCTCGCCGCAGATGATCGGGTAGACCTCGACCGGCTGGGTCGAGGTCCAGGCCGTGGTCTCCGCGACGTCCCGGCGGATCACGATGTAGCCGGCCGTCGCGGTGATCAACGTCGAGTAGGCCGTGTCGCCGCTCGCCTGCTTCTTCAGGCGCAACCGGGTGTCGCCGAAGCTGGGGCGGCCGGGCACGGCGGTGCTGAACTTGGAGTTCAGCGCCGTGTTGTCGACCTTGTCGGTGCTGCTCTCGAAGTTGACCAACCCGTCGGCGGTCAGCACGCTCTGGAGCAGGATGCCCGCGTTGAGCTCGGTCGTGGTCGGCGCCGCGATGTTGCTGATCGTCGGCGCGTATGCGACGCGGGTGTTGCCATCGGTAAGGACGTCCGCCACCGATCAGCCCTCCTTGGATCCGCCGCGAGCCGCGGCCTTGGTTGGTGCCTGGGTCTGTGCGGCCGCCTCGACGGCGGCCTGTTGCGCGGCGAGGTGCTCGGCCACCACCGGCGAGACCGGCTCCGGCGGCGCATCGGCGCGCACCCAGCCCATCGCCAGCCAGTCCTCGACCGCGCCCTGCGGGCACTCGAAGTGCCCGCCGGTCTCGGGATGCTGCAGCCACACGCGCTCGTCGCTCATGCCGGGTACACCTCGTAGGTGAGCGCCGTGGTGGGCGTGGACGTGATGGTCACCAGGCCGGTGCCGAGGTTGACCTGCGATGGACTGATCTGGAACGCCTTGACGCCGGTGGCGACCGTTGCCACGCCGGAGACGCTCGCCGGATTGCCTGCGGGCGTCGCGCCGCCATCGGAGATCGTGATCGTGTTGATGGTGCCGGCGGTCCGGACGAGCAGGATGCAACCCTGCGTGCCGAGCTGCGCCTGCGTGATCGTGTCGGAGGCCGAAGCGTTGTTGACGGTGACCGCCGTCCCGCCGGCCGTAGGCACGGACATGGTGAGTGCCGCCATCCGGCGCACCTCCTTGGGAGATCCGCCGGGTGGCGGAAAGTGTTGGTACAGAACGCCTTCGGGCTAGCAGGCGTACATCTGGTAGACCGAGATCGAGTCCATGACGACGGTCCCGGTGCTCTCGTCACGGTCCGGCGGCGTCGGCTCCTGCGCCTCCCGGATCGGGGCGCAGCTCAACCCGACCACCGTCGGCTTGACGTCCAGCAGTGCGGTGCGCACCCGCTGCGCTGCCGCCCGGGCGGCGCCCGCGTTGCCACCCACGCTGTGGCAGTACCAGGTCGTCAGGTACCGGGTGGACCCGCCGCGCAAGTCGTTGTCCGGGTGGTGCGCGGGCCGGCTCACCGTGGCGTAGACCACGACGTAGGGCGGCACGCCGCCGGCCGGTACCGCGCCGTCGTAGACGGTCAGCGAGGTGTCCGCGCGCAGCAGAGTAAGGCCGGCGTCGACGAGCGCCTGGTCGAGACCGTCGGTCACGCGAGCAGGTCCCCAGCCAGGCGCGCCAGCGCCGCCTCGGTCTTCGGCGCCTCGGATTGCAGCGCCGGCAGGCCGCCGGGGCGCGGGGCATTCTTCGGGGTGCCGAACTCGATGATGTTGCCCAGCGCACCCTGGCGTCGGGCCTTGTCTGGCCCGATCTCGGCGCGGACCGAGCCCGGCAGGTGGTACAAGTCGTAGGAGATCGCCCGGGGCAGCGCGGGGGCGTGGCGCAGGCCGGTCCAGCGGCGGGCCCAGTCCTGCTTGATGTTCAGGGCGCCCTTGGCCACCACCGCCTCGACAACGGGCAGGGCGCGGGACTGCGCCTTGGTGAGGCTGGCGAGCAGCCGGTCGACACCCTCGACGGTGACGGAGATGTCGTCGGCCATCAGCCCGTCACCTCCTCAATCTGGATGCGCCGCGCAGTCTTGTGGGTACCGCCGGCGAGCCCCCGGATCCACCACTGGCGGCCGGGCAGGTCCGCATCCAGCGCCGAGGTGTCGCAGGTGACCACGTCCTCGACGGCCGGGCCGGTCACGGACATCGGCAGCTGCAGCTCGTACGGCACCTGGTAGACGCGGGCCTCGCCCACGTCGGACCCCTGGCTCTCCAGCGCACGCTGCTGTATCCGGCACCTGCCGGAGTAGACGACGGTATACGTGCGGGTGATCTGGCCGGTGTCCGGGTCGGTGGCCTCCCCGCTCTGGCGTCGGATCGTGCACGCGTCGACCATGAGCGCCTCGGCGGCGCGGCGGCCGGCGAGCACGGCGGTCGTGGCGCTCACTGGACCTGCCCCGGCTCGTCGGGCGCGGTGCCGGAGACGGGGCGCACGACCCGGCCGGTGTTGGGTCTGGTTGTCGTGGGCTGCGGCGCGGGGCCGGCGGGTACGGGCATCAGGACCTCACAGCCGCGTCCAGTGCCACGTCGGGGCGGCCGAGTAGGTGAGGGTGATCTTCCGTCCGGTCGGCACCATCACCAGACCCGAAGTGACACCCAGCGTCTGGCCGTCCACCGCGATCGCGGTCACCGTGCCGCCGCTGACATGCACGGCGCAGTCACGCCAGAACGGGTTGCGCAGCGCGGTACCTGACGAGGGGACGGCCGGTGGGGTTGTGGTGCCGGAGGTGCCGTCGATGTACTCCACGCGCACGTTGGTGGGGTCCGACACGGAGATCGTGTTGATGATCCCGCCGAGGCCGACGTAGCCGCTGGCGAGCCCGTTGGTGTCGGCGATGTGCGCGCCCCCGAAGGTGCCCTCGACGGAGAGCGCGGCGACGACGGCCTTGCCGCCCTGCACGAACTGGATGCCGTTGTTGCACACCTCGGCCGAGGCGTTGCCGATCCAGGCCACATGCTGGCTGCCCGAGCTGTTCTCGAACGAGCCGATAATCGTGAACGCGGTGAAGCAGTAGATCGCCCGGATCGCCGGGGCCGACAGATGCTCGGTGAGGTGGAAGCCGTACGTGAAGCCCTGCACCGACACGTCATCGACGTTGTTCAGGTCGTTGTTGCCCGGCCACGGTAACGCCACACCGAACGCCCAGCCGCTGCCCTGACCCACCGTGATGGACGTGGGGGGCTGGTCCACGAGCACGGCGCTATGCCGGATCGTGGCCTGCGCGCAGCCACGCAGGTCGATGCCTGACATGTCGGCGCCGTGCGCCGTGTTCGGCACCTGGATCTCGACGCCCTCAATGATCACGTGAATATTGCTGAAGGTGGCCGCCGACGAGCCGTAGCCCTGCTGGGGTGTCGGGCCGCCGATGACCGACGCCTCGCCGATCGTGCCCGACGTGTCCGTCGCGGAGATTGTCGAGCGCAACACCACCCCGGAACGCTGCCGGGTGGTCTGCGTCCAGATCGGCATGGCCGAGGCGTCGACGGCACCCCGGATGCGCAACACCACCTTGTTGGCGGTCATGCCGATGACGGGGATCGGGATCTGCGCGTTGCCGTGCGTCAAGCCCTGCTGCACCGGCGCGCCGGCGATGCGGTACTCCACCGGCGGCACTGGGATGTACACCTCCGCCGCACCCGAGTGCGCCACCGCATATGCCACCGCATCAGCCACCGCCGCGACGAACGCGGGGGTGTCGTCGGTGACGCCATCACCCACGGCGCCATACTGCGCCACCACGTTGAAAGACCACGGGCTGCCGCCGGACTCCAACGCGTCGAGACGGTCGCTCACGCGTGGGTAGATCGGCACCACCGGTCCGGCATTACACGAGGCGTAGAGCACCTTGACGCCGTCGGGGAACTGGAAGAGCGGGATCAGTGTCGTCGCCGGCATCGTCAACAGCGCCCCGGGAATTGGCGCGCCAGCCGGGTACGTCAGGATGTCCGCCGGGGTGGTACCGGCGGCGTCGGAATACACCGTCAGCGGCAGGCCCGCGGTCGAGCCTAGCGCGTTGTCCGCACGGACCTGGAAAGCCAGCCGTGAGCCCTCGTCGGGGCCGACCAGACGTGCCATGTCGCCCCCTCAGATCGTTGTGCGGATGGAGAATGCGCGCCGGCGGCGGCCGGCGACGCCGAGCTTGTCGGCGATGGACTGGACCATCGCCGCGCCGAGCACCTCGGCGGCCTTCGTCTCGGAGTAGTCGTCGATCGAGTACGCGCGGATCCCGGTCGGGTTGTCGTACAGCACGCTGGCCGCGTCCAGCACCACCGAGACCACGTCGTCCGGGATGGTGGTGTAGCCATGGGAGTAGGTCACCTGGACCCGTGGCGCCCACACACCCAGCGGTCGGGTACGCGGGTAGCCCATGAGCCGGCCGCCGGTGTTCCACCACCACGGGAAGCCACGGGTGAGCTGGTTGCCGACGCGGGAGTAGTCGCGGTCCTCGACCATCAAGACCGCGACGCCACCAAACTCGGCCATCTCGGTGATGGTCAGCGGGTTGGAGTCGTCGACGACCAACGGTCGCTGCGGCAGCGTCAGCACCCGCTCATTGCCGGTGAGGACCACCGTCTCCTGTGAGACGAAGGTGAACACCTGCGCGGAGATGGCCCGGATGAGCCCCGACGCGCCGTCGACCGCGAGCTGCGCGGAGGACGTGTCGAGGTCCTTCTGGAGCCGGGAGGCGAGCTGGTCCGGTGTCGCCAGCGCGGTCATGCTCGCCCCCCGATCCCGTCAGTCCTGCGGTACGAGCTTGGCCAGCGCGGCGAGCACGCCGGCACGCGGCGCGTCCCGGTGGTTCTCCGCCTCGAGGGCTGCGGCCGCGCGGGTGGCGTCTTCGCCGACCCACTCGAGCACCTGGGCGATGGTGCCGTCCGGTACCCCGTCGCCGTCCCCGTCGACAGCCGGACCGTCCGTGACTTCCTCGACCGGCGCCGCACCGGCAAGCAGGAAGTCGGCGAACTCGCCCGGCGGAATCTGCTCGCCCTCGATCAGGTCGTGCAGGCCGTAGTTGTAGTAGACGCGGCACGTCTTGATCACCCGGAGCATCAGGCGTGCTCCACCATGACCGCGCGCTTGTACAGCGCCGCGTCGCCGGTGCCACTGTCGCTGGGCACACCGAAGTCACCGGTGTAGGCCCAGCTCGTGGAGATGACCTGCTGCAGGCGGTCCGACGGCGGCCGCACGATCAGCGCGACCTGGGTGGTCGGCGCCGCCTCGATCATGCGGATCGACGGGACATCCTCCACGCCGGTGCCGGCCAGCAGCGAGCCGATACCTTCGAACGGCGCCGCGACCACCGCGCCGTCGCCGACCACGATGGGCCGGAACACGGTGGCACCCGAGTTGCTGGTGACCGTCGGCGTCTCGTTGTTGCGCACCCAGTCGATGCCGGAGAACCGGCCGATGGACAGGTCCCGCCAGACGGGCGAATCCTGGCGACCCTGGAGGGCCTGCTTGAAGTCCGCGTCCGCGAAGAGCTCGGCCTCGGTGTCCGGCGGGATGTGCGCGGTGTAGTAGCCGCCGTTGGTCGGCACGTTCATCTTGCGCAGACGCACCACGGCCGCCCGGAACATGGCCAGGGTGGCCACGTCGGCGGTGGTGATGTCGTAGGCGGTGTTGCGGGCCGCGGTGCGTACCGAGGTCGGCGCGTTCTGCGCCACCACGTAGTCACCGGCGGTGTCCACGCGGGCGGTACCCAGGGTCAGGGTGCCGGGCCCGGACTGGGCGCTGGTACCGGTGACGGTGTTCGCGACGCCCGTGATGCTGACCGTCAGCGGAGTCGAGCCGGACACCGCGGTCGGCACGCCGTTCACCAGTGTCCGCGTGAAGCCGCTGACGTCCGCGACCACGATGCTGGTATCGGACGAGCCGCTCGCCGTCGCCCAGGTGCGGCCACCGGCGTACGCCCGGTAGATCTTGTTGCGGGCGATCTGGTTGAGCGACTGCGCGGCGTTGATGCCCAGGGTCTGCACGTCGGCCAAGAACTTCGACGCCAGGGTCATCGCCGACTGGATCATGTTGGTGTCGACCGACAGGCCGTACTGGTCCATCGTGACGGACCACTGCTCCACGGTGTACGTGCTCGCGCCGGAGATGTCCGCGCCGCCCAGCGGCGTGGTCGTCGGGGCGATCAAGCCCTTGCGGGTGAAGGTCTTGGTGTCGCCCAGGGCGCCCTGCCATGGCTCGCTGTCCGCGATGGCCGGGAACAGGAACCCGGGGATCAGGGCATCCCGGAAGACGCGGTCCAGCATGCCGTTCTGCATGATCGCCTGAATGGCGGCCGGCAGAGTCGACCGCACGTCGTGGCGGTCGAGCCGGAACCAATCGGCGCGGGTCGTCAGCTTCATCACTTCTCCGTTGTGATCTCGATGGACACGATGTCCGGGTGTGCGTGGGCGATCTGCTCGAGGCCGAGCAGAGTCGTTTGGGTGAGCGCCGAAACCGCGGCGCAGACGCGCCCGTCCTCAACCCGACCCTCGTGCCCGTCGACCGCCAGGCTGAAATGCCCGTCAGCGAGGGTGGCGGCGATCCGGATCACGAGCGGGGGCGGATGCCGTACTTCGCCATCTCGGCGTTGACGATCGCCTTGTCCGCGGTGCGGAAGTCGGTCGCCTGGCTGTCGCCGCCGCGGCCCTGCGACGGGTCCGGTGCCGGATTACGCGGGGCCGCCGTGCCGGCCGGCTTGGCCAGGTGCGGCTTGCGCTCGAGCACCTTGCCCAGCGCCTCGGTGATGGCCTCGGTGTCGACCTCGCCGTCCTTGACGTATTGGGACAGGTCGCCGAGGTTGAGCGCCGCGTCGTCGCGGTCGGCGAAGCCGTCAGCGAGGGCCTTGACTTCCGCCTTGACGGCGCGGGCCGTCGCGGCCTGCTCCCGTTTCTCGGCAGCCTCGACCCGCTCGGCGAGCTTCTCCGCCTCGCTCTTCTGGGCATCCTCGATCGCCTTGAGCTTCGCCGCCTGTTCGGCCGCCAGCTTCTCGGCGGCCTTGCGGGCGGCCCGTTCCTCGGCGAGCGCCTTCTTGCCGGCATCGCCCAAAGGCTCGGCTGGCGGGTCGGCGGGCTTGGGCGGCTCAGCCGGTGGGTCCGCCGGCTTCGGCGGGTCGGCCGGGTCGTCGTGGCGGGCGAGAGAGAACCACGCCTGCCGCGGGAGATACCTGGTGGTCATCGCGACCTTCTGTTCGGCCGCCGGCATCGCACCGGCAGTCAGAGGATGTAGCCGTGCACTCGCAGCGCCCGGATCGTCTCGTCGCGAGACCAGCCGAGCCTTTCCGCTTCCGCGTAGATCGACTCAGGCGTGAGTCGGACCGGCCGCCCCCGGCCACCGCGGCCGGTCGCTCGCAGTCGCTGCCCGGCGATGGAGACCGAGCGCAGGTCGCGCTTGGCGTTGCTCACCTGCGCCAGGTCGCCGCCATCGGCGATGGCCTTCGCGTCGGCCTGCGACCAGCCGGCCGCCCGGTGCTGCTCTGGCGTCATCACCTCATACAGCGCCTTCGGCGACTCAGGCTCGATGACCTCGGCCGCCGGCACCATCACGCAGTCGCACTGGGGGTGACGCAGGAAACCCCGGCTGTAGCGGTACCAGCGGCCAGCCAGAACCACGCAGCGACTGCAGGACGGCGGGGTTGTCAGCCTGGTGTACCCGGCGACCTTGCGGTCATTGACCTGAGCTACACCGGTGGCCACACGGGCCGCGTCGGAGACCTGGGTGGCGACAATGCGCTCGAGGTGGCGGCCGCCGATGGTCAGCGCGCTCGCACCGTCCATGCCGCCGGCCGTGAGCGCTCCGACCTCGAAACTCGGGTACCCCAGCAAGCCCTGCAGTGTCCGGCCGTCGCTGGCCACGCCGGCGAGCGAGCGGGTCGCCACCTGGCCGGCCGGGTCAGCTGTCTCGCCGGCCAGACGCAGCGCGGTGGACACGTACCCGTCGGCGCCCCGCGCCGCCTCGGCTTGGTGGCTGGTGACCAGGCTCAGTACCAACTGGGCGATCGCCCGCCAGGTCGCGTCGACGTTAGCCGCGTCGACCAGGCCCCAATGCCGTCGCACCTGGCGAACCGCGTCGGCGGCCAGCTGCTCCTGGCGCACGCGGTGCAACTGGGCGAGCCGGGTCAGCTCAGGCGCCAACACCAGAAGGCACCGGCGGCTTGGGGGTGGGCGACGCGGTCGGGTCGGCGCCAGCGGCCGCATCGCTCAGTCGCGGCGAGCGCAGTTCCATCAGCTCGGCCGCGCTCGGCATCTTCAGCGTCGCCGCGTCCTGCTTGTCCATCTCTTCCATCTGCCGGATCTGCGGATCGGTGAAGCGCATCATCTCGCGCGCGTAGCGCAGCGGCACGATGCCGGCCTGGTAAGCCTTCGTCGCCGCGTCGGTGGCCTGCGCGATGGTCGGCGTCGACGGGTCACGCCAAGCGGTGGCCAGGCGCTGCAAGCTCTTGTCCCAGATGCCGGTGTAGATGCGCATGGCGATCTGGACCGTGCGTTCCCAGCTGACGTCGAGCATGCCCTGCTTGACCTCGGCACGCAGGTTCAGCCGGGCCTCGGCGGACTTGATGCCCTCGGCGCTCGCAGGATTGTCCGTGCTGAAACCGAGGTAGTGCGGGGGCAGGCCGTAGAGGCTAGACACCAGCTGCGCCAAGGCGTCCAGCGTCTTGTGGAAGTTGGACAGGTCGGAACTCTCGAACTGGCCGAGCTTGGCGTCTTCATTCTCGGTCGCCCAGAGTCGGCCCACGACGTTCTTCCAGACCGAGATCGGATTGTTCTGCTCATCGACAAAATCCGACTCGCTGATGCCGACCGCCCAGTACTTCGGCAGCGCGTGGAAGTTGGCGCCAACCATCATATCTGTGGCGATCTTGCAGGCGGCATCCGACAGCGGCAGGATCGGCTTCAGCTCTGAGACGCCCAGTGGGCGCTTGCGGCGGGCCCGGTTCAGGATCGGTACCACCGGCACCGCGCCCAGATCGTGCGTGTCGCGGTCAATCTCCGACCAGCCGGTGCCGTCTTTCTCGTAGTGAATGGTCGCGGCCGGCAGGTACAGGGTCGCCCGATCGGCGTTCTGCGCCTGCTCTTCACCCTGTGACGACCACCGACGCAGCGCGGCGGACGTCTGGCGGGTCCGCGGGTCCGTCGTGGCGATCATGTCCAGCGCCGACTCATCGGTGATGACCGGCGGGTCGCCGTCGGCATCCGGGCTGCCGATCGTGACATAGGACCGGCCCAGCGCCAGAGCCTCGACATGCGCCCGGGCCGCGCCGGCGTCCATGTCGTTGGCTTCCCAGATCTGCCAGATCTCATCATCGCCGGACACCTGGTCGGGCCGGCGGAAGCCTTCCAGCTTCAGCCTCTCTACCACCGAGTCCACAGCCAACTGGGGCCAGAACAGCACGACCTGGCGGATCTGCCCCTCAAGCTGCTGGATCAGCTCCGGATGCATGTACGAGAGGGGTTGCTCACCCTCGTAGTAGGCGTCCATGAGCCGCAGGTGTTGCAGCTGCCGATCGTGCAGCCCGATGAGGGACATCAGGGTGTCGTACTCGGACGTCATCAGCCCCTCACCACCACTCGTCTGCGCGTCTTGGCCGGCCAGAGCTTGGCCGCGGTCACGTCGCCGGCCGCCTCGTGGCAGATGATGCTGGTAATGGACGCGTCGATCTTCCGTCCATCCTCCGGCTTGGTGAGCACATACCGACCGCCTGGGCGGGGCAGCTTGTGGGTCGCCTCGACATGCGCCTCGGTGGTCGTGCACCCGTCGTGCGACCAGGCGCTCTCCGCCTTCGTGACGTCGGTATGCAGGCGCTCGGCAGCGGCCTGCATTTGCAGCGGCCGGGCCGTCGCCCAGCGGATCACCTTCTTCTCGCCGTATTCGGCCGACCAGGCGTCCGCCTCGGTCGTCCAGTAAGGCGGGTCCAGATACATCCGGACGATCACGAAGCGGGTCATCAGCTCCTTGACTGCTGCGCCGACTTCCAGTCGCGGCACCTGTCCGCCCCACTTCGCCGGATCCCAGATCGTCGGGACTTTCAGTCCGGCCAGTCCGTAAGTCGGTGTGAACTGATACCCGTCCTCGGTCTCAGCTCTGATTGCGGTCCAGTCGTCGACGTCGCTGCCGTCGAACCCCAGCACGATCGCGGTGCCGTCGGGCACCTCACGCGGCGCCTTGCGGGCCTTCCACGCCTCGATGTCCATCCAGACGCCGGCGCCGGCGGCCATCCGGTTTCCGAAGAACCGTTCCGCCTGGGCCAGGTCACCCTTGTCGATGAGCTCCTGGGCCTCGGCGTCGATGGACTCGATCCGCACATGCGTCGAGCCGCGGTACACGAACTCGTGGATCTTCCGGCGGTTCGCCTTGACCTCGTACTTGAGGTGCTTCGGTGGCGGCCGGTGGAATTTGAAGATGTCCTTGGCCTTGGCCTGGTACGTCAGCTGCGCCTGGGACTTCTGCGTCGGGTCGAAGGCGTTCGTCGTCTCCTGACCCCGGCCCTGCATGCCGGCGAGGCCACGACGCTGGGTGTCCGCGACGCCGATCATCTTGTTCTGTGCCGTCCAGATACCCGTCTCGTCCTGTGCCACATAGGTCACCGGGTTGCCCAGACGGGCCTGCGCTGAGGACGTCACGACATCGATGCGGCCCTCTTCGGTGCCGATGATCCGGGTGAACTGCTCACCGACGCGCAGCAGATCCGAGAGTGGGCCCAGGCGCACCATCGACTTCAGCGGCCGGTAAATGTTGTCCGTCTGGTCCTCGGCGAACGCCGTGATCTGGATCAGCGGCGTCGGCCACCGCATCCCCATCGCCTCGCCCGGCCGGTACGCATACTCCCAGCCGCACCCGCACCCCTGGTCCTCGCACACCCAGCCGTCGTCCCTGCCCGCCCACCCCGCGAACAGCGCCGGCCCGACCGCCTCGAGCGCCACGCCGGTCGCCGACCACGGACCTTTGCCGGTCTTCTGTGGCGCGATGATCTGGCTGCGACGGTAGTAGAACGCGGTACCCATGAGCGGGTCGTCGGGGATCCACTCGGCGTCCTGGCGGACCCGGTAGTGGTTGAGGGTGCACCAGGCCTGCCATGGATACATCTCGAACGGCCGTCCGGCGCGGAAGCCGTCCGGGATCCGGCAGTGGCGCTCGATCCAGTCGACCGCGATGAACAGAGCGGGGAAGTCGACGACGAACTGGTCTGCGTCAGCCCGTCGCGTCGCCACGGACGACCTGGAACCGGTCGCGCGCGGATGACCGGGCAGGCTCCTCGGCGGCGGCAGTCTTCGTCTTGGTCTCGCGCTTCGCCGCGATCTGGTCCCCGGCGATGCGCCAGCGGTGCATGTGCATGCCCGGGATCGTCAGGCCCAGCGCGTCGGCAAGCTGGCGCACCAGAGTGGTCGCCGCGGTCGGCGAGTTGCGTTGCTCAGCCTCGACCAGGCGTCGGACGTAGAGCGCTACCGGGACTGATTGCAGCAGCCGTTCCCATTGCACGGCCTGGGGCATCCTCCAGAGGTCTTTCCAGATCTCCGTTTCGCGGGCGGTGGCATCGGTCAGCGGCCATGCCGGCGGGTCGCCCGCCCGGCCTTCCGCTGGCAGAACCGTCCACTCGCCGTCACTCTTGCGGTCGCGCCGCAGCGCGTTCGGGTCCGGCGGTGGGCCGGACCGGGATCGTGCACCGCCACTTGCCATGGTGGATACTCCTCCGCCGCATCGCGCGGCATCGGCTGGTCGTCACATCGCGTGACGGTCGGAACTCATGAACCTGGCTGACCAAACAGCCACC